>Ga0209698_10007364_pt1 | contig 11558 bp, 12 predicted proteins | sample LitLauG_LLR_2012_FD_187203 | JGI IMG/M metagenome (GOLD analysis project Ga0209698, IMG submission 187203) | Freshwater sediment microbial communities from Pennsylvania, USA - Little Laurel Run_MetaG_LLR_2012 (SPAdes) (version 2) | ecosystem: Environmental > Aquatic > Freshwater > Creek >... | reverse complement strand
CCATCTAGGCTGTTACCCCTCGGGCGCTTAGCTCAGTTGGTTAGAGCAGCTGATTTACACTCAGCAGGTCGGGGGTTCGAGTCCCTCAGCGCCCACTCATCATCTCTGCACTCAAATCGAAGATAGCGCTGGCTTCATCTATCAAGCGTGAGACGAATCAGCGCGTCGATTGCGGGGTTCGTGTTCTTCCAAAGAAGGCGAGTATCGGGGTGCGCAGTTTGCCAGACCCGGAAGAGTTCGTCGATGAATCCTTGACCAATCTGGCCCACTCCCTTGAAGTCGACCTCCACTTCTCCGTAGCGCTCGAGCTCGGCGGCAAGGCGCTTCGCCTCTGTACGCGAGACAAAGTTCTCGCCACGCTCAAAGAGTGAAACGCGAACGCTAGAACGCTGCTTTCCGGATCGATCAGACATCGAAATCGTGTTGAAAGCCTCAAGCGGGGTCCGCGTCGTGTTGGCATCGAACTCGCATCGCACAACGGTTCCAAGCCGTTCATTCTCGAGCCACTCGACGGCGACGTCGTCTTGATTAGAATCGACGATCCAAGAGAGGTGGCCACTTGTCAGCACAAATCGGCTGGTCATCCTCGATGTGAAGTAGATTCCGAGCCCGCTGTGTGCTTGAGGTGCGGTGGTCTGCCTGCCCTTGGAGATTTCACCAATGGCGTCGTACTCGGTGGGCAATCGTCGCTCGGTAGCCATGTTGCGAAAGACACCGATGCCGTCATCGATCACTTCGAAGACGACTTGTTCCTTGGAGAGGTACCAACGCACGTCGAGGTTCGATCCGCGTGAGTGGTCAATTGCGTTGTTGACCATTTCTGTGAAGGTGAAGTTCAGAAGTGGTAACAAACGTGGATTGTCGAGGATCTCCAAGTCACGAAGTTGAAGTTCGGCCTCCTCCTCGGCCCACACCGTGTCTTCTGCCAGTCCGTCGAGCTTGTAGCGAAAGGTGAGAAGCGCCCGCCGATAGTATCGGCTCCCTCGTCCGGCGCCCTCGTGTTCGAGCTCGCCACGTGCTGCCATCGCACTCAACTGGTAGTGCGCAGCTTGGCGACTGACGTGGGCAGCCTCGGCGACGTCCCCTGACGTCACAGTGTCTTGGGTCGACAACAATCGCTCGATCGCAGAGATGATCGGCGACTCCGCCCTCTTCTTCTTCTTTGACATTTCGGTCCCTTTTGGACTGATTCACCCTTACGTTTTTACATTATAGAGTCAAAATCCAGAAAAAGGTAAAAAAGTAAAGCAAACATTCATGCTAACCAACGCCTACCAACCGATGGCTGCAGCGAAACATACCGGCGGACACGCCGGACTCTTCAGCGTCTGCCGCATCGGAAACTCGGGACGGGAGGCGACGAATCAAATCTAAGTGAGACCGGCAACAGATCCAACGACATAGTGACCGATAGGGAGAGTGTCATCGCAAGTTCTACCTGATGAACCTGGGTGCAAGGGAGTTCGAACAAAGTCTCGCAACTTTCACCTCGCCGTGATGGACACAACGCCTAACCACTTCGAGGAAGTTCCCTGATCAGTCGTGGCAGAGACCAATGAAATCCCATGGAGCTCGGCGTATTGTGAAACTCCATGAAGAAGATCTTGCATGACTACTTGCAGACCGCCCGTGGTGCGGCTGTCTGGAAGTTGGATGGCCTCTCGGAATATGACGTGCGTCGCCCACTCGTTCAGAGCGGGACCAACCTCCTCGGAATCGTCAAGCACCTGACGTATGTCGAGCTCGGCTACTTCGGTCCAGTGTTTGGTCGGCCCATGGGTCAACCCAATCTCTGGTTCGAGGATGGAGTTGAGGACAACGCTGACCTCTTCGTTCAAGCGAATGAATCGCGGGATGACATTATCGGGAACTATCGCCGGGCGTGCGAGACTTCGGACACGACGATCGAGGCGCTCGACCTTGATGCTGCGGGCTCCGTGCCGTGGTGGGGCGATCATCCGGTCACGCTCCACCACATTCTCGTTCACGTTATCGCGGAAACCTTCCGCCACGTCGGGCACGCCGACCTTGCTCGCGAGCTCATCGACGGTTCGATCGGATACGCCGCGGACGACAGCAACGTCCCTGAACACGACAGCGAGTGGTGGCGCGCCTACCACGACCGGGTTGAGGATCAAGCACGACGAGCGTCAAATTGACTCCGTCATTCCTTTCCAAGTTCCACCGTTTAGGGGACTAGGTGATGGCCACCCGGGCTCGTGACGGAGACTGGCGCTGTCGAGCGGCGCCAAGACGACGCTCCGTTGCACACGATGATCCAGGGGGCGAGAGCGTTCAAACATCCCTCGCCGTCTCCATCGTTGGAACTCGTTCACGGCCTGCCGTCGCTCGGTAGGATTTCGCCACCGAGTGGTCGAGTCCGCACCACTACAGTCCCCTACCAGGAAGGGATCGACATGGAACCAGATGGACTTTCCAGTGGTGCGTCACCGTCGCAGCTGATCGATGCGCGCATCGAAGAACTCGGCGACTGGCGAGGGGTGACGCTCGGTCGACTTCGCTCCTTGATCCTCGAAGCCGACTCCGACGTCGTTGAAGAGTGGAAGTGGCGAGGGGTCCCAGTCTGGTACCACGACGGCATGATCTGCACCGGCGAGACCTACAAGAGCGTCGTGAAGGTGACCTTCGCCAAAGGTGCCGCGCTGAAGGACCCGGCGGGCCTGTTCAACTCGAGTCTGGATGGCAACGTGCGCCGCGCCATCGACTTCCGTGAGGGCGAGACGATCAACGAATCCGCATTCAAGGCCCTCATTCGCGCCGCCGTGAATCTGAACATCACCAAGTCAAAAAACTAGCTAGCGAGATCCGGTTGGATCCTTGGCAAGAGCAAAGGGACCAACCACTTAACCGTGCCTTCAATCCGAGACCGTCGCTCCTTAGTCTGTGCTGCGCAGCCGTGCGACGTTGCCAGACCGAATACAGATACGGGCCAGCAACAGAAGCCTGTGCCGTCGGATGCCATCTCTGCGCTCAAAGTGGGACGAGATCGTCGGCCACTCTCAAGAATCTCGGTTTTTGTGGGAATCGAAGAGCCTGATATTTAGGGAAAATTAAGACAGAAATTACAAAAATATGAGTACTACTCAGTAACCGGTGTCGATTGCCCAACTCGTCGATTCCATCCGTGATAGTAACTATCAAGTTTGTAGATGGTTCGAATTTGTCGAAGAGTCATCTATTGGGGGGATTCATGCAGCAGTTCTGGTTGTCCGTTGGCTTCGGCGTGGTCACTGCGTCGGTTCTGGCCATTGCGGCCGTGGGCTTGAGTTTGCAGTTCGGGATCACGAACTACATCAATTTCGCCTACGGAGACTTCATGGCAGTCGGCGCGTTCTTCACGTACGACTTCAACGCCCTCTACTTCCACTTGAACGTGTGGATCGCACTGGTCATCGGTTCGCTGCTGATGGGGGTGTTGGCCGTTCTGATTAACCGGCTCATCCTGTCCCCATTCGCCCAACGCTTCGACAAACCCTTCTACGTGTTGATCGTGACCTTCGGTCTTTCTTTGATCATGCTCAACGTCGTCTACTCCATCTGGAGCGCCAACATCCGTTCGTACAACACGCCCATCCAGATGGTGAGGCACATCGGGCCATTCCTGTTGACCCCCAACCAGCTCATCGTCATGGGGATTGCCATCGCGCTGATGATCTCGGTCAGCGTGATGCTGAAGACCACTCGACTGGGAAAGATGATGCGAGCGATGTCCGACAACGCCTCGTTGGCTATGACGAGCGGCATCGACACCAAGCGGATAACGACTATCACCTGGTTCCTCTCGGGCACCTTGGCCGGCGTGGCGGGAACAGTGCTCGCCATCACCGAGGGCAACCTCACACCGGCCTCAGGTGAGCTCTTTCTCTTCGTGATCTTCGCAGCAGTGATCGTCGGGGGAGTCGGAAGCATCTACGGCGCGATGGCTGGCGCGGTCATCATCGGCCTCGCTACCGAGATCTCGGCGGCGTTCATCAACGCCTCGTACAAACTCGACGTCGCCTTCGTCATCTTGATTCTGACCCTTCTCTTCAGGCCCAGTGGACTCTTCGCCAGTCCCGGAAAGGCATAGGCATGTCGTATTACATCTACACGCTGGTCTTCTTCTTCTTCGTCTACTTCATTCTGGCGATGGGGCTGAACGTACAGTTCGGTCAGACGGGGATCCTCAATTTCGCCTACATCGGTTTCGTGGCGATCGGTGCGTACGTCACGGGTGCGACCAGTCTGCCCGCATCCGACACCGGAATCGGCACGGGTCAGCATTACATCCTGGGATTGAATCTGTCGTTCCCGTTCAATCTGCTCATGGGTGGCGTCGTCTCGAGTCTGCTGGCGATCGTGGTTGCGTTCATCGCGCTACGTCGACTGCGCACCGACTACCTGGCGATGGTGCTCATCTCACTCTCACTAGTCCTCTACGACATCTGTAACAACTTCGTTCCGTTGTTCAACGGCCCCGACGGGCTGTACAACATTCCCGAGCCCATGGCCGGCGTCTTCCACCTCACGAGCAATCAGTTCGTGGGCTTCTTCGCGGTGGTGACCGGAATCATCTCGTTCGTCATGTGGCTCTTCATGAACCGCCTGATGAACTCACCGCTCGGCCGGACGTTCCGAGCGATTCGCGATGACGCAGGGGTCGCCTCAGCATTGGGCAAGAACGTGTTCAAGTACCAGGTGATGTCGATGGTCATCGGCTCCTTCTTCGCCGGCATCGGAGGCGGTCTGATCATCCAGTTCGGCAGCTCGTTCAACACCTCGGCGTGGCTGCCGGGTGAGACCTTCGTGGTGTTCGCCGTCATCATCGTGGGCGGCGTCGGCAACAACCTGGGTCTCTTGATGGGTTCGCTCCTCGTCGAGACCCTGCTCGTCCACCTCCCGGCCTTCCTGCCCGACATTCCGGGGCACACGGGACTGATCCAGTACATCGACGGCATGTTGATCGGCATCCTGCTGATGGTCATGCTCTGGTTCCGTCCCCAGGGAATCGTGGCGGAGCGAGTTCCGACCACTGAGAGACTCATGAAGCGGTTCTCCAGTTCGAAGGGCGGTGCAGCGCTTGCCTCTACCGGTGACGCCTCGAAGACGGAGGTGACGGCATGACCACCGAGAACATCGCCGTCGGACAACCGATCCTCTCCTGTCAGGATCTCAAGAAGTCATTCCTCGGCGTCGCCGCGGTCAACGGGGCGACGTTCGAAGTCCCCAAGGGCCTCATCACCGCGCTGATCGGACCGAACGGTGCCGGCAAGACCACCGTCGTGAACCTTCTCTCCGGGATGATGAAGAGTGATTCGGGCAGTATGCACATCGGCTCCACCGACGTCACCAACTGGGCGGACTACAAGATCGCAGCGCTCGGGCTAATGAGGACCTTCCAACTATCACGCGAGCTTGGTGGACTCAGCGTGCTGGAGAACCTGTTGGTCGCTCCGCGGGTGCAAGCCGGTGAGTCGCTGTTCAACGTATTCTTCCGTCCGGGTCTCACGAAGCGCGAAGAGGCGGCCAACATCGACCGCGCACTCGCGATCCTCAAGACCTATGGTCTCTACGACCTACGAGACAATCGGGCGGCTGCACTGTCGGGCGGCCAGAAGAAGCTGCTCGAGATATCGCGCGGCGTCATGGCGAATCCCGCGATCCTCCTGCTCGACGAGCCGATGGCCGGGGTCAACCCGGCACTAATTGAGCAGATCGGCGAGTACATCGTCGATTTGAAGAATCAGGGGATGACGATCCTCATGATCGAGCACAACCTGAACATCGTGGAAAAGATCTGCGACCACGTCATCGTCCTAGCCGAAGGACGCACGCTGGCCACGGGCCGCCTGAGCGAACTTCGGGCCAACGAAAGCGTTATCAGGGCCTACCTGGGAGAGATAATCAATGCCGGTCCTCATAGCTGAACACGTCACCGCCGGATACGGCCGCACGCCGATCATCAACGACATCTCGGTGTCGGTGAACGCTGGAGAGGTGTCCACCATCGTCGGCCCCAACGGAGCGGGCAAGTCGACGTTCGCCAAGGCCATCGTCGGTGTCTTGAAGTTGACGACCGGTACGGTCAAGGTGAACGACCTCGACATCACGAAGATGCCGGGTCACTTGATTCCGCGCAACGGTCTGGTCTACGTACCCCAGAACAACAACGTCTTCGTGAATCTGACCGTTCGCGAGAATCTCGAGGTCGGAGGATTCGCGGTGAAGGGCGACACGTCGGCGCGGATGGAGGAGATCTTCTCGATCTTCAAGGACCTCGACCAGGCCCGTGAGAAGAGAGCCGGCTTCCTTTCGGGCGGCCAGCAGAACCTGCTGGCAATCGCGCGTTCCCTGATGGTCAGCCCGAAGGCGATAATCCTCGACGAGCCGACGGCCGGTCTTTCACCCGCCTACACCGACGTGGTGTGGAACCAGGTCGAGATCATCGCGAAAGGGGGGACCGCGGTGCTGGTCGTGGAGCAGAACGTTGAACGCGCCCTCAAGCACTCGGACTTCGTGCACATTTTCGTTGCTGGCTCGAACCACATAAGTGGACCGAGCGAGGAGATATCGAAGTTGGACCTGGCCGGGATCTTCCTCGGCCGGGCCGAAGCGGATAGGTCTTAGTTCACGGGAAGTTCTCGCGGACTTGGAAACAACAAACATAGGGGAGGAACAAGTGAATTCAAGGAAGTTACATATGGGACGAGGAAGAGGCGCGAGACTCGCTGCCACGCTCGGCATCGTGACGTCATTGGTCGGGGTGGGAATCACCACCATCGCCACGACTTCGGCTAACGCGGCAGCGAAGAAGTACCTGACGGTGGGTGGGATGTTCCCGTTCACTGGTTCGAAGTCACTGCTGTCAACGTGGGGCACCTCGGGCGTCAAGACGGGTATCTACGAGGTGAACAGCCACGGTGGCGTCTTGGGCTACCAGCTCAAGGCCAGTTACGTTGACGACGCCGCAGACGCGGTCGACGCCCTGCCGGCGTTCCGCAAGTTGATGCTGGCCAAGCCGACCTTCATCGTCGGGCCGTTCTCGCCGACCATCGAGGCCGTACAGAGCCAATTCCAGCCCAACAACGTGGTGGACTTCATGGTCGGCGGTCTGACGACTCTGGACAACAACACGAACAAGTGGCTGTTCCGCACGTCTTCGTCGGACTCGAACGAGGCGATCGCGATGGCGTACTACGCCAAGGCTCACGGCGCCACCAAGGTGTCGTTGATCTTTGACAACTCCGACAACTCACAGGGCTTCGTCGCTCCGTTGAAGGCCGCCTTCGCAGCATTGGGCGTCCAGGTCATCGACAATGAGACCCTCGTGCCCGGACAGTCGTCGTACAGCTCGGAGTTGACCAATGCCTTCTCGGGTGGACCCAACTTCATCGTCGACTCGATGGACGCGACGACCGCAGCGACGTTGTTCGCCAACGCCCAGAGCCTCGGTTACACCACGAAGGCCACGTGGATTGGTGACGACCTGCAGTCCGCCGCGCAAGGTTCGTACGAGAAGTCGTTCGGTCCGGCGGCTTCGACCAACCTCATCGCCGCGCTACCCGCGTCGCTGAACGCGACTGACCCGGCGTACAACGAGTTCTACCGCGCGTACATCGCGGCGAACAAGAACACGACGCCGTACCCGACGAACCAGAACGAGTACGACTCGATCATCATCGCCTCACTGGCCATGACGATGGCGAACTCGACCAACCCGAAGGTCTGGGTTAAGGACGTGAAGTTGGTCGCTGACCCGCCAGGCAAGACCTGCTACCTCTACGCAACATGCCTCGCGTTGCTGAAGCAGCACAAGAAGATCAACTACGACGGTGCGGCTGGAGACGACAACTTCAACCAGTACAACAACGTCTTCAGTGGCTTCGACATGCTGGGCTTCGACTCGAGCGGCAACAACGTCCTCAAGCAGTACGTGACGTCGGCCAACCTTGCTTCCGTTGTGGCGAAGGAAGGTTGATCCCGCTTTAGGTAGTTCCCACTTGACGGGGTGGTCAGCGATGGCATTCGCTGACCACCCCGGACTGGTGTTCTCGGACGCAGCGTTACGTAGAGCTGTGCTGGAACGATTAGCAAGAGTATTCCGTGGTTCTCAAAAGCCCGGGTGAGTGATCGCTGGACCCGTGAGGATTTGAACGTGACTGATTTGCTTACCGGTATCCGAGTGATCGACCTCACGACAGTTCTCGCGGGTCCTTTGGCGGGCTATCAGCTGAGCCTGATGGGCGCGGAAGTCATCAAGGTCGAGGTTCCCGACACTGGCGACCTCTCACGCGAATTCGGGGAGGACGAGGAATTGAAAGCCGTCGCGATGGGCCCATCGTTTCTGGCCCAGAATGCGGGAAAACGCTCCATCACCGTCAACCTGAAGAGCGCTGAGGGTCGCGAGATCCTCGAACGGTTGATTCGTTCGTCCGACGTCTTGCTCGAGAACATGAGACCCGGGGTGCTCGAGCGACTGGGGTTCTCGTGGACGCGGATCCATGAGATCAACTCTGAGATCATCTACTGCGCCCTGTCTGGATTCGGCCAGACGGGCCCGCTTGCCGAGCGTACGGCCTATGACCAGATCATCCAAGGCTTCGCGGGAATGGCGGCGGTCACCGGATACCCAGACACCGGTCCTGTCCGCGTCGGCTTCCCGGTATGCGACGCCCTCGGCGGTTACGCGGCGGCGATGGCGATCTGCGCCGCGCTGGCCAAACGTCAACGTGATCGAACCGGCGTCTTCCTCGACGTCTCGATGCTCGAAGCAGCGTTGTCCGCGATGACTTGGGTGGTTTCCGAACAACTCATCAGCGGTGTCGAAGCGACTCGAAAGGGAAACGACAACGCCGCATCGTCTCCGTCGGGCACATTTCAAACTGGTGACGGTCCGCTCAATATCGCCACAAACACGCAGAAGCAATTCGAAGCGCTGTGTCGGGTCGTAGACCGGATGGATCTGTTCACCGATCCGCGCTTCCTCAGCCGTTCCGACCGCAAACGGAACCGTGGCGAGTTGACCGCCGAACTCGAGTCGGCTCTGGCTACCCGGAGTGCCGCACGGTGGGAACAGTTGCTCGCCGAAGTGAGCGTTCCCGCCGGACGCCTCTTGAATGTCGACGAAGCCCTGCATCAGGAGCAGATCAAGGAGCGCGGACTCGTCCACGACGTGGTCCTAGACGTGCCCGGTGGGCGAACGGTCAAGGTACTGGGCAGCAGCGTCCACGTCGACGGCAGGTCACTCGAGCCTTCGTCCCCTCCGCCCAGATTGGGTCACGACACAACGGCGATCCTGAGCGAGCTCGGTTATTCGCCCGAAGAGATAGAAGGCTTCCGTGAACATCGTGCTATTTGAGATGGTGGTCTCGGAATCTGAGGCAGTTCGAGAGATGAGACAACCGTGAGCCCAGCGACCAAGTACCCCCGAGTCGAGATCATCGAGGAGGGAATGCGCGAAGGGATGCAGATCGAGAGTGCCGAGATCACTCTCGAGGACAAGCTCCGTCTGCTCGATGCACTGTCGATCACCGGGCTCAAGACAATCGTGGTCGGTTCGTTCGTCAGCCCGAAGTGGACGCCGCAAATGGCGAATGTCGACGAACTGGTCTCGAGGTTCACCCCGGTGCCCGGCGTTAGGTACACGGCCCTAGCGCTCAACGATCGAGGCCGCGAGCGAATGGCAAAATACATGCCACCGTTGAGCGAGTCCATCGAGTTCCCGCGAACCCTGGTCCACCTCTGCGACGTGTTCGTACGACGTAACACCAACATCTCCCAGCAGGACGAGATCGATCGTTGGCCATCGATCATCGAGCAGACAGTGGCCGCCGGTGAGACCAGTGCTGGTATCGCCATCAACGCCGCCTGGGGCTCGAACTGGCTCGGCAAGTTCGACGAGAGCTACCGGATGGAGATGCTCGAGCGCCAGTTCGATCTCTGGACGGCCGCCGGCGTGCTCGTCGACCGAGTGTGGATCGGAGACCCGATGGCCTGGAACGTGCCGACCGACGTCGCATCGCAACTGCGGACGATAAAGCGGCGATGGCCCCAGATCACTACGTTCCACCTCCACCTGCACGACGCCCGGGGGACGGCCCTGCTCTCCGCGTACGAGGCAATCCAGTCCCTCGGTTCGGACGACACCCTGATCCTCGATTCCTCGGTGGGTGGAATGGGCGGATGCCCGTATGGGGGTCACGGCCGGATGACCCGGATGATCCCCACCGAAGACCTCGTCGACCTGCTCAACGAGTTGGGCATCGAGACCGGTGTCAATCTCGACCGGGTCATCGACGCGGCAATCCTGGCCGAGGAGGTCGTCGGTCACTCGCTCTGGGGTCACGTATCGAAGGCGGGAGCTCGACCCCGGGGAGACCGGTTGTTCGCGATGGACATGCCGTTCATCGAGACCGAGGCTCAGGCTCAGCACTTCAGACTGGGACCCTCCGCCTACGCCGGGGCCCGGTCTCCGTGGAGCGCCCCGATCGAGTCTCCGGCGAGGACCGCCGTCGAGGACGAGTTGGAAGAATCCAAGGAGTTCTGACGTGGTGACGGTGACAGGGACGGGTGCGTAGCTATGTTCGAAGAAGACTCCGAAGCGACGGAGACACCGGGCGTGGCTACGGCCACTTCGACGAGCACGGTTCGTTCGATCGAGCGTGCCTTCGACATCTTGGAGATCCTTCGTGAGAGTCGAGCGCCGATGAGGCTTTCCGACATCGCCCGGGAGTCGGGAAACCACCTGGCCACGACCCAGCGGATCATCAACGTGCTCGTGCGTTCGGGGTACGTGCTTCAAGAAAGGAACACGTATTCGATAGGCATTACGTCGTTGCTGAACGCGCACTCCTACCTATTGTCGAACAACCTGATCCAGACGGCGCTGCCGATAGTCCAGGAGTTGGTGGCGCTAAGCGGGCTCGCCACTTCGCTGGCCGTTCGCGTCGGCTTTCGTCAGATCTTGCTGATGAGGCTCGAGGGCAAGGTCCCGTTGAGATACCAGATGCCGGTCGGCGAGCCCATGCCGCTGCATCTCGGTGGAGCCAGGATCCATGCGGCGTTCCTCGAGCGCGATGAACTTGAACTCTTCTTGAAGAATCTGGGCGAGATCCGAACCGCCGACGGAACCGTTTACACCCAGGAGGAGTTCGTCGATCAGCTGGCGAGGATTCGCGAACAGGGATACGTGTGCGGTTACAGCCAGCGCGAGATGGGAGCAGCTTCGGCCGCAGTGCCGGTGTTCGGCCCCGACGGCAAGATCATCGCGTCGCTCCAGGTGTCGGCAATGGCCGACGAGCTCGACCGGGAGAAGATGGATTGGTCCGTCGTCGAGTTGAGACGGGCCAGTGCGGCTATAGAACGGCGCGTGTGGTGAGGGGTGGCACGACAGGTCGACCTAGTCGCTCCAGATCCGGATTGACGTTCCACGCTGGGGAGGGCCGTCGTACGATCGCCCTGAGTGACTTTGAGGCAGTGAATCGAGCGGGGTGGGAATCGTGATCGAACACCAGGTCCGAACATTTCGCAGCGACGAGGGGTTGCCCCAAGAGGATCAG
>Ga0209698_10007362_pt1 | contig 11560 bp, 9 predicted proteins | sample LitLauG_LLR_2012_FD_187203 | JGI IMG/M metagenome (GOLD analysis project Ga0209698, IMG submission 187203) | Freshwater sediment microbial communities from Pennsylvania, USA - Little Laurel Run_MetaG_LLR_2012 (SPAdes) (version 2) | ecosystem: Environmental > Aquatic > Freshwater > Creek >... | reverse complement strand
CCACCACGTATCTGGCCGTGTGCCGCTCGCGACCGGTGCCGGTCGCGAGCGGCACACGGCCAGATACGTGGTGGTCGGTCTCGTGCTGGTCGGTGCCCTCGTCTTCCTGCTGGCCAAGGGCCTCGGCAGCGCACTCGACTTCTACCTGCCCGCCGACCAGGCCGTCGCCCAGAAGGCGCAGCTGGGAGGCAAGACCTTCAACCTCGAGGGCGTCGTGGCCCCGGGCTCGATCCACTCGACACCCTCGGGCGTCGACTTCGTCGTCACCTCGGGGTCGACCCGGGTGCCGGTGCACAACACCGGGAGCCCGCCGCAGCTCTTCCAGTCGAACATCCCGGTGATCGCCGTGGGTCACTTCACCGGTGACCTGTTCGCCTCCGACCAGATCCTGGTGAAGCACTCGTCGACCTACATCGCCCAGCACCCGTCACGGGTGACCGCTCCCGACGGGACGAAGCAGTGACGGCCGCGGTGCGGTGCACGGGCTCCGGCCGCCGGTGAACGGGACCCTCGGGCACACCGGCGTCCTGCTGGGCTTTGCCGCCGCCGTCGTCGGGATCGTGGTCCTGGCCGTCGGCCTGGCACGCGGCCGGACGTCGGGGCTTCGGGCCGGCAGGGTCTATGCGCCGCTCATCCTGCTGGGCGGTGTGGTCGCCGTGGCGGCCATGCAGCGCGCCCTGGTGACCCATGACTTCTCGCTCACCTACGTGGCCGACAACAACAGTCGCTCGACCCCGCTGATCTACTCCATCACCGGCATGTGGTCGGCGCTGGCCGGATCGATCCTGCTGTGGGGCGTCATCCTGGGCGGATATGCCACCGCCATGGTGTGGCGGTTCCGCACGCGTGCCGACGACCAGCTGGTGGCCTGGGCCACCTTGGTGATGTACGCCGTGGCCGCCTTCTTCTTCGGGCTGATGCTCGGCCCGGCCGACCCGTTCACCCACGTTGGCGGTGCGGTGCCGACCGACGGTCTCGGGCCCAACGTGCTCCTCCAGGACAACCCCCTCGTCCTGTTCCACCCGCCCATGCTCTACCTCGGGCTGGTGGGCTTCACCCTGCCGTTCGCCTTCGCCGTCGCCTCCCTGGTGACCGGCCGGGTCGACGAGGACTGGCAGGGGGAGACCCGTCGGTGGACGCTGTTCGCCTGGACGTTCCTGACCATCGGCATCGTGCTGGGTGCATGGTGGTCCTATCAGGTGCTCGGCTGGGGAGGGTTCTGGGCGTGGGACCCGGTGGAGAACGCCTCGTTGCTGCCATGGCTCGTCGGCACCGCCTACCTGCACTCGGTCATGGTGCAGCAGCGCCGGGGCCTGCTGCGCGTGTGGAACCTGTCGCTGGTCATCGCCACGTTCAGCCTGACCATCCTGGGCACGTTCCTGACCCGGTCGGGCGTCATCCAGTCGGTGCACTCGTTTTCGACGTCGGTCATCGGCCCGCTCCTGCTCGGCTTCTTCGGACTGGTCCTGGCCGTCGGGGTGGGCCTCATCGCCTGGCGGGGGGACAGGCTCCGGTCACCGGGGGGCATCGACTCGCCGGTCAGCCGGGAAGGGGCGTTCCTGGCCAACAACCTGCTGTTCGTCCTGTTCACCTTCGTCGTGCTGCTCGGGACGGTGTTCCCCCTCCTGTACGAGGCACTCAACAGCGGTGCCCAGGTGTCGGTGGGCGCCCCCTACTTCAACCGGCTGGTGATCCCCCTGGGTCTGGGGCTGCTCTTCCTGATGGCGGTGGCACCGGCCCTGCCGTGGCGGAAGTCCTCGGCCGAGGTGATGCGCCACCGGCTCGCCGTGCCCGCCGCGCTGGGGGTGCTCGTGGTCGTCGCCTGCGTCCTCGGGGGGATCCACGGGATCGAGCCGCTGCTCGCCTTCGGCCTCGGCGCCTTCGCCGCCGCGTCGGCGGGCCGCGCCCTGGTGCTCTCGATCCGGGGGGCGTGGCGCAGCGCCCGGGCCGCCGGCCAGCCGCCCGCCCGCGCCGCGCTCGCCGGCTGGCGCGGGCTGGTCGGTCGGGCCAACGGCGGCATGGTCGTCCACATCGGCATCGTGGTCATCGCCGTCGGCCTGGCCGGGGCGACCGCATTCGGCCACCGGGGCACCGTGGTGCTCGAGCAGGGCCGGTCGGCCACATTCGCCGGCCACACCGTCGAATTCGTGGGAACCCGCACGGTCCACACCCCGTCCCACGTCACCAGACAGGCGCTGCTGCGCGTCGACGGCGGCACGGTCTTCACTCCTGGGATCAGCCAATTCGGCACCGGCACGCAGGCCGTGGGCACGCCGGCCGTCGACTCGAGCATCACCGCCGACGTCTACCTGACGATCAACTCGATCCCGGACAAGGGCGGGGCGTGGACGTTCGGCGTGGTGGTCCAGCCCCTGGTCATGTGGTTGTGGATCGGGGGCGCCCTGGTGGTCGTCGGCTCGATCCTGTCCGCGGTGCCCGGCCGCAGACGGCGCCCGACCGATCCGGTCTCCTCCCCTGTGGACGGCGTCGCGGCCGGTGATCCGACCCGATCCGGGCGGGATCCGCTGCCGGATCCGAAGGAGCGGGTCCCCGGCGACCGCGAGCCGGTGGGGGCGGGTGACGCTCCGTGACCGCGCCGACCTCGGCCCAGGGGGTGCCACCCGACACCGTGGGCGACCCGGTCCCGGTCCCCGCACCGACCGCTCCTCCCGGGCCGGGCACGCGCCACACGGCACGGTGGATCGGACTGGCCGTCCTGGTGGTCGCCGCCGGGCTGATCGCCGTGCTCGCCACCCGACCCCCGGCATCGGTGGCGGAGGTCCAGAGTCCGCTGGTCGGGGCCGCGGCTCCGCCGGTGCGCGGGGTCACCGTCGACGGGCACGTGTTCGCCCTTCCCCGGGCCCCGGGGGTCTACACCGTGGTCAACTTCTTCGCGAGCTGGTGCGGTCCGTGCCAGCAGGAGGGACCCGAGCTCGTGAAGTTCGCCTTCCAGCACCAGCAGGCCGGTGACGCGCAGCTTGTGGGCGTGGTGTTCGACGACACGACGTCGGCCGCCCGCTCGTACCAGGCGGAACTGGGGGCCACCTGGCCGACGTTGGCCGACCCGCGGGGTGACCTGGCCCTCAGCTTCGGTGTCCGCGCCCCGCCCTCGACGTTCCTCATCGCACCCGACGGGCGGGTGGTCGCCTATGTCGTGGCACCCGTGACGGCCACCGACGTCGACGCCCTGATCGCCCGGGCGAAGGCCTCGGGCGCATGAGCCGTCGGCACTTCCCCCTGTGGACCCTGCTCGGCGTGGTACTCGTGGTGGCCCTGGTGGTCGGGAGCGGGGCGTTCTCCTCGTCACCGCCCACCGGCGCCCAGCGGGCGGCAGCCATCGAGTCGGTCATCCGGTGCCCGAGTTGCGAGGACCTGTCCGTGGCGGCGTCGAGCGCGCCCACCGCGGTGACGGTCCGGGCCGCGGTCGCCCAGCTCATCGCCCAGGGCCAGAGCGACCAGCAGATCAAGGAGTACCTGGTGGCCCGGTACGGCTCGGCCATCGTGCTCGATCCGCCCACGAGCGGCTGGTCGGCACTTGTGTGGGTCCTGCCCGGGGCCGTGGCCGTCCTCGGCGTCGTCGGCATCGTGGTGGTCCTCGCCCGCCGACGGGGCCGGGGTGACGGGGACCTCGATGCCGACGTGCGCACCGGCTCGCCCGACCCGGTGGCGCTCGAGGAGCGTCGCCGGTTCCTCACGCAGTCGCTGGCCGATGCCGACGCCGAGTACCTGGCCGGGGACCTTTCCGACGCCGACTACCTGGCGCTGCGTCAGCGGGACCTGGCACGCCTGCAGGCGCTGCCGTCGGTGCCGACCGTTGCGCCGTCCGGGCCAGGAGCGTCACCGTCCGCCTCCGGCGCCGCACCGTCCGCCGCGACCGCAGCGACCGTCGCCGGCACGTTGGTGGATGCCGGACCGGACACGGCTGCGTCGGCGGGCACCGCACCGGCCCCGGCAGCGGGACGCTCGCGCCGCCGCGCCCGCAACGGCTGGTTCCTGGCCGGGGCCGTGGTCTGCTTCGTGGGCGCGCTGGTGGTGGCGGTCCCGCTGTTCACCTCGAGCCGACTGCCCGGGCAGACGGCCACCGGTTCGGTCGCCCTGAGCCCCAGCCAGCAGCTGGCCCGCTCCCTCGACCAGGCCGCCGCCACCGAGAACGCCGGCCAGCTCGGACAGGCGGCCCAGATCTACCAGTCGGTCCTTGCCGCGCACCCCGACAACGAGGTCGCCCTGGCCCAGCTCGGTTGGCTGGAGTACCGGATCGGACGGCAGGGATCGAGCGCCTCGCTGCTCGCCGATGCACGGTCCAAGCTCGACCAGGCGGCGGCCCTGGCGCCCGGTGACTACGCCGTGCACCTCTACCTCGGGACCGTCCTGCTGCAGCAGGACGGAGACGCAGCCGGCGCCGTCGAGCAGTACCGGATGTTCCTTGCGGCGAACCCTCCGGCATCGGTGCTCCAGCAGTCGGCCGCCACCGTGCGGGCCGCATTCACCCAGGCGGGTCAGCCGGTCCCCCCGGGGGTGCCCGCGGGCTGAGCCACCCCAGCCGGAGGCCGTGTCAGCCGGAGGCCGTGTCAGCCGGAGGCCGTGTCAGGGCACGAGCACGACCTTGCCGGCCACCGAGCGGTCGATCAGCGCATCCATGACCGCGGCGGCTTCGGCGAGTGGCCGTGACTCCGGCTCGGTCGGGTGCAGGCGGCCGTCGGCCACCATGGCCATGAGCTCGTCGATCAGGGCCCGGTTGCCAAGGGGGTCCTTGAACGTCCAGCCTCCCCAGTCGACCCCGACCAGCGTCCGGTTGTTGAGCAGGACCTGGTTGATCGGAATCGACGGGATCGGACCCGATGCGAAACCGATGACGCAGAAGCGGCCGAGGTGCCGGGTGGCCCGCAGCGCCGGCTCGGTGTGTCGGCCGCCTACCGGGTCCACCACCAGGTCGACCCCGCCGCCCGACAGTTCCCGGGCCCGGGTCTTGAGGTCCTCGTCCTCGTAGGCGATGGTGGCCTCGGCCCCCATGGCCACGGCGGCGTCGAGCTTGTCGCCGGTCGATGCGGCGGCGATCACCCGGGCGCCCAGGGCGGTGGCGACGTCGACGGCCGCCAGCCCGATGCCTCCTCCGGCCCCGAGGACCAGGACCCACTCGCCGGGGGCGACCGTGGTCCTGCGGGTCAGGGTGAACAGCATCGTGCAGTAGCTCTGGATGAGGGCCGCCGCCCGGGAGAGGTCGAGGTTGTCGGGTACCGCCACCAACGACAGCGCGGGGGCCACCACCTGGCCGGCGAATCCGCCGAAGCCGCAGAAGACGACGACGCGGTCCCCGATCGACCATCCCTCGACGCCCGGCCCGAGGGCCGACACCCGGCCCGCCACCTCGCTACCGGGGACGAACGGCGTCTGCGGCTTCAGCTGGTACCTGCCCTGGCAGATGAGCCCGTCCACGAAATTGACGCCGGCGGCCGCCACGTCGACCACGACCATGCCCGGCCCGGGCTCGGGGGTGGGACGCTCCTCCACGACCAGCGTGTCGAGGGGCCCGAATCCGTTGCAGACAACTGCGTCCATCGCGCCAAACCTACTGCGGTGCTCCCGGCAGGTGCCCGGGACCGGTGTCCGTGGGTGGGTCGCGAGGGGATGGGCAGGGTGCTCAGCCGGCGAGATGCCGGAGCCGCTCCACCACCCCGGCGAACGTGCGCTCGAATGCCGCGACGTCGTCGTCGTCGGTGGGCCAACCGACGGACAGGCGCAGCGACCGCTCGCCGTCCACGCCCATGGCCTCGAGCACGGGGGACGGCTCGAGCGACTCCGACGAGCACGAGGAGCCCGAGTGCACGGCGATCCCTCCCTGGTCCAGTCCGAGCAGGACCGGTTCGGCCTCCACGCCTCCGATGCCGATGCACACGATGTGGGGCGCACGCCGATCGGTGTCGCCGAAGGAGGTCACGCCGTCGACGGCAAGTGCGGCGTCGAGGAGGCGTCCGGTCCGCCGCCGCGCCGCTGCCGCCTCCTCGTCGAGGCGCCCGGGTTCGGCCAGCGCCGCGCACGCGGCACCGAACCCGATGGCTCCGACCACGTTCTCGAGGCCGGCACGCCGACCCCGTTCCTGCTCGCCCCCCACCAGCAGGGGATCGATGCGCAGCCCCCGCCGGAGGATCAACGCACCCATCCCGGCCGGTCCTCCCAGCTTGTGGGAGGACACCGAGACCAGGTCGGCGCCGATCGATTCGAGGTCGAGGGCGAGATGGCCTGCGGCGGCTACGGCGTCGACATGCACGGGGATGCCGTGCTCGCGGCAGAGGGACACGACGCCGGCCACGTCCTGGGCCGTCCCCACCTCATGGTTTGCCGCCTGGCACTGCGCCAGCACCGGGAGCACGCCGAGCTCCGCCCCGCACCGGTCCACGGCCTCGGCCACCGCCTCGGGTTCGATCCGCCCGAACCGGTCCACGGCCACCGGGAGCACGGTGCCGTGGCGGGCCGAGGCGTCCCGCACGGCCGAGTGCTCGACCGCGGCGCAGGCCACCGGCGCGATCCGTCCGCCGGTGCCGCCCGTAGCGCCGGTGCCGCCGGGGCCGCCGGGGCCGCCCGCCGCCGAGGCAGAGGCCACGACGCCCCACACGGCGGTGTTGACCGCCTCGGTGCCACCCGACGTGAGCACGACCTGGCGCGGTCGGACGCCGAACAGTGCGGCCACCTGGTCGCGCGCGTCCTCGAGCGCGACTCGGGCCATGCGCCCTTCGGTGTGGACCCGGCCCGGGTCGGCGGTCACCCCGAGCTCGGTCCATGCGAGCATCGCCTCGCGGGCTTCGGGGCGGAGCGGAGTGGTCGAGGCGTGGTCGAGGTAGTGGCGGGCCACGGCCGGGGTCAGACCACGGCGGTGCAGGAGTCGTCGCCCTTGGCGCGCGAGGACGACAGGACGACCGGCACGATGCCGGGAGCGTCGCCGCACAGGCCGTCGAGCAGCCCCTTGACCATGCCGCGGTCGACGGCACAGAGCACCGGGTACTGGGACGCGGCATCCCCGAAGGGGCAGTTGTCTGCCACCACTGCGGTCGTCGTGCCCTGGTCCTCGGCGTGGGCCGCGAACCCGTGCGCGGTGAGGGTGTCGGCGATCGCGTGCATGGCCGTCCGAAGCGACCGCTGGCTGTCGCCGGGTGACATCTGTCCGGCCAACGTCCGTCCGTACTCCTCGCCCACCCGCTCGGCCATGGCCTCGGCCGCCTGCGGCCCCAGCATCTGCAGCGCCTCCTGCAACAGGAGGACGAGGAGGTCGTCCCGGCGTGTCAGCAGGTCGAGGGTCGGGTCGTCCCCGATGGCCCGGAATCGCTTGGACGGACGCCCGGCGCCGTTCCCCGGGGCCCGTTCCATGGTGATCTCCACGTAGCCGCCGGCGGCCAGCCGTTCGAGGTGGTGCCGGGCGACGTTCGGGTGGACGGAGAACTGGGCGGCGACCTCGGAGGCCGTGGCCCCCGGGTTGGACCTCACGAACAGGTAGATCTCGCGACGGGTCGGGTCGCCGAACGCGGACGTCACTGCGGTGACGGCCGCGGCGAACTGGCTGTCGGAGTCGGAGTTGGCAACAGCCACGAGGCTGTCCGGGGCGGGCTGCACGTCCCCTAGTCTACCGGGGACGCCCGTTCCGCCTCAGGAGAGCCCCCATGTCCCTCGACGAGTCCCAGGTTGCAGCCACGGTTGCCCACGTCGTCGACCCTGAACTGCGGCGCCCGCTGGGGGAGCTGGGCATGGTGGGACGGATCCAGTCGAAGCGGAAGAAGGTATCGGTCGAGCTGGCCCTGCCGGTCGCCGACTATCCGCAGGTCGACGAACTCGTCTCCCGGGTCCGGGGGGCGGTCGCTGCACTGGGCGGGGTGGACGAGGTCCTGGTCGACACGGTGGTGATGGACGAGGAGCACCGTGCCTACCTGCGCATGCTGCTGCGGGGTGACGCCGTGGACGGCGGGGTCATGCATGCCGAGGACGACGGGCACGGGCACTCCCACGGAGGGGCGCTGGGCCATGAGGAGGGTCGGCCCAACAAGTTCATGGAGCCCCGGTCGAAGACCCGGATCCTCGGGATCTCGTCGGGGAAGGGCGGCGTGGGGAAGTCCTCGGTCACCGTCAACCTGGCGGTCGCCCTGGCAAGGGCCGGGTACGACGTGGGCATCCTGGACGCCGACGTCTACGGATTCTCGGTGCCGAAGATGCTCGGGGTGCACACGGACCCCCTCATCATCGGCGACCTGGTGGTGCCCCCCACCGCCCACGGGGTCCGCTGCCTGTCCATGGGATTCTTCGTGGCCGACGACACCCCGGTGATCTGGCGGGGCCCGATGCTGCACAAGGCGCTCGAACAGTTCCTGGTCGACGCCTACTGGGGGGAGCCGGACTTCCTGCTGATCGACATGCCCCCCGGCACCGGCGACGTCACCTTGTCGCTCGGGCAGTACCTGACCAAGACCGAGGTGTTCGTCGTCACGACACCCCAGCCCGCCGCCCAGCGGGTGGCCCAGCGATCCGCCTACGCGGCCCGCAAGCTGAAGCTGGCGGTGCGCGGTGTCATCGAGAACATGAGCTGGTTCACCGGGGACGACGGGACCCGCTACGAGCTGTTCGGCAGCGGCGGAGGCAAGCTGCTGTCCGAGGAGCTCGGCGTGCCGCTCCTCGGGGCCGTGCCGCTGGTGCCGGCCCTCCGCCAGGGCGGCGACGACGGCGTGCCGGTGGTGGTGGCCGAGCCGGACAGTGAGGCCGCCGCCGTCTTCGCCGAGTTGGCGGCGACCATCGCGGGCATGGGGCCGGCCAGGGTCTACCGACGCGAGCTGACCGTCAAGTAGCGGGCCGTCGGGCGCCAGCGGCTGCCACAGGTCCGCCGAGCGCCGGGGCGCCGAGCCCGATGGCGTGCCACGACAGGTCGGCAGGTGTCGTGGCGGTGCCATGCTGGATCCGATGAGGACCCTGTTGAACCTGCTGTGGCTCGTGCTGTGCGGGCTCTGGCTCGCCATCGGCTACCTGGTCGCCGGCGTCGTGATGTGCCTCCTCATCGTCACGATCCCGTTCGGGATCGCCAGTTTCCGGCTCGCGGCGTTCACGCTCTGGCCCTTCGGCCGGACCCTGGTCCCCAAGCCCGGTGCCGGTGCCGGATCGGCGGTCGGGAACGTGCTCTGGTTCCTGCTGGCCGGGTTGTGGATGGCGATCGCCCATGTGGTCACCGGGATCCTCCTCTGCGTGACCATCATCGGGATCCCGCTGGGGATCGCCGACTTCAAGCTGGCCGCCGCCGCGATCGCCCCGATGGGCAAGGACATCGTCCCGACGGACGATCCGAGGGCCTTCTACCGGCGATGAGCCGCGGCGGCCCTGGCCCCGGTACCCGGCCCCGGTATCCGGTGTCGACGGTGCGCTGGGCAAGCGCTCCGGGTAGAGGGAGACAGGCGGGCTCGAGGAGCGTGACGTGATGTCCTGTCGCGATGGGGCCCGGAGGCAGGTCGCGATGGCCGCCGGTCGCAATGGGCACCGGTCGTAATGAATCGGCGCACCGATACGTTTGACAGTCCGTGCAACCGGTGCCGCTCCACGTGGTCCCCGGCACCGGAGCCTGTGGCGCTGCTGACGTGGCGGCGCCGGCCGAGTGGAGCGCAGGGGCAGAACCGGATTGCGTCGCCGGACGCCGGGGAGGCCGGAGGGCCATCGTGTCAGACTTCGAGGGGACAGCGGTCATGGTGGGGCCGACCGTGGTGACGGCTGTTGCGGCCGCAATGATCGGGACACCACCGGGTGCACTACCGGAATCGACCGGAGCGTGAGACGATGAGTGTTGTGCGCAGGGGTATCCCGGGGCCGGGAAGACGTTGGTCGGCAGTGGCGATCGTGGCCGTGGCGACGGTGGTGTCGTTCGGTCTGGCGTCCACCCCGGTGCAGGCGGTGACCACGCCTGGGCCGATCGTGGGCGGGGGACAGCATGCCCCGTTCATCGGGACGAGCACCTCCGTGCGTTCAGGGACATCGTCGTCGGTGTCCCCCAACTGGGCCGGGTTCGCCGCCACCGGGGCACCGGTCACGAGTGTCGCCGGAGACTGGACCCAGCCGGCGGCCACGTGTCCGAGCACCAAGTTGCAGCAGTCGGCCTTCTGGGTGGGGATCGACGGGTTCGCCGCGACCGATCACACCGTGGAGCAGGTGGGAACCGACGCCGACTGCACAAAGGCGCTCAAGAAGGTCCCGAGTCACCCCGTCTACTACGCGTGGTACGAGATGGTGCCCGGCCCACTCATGACGCTCGACCTGGCGCACCATCCCGTGCTGCCCGGTGACGCCCTGTCGGCGAGCGTGTCCGTCGCCGGTTCCGTCTACACGCTGTCCATCAGCGATCCCACCGAGAGCTGGTCCTACTCGATCAACCAGACGGTGACCACAACGCCGCTGCCGTCGAATTCATCGGCGGAGTGGATCGCCGAGGCACCCTGTTCCGGCTCGACGTGCAAGGTCCTCCCGCTCGCCGACTTCGGCGCGGTGACCTTCAGCGGTGCCGCGGTCAACGGTGGACCGGTGAACGCTCCCGGACTCACCGACCACCTCATCACCATGTCCAAGAAGAAGACCGGCGCATCACCGAAGGCGTCGACCTCACCGCTCGACGGGACCGGTCACAGCTTCACCATCAACTGGCTCACCAACTGACCCGGAACGGCCGCGGACCGGCCTGACGCCGCGCCCGATCAGGGACGGACGTGATCCGAGGCGGACGGATTCAGAACCGCCCGGTGACCCCGATGCCGACCGGAAGCTTCATCGGGTCCCAACCCAGCAGGGCGACGGCCTGGGCGAAGGCGAACCGGTCCGTCATCCCGGCGACGTACGCCACCGCCGCGTGCACCGCACCGGGCTCGCCACCGGTCAGGTCCCGGTCATCGGGACCGGCGGTGGGGATCAGGTGGGGTCGGTCACCGAAGTGCTCGACGAGCGCCTGCAGTACGTCCACCACTGCAGCCCCCTGTGCGACCGAGCTCGGTCGCAGGTAGATGTGCTCGTAGTTGCTGGCCCGGAACGCCGCCAGCGCCTCCGCCTGATCGTCCGCCATGCCGATCCTGCCGGTCCGCAGGATGGTCGAGACCATGGCGTCGATGAACGTTCCGAGCTGCTGGCCCCGGCGGTCGCCGCACCGCTCGCGGACGAGTGCCGGCAGTGCCGCAGCGGTCACGATGCCGCTCCGGACGGCATCTTCGAAGTCGTGGCACACGTAGGCGATCCGGTCCGCCCAGCTCACCACCTCACCCTCGGGTGTCGACGGTGCCGGCCTCGACCACGAGTGGTTGCGGATGCCGTCCAGTGTCTCCTCGCACAGGTTGAGTGACGCCAGGGACACGTCGGCTCCCCACGGAGCGTGGTCGAAGCCGCCGTCGACGTAGGGGGTGAGGGCGTCCTCGCTGGCATGCCCACCGGGGCCGTGGCCGCAGTCGTGGCCCAGTGCGATCGCCTCGGTGAGTGCGACGTTCAGTCGGCACGCCCGGGCGATGCCGACAGCGACCTGTGCGACCTCGAGAGCGTGGGTGAGCCGGGTCCGCTGGTGGTCGTC
>Ga0209698_10007360_pt1 | contig 11562 bp, 8 predicted proteins | sample LitLauG_LLR_2012_FD_187203 | JGI IMG/M metagenome (GOLD analysis project Ga0209698, IMG submission 187203) | Freshwater sediment microbial communities from Pennsylvania, USA - Little Laurel Run_MetaG_LLR_2012 (SPAdes) (version 2) | ecosystem: Environmental > Aquatic > Freshwater > Creek >... | reverse complement strand
CCTGAGGAGTACGCGCAGGCCCTGGAATTGATCCGCAACGCCAAACGCCCGGTCATTTTCGCAGGCCATGGCATCATCATTTCAGGAGCGATGAACGAGGTGCGCGAATTCGCCGAGCGCACCGGAATTCCCGTGGCCCTCACGCTCCTCGGCCTGGGCGCGTTCCCGGCGTCCCATCCCATGAATCTCGGAATGATGGGCATGCACGGAGAAGCCTGGGTCAACCACACGATTCAGGAAGCCGACTTGCTGCTGGCGTTTGGCATGCGCTTCGACGACCGCGTCACCGGCAACCTCAAGACCTATGCCCCAAACGCCAAGAAAATCCATGTGGAGATCGATCCCGCCGAAATCAATAAGAACGTCAAGGTGGACGTCGCCCTGGTTGGCGATCTTCGCGAAGTGCTGCACGAACTGCTGCCCCACGTCACCTCCGTCGACCGCAGCGAATGGCTGGACTATATCGACCGGCTCAAGGGCGATGCCGCTGTCCGCGACATCCAGAACCTGCCCGACAACGGTCACCTCTACGCCGCGCATGTGATCAATGACCTGTGGCGGGAAACGCGCGACGCCGACTCCATCGTGGTCACCGACGTCGGCCAGCACCAGATGTGGGAAGCTCAGTACTACAAGCACGAACGTCCGCGCTCGCTGATCACATCAGGAGGCTTGGGCACGATGGGCTTTGCCCTCCCAGCCGCCATCGGCGCCAAGGTCGCACGCCCCAAATCAGAGGTGTGGGTAGTGGTCGGCGACGGCGGATTCCAGATGACGATGTCGGAACTCGCCACCATCGTGCAGGAGAATCTGAAAGTCAATATCGCCATTATCAACAACGGCTTCCTGGGCATGGTGCGCCAGTGGCAAGAGTTCTTCTACGAGCGCAACTATCAGGCCACGCCGTTGCTCAATCCCGACTTCGTGAAACTCGGCGAGGCCTACGGGATCCGGAGCATTGCGGTCACTCAGCGCTCCGAAGTTGTGCCCGCCGTCCAGGCGGCGCGTCGGCATGACGGCCCGGTGCTGGTGAATTTCAAGGTGGAGCAGGAAGATACCGTGTACCCGATGGTCGCCGCCGGAGCATCGCTGCACGAAATGATCCGGCGTCCCAGTCCGATCGTGGAAACCGCGACCGACGAATGAGCCCTCATATGATGAATACCTTTGTGGTTTACGTGGAGAACAAGCCGGGAGTCTTGACTCGCGTCGCTTCCCTTTTCCGCCGCCGCGCCTTCAACATCGACTCGTTGACGGTGGGCCGGACCGAGAAGCCTGAGGTCTCGCGGATGACCATCACAGTCGATGCCGATCGCGATCAGGCCCGCCGCATCGAGGCCAACCTCTACAAACTGGTCAATGTGTTGCTCGTCGAAAACATCACTCATCAGCCCGCGATCATCCGCGACTTGGCGATGATTAAGGTAGCCGCGACTCATGACGCTCGCTCGCACGTCCTCGAACTCGCCAGCGTATTCCGCGCACGCGTCGTGGACGTCGCGCCGGAATCTTTGACCATCGAGATAACGGGAGCTGAGGACAAGATCGACGGCTTGCTGGAAGTGTTGCGTCCTTACGGCGTTCTGGAGATGGTGCGGACCGGCATCGTCGCCATGCGACGGGGAAGCAAGTCCAGCGCGGTGGCATCGTCCGGAAACAGCCTCGCGCACATTGCGGCTGACGACGATGTTTCCCAGTCCGTGTAGGGCCCTTGGAGGGGCCCACCACCTAAAAAATGAACTTCAGGCCGAGTTGAACCGAGCGCGGCCCCCCCGAACCGACGGCGGGGTTGGCAGCAGCGATGTCGGGCGTGGCACATCCGCAGCCAAAAGTTCCCGGCGCTCCCGGATCGTTCTGCCCGTAGCCGTTCTGCCCGCCATAGGGGTTTGCAAAGTTGGGGTGGTTCAGAATATTGAAGAGCTCTGCGCGGAACTGCATTCTGAGACTTTCGCCGAGATGCCAGTTCTTGGCCAGCGAGAAATCCAGATTCCTGAAACCCGAATCGGGGAAGATGTTGCGCCGCATGCTTCCGAAGTGACCTAAAGGAGGCGGGGTCATGATCCCGGTACCCTTGACGTAACAACCCCACGTGGCCAGCGACTTGTCCGCCGGTCCGTTTGTATTTCCTCCATCCAGGGCAAGAGCATGTGCAGCGCAGGCAGCATTGGAAGTACCCGGGAAAAACGGCAGCGGCACGGGTCCTGACTCGAAATCGGAAGGGTTGCCCGTGAAGTCCCAGCGCTGAGGCGTCTGTTGCGGCGGGCTGACCGGCAAACCACCTAGGCCAGAGATATCGGTGGTCAAATCAATCGGTCCCCAGAACTGCGGGCTGGCCAGGGTCACGATGGAATTGATCTCCCAACCCTCCAGCATCTGAGCGAAGCTTTTCTTTCCCGGGATCGCGTAGGTTAGGGAAGCCGTCAGGCGATGGCGAACATCGAAGTCGCTGTTGCCGTATTCTGCCCCAACATTAGTCGAATCTTGGGGCAGGCCATATCCAGCTCCGAAATCCCAGTTCGCGCCCACGTCGTCGAGGGCATGAGAGTACGTGTAGCCGGCAACCATGGAAAGACCGTGGAAATTTCGCGAGTTTACTGTGACCTGGAGGCCGTTGTAGTTCGATCGATAGAAGTTCCCCATCTGGAAGATGTTGCTCAGAAATGGGAACTTCGTATTGAACGGGCGGGTGGTCTGGTTGTCGGTTCCCGGGGTCTCCTGATTGATGTCACGAATCCCGGTCAGTCTCGACCCGTGGTTGCCGACGTACGCCAGTTCCAATGTCAGGCTGGGAGCGAATGCGTGCTGAACACTGAGCGTCCAGTTCCACACGTAAGGCGACTTCAGATTGCGGTCAACCCCCATGATCGCACAAGGACCCGCTGCGTTTGGATCGCAGTTGATCTGGCTGCCGCTGAGATTGCCGTAGAGAGGCGTGCTGCTGTCCCACTGAGGTGGTGTAGGTGGGATTGACAAATTACCTGCCGTAATCGTCCCGCCAGCAGTGACCGGGTTGGCCGTGCCGGTGCCGGAAATAATCGCGCCGGTCGGAACGCTGGGCAATCCGAAGCTATTGTTGAAGGCAAGGAACGATTGCCAGTTCACGAACTCGTAGGTCAAGCCGCCGCCGCCCCGGATCACCGTGTTCCCCTTGCCGTTCATATCCCACGCGAAACCAAAACGCGGAGCGAAATCCTTGGGATCAGAGTTGTAGGCGCTTCCGATCTGTTTGCCCACTTGCACCATGCCCATGTTCGGGTCGAAGTTACCCAGCAGATTGTGGGCTTCCTTAAGCACCGAGTTGAACTCGTACCGCACGCCAAGATTTACAGTCAAGCTACGGCTCAACCGCCAGTCATCCTGAAAGAAACCCGCGTAGGACCAGCTATGCGACTGGCGCGTCGGATCGCCCGTCAGCACCGAGGCCTTAAACGGATCGCCGGCGAAGAAATCCTCCAACTGGGTAGATCCGTTGATATTCCCTCCGGCCGGCGCCAGAGCGACGCCGCCCAGGAACGTAATGCTGCCCCTCGCGTTGCCAAACGCACCTCCGCTCACATAGTTCCGATGCACCGAGCCGCCGAACTTCATCGCATGTTTCCCAACGGTGTAGGAGACGTGATCGATAAACTGGGTAATCGTGTTCGGGCCCTGAAACTTAGGCCACTTGAAGCCGCCCAACCCAGGGAAAAAATATCCTGCAAAACCGATGCGCGGTAACCCGCCGCTGTTCGATCCGCTCACCCCCGTGGTCAGACCATAGCTTGACGCCGGAGTCTTCAGGTCGCCGGGCAAGGTGGGCTGATAGAGCCGGTTATAACCGAAGCGGGTTTCATTAACCCAACGCGCGCTGGGGGTGAAAACCCAACTGCCTCCCGCCACTTGGGCGCGCGTGTGGATATCGGACCTCCACTTGTTCTGCAACTCCGGAAAATCTTCCACCGTTCCCGAGTTGTTCCCGAAGAAGTACATTCCGCTGAGCGTCGTGCGTTCGCTGGTGTGAACATCAACCTTGCCGACAAAATTGTCGACCGTCACCTGGTTCGGAAACCCGTTGACGATATTGATAGTGGGATTGTTGTTGGTGGGAAATCCCGTGCCATCGCAGGTGACGGTCGATCCTGACATGGTACAGCCGGCGATCTTCAGACTGGCCGCGCTGATGTTGACGTGGTTGGCCGTCAGGTCGGCGATCGCGTTCGGAATGCTGTCGGCGCAGTCGGCCGCAGCGAGCGACGCAGCCGTGCAGTTCTGTCCCGCACCGGCGGCCAGAGGCATCGCCACCATCGAAGGACTTGTGACACCGCCGAACTGGTTGCCCACGTCGTAACGCTGACCTTCGTAGGAAGCGAAGAAAAAGGCCTTGTCCTTCACGATCGGGCCGCCGAACGAGCCGCCGAACTGCTCCAGACTGCGCGGGTTCTTGGGACTCGGACTTTGAGAAAAAGCGCAGGGATTGGCGGCACAGTTGAAGTAGTTGCGCGCATCCATCGAACCTTCGCGGCCGAAAGCAAACGCAGTACCGTGGAGGGAATTAGTGCCTGACTTCAATCCAACGTTTACGATGGCCCCTGGTTTCCACCCGTACTCTGCGGGAGGGTTTTCCTGGAGGTTGAACTCCTGAATCGAATCGATGGGAAGAATGGTGGCGGAGTCCCCGGCGATTCCTGCTCCGTTGATGATGCCCTGCCCGGAGTAGGGCTCGCTATTGAACAATCCTTCGATGATATAGGCGTTGTCTTCCGCCCGCAGACCATTGGTGCTGGTGGTGGAGAATCCACCTCCCGGGTAGCGGACAACCCCTGGACGCAGCTGCAGCAGATTCTCGTAGTTCCGGCCGCTGAGCGGCAGGTCATTGATTTCGTTGTTGCTGAGCGTGCCCCCTAACGTCGCCGAGGTAGTGTCCAGAAGTGGAATCTCTTCCGAGACAACCACCGTTTCTTTAACCTCGCCCGGTTGGAGCTGGAAGTCGATCACAATGTCCTTCGCCACTTCTAGCGTAATGTTGATCCTCTCGACGCTCTTGAATCCTTTCGCCTCTGCCCGCACCTTGTAGCTGCCCGGGGGCAATTCCGGAGCTACATACGCTCCGGCTTCGTCGGTCCTCAAGCTTCGCGAAACCCCACGTTGCAGGTCCGTGACGATCACCGACGCACCGTTCAGTGCGGCTCCGGTGGAGTCTGCAACACTCCCGAGTATCCGGCCTGTGTTGGATTGCGCCAGGAGAGGGTGGCAAGCTAAAAGGACGGCTGCCGCGGAAACTACGAGCCAAGCGGACTTTCCTAGAGGACGCATAAGTCTCCCTCGAGAGGATTGTGTGCGATTATCGACGAATTGTGCGGTGACAAACCTAGGCTGAACCCCGGAGCCTGTCAAGTCTTTCAATCGACCCTGCCCATCTGGTCTGGCAGCTATACCACTGGTTCTAGCAGGGAGTCAACCACAGTTTGTAAGTCGAAGGTGCAAGACTTTGTTCCGATCCGGGAACCCTGGAGAGTCGGCCTCGCTTTGGCGGCTCGAAGGAGGGAAAAGCTCGACTAGTTTTCGTTGGGCGGTGACCCGGACTCCAATTGCTCACACATCAAGAAAGACCGTCTCACCATCGCCGCAAAGTCGGATCTCAAAGCACCACCCACCGGGATCAGATTCGTGCGGATGGGCCATGAGAGTTTCCCGACGGGCTTCAGGAACTAGGGCCAGGACGGGATCCTCCAGATTAGCCTTGTCGCCGGCGAAGTAGATTCGAGTGACCAACTGCTTGAGCAACCCGCGGGCAAAGATCGAGACATTCAGATGCGGGGCCTGCAACGTGTTATCCCGACCGGACACGCGTCCAGGCTTGATGCTCTCAAACACACCGCTTCCCTGCTGGTCCAGGGCGAGCCGGGCAAAACCACGCCACGCGGGATCACAGTCCGTCGACTGGCCATCCTCCGGGTGCGGGTACCTGCCCAGAGCGTCGGCTTGCCACACTTCGATGGCGGCATCGGACACCGGTACACCATCGCCGTCACGGACCCACAACATGATCCGCACCCGCTCACCCTCAGCGGTCTGGCCGGCGATCCGCCCCACCGATCCCTTGTTCGTGAGACCCAGGTGCAGGAACGGCCCGGCGGTTTGTGAGGCGGTTGGAACCAGTTTCATGCCAGGGCCTCAAACGGTGTTGCCTCACGCCCACGGAGCACAATGTCGAAGCGATATCCAAGGGCCCATTCGGATTGCGCGCTGCCCAGATCGAAATGAGCGATGAGGCGCTCCCTGGCCTTTTGGTCCGGAATCGACTGTGAAACCGGGTCGATGGGAAACAGCGGATCCCCCGGAAAATACATTTGCGTCACTAGCCGTGTGGCGAACGCGTGTCCGAACAGCGAGAAGTGGATGTGAGCGGGACGCCACGCGTTCTCGTGGTTACGCCAGGGATATGCGCCTGGCTTGATCGTGACAAAGCGATACCAGCCATCTGCGTCCGTCAGCGTCCTGCCGGCGCCGGTGAAGTTTGGGTCTAGAGGAGCTGCGTGGTTGTCGTTAGTATGAGCGTACCTCCCGGCCGCATTCGCCTGCCAGATTTCCACCAAGCTGTGCCGCACCGGATGGCCATCCTCGTCGAGGACCTGTCCGCTCACGATGATGCGCTCACCCAGCGGCTCGCCGTGATGTTGGCGGGTCAGATCGTCGTCCAGCTCACCGACATCTTCGTGGCCGTAAACCGGCCCGGTAATTTCCGACAGCGTATGTGGCAAAACGATCAGCGGCTTCGTCGGCGCGCGCCGCCTCGTGGAGCGGTACGCTGGATAGAGATAGGGAGGTTGGGTATTCGGATCCGGCCGCCGATACCCTCTGATGTTCATCGGCCTTTCCCCGTCGCGGACAGTGCCTTGAGCCGCGGAATCTTGTCCACGTCCGGAGGCTGCGGCACGGATTGCAAGAACGCGTACATATCCGCCAACTCTGCGTCACTGGTGATCTTGCGGGTGTAGGGCGGCATCTGGCCGGTAGGCTGGCGGATGTAGGTCAAGAACCCCGAGAAGGAACTCGGGCTGGGACCGATGCGCGGGCCGGAAAGCTGGGAGCCCTGCCCCTGTCCCCCATGGCACTCGTAGCAACCGTATTTGTCGTAGAGCCGTTTGCCATTCTGCGGGTTGCCCCGAGGAGGAGTGTCTGCTTTCGGGATCGAGTCCGGATCCTGCCCGGCTAACGGCAAAGGTGCCGTCGTCAACCACGTCGCCAGCATTCCCCCGGCAAGCAAGCGCTTTAGCAGCCGATGAACAGGGAGACTCGCGACTCTCGACCTGTCCCGCCCGAATCGACCTGACGCAAGAACCATGCAAGCTCCTCCCATCTCCCTATCGAGGCTGCGTCACCACGTCGACCAGCGCTGGTTCCCCGCGCTCAACCGCCGCGATCGCGCGGCCGATCGCCGGTCCCAGGTCCTTCGGATCCGTGATGGGACCTTCAGCATACAAGCCCATACTCTGGGCCAGTTTGGCAAAGTCGATGTTCGGGTGATCGATGGTGGTTCCCAGGTGGGCCCGATCCACGCCCCGGTTGTGGCGGTTTCCCATGCGCTGAAGATGCATAACTTCCTGATGATACGCGTGGTTGTTGTGCATGATATTCAGAAGCGGAATCTGATGATGTGCGGCCGTCCACAAAACTCCGGGGGCATACATCAAGTCTCCATCGCACTGAATGTTCACCGACAACCGGCCGTGCTTTCGGTTTGCCAGCGCCGCGCCTACCGCCGCGGGCGCTCCGTAACCAACCCCGTATCCGCCTGCGCCTCCGATGAACTGGTGATGCTTGTCGAAAGCCCACAACCGCAGGGGCCAGTTGCTCATCCCGGGGGCCACGTCCGAGACCAAAGACCAGTCTTTGTCCTTGATCCAGCCCCACAACTCCGCCGAGAGCCTGGCCGTGCTGATCGGACTCGCATCCCAGGCGTACGTCGCTTCGACCCGTGCTTGCTCCAACAAAACCTGCTGAGCCTCGGCGAGTTTTTTTCGTCGATCGTCGAGGACGCGCTTCCGGTCGGCGGTTAGCAGTCGCTTGATCGCCTCGATCAGGGAAGGCAGCGTCGCCTCAGCATCGGCAGCAATCGCCAGATCGACCTCCTGATAACGCTGGAGGTCCTGATAGTTCCCCTTCATGTAAAGGTCAGTCGCCGTAATGCTGATCAGTTTGGTGGTGCGATCGATGATCGATTGCGAACTGCGGTGCAGTTGGTCGCGGTAGGAATGAACGGCTCCCCAGAAATCGGTGAGTTCGAGCCCGAGGATCACGTCCGCATTCGCGATCAGTTCCCGCCCACGCCCGGAGTGGTTCAGTTCGTGCCGCGTGGGAAAATTCATGCGCGCGGCCTGATCGACCACTGGTGCCTGCAGCGTCTCCGCGAGTTCGACCAAAAGCGGCAACCCCGCCGGCGTGCGCGCGGTTCGGTCTACCACGATCACCGGATTGTCGGCGCCGACCAGCAGTTTGGCGGCGTCGGCGACTGCCCCTGAATCTCCCTGCGGTGGCGTGGTCAAAGTCAGTTTCGGAACACGCAGCCCTGCGTTCTCACCCACCGGACGTTCCTGGAGTTCGCTGTCCGCCACTAGCAGAACCGGCATCATCGGCGGAGTCATTGCGATCTTGTAGGCCCGCACCGCGGACTCGGCGAAATGTGGCAGCGAGGCGGGTAGATCGTCCCACTTGATATAGTCCCGCACCATGGCGGCCGCGTCCTGCACGCTGTGATCCCATTCGACGCCCGGCCGACGCATGGTGGCGTCGATGGTGTTGCCCAGGACCATGTAAACGGGAACGCGGTCGCAATATGCATTAAAAATGGCCATCGCCGCATGCTGCAGGCCGACGGTGCTGTGTGCAAACACCGCCATGGGCTTGCCTTCGATCTTGGCGTAGCCGTGGGCGATTCCCACCGCTGATTCTTCGTGACAGCAAGTGATGAACTCCGGAGCGTGATTTCCTCCGTAGTTGATCACCGACTCATGGAGGCAGCGGAAACTCGATCCCGGATTAGCTGCGACATACTCGAGGCCCAGCGACTTGAGCACATCGACCATGAAATCGGACCCGGGGCGATCGGTGGTGAGAACTTCAGCCTCCGGAGGATCCTCCACTTCGTCGGCGCGCGACATCATCGGCGGTACGCCCTTGGCTGGCGGAGTCGGCAACGCCTCGGCCGCGGTTTTGCTCGCGACCAACGTAGCGACTCCCCCTGCCGCGCCCTTTAAGAAGTTGCGCCGCCCAAGCACCGCATTCTCGGATTCTTCCATTTCTCCCGATCACTCCCCGGCTAGCTGTCTTGCTTTCGCACCCATCCGTACGACAAGTTGCTCCGCTCTGGCCCGTCGTTGAGGTAGGCAGTCTTCTGTTCCGCCACGGAGTCACTGCGCCACGCGGCCTTCGCCCCCGACTCCAGACCGAACAAGCGAGCGCTGTTCAAACCAAATATAGCCCGCTTGGTCGCGCCATCCGCTGCCCCCAGCGGTCGATATCCGTATTGCTTCTGGATGTCTTCGGGAATCTCTAAGCGGCGCAGGGCTTCGATCTGCCACTGGGGAGAACCGAACCAGACCGAATCGGTCCCCCAAACAATGCGATCCGCTCCCAGGCCCTTCACCAGCATGCCCATCATCCCTGCGGCCAGCCGCGGATACGCGATGCAGCAACTCGCGAAGGTTGCGCCCACGTCCGCGTACACGTTGTTGACTCCATATCTCTGCGGAACCTCCACCAGGTCCGAGACCCAATCGATGCGCCTGGTCTTTTCGAACTGGGCGGCCCCTACGTCGGACGCCCCCTCCAGCGGCGGACCACCCGCGTACCGATAGCCCGCGTGGTAAATGAAGAAATTCAGCTGCGGCCAATCCTTGGCCGCTTTCCCAACGTCATCCACCTTTGCGTATTGCTTGAGATTAGGAACTTCGCTCTCCATGCCCGGCGGATACAGTCCTTTGTGTACCGCAACGTTGCGAATGCCGGACTTCACAAATTTCTCATACGCCGGGTAAACCAGCTTCTCGTCGTCCATCCGCCACGGATATTTGCTGATCATTGGGTTGGTGTTGTCGCCGATGGTGTACCCCTTCCAGCCCTCCGGCTTCAATTCGATCGCACGATCGATGTCTTCGAGCCACCCCTTCTGCCCGGGGGCGAACACGGCGTGGGTGAGGAGTCGTCTGGAGCCAGCAAACTCGTTCAGCTTTCGCCGAGCATCCGACTTCATTTCATTGGTAAGAAACCAGTCGGTGGCAATATCGGAAGGCGCGCCGCTCAACAACGCAACTTTGGTATCACTGTCGAGGAACATCTCTTTCACATAGTTGCCGAATTTCAGGTGCTCGAGTGTCTGCGGCTCCTTCATCAGATCGGGGTTGAAACCGGCGCGGCCAGTCCATTCCCGGACTTTTACAAACAAGGTCAGGCGCGTGTCGTCGCGTAAGAAGTGGGTGTGAATGTCACAGACAAACTCGTCAGAGTATTTCCGGGCCCGATCGGCCGCCAGTTCCGGAATAGCCGCCTCCGATGGATCGACCTCGAATACCTTGCCGTAGACCTTGTTCATGGCCAGGAACGCTGTCGCCATTCCTGCTGCCGTCTTCAGAAATCGTCTACGCTCCATGCCGAGCTTCCGGCCCATGGCATCGGCAGAGTCCTTGATCAAGGCTTCGACCTGCTTCTGTTCCTTGCTTTGATGGCCCGGGAAGAATTCTCCGTTCGAAATCGGCTGGGTCGGAACTGGCGACTCGAAAGCATGGGTTTCGGCGGGGTCCAGCCTCTTCAGTTCCTCGTCCGACAGAAATTCGCTCACTGCTTTCCCCCCTGGGTTAGGTTCAAGCGGAAACTCTCTGCTTCGCGCTGACCGCGGCGCGTTTAGTTCTAGTCTTGCAGCGCGTACAAGCAAAACTTCGCGGTCGCGGTCCGCCCGCGCTGGAATGGCCAGGTCGCCGGTCTCATCCGAGCATGTGCACAAAAGAGCGCGCATGCTCCTGCAGAATCGGGAGCAGGCGTTCAATCATCTCGCCGGCTGAAACGCGCGCAGCGTGGACGCCAATATTGATCGCGGCAACCACGCGGCCTTGGCGGTTTCGCACTGGCACCGCGATCGACCGCAGTCCTAGCTCGAGCTCCTCGTCTGCCAGGGCGAAGCCTTGTATCTGCACTCGGCGGATCGTTTCGTAGAGCAGCCCCTTATCGGTCACCGTCTTAGGTGTCAAGGCCGTGAGTTCGACGCAATCCAGGTAGGCGGTCAACTCATCGTCGGGCAAGGCCGCCAGCAGTACCCGTCCCATGGAAGTGCAGTAGGCTGGCAGCCGGCTACCTACCGAAAGGCCCACAGACATCACGCGCTTCGCAGACGAACGCGCACTCCAGTTCCACATCCTCCATGGCCTCGATGGCGGTTTTCAACGGCAAAATCGTTCACGAACTGGACCTGAACTCCAGCACCGGCGCTCTGGGGCTCTATAACAATGCGGGCGCGCTCGTCGGGCGCGCGTGGAGCTTATTGTCGATGAACGCCACGGGCGGATCGGTGCCGGGGCACACCTATGAAGG
>Ga0209698_10007358_pt1 | contig 11563 bp, 10 predicted proteins | sample LitLauG_LLR_2012_FD_187203 | JGI IMG/M metagenome (GOLD analysis project Ga0209698, IMG submission 187203) | Freshwater sediment microbial communities from Pennsylvania, USA - Little Laurel Run_MetaG_LLR_2012 (SPAdes) (version 2) | ecosystem: Environmental > Aquatic > Freshwater > Creek >... | reverse complement strand
GATTGCGAACGCCGGCGCTCGGCTGGACCGCCTGCCGATCGGCCCATTCCACTACCGCATCATGTGGCTGATCGGTATCGGCATGTTCTTCGACGGATTCGACATCTATGTCGCGGGAACTGTCCTCGCGTCGACGCTGAAGAGCGGCTTTTCGACCCTGGGGCAAAACGCCCTTTTTATCTCCGCGACATTCTTTGGCATGATGCTGGGGTCTTTCCTGACGGGATTCCTCGGCGACCGGTACGGCAGGCGTTTTACCTACCAGGTGAATCTCCTGGTCTTTGGCCTTGCATCGCTAGCCGCGGCATTTGCGCCCAACATGATGGTGCTGATCGCCTTGCGTTTCGTCATCGGCCTGGGTTTGGGTGCCGAAAACGTCGTTGGCTATTCGACGCTAACTGAATTCGTCCCTGCGCGATCGCGTGGCCGGTGGCTCGGTTTCATGGCCGTATTCGTGGTCACGGGCCTCCCGGCGGCATCGCTGCTGGGATATCTCCTGGTGCCGTCCCTGACCTGGCGCGTCATGTTCATCGTCGGCGGTCTGGGAGCGCTGGTCGTCTGGTACCTGCGCAAGGGGTTGCCCGAATCACCGCGCTGGCTCGAATCCGTCGGCCGCAACGAAGAGGCCGACGCGCTGCTGCGGACCATCGAGCAGGCCGCCTCCGGGGGCGGGCCCTTGCCAGAGCCATTACCGCCCGCGGTCGAGGCGCGGCCGGTTCAATTATCGATGCTGTTCAAGCCGCCGCTCTTGGCACGTGCCCTCGTCGGCTGCGTGTGCCTGATCGTGATCAATACGCTGCTATACGGATTCATCACCTGGCTACCGACATTTTTTGTCAAACAGGGCCTGAGCATCGCAACGTCATTCGGCTACGCCTTGCTGATGGGACTTGGCGCTCCGGTCGGCTGCGCAATCGGCGCGCTGACGGCCGATCGCTGGGGGCGCAAGCCGACAATTGCCTGCGCGGCCGCGATCGCCATCGCGTTCGGGACGATCTATCCGTCGATCACAGACCCCTTCCTCCTGCCGATCGTCGGATTTGGCCTCACGGTTCCCATCTATGTACTGGTAGCCCTGCTGTTCGGAATCTATATCCCGGAGCTTTTCCCGACAGAAATCCGGCTCCGTGCGGCGGGGATTTGCAACAGCTTCGGCCGCGGCGCGACCATCGTCACGCCCTTTCTCGTCGTCCTGCTTTTCAACAGCGGCGGCGTGGCTTACGTCATGGCACTGATGATCGCACTGCTCGTGGCACTCATAGCGGTAGTTCTGCTTTTTGGCATCGAGCCGGCCAGGCGGCCGCTGGAGGACGTTCAGCCGGTGGCAGAACCGGAAGCCCAGCCGCTCGAGGTCTGAATTGCCGGATACGATTCGGGTGCCCGTGCGTGCGGCTTGGTGACGCGCTCACGACGCCGATGTAGCGTATCTTGCCCCGGATCAAAGGATTGATCCGGGGCCCCGACATCGCGTTTGGCCGCGTCTGGCGGCCCGGCGCAACAGCGGCGGAACATCGCAGGCTTGTCGATCAGCCGAAAGGGCCCATTACGGTGACGCTGAGCGCAATTCCGGCCAACCTCCGATGGGGCGTATTGCTGGCTGCCTCGCTCGCCTTCATCGTTCCGCTTCACATGGTCCACCTGCCGGCGTCCTTGCTGCTGGGTGCGATGGCCGCGGCTATCCTGGTCGCCGTGTTCGAAGGAAAGCTTGCGGTACCTTACTGGCCCTATATGCTCGCGCAGGGTTTGATCGGCTGCCTCGTGGCACGCAGCGTCGGCCCCGCGATCCTGATGTCGATGTTGCGGCAGTGGCCGGTTTTCCTTGCCGGTGTTTGCTCGGTGCTGCTGATCAGCAGTTGCCTGGGCGCATTGCTCGCGCGATTCAACGTGCTGCCCGGAGCATCGGCGGTGTGGGGCTCTGCACCGGGCGCGGCCGCCGTGATGGTATTGATGTCCGAAAGCTTCGGCGGCGACCCGCGCCTCGTGGCCATCATGCAGTTCCTGCGCGTGATGCTGGTAGCGGTGGCGGCCTCGATAGTCAGCCGGCTATGGGGTCTGCCTGCGGACGTCGCCCCGGTCGGCTCCGGAATCGACTGGTTGCCCGCGGTCGCCGCCGGACCATTGTTGGAGACCCTGGCCCTGGCGATGGTTGGGGTCATGGTGGGAACATGGACCGGGATTCCAGCCGGGCCCCTGCTTGTGCCGCTCTTTGCCGGCATCGCGCTATCGGACACGGGCTTGGTCGCCATCACCTTGCCGCCGTGGCTGATGGCCGGCTGCTATGTTCTTGTCGGTTGGTCCATAGGACTCAAATTCACGCGGGATATTTTGCTCTACTCCGCGCGCGTCCTGCCGGCGATCGTCGCTTCCACCGTCACGCTCATTGCCCTATGCGGCGGATTGGCATGGCTGCTGCATGTAACGGTCGGTACCGACCCGCTCACCGCCTACTTTGCCACCAGTCCCGGCGGCGTCGATTCGGTGGCGATCATCGCGGCCTCCTCCCATGCAGACCTGCCTTTCGTCGTGGCGATGCAGACGGCGCGCTTCATCGTCGTGCTGCTGGTGGGGCCGGCATTGGCCAGGACGGTGACGCGCTGGGCACAACGGTGATCCGCCAGACAAGAGCGGATCTGCCAGGGTTCGGCGCAAGTGCCATTGGGACCAAGGTGCGTCCGTTTGCGCCAGGTAACGTGCAGTTCTGATTCGATAGGACTGTCCGAATCGTTCATCGCCCCCTGATTTATAGTCGCGCACGCACTGCGCATCGGCCGGCCGTTCCGGCTGCAACCAGGCATTTACGGAGATCAATATGGCCGAGCCGCTCGATTACACGCCGCCGAAGGTCTGGACCTGGGTCAAGCCCAACGGCGGCACCTTTGCCAGCATCAATCGGCCGATATCCGGGCCCACGCACGATAAGGAACTGCCGGTCGGCCGCCACCCGCTCCAACTCTATTCGCTCGGGACCCCGAATGGTGTGAAGGTCACCATCCTGCTCGAGGAGTTGCTCGCGCTCGGCCATTCGGGCGCCGAATACGATGCGTGGCTCATCAGGATCGGCGAGGGCGATCAATTCGGCTCGGGCTTCGTGAAGATCAACCCCAATTCCAAGATCCCTGCGCTGCTGGACCGCAGCGTTCCCGATCCCATCCGGGTCTTCGAGTCCGGCTCGATCCTGATGTATCTGGCGGAAAAGTTCGGTGCTTTTCTGCCGAAGGACATCGCCTCCCGCACCGAGACCCTGAACTGGCTGTTCTGGCAAATGGGCAGTGCTCCCTACTTGGGCGGCGGATTCGGCCATTTCTATGCATACGCACCCTTGAAGTTCGAATACCCGATCGACCGCTTCGCCATGGAGGTCAAGCGGCAACTCGACGTGCTCGACCGGCGGCTGGCCCAGAGCGAATTTCTCGCCGCAGACCAATACACCATCGCGGACATCGCCGTTTTTCCCTGGTACGGAGGGCTTGCCAAAGGCTGGCTGTACGGCGCGGCGGAGTTCCTGAGCGTGCAGGATTACCGCAACGTACAGCGCTGGGCCGACCGCATTCTGGCAAGGCCCGCGGTAAAGCGCGGGCGCATGGTCAACCGCACCAGCGGCGATCCGTCCGAACAACTTCATGAGCGCCACGACGCCGGCGATTTCGATACCCGCACGCAAGACAAAATTGCCGGGCCTCCCACGTGAGGGCGGTCAGCGCGTCCGCCTGACGGTGCGAAGGTCGGTTCCCTCGGTGCGCTGCCAAACAGACCATCCGTTCTTTCAGCCTCAAGCTTGCGCTTTGACACGCGACTTTCAGAGGCAACGATGGGAACGATCCTGCTCGTGGTGCTGATTCTTCTCCTCATCGGCGCCTTCCCAAGCTGGCCGCACAGCCGCGGCTGGGGTTATTACCCCAGCGGTGGCCTGGGTTTGGTGCTGCTCATCGTCGTCGTGCTTCTGGCAATGGGCCGCATTTGATTCATCCACGCGCTGCCAACAAGGAAAACTCATGAAATCCGCTACCGCCGGTGCCCTGCTGTCGCTGGGCCTGCTCTTTGCACCGTTATGCGCCCAGGGCGCCGACATGTCCACCGACTCGGCTGGCGAATATCTCGATGATGCGGGTATCACCGCAAAGGTCAAGGCGGCCTTTGCCGAGGACAAATGGATCAAAGGACGCAACATCAGCGTGCGTACCGACAATGGCGTGGTGGATCTGACCGGAACCGTGGGTGATGGCACCGAATTGGAACGCGCCACTGAACTGGCGTCCCGGGTAAAGGCGGTCAAGGCGGTGCACAACAACCTCAAGATTGCCGGCAAATAGGGTCGCGCCGTTGCTGTCACCCGACGGTCCGTGCCGTGCGCGCGCTGCACGGGATGCTCAATCCGGCACCCGTGCCCTGAATCATCAGTATCGCAGGTGTGCCAGCGCCGCGGTCACGCGTCGATCGAGGTCCGCACCCGCGAAACGGGTGAAATCGTGGGCCACCGTTGCGCTGAGTGCGCGCTGGCTCGCACTACCGAGGTGGGCCTTGAGTTCCCCCAGGAAGGGATCCGAGGCGATGAGCGCCACATCGCCAAACCGGCCCTCGGTTGCTGCTACTTCCAAATGCCGGGAAATTTCCGCGGCGAAGGCGGCCAGTTCCTTGCGGTGCGGCGTGGTGTGTGGCACAAAGGCGGTTCCGGATCGTCCGGGATCACCGTGCGCTTTTTGCGCGTGCCCTTCCTGATCGGAAGTCAGGTCCACGGCCTTTTCGCGGCTTTGCGGATGCACCAGATCGAGCACTTCCACCATGTGTCCGCTCTCGACCTCGCGCTCGAATACGCGCGCGCGCGCGGAGTTGGCCAATACGATCCACGTCTTCTTCATGCCGGGCTCCCGATGGACGGCACGGCATTCTGGTTCCACAGCTATAGGGAAGGTTTGCGGTGCCAAGGTCCCATGTTAGGCGCTCCTGCGCTGGCCAGCGGATGGAATCTGGGCATTCCTTGATCTTTGACGCATTGCCCCTGCATCCACCCGCGGGTGCCCGCCCTCACGACGCCATTGGCGAGCCACCCGCTTTGAATTGATTACTGATCCAAATCCTGCTGCGAGATGATGGCGATGCCATTGGCACTGGACGTTGTTGCCGTACCGCGCAGGGTGAAGTTGCCATCCTCGTCCACTGCGAAAACCGAGACGTGGGAGACCGTGCCGTTGCCGTCGACCACTGCCGCCAGGCCACCACGTACGGCGATATCGGTGGGATTGCCGCTGAACTCGGCGATCACCGGCGCATCCTGCACGATCTTTTCACCGTACACGGCGTACCGCGACACCGATTTGCTTGGGGAATTGGCCGAGTACAGGAACGGGCCGTCCAAGGCAACCCAGCACGGCGCGTGCTGCGTTACCGATGGCGTGACCGTCAGGACTTCCTGGTTGCGCACCAGGCTGATTTCATCGGCATGGGCTATCGTGACGTAGGCATTGTTGCCGCGGGTGGCCAGGCCAAAGGGGGCGTTGACATTGGCCGGGATATTTCCGACCAGCGCCGCTGCACCGGTGACGGCGCCATGACGGTCCAGATTCACGGTTTCGATGGCCTTGTTCTTCTCGCTGATGATCAGTTGCGTGCCGATCACGCCCACCTGCGCGGCCGATCCATCGGCCAGTACGAGCGCAGCAACCCCATCGGCACTTTCGCTGATGCCCGTCTGGTCGAATGCGTGCGATTCGACCTGCGTCGTTCCCAGGATATAAAGATGGTCGTCGCTCAATGCCACGCTTACCGGGCTGGAAGCGGCCGGAATGATTTGCGTAAGCACGATAGTGGCGCGAGCCGCGTCGGCGGCGAACACCGACACCGTGCCCGAGCCGAAATTGACCACGGCCAGACGCCCGTCGCGGTAGGTGACACCACCGGCATTGCCGCCGACGCCGCCCTGGCCCTGGGTCGGAATTTCCCGCAGCAAGTTGCCGGTCGAGCTGAATACGAGCAGCTGGTTGCGCGTGGCATTCGATGCCGTCACCACCAGGGTATGTGGATTGATTGCCGCGGCTTGCGCCGTGGTTATGGCGCCGGCAAACGCCGCGATCGTTCCCAGGCCCAGCAGGATCTTTTTCATATCATTTCCCCATGTGTCGTATGGGTGACCGCGCAGATTGCGCGGCCATCCCGGTTGAAATTTGTCGTGCCGGTGTTGCCGGCTGACAGGTAATTCGCCGGGAGCGCCGGCGCGGTTACAGCAGGAACCAGAAAAATGCGCCGCGGTCCTGTGGCCGATCGCGCCGTCCCGCGGGCCGGGCGCAACACCGTGCGCGTCATGCCCCGCGCAGCGCCCGGATTTGCGCAGGCAAATGCGGGGCAATATCGTGCCCGCTGCCGCCAAAGCCGATAGACTGGCTACCCCGACAAACAACGGACAGGAAATTGCGCATGGAGGTACGGGCAGCAGTCGCATGGGAGGCGGGCAAGCCGCTGACACTGGAGACGGTGCAACTGGCCGGGCCTCGGGCGGGCGAAGTCCTGGTGGAGATCAAGGCAACGGGAATCTGCCATACGGACCAGTACACACTGTCGGGCGCCGACCCCGAGGGCCTGTTCCCGGCCATCCTGGGCCACGAAGGCGCTGGCGTGGTGGTCGACGTAGGGCCCGGAGTGAGCAGCCTGCGCACCGGCGACCATGTTATTCCGCTCTACACGCCGGAATGCCGCCAGTGCAAGTCCTGTCTGTCGGGCAAGACCAACCTGTGCACGGCCATCCGTGCCACGCAGGGCAGGGGCGTGATGCCGGACGGCACCAGCCGATTCTCGTTGAATGGCAGGCCCCTCGCGCATTACATGGGCTGCTCGACCTTCGCCAACTTCACGGTCCTGCCGGAGATCGCGCTGGCCAAGGTGCGCGAAGACGCGCCGTTCGAGAAGATCTGCTACATCGGCTGCGGCGTCACCACCGGCATCGGTGCGGTGATCTACACGGCAAAGGTCGAGGCCGGCGCCAGCGTCGTCGTGTTCGGGCTGGGCGGCATCGGCCTCAACGTCGTACAAGGCGCGCGCATGGTTGGCGCCGGCAGGATCGTCGGTGTGGACCTGAACCCGCAACGCGAAGTCCTGGCGCGGCGCTTTGGCATGACCGACTTCGTCAATCCCGCGGATCACGGCAAAGACCTGGTCGCCCATATCGTCGAATTGACCGGCGGCGGCGCCGACTACAGCTTCGAGTGCATCGGCAACACCGATGTCATGCGCCAGGCACTGGAGTGCTGCCACCGGGGATGGGGCGTCTCGGTCATCATCGGCGTGGCGGCAGCGGGCCGGGAGATCGCCACGCGGCCGTTTCAGCTGGTAACGGGCCGCGTGTGGAAGGGCTCCGCCTTTGGCGGCGCCCGTGGTCGCCGCGATGTGCCAAGGATCGTCGATTGGTACATGGAAGGCAGGATCAATATCGATGACTTGATCACGCACGAGATGCCGCTCGAGCGCATCAATGATGGATTCGAATTGATGAGCCGCGGCGAGTCGATTCGCAGCGTGGTTCGCTACTGATGGCGGCGGCAACCCTGCGTGCCGGGCACCAGTGCCTGGGTGGCCGCTTGGCCTTCTACAGCCACACCTCGTCGGCTACCGGAACGGTGATGAACTTCGGGCTGTACCTGCCGCCGCAGGCACAGGTGGGAAAGGTTGCCGCGTTGTACTACCTGGCCGGCCTGACCTGCAACGAGGAAACCTTCCTGATCAAGTCGGGCGCGATCCGCTTTGCGGCGCAATGGGGCCTGGCACTGGTCGCGCCCGATACCAGTCCGCGCGGCGCCGGCATTGCCGGCGAGGATGCTGATTGGGATTTCGGCCTGGGCGCTGGCTTCTACCTCGATGCCACCCAGCCGCCCTGGGAGCACAATTACCGGATGCACCGCTACGTCACGCAGGAGCTTCCGGCGCTTATCGAAGCCGATTTCCCCGTGCGGCCACGGCGGCGCGGCATCTTCGGCCACTCCATGGGCGGTCACGGGGCGCTCACCATCGCGTTGCAGGACCCGGCTGTGTGGCAATCGGTCTCGGCCTTCGCGCCCATCTGCAATCCGGTGGCGGTTCCCTGGGGCGAGAAGGCTTTCAGCCGTTACCTGGGAGCCAACCGCGAAACCTGGGCGCGCCACGACGCCAGCCTGTTGATGCGCCAACGGCCTTATCCCGGGCCCATCCTGGTGGACCAGGGCCTCGACGACCGGTTCCTGCAAAGCCAGCTGCGGCCCGAGGCGCTCGAGACCGCGGCGCGCGATAGCGGCCAGGAACTGAACCTGCGGCGCCACGCCGGCTACGATCACTCGTACTGGTTCATCCAGAGCTTCATCGCCGATCATCTGGCATGGCATGCCCGGCATCTGGGCGTTGCCGCCGAACCGTCTTGACGGCAGGCGGCTTCCCGCCCGAATTAACGCCACCGGGCCCAAGCGGCTCGTCAATTCCACTGCCCTTGTGGTGTCCTTGCCCGGGCCGGGCTCCAGCCGGGCCGGTGGGCGAGCTGCCACGCAGGGAATTGCCTATGCCTTGGTCGATGCGCGCGTGCGCAGCGCCGGTTGCCGGACGGGGCGCATACTCGTCCTTTCCGTCACGGGATGCGGCCCCGCGGGGGCCGCGCGTCGATGCCCGGCTACAGCACCAAGCAGGAAGCCATCGCGGTTGCCGGAGTCGAGAACCTGGTGATCCGGTCGCTGCTCGACCGGCAGCAATATGCCGATCCTGACGGCGACGCGGGCCGGGTGGGAATTTCCTCCGCCGCCTGGCCGCTTTTCGGATTGGCGTGGCCATCGGGCGCCCAACTCGCGGCGCGCATGGCGGCGCGGCCGGTGCGCGCTGGCGAGCGCATCCTGGAGATCGGTTGCGGGCTTGCGCTGGCCAGCCTGGTGGGCCATCGCCGCGGCGCCGACATGACAGCCAGCGATTGCCACCCGCTTGCCGGAGCGTTCCTGCGGCAGAACCTGCTGCTCAACGGCCTGTTGCCCATGAAATACCGCCACGGCCGGTGGGGGAGCGGAGCCGGCGTGCTCGGCGCAACGGCATCGGCTGCCGACCAGTGGCAGTCGTCGCTGCGCGGCGAATGCGCCGTTGCCGGCCGCTACGAGCTCATCATCGGCAGCGACCTGCTCTATGAGCGCGACGAGCGTGGCAGCCTGGCGCAGTTCATCGCCTTGCATGCCACGCTTGACGCCGAAGTGTGGATCGTCGACCCCGACCGCGGCAATCGGCCGGCCTTTCACCGGAACATGGCCGCGTTGGCCTTCGAACGCGACGAGATACCGCTGTGGTGCGCCGCGGTTGACGGTGTCGCGGCGTACAAGGGCCGCTGCCTGGTCTACCGGCGCCGACCGTAGGCCCCGGCAGGCGCCACCGGTGCGTGAACACAAACCCGCGCGCCCGCAGCGGCGCCGGGTATCAGCCGGCAAGGCAGGCTTCTATCGCATCGCAGGCGCCGGCTACGCCGTCCTGCGCCGTGAGGCGCTCGCCTGCCGCCGCGGCAATGCGCGCAAGCGCGGGGTCGTCGAGCATTGCGGCAATGATCGGCGCCGCGCGCTCGACGGTGAAGTCCTGCCGGCGCATGCGCCGCGCGGCGCCCAGCCGCACCATGCGCTGCGCATTGTCGAACTGGTCGAAGCCGAATGGGACGATCAGCATGGGTCGACCCGACCGGGCGGCCTGCGCCAGCGTGCCGATGCCGCCCTGGTGGACGATCAGGCTGGCGTGTGCGAACAGCGCGTCGTAGGCAACGTAGTCCACGATTCGCAGTGCCGGATCGGCCGCCATTGCGGCAAGCTCGTCGGCGCGCGAGCCGGCCACCAGCACGGCGCGCTGCCCCAGCAGCCGGGCAATGCGCATCGCAACCGGGAAGAAGTCCCGCGCGATCTCGACTGCCGATGACCCCAGGGCAAATACCAGCGGCGGGTCGCCACCGGCCAGGAAGCTGTCCAGGCGTTCCCGGGCCCGTGCGTCGGCCGCGCCGTGTGCGTGGAGGGCAAATCCGGTTGTCGTGGTCCGGACCGGCCAGTCGGGCTGCGGCGCGGCGAAGTGTTCCGGGAACATCGCCAGCGTGCCGTACGGCGAGAACTGGCCTTCAAAGAGCGGATTGGCTGCGGGCGGCGCTATGCCTCGCTGGCGGCACTGTTCATAAACGGGCATTACCATCGACCTGGACCAATGCTTGGCCAGGCCAAAGATCACCCGAAACAGCGCGGGACTGACGCGGTAGAGTTTTTCAAGGACGGGCGCTGCGCTCAGGTAGGGCGGGTCAAAGGACGACATGAATGCCATCGGCGCCAGGACCGTCGACAACCATTTCCTGCCCAGCTCCCGGCAGGCGATGGGCGTGGCGTAGGTCAGCGGATGGGAAATCGCGAGATCGCAGCCTGCCACCGCTGCGCGGGTGTCCTCGCAGGTTTGCGCGAAATCGGCCATCATTTCGCGAATCAGGCGCTGCGCCCCTCTGCGGGGGTCGAAAATTTGCTCGATGAAGCTGCTGGCGGCCTGCGGCGTGAGATAACGGTCGAGCGCGGAGCGCAGCGGCGCATAGCCCAGTGCTGCCGCGGTGACGCGCGGACGATGGATATCCGAAGTTGCCACCGTCACGCTGTGCCCGCGCTGTTGCAGCCCGTTGCCCAAGGCCAGGTACGGGTAAAGGTCGCCCAGCGAACCGAAACTGGTGACCACGATGCGCGCCATTGCGCGCTAGGCCGACGGCGTCACGTGCTGCGCCAGGTGCTGATCGAGCTGCCGCGCGGCCCCGATGAATGCCGGCTGTTCAGCCAGTATGAGGTAGTTGGGCACGGCCTCCAGATAGGCCGCGAATCGGCCCTTGCTCAGGAAGCGTTCCCGGAATGCCTCGATATCGAAATGGCGGCCCAGCTTGCCCACCACGCCGCCGCCGATGTAGAGACCGCCCACGCTGCCGAAGGCAAGGGCAACGTTGCCGGACACGCCGCCCAGAAGCTTCGAGAACACGCTGAGGGTCTGGTTGGCGGGTGTTCCGGTGTTTGCGTCGGCCAGCGCCACCACGGCGGCGGCGTCGGCGGCGCCCGGCTCCGGCGGGGTGCCCGCTATCTCGCACAGCGCGTGATACAGCAGGGGAATGCCCATGCCCGAAACCACGCGCTCGGCCGATACGTGGGTGTACTTTTTCCACAGCACCCGCACGATCTCCAGTTCCAGGGGATCGGCCGGCGCCAGTGTCATGTGGCCGCCCTCCGTGGCCACGGGTTGCCAGCCCTGCGCCGTGGGCACCAGGCCGGCAACGCCCAGGCCGGTACCGGGCCCGACAACCGCCTTGACGCCCACGCGCGTTCCATCATGCCGGTCGAGCCGCCGCAGATCCGCAGCGGGGAGGAACGGCAGCGACATGGCAAGCGCGGAAAAATCATTGATCACCAGAAGCGTGCGCAGGCCCAGGTCGTGGCGTGTCTGCTCGATGGAGAATGACCAGTTGTGGTTGGTCATGCGCACATCGTCGCCCAGCAGCGGCGTGGCGATGGCGATCACCACGTCGCTGATCGCCGGCTGCCCGGTCTGCCGCAGGTAATGGCGCACGGCATCGGCGATCGTCGGG
>Ga0209698_10007357_pt1 | contig 11563 bp, 5 predicted proteins | sample LitLauG_LLR_2012_FD_187203 | JGI IMG/M metagenome (GOLD analysis project Ga0209698, IMG submission 187203) | Freshwater sediment microbial communities from Pennsylvania, USA - Little Laurel Run_MetaG_LLR_2012 (SPAdes) (version 2) | ecosystem: Environmental > Aquatic > Freshwater > Creek >... | reverse complement strand
GGTCAGTCCTCGGGTTGGCGGCGCTTCACGGCCACACGCGCCGCTCGACGGTCGGCAGCGCCAGATCGGCGCCCCGCATGAACACGCAATCCGGCCTCACCGCCGGCAGCCAGTAAGGCAATTCCTCGAGCGTCTCGCACTCCCAGCCCACCGCGTCGCCCCACGCCCCCGGCGTGAGGTGTCCAACCTCGGACTCGGCGCCGAGCGCGCGCGCGGCATTCCAGGTGATCGATCGCAGGGTCTCCTCGGCGTTGAATCCGCACAGCCGCGCGGCCAGCGCGGCGCACTCCAGCAGCGACTGCGCCGGCGCGGTGCCGGGGTTGAAGTCGGTGGCGATCGCCCAGCGGGCGCCGCTACGCCTCAGTATCGCGGCCTCGGGGAGTTTCTGGCCGAGCGTGAGCGCCGCCGCGGGCAGCAGCACGCCGACCGTTCCGCTCGCCGCGAGCGCCTGCCAGTCGGCCTCGCTCGCGCACTCGAGATGATCGGCGGAGCGCGCACCCAACTCGGCCGCGAGCTGCGCGCCCCCGCTCCTCTCGAACTGCTCGGCATGCAGGCGCAGCGCGAAGCCCAGCTCGCGCGCGCGGGCGAGCACGCGGCGGCACTCGGGCACGCTGAACGCGACCGGATCGCAGAACACATCGACCGCGCTCGCGAGGTCGCGGCGGCGGATCTCGGGCAGCGTGCGCTCACACCACTCGTCCAAGTACTCGCCCCGGCGATCGCGGAACTCGTCGGGCAGAGCGTGCAGCGCGAGGGCGGTGCGGTGAACGCGCACCGGCACGCGCAGCGTGGCCGCGCGCATGAGATCGAGCAGCCTCAGCTCGGCGCGCGGAAGCAGACCGTAGCCGCTCTTCACCTCGACGCTGGTGCAGCCGTTCGCCCGCCAGCGCTCGAGACGGTTCGCGAGGTTCTTCTCGAGCGCATCCTCACGCTCGCCGGTGGTCGCCGCCACCGTGGCGCGAATCCCGCCTCCGGCGGCCGCGATCGCGGCGTAATCCTCGCCCGCGAGGCGGCGCTGCATCTCCGGCGCGCGGTGCCCGGCGAAGATCATGTGCGTGTGGCAGTCCACGAGGCCGGGCGTCACGAGCTTGCCGCCGGCGTTCAAGGGTCGCGCGTCGGGATGCCGGCGCGACAGCTCCGCGCCCGGCCCCACCTCGAGCACGCGCCCGTCGCGGAACACCACCGCGCCGCGCGGATAGCGCAGCAGGCGATCCCCGGCGGCATCCAGCGTCACGACCTCGGAGGTGTTGTGGAGCAGTACGTACGCGGTGCGCCCCGCGACCGGGCGCGCCGACGTGTCGCGGCTGGGGCCCACCGTCATGCGGCGACCGCGTGCTTCGGGATCATCCCGTGATCCCCGGGAGCTTCATGCCGGTGCGGCGCGCGCACTCGATCGCCTCCGGGTATCCGGCATCCGCGTGCCGCATGACCCCGGTGCCGGGATCGTTGGTGAGCACCCGCTCGAGCTTGGCGTCCGTCTCCGGGCTCCCGTCACACACGATCACCATGCCGGCGTGGATGGAGTTGCCGATCCCGACACCGCCGCCATGATGAACGCTCACCCACGAGGCGCCTGATGCGCAGTTGAGGAGCGCATTCAGGATCGGCCAGTCCGCGATGGCGTCGCTGCCGTCGCGCATCGCTTCCGTTTCGCGCCACGGCGAGGCGACCGAGCCCGCGTCGAGGTGATCGCGCCCGATGACGATTGGCGCGCTCAGGCGGCCCTCGCGCACCATGCGGTTGAAGCAGAGCCCCAGGCGCGCGCGCTCGCCGTAGCCGAGCCAGCAGATGCGCGCCGGCAGGCCCTGAAAGCGCACGTGCTTCTGCGCGAGCGGAATCCAGCGATGGAGCCGGCGATCGCCCGGGAATTCCTCGAGCGCCGCCTGATCGGTGGCCGCGATGTCCGCGGCATCGCCGGAGAGCGCCGCCCAGCGAAACGGGCCCTTGCCCACGCAGAACAACGGACGGATGTACTCGGGGACGAAGCCCGGATACGAGAACGCGCGCTCGCGCTCGAGGCCGCCCTCGACCGCCTCGCCGCGCAGGTTGTTGCCGTAGTCGAACACCACCGCGCCGCGCGCCTTCATTTCCAGCATCGCGCGCACCTGAGCCGCCATCGAATGTCGCGCGCGCCTCACGTACTCCGCGGCATCCGATCGGCGCAGCGCCGCGGCCTGATCGAGGCCGAGCCCGGCGGGAACGTAGCCGTTCAGAGGATCGTGCGCCGAGGTCTGATCCGTGACGACATCGGGCGTGAGACCGCGAGCCACCAGCGCGGCGTGCGCCTCGGCCGCGTTCGCCACCAGAGCGACGCTGAGCGGCCGCTTCGCCGTCAGCGCTTCGCGGCAGCGCGCGAGCGCCTGATCGAGCGAGCCGGCGATCTCGTCGCAGTAGCGCGTCTCGACGCGGCGGCGCGCGCGCGCTTCGTCCACCTCGATCGCGAGGCACACGCCGCCGTTCATCGTGACCGCGAGCGGCTGGGCGCCGCCCATCCCGCCGAGGCCCGCCGTCAACACCAGGCGCCCTTCCAGCGTGCCGCCGAATTTGCGCTCGGCGATCTCGGCGAAGGTTTCGAACGTGCCCTGCACGATGCCCTGGGAGCCGATGTAGATCCACGAGCCCGCGGTCATCTGGCCGAACATGATGAGCCCCTTGCCCTCGAGCTCCCAGAAGTGCTCCCAGGTCGCCCAGCGCGGCACCAGCAGCGAGTTCGCGATCAGAACGCGCGGCGCGCCCGGGTGGGTGCGAAAGACGCCGACCGGTTTGCCCGACTGGACGAGCAGCGTCTCGTCGGACTCGAGCGCCTTGAGCGTGGCGACGATGCGATCGAACGCCTCCCACGAGCGCGCGGCGCGGCCGGTCCCGCCGTACACCACGAGATCGTCGGGGCGCTCCGCCACATCCGGGTCGAGATTGTTCATCAGCATGCGCAGCGCGGCCTCCTGCGCCCAACCACGACACGAGATCGTGCGTCCGCGCGGCGCGCGCACGGCGCGCGCCGTGGCTGCGAGGTTCATGACGACAGCACCTCCTCCGAGAGTCGGGCGAGCTCGCCCGAGCGGATCGCGACCGCGAGCCGTTCGCAGTCGCCGGCGAACGGGCGATCGCCCTCTGGCGTCGGCACGCGGCGGCGCACCCACGCGAACAGCCGCTCGCTGCCGGCGCCGGCGGCGAGCGGGCGGCGGAACTCGAGGGCGCGCGTGGCGCACAGCAGCTCGAGCGCCACCACGCGGGCCGCGTTCTCGACCACCTTTTGCGCATGGCGGCCGGCGATGGGCGCCATGCTGACGTGATCTTCGATTCCCGCGCCGGTCGGGATCGAATCCACGCTCGCCGGATGACACAACACCTTGTTCTCCGACACCAGCGCCGCGGCGGTGTACTGCGCGAGCATGAATCCCGACTCGAGGCCGGGATCGTTCGCCAGCACCGCGGGAAGCTCCGAAACCCGCGCATCGAGCAGGCGATCGAGCCGCCGCTCGCTCAGCGACGCCACCTCGGCGATCGCGATCTTGAGATAGTCCGCGACCAGCGCGACCGGCTGCGCGTGAAAGAGCCCGGCCGAGATCACCTCGCCGCTGTCCGGGAACACCAGCGGATTGTCGTTGACCGCGTTCAGCTCGATCGTGAGCTGGCGCCCGACGTGATCGAGCGCGTCCCACGACGCGCCCAGCACCGGCGCCGCGCAGCGCAGCGAGTAGGCGTCCTGGATGCGTCCGCAGTTGCGGTGCGACTCCACGATCGCGCTGCCGGCCGAAAACGCACGCAGGCGCCGCGCGGCCTCGATGGCGCCGCGGTAGGGCCGCAGGGCCTGCACATCGTCGCGTGAGGGCGCGAACGAACCCATCAGCACCTCGATCGAGAGCGCCGCGGTCGCCACCGCCGCGTCCCACACGTGACGCGCGTCCACCAGCGCGAGCGCGGCGAGCGCGGTCGAGAGCTGCGTGCCGTTGATGAGCGCGAGGCCCTCCTTGGGCTCGAGGGTGAGCGGCTGAAGCCCGGCGCCGCGCAGGGCGAGCGCCGCGGGCATGCGCTGGTCGGCGAGCAGCGCCTCGCCCTCCCCGATCAGCACCAGCGCGAGGTGCGCGAGCGGCGCGAGATCGCCGGAGGCGCCGACCGAGCCCTCGAGCGGCACGAGCGGCGTCACGTCGTTCTCGAGCAGATCGATCAGCGCCTCGGCCAGCTCCGGGCGGCAGCCCGAGGCGCCGTGTGCGAGGGACGCCGCGCGCAGGATAAGCATGGCGCGCACCACGTCGCGCGGCGCGGGCGCGCCCACGCCCGCGGCGTGCGAGCGCACGAGATTGATCTGCAGCTGGCGGAGCTGATCGTCGGGAATGTGGCGGTCCTTGAGCTCGCCGAATCCGGTGGTCACGCCGTAGATCACGCGCCCATGCTTCAGCGCGTCCTCGACGACCCCGCGGCTCGCCGACATGCGGCGCCGCGCGGCCGCCGCGAGCCGCAGTCCGCCTGAGGCGCCTCCCGGCGGACGGCGCGCGATCGCCGCGAGGTCGGTGAGGCTGAGCGGCGATCCGCCGATCTCGATCACGCTTCCTCCTTCACCGCCAGCGGCTCCGCCATGAACTGCATTGCGTCCTCCGCCAGCGCCGCCGCATCGCGCCACACCGTGACCGGCACGGGCAGCGCGCCCAGGAACGCGGCGCGATAGCTCGCGGTGGCGAGCCGCGGGTCGCAGACCACGATCACGCCGCGATCATCGGCGCGGCGAATCAGCCGGCCAATGCCTTGCCGAAAGCGCAGCACCGCTTCCGGCACCGCATCCACCATGAATGGATCCTCGCCGCGCTCGCGCCAGCGTTCGGAGCGCGCCTCGACCAGCGGATCATCCGGCACCGAGAACGGCAGCTTCGCGACGACCACGATCTCCAGCGCATCGCCAGGAAAGTCGACACCTTCCCACAGGCTTTGGACGCCAAGCAAGATGGCGCCGCGACGAGCGCGGAAGCGCTCGCTCAGCTGCCCGGCGGGGCCATCCCATTCCTGCGCCAGCAGGGCGTCCTTCGCGACCGCCCCCGCCAGCAGCTGCTCGCGCGCGCGCTTCAGGCGCTCGTGAGCGGTGAAGAGCACGAGCTGATTGCGCCCGCTCGCCGCGAGCGCGGTGACCACGGTGGCCACCGCTTCTGCCTCGGCGCGGCCGCCATCGAACACGTAGGCGCGGATCTGGCGCTCGAGCGGAAACGGCGAGGCGGCGGCAAAGGTCACGAACGGCGCGTGACGCGACTCGCCGAGGCCCAGCCGTCCGGCGGTGAAATCGAACTGTCCGCCGACCGAGAGCGTCGCCGAGGTGAGCACGGTGGCGCGCGAGCGCGCCGTCAGCAGGCGGCGCGCCGACTCGCCCGCATCCACCGGCACCGCGTGCAGCTCGACGCCGCGTCCGGCCGACGTGCTCCACGTCACCCACTCCGGTCCGGCCGCGCCGGTCAGATGCTCGAGATCGGCGCCGAGGATTTCGAAGCGCGCCGCCACCTGATCGCACTCCGCGCCCAACTCCGCGGCGTAGCGGCTGGCGGAGCCGATCTCGGCGCCGAGCGTGTGGAGCTGGCGCGAGAACTCGCGACAGTGGACGAGCAGCGCCTCGAGCGCGCCGAGATCGCCGCCCACGAGCTCGGTGACGCCCCGGTAGCGCCGCCGGCTCGCGTAAGGGCCGGCGCTTCCCTCGTGGCGCAGCTGATCGAAGAAGCGCGCCGCATCCGCGCGTGCTTCCGCGACGCGATCCGCCAGCCGCGCGCTCAACGCCGCGGCGCTCTCGCGCGTGACCCCCGCCCCCGGCTCTCTCAGGCGCGCGATCAGGCCCGCCGGGGCCTCGCTCTTGCGGCGCGCGGCGCCGCGGCCGCTTCCCACGAGGCGCAGCAGATCCTCGATGCGATGGCGCGACACGCTGCGCTCGAGCTGCGAGAGCAGCACACCTTCCAGGCGATGCGCTTCATCCACGATCAGCGTGTCGAAATCACCGAGCAGTCCCTCGCTCTCTCCCGCGATCGCAAGCAGAGCGTGGTTGACCACGACGAGGCGCGCTTCCTGCGCCTCGCGCCGCGCCCTCACCCAGAAGCATTCGCGTCCCCGCCGGCACGTGGCGGCGGTGCATGCCGCCTCATCGGTTGCGACACGCGCCCGCAGGCGGCGAAAGCCCTCGGCGTCGGCGGCCGGAAAGCGATCGAGGTCGCCGTCGCCGTCATCCGCCGCCCAGCGCTTCAACGCCTCGAGCAGCTCGGATTCCTCCGCGAGCGGCGCATCCTCGAGGTCGAGCGCGCGCGGGCACAGGTAGTTCTGCTTGCCCTTGAGTCGCGCGACCGGCAGGGAAACGCCGAGCGCCTCGAGCAGCGCGGGAATGTCGCGCTCGACGAGCTGATCCTGGAGCGAGCGCGTGCAGGTGGCGACCACCACCCGCCGCTCGCTCTCGAGCGCCATCAGCACCGCGGGTGTGAGGTAGGCGAGCGACTTGCCGACGCCGGTCGGCGCCTCCGCCACCAGCACGTCGCCGTTCTCGATCGCCTCCGCGATGCGCACCGCGAGCGCGACTTGTGCATCGCGCCGTTCATAGCGCGGCCAGCGCGACGGCAGCGCAGCGCCGGATGCGAACACGCGCTCGGTTCGCGCGGCCAGTGACATGATGGCGCTCAGAACTGCGTCACCAGCTGGAGGTGGAGCTTGCCCTCGAGCGGCGGGCGCCCGGGCTCGAGCCCGTAGTCGAGCCCGATCAGCCCCCCCGCGCTCTCGACCCGCAATCCGAATCCGATGCCATCATGCGACGCGATCTCGAGCGGCTGACTGCCGTCGGCGAGCTGATCGCGCGTGCTCGTCCAGGCGTGATCCCAGAACAGGTACGCGCGTTGCCCGCCCTCGCCGAGGTAGCGGCCCCACTCCAAGCGCGAGAGCGCGTAGCGATCGACCCAGAACTGCTGCTCGTCGTAGCCGCGCAGCGTCTTCGCGCCGCCGAGCGGCGACTTCTCGTACTGCGCAAGCACCGGCTCGGAGCTGAAGCGTCCCGCCGCGCTGATCTCCCAGTTGAGCGCGCTCGATCGCAGCAGGGTGCGCCAGGCGCCGTTCAGCTCGACGTCGCTGGCGTGCGCCGTGCTCGTGCCGTCGGGCCGCAGATACTCGCGCTTGAACGATTCGGTCACGGCCAGCCGTCCCATCCAGCCGCGCCGTATGCGCCCCGCCGGATCCAGCGAGCTGTGCTCGACCGCCAGCATGGTGTTCTCCAGATCCGCCTCCTGGACCACGTCGAATTCCTGCACCACGCGCTCGAAGTCGTAGCCCGCCTCGATGCGCTCGCGCCCGGAGAGCGCATAGACGCCGTGCACGCCCCAGCGCGTGCGCACGTAGATCGTGTCCTGCACCTCCTGCCCGAGATTGCCCTCGAGGCGCAGCGGCAGACCCAGCACCTGAGGCTCGCCGTAACGAGCGTCGAACTGGGACACGCCCGCGCCGCTCGACTGCCAGTGAAGCGCGACGTTGCGCCCGGTGCCGAGCAGGTTGCCGAGATCGAGCCGCGCGAGGCCGACCGGACCTCCCGCGCCCTGCACGCCGACCGCACCCTCGAACTCATTGTAGCGCGGCTCGTCGACCTTGTAGACCAACTGGGCGCCGCGCCAGTCGGGATCGCCCTCGAGCCCCTCGAACTGGACGCTGCGGAAGAGTCCGAGCGCCTCCAGCCGGTCGCGTCCGTCCTCGGCGGCCGCGCGGTTGTAGGGCCGTCCGGTGAGCGGCCCGACCGCGCGCCGCGCGACCTCGAGTCGCGTCACACGCAATCCGTTGACGCGCACCGCGGTCACCGTGACGTGGGGCCCGAGCGCACCCGAGAGGTGCAGGTGGACGCGCGCCGAGTCCGCCCGCCACAAGCGCACACCGAGCGTCGCGTAAGGGTAGCCGTCGCCCGAGAGCTCGTCGATCGCCCGCGTGATCGCCGCGCTCACCGCGGCCGGTGAGACCACGCCCCCGGACGCGAGACCCAACGCGCGCGCGAAGCGTGCCGAATCGGCGGGGCCGGGCGTCTCGATCACGATCGATGCGAGCGAGTATCGCGCGCCCTCCTCGAATCGCACCGTGAGCCGGGGCCCCGAGGTGGAATCCCACGCCGCGCTCGCGCGGGCATCGAGATAGCCGCGCGACTCGAGCTCGAGCACCGACTGCCCGAGCCCGGCGCTCAGCGCCGAGCTGTCGCGCGGCGAGCGCAACGCGGCGGCGAACCACGCCGCGCACTCGCGCTCAGCGAGCACGCGGCCGTGCACCTCGAGCCGCGGCGGCGCCGCGGCCACGGCCGGGCGCGGGAGCGCCGCGAGCCCCGCGAGCGCCAGAGCGAGGCACGCCGGGGCCCGGGCCACGCGCCACGGGAGCGTCCGATTCATCACGCGCGCGCGCATCAGAAGAACGCCCTCATCTCGAGCCGCCCGCTCACGATCGCGCGCTCCTCGGCGAATTGGCGGAGGTTCGAGGACAGTCCGAGCGTGAAAGTCTGGAGCAGCCGATAGTCGAGTCGCGCGGTCCCCTGCCACACCGGCGCGCCCGCGGGATCGGCGGTCGGGATCAGCGCGACCGCGGGCGGCCCGCTCGTGAATCCACGCCGCGCGGTCACCTCGATGCGCCCGGCGCGGCCCACGCTCATCCCGACGTCGGGTCCGACGAGCAGCGTGCGCGTGTCCTCGAGCTGGCCGGGCGAGCGGCTGAGCGAGAGCTGCGCGGCGGCGGCGACGCGCAGTCTCGCGTCGGGCACCGCCACCAGTTGCTCGGAGATGCTGCGCGTGTCCACGATGTGGGCGGCGCTCAGCGATCCGGTCAGCGCCTGATCGGCGCTCTGGCGCTTCAGCGTCAGCTCGAGCTCGTTGCTGAGCACGGGTATGGGACGCGCGCGCCAGCGCGCGCTCGCCTCGCGATCGTCGGTCACCTGGGCGAAGTTGTCGTAGGTGCGGTCGGCGGTGACCTGGCGCTCGAGCCGGATGTGGAACGAGGCGGCGCGTGACTGGGGCGCGAGATCGGACTCGAAGCGTTGCAGGACGCTGCCGTGCGTGAGGCCCGGATCGGCGAGCGCGGCGCCCGGCGAGAGCAGGACGTCGGACGCGACACCACCGCCCGGGCGCTGCGCGTCACCCTCGTACGTGAACTCAGCGCGCGAGCCGCGCCATTCGTCGTCCGCGCCGAAGGTCCAGGTGCCGCGCGCGCGCGAGGCGGTCTTCGCGAGGCGCTCGAGGTCGGGGCTCACGCCCAGCGTCAGGTTGTAGTCGCCCTTGCCGACGAAGTTGCCGAACTGGTCGTAGGCGCCGAGTCCGGGCCCGGCGTACGTGAGCGTGCGCGTGCGCCGGTTCGCCCCCTCGGAGCCCACCTCCAGATCCAGCTCGCCGTGCAGCCCGTGCCGCGCGTTGTCGCCGCGCAGCCGCGCACTCGCCAGATCGGTGCTGTTGCGCTCGGGATTCGCGAGCGGCATCACCTCCCGCCGCTGGCCGAGCAGCGTGGCGGAGAGCGGCCTTCCGGTCGGACTGTCGAACGACAGGCTGTAGGAATGCGCCTCCGACTGATCGACGAAGCCCTCGTGCGTGAGCTGGGCATCGCGCCTCAAGTCGACGCCGGCGGTGCCGTGCCAGCTGAGGGCCGAGCCGCTCGAGAGCGCTCCTCCCAGGCTGCGGAAGCGATCGCCGACCCCACCCGTGTCGCTCGGGAAGCGGCGCTCGTCGGTCTCGGCGTGGATCGCGGGCGCGAGCCAGTGCGTCGCCCACAGCACCTCGGCGCGCGCGTGATCGCGTCCGCCGTCGGGATCCTGCGCGGCCGACTGCACCGACGACGCGTGCTCCCAGAGCGCCCGCGTCGTGAGCGCGCCCTCGCGCGCCCAATCGAGCGCCACGCGGCGCGCGGCGAAGCCGTCGGGCGTCGAGACCTCGCCCGCGTCCGCGGTCAGACGGCCGCCGGTCGGTGGACTCCACTGCGCGTTCGCGGTCATGCGCTTCGAGTGCTCAAAGTCGGCCGCGGCCGGCAGTCCCCAGTGCTCGGCCTCGAACGGCGCGGTGAGCGCCTCGAATGGCGCGAAGCGCACGTCCACGCTGCGCGCCTCGAGCGTCAACGATCCACGCCCGCCGAGCAGGAGCGGGCGCCCCTCGAAGCCCAGCGAGGCGCGGCCGGCGAAGCCGTTGTCGTTGCCGTCATCGAGGCTCGAGAACGTGTTGAGATCGTGATGCGATCCGGCGCCCTCGATGTCGATGCGCGCCGCGCCGAGCTTGACGCCCGAGCCGACCACCCACAGCTGATGCGATTCCGGCATGGGCAGCGCCTGACCGACCACGAAGGAACCCTGGCCCGCTCCCACGTAGCGGTAGACCGTACGCCCCGAGACCAGCGCGGAGTCCACGTAATCGCCGCGCCCCGCCCCCACCGGCGCGAACGAGACCGCGAAGTGGCCGGAGTCCGGACCCGCGAACGCGTAAGCGGTGCGTCCCGGCACCACCAGCACGCTGTCGTAGTCGCCGGGGCCGGGCGTGACGCCGGGAGCGATCGCGCGGGCCGCCGAATCTCCGGAGGCGGCGAGCACCAGCTCGTCGGTCGGCGTGAGGGCGGCCCCGAGTGGACTGCCGCGGTCGTCGGTTTCGCTCATGAAGCGCGCGAAGCCGCGCATGGCGCCCAAGTCCCACTGGGTCCCGAGCGCGGTGAAGTTGCGCTTGTAGTTTTGCAGGGTGAACTGGTAATCGACCGTGATGCGCGATGCCGAGGTGATCAGGTGCCGGCTCGTAAACGTGATGCGCGCGGCCTCGTAGTCGATCGAGTAGTCGGCGGTCTCGCCGCGCGCGAGTCGCGCCCCATCGAGGGTGACGATCTCGCTTCCGGCCACCACCGACACGCCGGCCTGACCGTCACGCCCGGTGAGCTGGTAGGGCCCCTGCAATCCATCGACGCCGTAGAACTGCATGCGCTGGTATTCGCCGGCGGCGCTGGCGGCCGCGACCGTGGTCTGAATGCCATGCGTCGTGAACTCCCCGCTCACGCCCTGCAGACGGCGCTCCACGCGTCCGAACTCGCCGTCGTCGAAACGCAACGACAGATCCCCGAGCGTCGCGCTCGCCCCCGGGGCCGTCAGCTCGAGGCGCACTTGATCCGCGGCCTGCAGGTTGAGCGTGCTGCCGGTCTCGGTCACGGGCGTGCTGCGGTCGGTGAGCACTCCGGTGATTTGAACGCCGGGCGCGATCGTGCCGGTCAAGGCGAGGTCGAGCGACTGCCTGAGCACGGCGTCCTGGCTCGATCCGAACTCGACCGCCACCGACTTGTTGCCGGTGAGCGCGAGCGAGACGCCCGAGGGCGCGGACGTGAGCGAGGTCGGCCCCGGGCGCGGCTCGGGCGGCGCCGCCGGGGCCGTCGTGTCGGTGCGGGAGGCGGCGGGATGATATTGATATCGCTGCAGCTCGAGCGGCGGCGGTGCGAGCAGCCAGCACGCGTGCACGTAGAGCGTTTCGCCCGGCATCGCCTCCCGCAGCAGGCGCAGCTCGCCGCGGGTGCGATCGAGCGTGTAGTCGGCGCCCGAGCGCCACGGCCCGCGCATCGACCAGACCGAATCGCTGGCCTCGAG
>Ga0209698_10007355_pt1 | contig 11563 bp, 8 predicted proteins | sample LitLauG_LLR_2012_FD_187203 | JGI IMG/M metagenome (GOLD analysis project Ga0209698, IMG submission 187203) | Freshwater sediment microbial communities from Pennsylvania, USA - Little Laurel Run_MetaG_LLR_2012 (SPAdes) (version 2) | ecosystem: Environmental > Aquatic > Freshwater > Creek >... | reverse complement strand
CTTCCACCTACGAGGATGAGCCGTCGGCTGCATGATCAGGCCAGATCCGGAATCGATCTGTGTTCCTGATTAGATCACCCGAACCCGCCAAGGATGGCGATTTCCCGAATAAAAGAATTTAAGAGGGTATTTAGGGAGGAAATGATTTAAAGGACAGAACGTAGAACTCGTATGGGCTTTGAAAGGACGCGGCTTCAGCCGCGCCGCAGACGATCCGGAAAACGCGGGGCTTTAGCCCCTGAGGTCGACATTCCCTACTTCTTCAGCAAGCTCGTATGACTCGCGACGCACTGCCACTTGCCCTGGTCGAGCACCCATGTGTCGGTGAACCGTCCAACATGGTCGTAAGGCTTGCCCTGATACGTTCCTGCCGTGTGATATACCCCAGTCACCACCGCCATCTCGCCGAAGAAGTTCATTTTTAAATCCTGGATGTTGGCCTGGCTGGGCTTAAAACGTGGATCTTTGATGTCGGCGAGAAATTTCTGTTTGTCGCTGAGTTCCCCGTCCCACTCGGTGTTGACGAAGCGGCTCGATACCAATGCATCCAGCGCCGCAGAGTCCCGGTTGACCTGGGCTTCATTCCACAGCCGCTCCAGAACCATGAGCTTGCTTTCGCGGGGATCGGCTTGCTGCGCGGCCAATCCAACTGCGCTGAGTGTCAACAGAAGGCAATAGGAGATGGTACGGTGCATCGGCGTACACGTCCGCTGGCATCCCAACGTGCGGGCGAACGTAGCACCGAACATAGCAAGTGCAAGCAGCGCGATGCTATCGAAATACACTTCGGAGCGTTACCAACGTCATACCACCGGCTGATATCTAAAATATTGACCTGCATGGAGTTAGTCGACAAGGATCACCACACCTCACGGTGGGGACAGCCGCCTTCGGCGGTCGGTCGACCGAAGGTCTGACTTCCGGCAAAGGCCAGTTTCTTCAGTACGCCCAGCGCAGCAGAGTAGCGCCCACCGTGAACCCGGCCCCGACCGAAGCCAGCAGCACCAGGCTCCCCTTCTTCAACCTGCCCTCTTCGATGGCCGTGGCCATCGCCAGCGGAATCGTGCCCGCTGTCGTGTTGCCGAAACGGTCGATGTTCACGATCACGCTCCCCGGGCGCAACTCCAACCGTTCGGCGGTGGCATTGATGATGCGTAAATTGGCTTGGTGAGGGATGAACACGTCGATATCCGACCCCTTCAGCCCATTTCTCTCCAGCAGTCTCGTGCACAACTCGGTCTGCTTGCGCACCGCGAACTTGAATACCTGCTGCCCATCCTGATGCACGTAGTGCATCTTCTTCTCGATGGTTTCCTTGCTCGTCGGATGCAGGCTTCCCCCGCCCGGCATGTAGAGAAACTGCCCGCCCGAACCATCCACCTCGTGAATAAAATCGATGAATCCTTCCGAATCGCTCTCGGCCGGTTCAAGAATCGCCGCGCCCGCCCCATCGCCAAAAATCACACATGTCGCGCGATCCGTGTAATCGATAATGGACGACATCACGTCAGCACCAATCGCCAGCACCCGCTGGTGCGCCCCGCTGGCTATGAACTGCGCTCCCACCTGCAACGAATAGATGAACGCGGAACAAGCCGCCGACAAATCGAATCCCCACGCACCCTTCGCCCCCAGTTTGCTCTGCACGATACATGCGGTGGAGGGAAAGAACATGTCGGGCGTTACCGTACCCAGCACAATGGCTTCAATCTGGCTCGGCTCCATGCCGCGCTGTGCCAACGCTTGCCGCGAAGCCTCGACCGCAAGATCGCTGGTCGCCACACCTTTGTCGACAATGTGCCGCTCGCGGATCCCCACCCGCGTCATAATCCATTCATTGTTGGTGTCGACCATACGTTCCAGGTCGGCATTGGTGAGAAGACGCGGAGGCACATACGTGCCCAGGGCACTGATCTTGGCGCGGATCGGTTTGCTCAAATAGAACCCCTGCAAGTGATGACTTATTTTGAAGGATTGGAAAGAGAATGTCTAACAGGCTTCAGGCGTCAGGACTTTCGTCTGATTTTATTGCGAGATGGAGCGGGTGCCCCACTTCTCCCAGGTTTTGGGAGAAGTGGGATTTTCATATCTCCACCAGGCTGCCATTGCGAATCTAATGTGCCCAGCGGGAGCCTGACGCCCGACGCCTGCCGTTAGAACGCCCACCGCAACAGCGTCGCTCCCGAAGTAAAGCCTGCGCCTACGGACGCGATCAAAAGCAGATCACCTTTCTTTAGCTTCCCTTCGTCGACCGCCGTCTTCATCGCGATAGGAATTGTTCCCGCGGTCGTGTTCCCGAAGCGGTCAATATTGATGATCACTTTCTCCATCGGCATTCCCAATCGGTCGGCGGTCGCTGTGATGATCCTCCGATTCGCCTGGTGAGCGATGAAGCAGTCGATATCCTTCCCGGTCAACTCGTTTTTCTCCAGAACACGCTCCGTCATCTCCGCCATCTTCTTCACCGCATACTTGAAGACGTTCTTCCCATCCTGATGGATATAGTGCATTTTCTGATCGACCGTCTCGTGCGACGCCGGATTCAGGCTTCCTCCCCCCGGCATAAACAGATATTGACCTCCCATGCCCTCCACCTGCGCCACGTGATCGATCACACCCTCGCCATCGGCACCAGGCTCGAGCAACACGGCTCCCGCCCCATCTCCGAAAATGATGCACACGGCGCGATCCGTGTAATCCGTCATCGAGGAATTCACATCCGCGCCAATCACCAGAACCTTTTTGTACTGCCCCGACTCAACAAACTTGACTCCCGTGTTAAGAGCGTAGAGAAAGCCAGAACATCCTGCGGACACATCGAAGCCCCACGTATTCTCAATCCCAAGTTTGTGCTGAACCATACAAGCGGTCGACGGATACATCATGTCAGGCGTGACCGTGCCGACTACGATGAGGTCGACTTCCTGTAAATCGAATGGGTTGGAGTCGAGCATATTCTTCACGGCGCAGACCGCGAGATCACTTGCCCCTACGCCCTTCGCAGCAATGTGACGCTCGCGGATCCCGACGCGTTCGAGAATCCACTCGCTGGTGGTGTCCACCATCTTTTCCAAATCCGCGTTGGTAAGAACCCGCGGCGGCACGTAGGTGCCCAAAGCGGTAATTTTGGCGCGCGTAGCTGTGGTCAAAGAGGCTCCTGGAAAATAGGAAACCTTTTATTTTGCAGGATGCAACTCAGAATGTCTAACCCAATGCACCAGGACGGTAGCGGCTCAGTTTGAATTCTGAATGTCACAAGGCGTCATCCCGAAGAGCCCGCGTTTTTACCAGCGGGCCGAGGGATCTCCCGTTGCACACAGCTTCGTAGCGGGAGATCCTTCGCTCCGCCTGAAGAACGGCTACGCTCAGGATGACGCCATCGACGAGCGAAGGTGTTGCCAAACGACTACGCAAAGCATCGCGGATTTGAAGGGGCGCGGCTTCACTCCGCGCCGCCTCTCGCCAAAATGGCCCGGGGCTTCAGCCCCCGAAGTGCAGACCGTCGCCCTGGAACGGACAAGGCGAACCGAGAACGCGCGAGTTCCAAAGCCACGGGCCAGTAAGAAGTCAGGCCGCCGCCCGTTCCCTCTCGTGCTCCATCCATTCGCGGACGAAATTCGGGCAGGAAATGATCTGGAACCGCCGGTTCTCGCCTTCAATCAGGTACAACAACGCGCTGCGATCCAGCTGCTCCAGAAGAGAAAGACTCAGCAGAGGCTGCAAATGGCACTCAATCGCCGAGCGGACAAGCTGGTCCAGATATGCCAGGTGCCCGTGAAACAGTTTGCCGGAAACTCGAATCGTGACGTGATAATCAGGGGAAGTGTTGCGACGTTCCATGTTTGGCCTCGAGTGAATCGATCTCTACTTCTCACTCCTATAGATGGCCTGAACAGAGCATTCCTGCGAAAAGAGTGGTAAAGCTATGTAAAACCCGGTAATCAAAGGTTGGGAAACCGCTGGCAGTTGTCTGTGCAAAAAAATTAAAGTCAGGCACCGGGGACTCACTGCACACGCAAGAGCCCGTTACCGTTGCTTCCTTCCGGACCTGGCGGGGTTGGCGGGAGTACGTCGCGTGAGACCGATACCTGACCTACTTCATTCTAGCATTCGCAAACAGCAATCAACGGTTGGCCGGCGTTGGTGATCAGAACCACAGAGCGAACGTGATTGCCGCCGGATTTACTGGCGACATCCGAACGTCCGCTTTGCGTTGACTATCTGGTCCCCGGTTGCACGCCGCGCATGTGGTAACGATTGCTCCACCGCGACCGTGGCGGGGCTTGTTCTGTTCGGGTTAAGCCGGGACGCGCCGCGCTTTGTGCGGCCGCCGTGCTCGCATCCACCATGCTGTAGTCGCAGCCCTCGACGTTGGGATGATTCTCGTCGCAGGGAATCAGCAGAACGGCGTGGTTGTTGCCGCTGCTGTCCGAACCCTGGACGGCGATCTCTCCGCGGTTGTTGATTTGTACTGCCTCATGCAGCGTGATACCGGAATTGGGAGGCACCAGAGTATTCATGTCCACCGCGGGGCCGCCATCCTCCCACAGGAATGGAAAACTCCCGTAGCCGATGACTTGCTCGGAGTCGTTGATGGAAACGGAGACGACGTCAGTTGCGAGCAATGTTTGCGCCCACTTTCCCCCTGTTTTCCGCCAAAGCAAGGAATAACAATGCACTGGGTCGCATGCCATGCCAGCCACTGTTCCGTTAGTGTTGACCGTTGGCGGCGCCCACCAGAGCCAGGAGGTGTTTGCGGAGGAAGCGCCCACCAAGTCGGTCATCCCGGTCGCGGCCTCCCAAATAAAGGGATGGGCGACCGAGTCCCCCGGCAGGCCAGACACGCCGACGACCTGCCCCCGGTTGTTGATATCGGTGGCCATGGTACAGGTGCCGCCCAGATCGCCGATGTCGCGCATGCCATTCTTTTTGTCCCAGATGAACGAGCCCGTGGTTAAGAGGAAAGGGCAGACGGGGCTGGGAACCGAATTAATGTACGACACCCCGACAACTTGTCCCCGGTCGTTGATCAGGGTCGCGTACGCATCGGTGCCGGTGCCCAGAGTGCCCAAGTCCTGCATCGTTCCGTTTTTCCAGTAGAACGCCCGCGTTTGATACCCGAGCCCCAACATTGAATTGGAATCGGGAATTGTGTTCATGGCGGCGCCGACTACCTCGCCGCGGTTGTTAACGGCGAACGGGCCGGAAATATATGTGCCCGGCAAGGCTCCAATGTCGGTGATGACCCCGTCGTGCCCCCAAAAAGTCCCGCGAATCTGGAATGGAGTGCCGAGAAGAGGATCAGCCAGGGTGTTGTCAGCATTTCCAGCAATCAATCCGTTTGCACTGATCCAGTTGACCTGGCTGTTGATTCCGTTGGGGAGTATTCCTAAGTCGGTCTTGGCACCGTTCTGGAATACAAACGCGTGAGACGCGTAGCAGTCCGGAGGGTGATTCAAACAAATCGGATCGATATTGGGCGTGTCTGCTTCGCCGGCGAGCGTGCCACCATTGTTCAAGACTCCGGCGCGGGGGAACCCTGGATTCTGCAGTCCGTTCCCAGGCCCGCCGAACGTGCCCGGGTCAATGAGCTGGTAGTGATGGTACTGGTGGGGATGATTCTGTTTGGCGTTATCCTGTGCGCCCAGCGGAGCAGTCATTGCCAGTGCGGCGAACAAAGTCAGTGCGATGATGCGCGTCCATGTTTTGGAATTCATGTCTTTCTCCTGTTGATTTTTTTTGGCGTTGCCCCTTCTCACTATTTGCTTGTCGATGGCAGGCCGCGCATGTGGAACCGATTGCTCAGCGACAGAGTTGGACGCTGCGCTTCGCTGGGAGCAGAGTGGGTTGCGGTTTTTTGTGTCGCGGTTGCCCCGCGGGTTGCGCGGTCATCGTCCACCGGGATTAGCAGCACCGCATGCTGATCTCCGTTGGCGAGCACTCCGGTGCAGACGATCTCTCCCCGGTCGTTGATCAGCCTCGCGTCCTGCAAGTGAAGACCAGAACCGGGCAGCGCGAGATCGTTCAAGTCAAGCATGGGTCCGCCGTTGTCCGATATCCAGGCGCGGCCCCCCACGAAACAGATCCCCGCATCACCCACGATCACCCCATGGGAATTGATGGAGTACGCGGTGCTGCAAGCATCACCACCGATGACACCAAGATCGGTCGCCGTCATCACGCCGTGTTTCGGAGTCCACAGAATGCCGTGGTGAGTCAGGCTGCCGGGTACGTCGGCTCGGCCAACCACCACGCCAGAGTCGTTGATCGAATTCGCATCCGAGGAATCCCCTCCCAAGGTGCCCAGGTCGGTGAGCGTCCCCCGCTCCCAGAGGTATCCGTGATGAACTGCTTCTCCAGCCAGGGTAGAATTGCCGACGACCTGGCCTCGATTGTTCATAAAGTAGGGACCGCAGGACTGCTGCCCGCAGTTGCTATTGGTTCCGCCGAGGCTCCCAATATCGGTCGCGGTGCCGTCCTCGTCCCAAAAGATTGAATCTATGGTCGTCGTGCCTTTTACGTAGAACTGCCCCATAATTTGCCCGCGCTCATTCATCAGAAAAGCGGCGCCGTCCGTGCCGCCGAGTGTGTCCAAGTCGTGCATAACTCCGTCCTGCCAAAGGAAGGGCCTGGTCTGAGTAGCCAAGCCGAACATCGAAGCCGGATCGGGCACGGTGTTTGCCGCAAGACCGACAATCTGCCCACGTCCGTTTGTGTCGAAGCCAACACTTTCATTGCCGCCCAGAGTGCCTAAGTTTTGGATCTGACCGTTCTGCCACAGAACAGCCTCGAACTCTGGTATCCCAAGGACTGGATCGTTGGTGCCGTTCTCCGAGGTCCCCACTACCCACCCGTTCGCATTGGCGCCTTGTGGAAAGCTATTCACGGCGCCGGGCAGTGTGCCCAAGTCGATGAGCGTGCCATTGCGCCACTGGAACGCATGATTGACGTGGCAATCCGTTCCCCCCTGGGCGTCGTTTACGCACCCGGGATTCGGGTTCGCATCGGGAGTGTCAGCCCCGCCCACGACGGTCCCGCGAGTTGTAAGGGCATGCGAGAAACCCGTTACCGTGCTGCCCGGACCACCGAATGTTCCCAGGTCAACCACCTTGTAGCGGTGGTGCTTCGCGACGGGAGCCTGACTGTTCTGTGCAGTTGTTCCCACCGTGAGGGCTAGCGTTAACAACAGAACAGTGGCAAGACACACGTATACCTTTGATTTCATTTGTTTTTCTCCTACATTGTTTCTTGCTGCTTTCGGTACAACCTCACCCCAGTGGTGGGAAGTGATCTGGCCAGTCCGCATACAATCTGACCAAAACAATCAAGAGTGAGTACCGCCCCCAGTTCGCCGGCATGATGGTTCGTTGCTGCTCGAAGGTCAACCGGAGGTCCGCTGGAGTCTAGCTGGACTTGCAACTCTCGTCGCCACATACATTTATGGAGTCTTCTGAAGAAAAACCCGGCCCATCGGTGATACACTTCTCCGCAACTGGGGGGTGCGTGCGGAATGAGAGCGTCTTCCAATCGCAGTTCCGGCGTGTGTTTTGGTCAGTTCGAGTTGGATTTTTCCGGCGCGAAGCTTCTCAAAAAAGGCTTCCCTGTTCGCCTGGAGAACCAGCCGTTTCAGATTCTCTCCGCTCTCGTCGACCATCCGGGGGAAATGGTCAGCCGCGAAGAATTGTGTGCCATTCTCTGGCCCGACGGAACCTATGTCGACTTCGATGAAGGCCTGAATACTGCGATCAAAAAGCTGCGCTCCGCTCTCGGCGATTCCGCCGAGAATCCCATCTTTATTGAAACTGTTCCGCGCAGGGGATACCGCTTCATCGCGCCGGTCACTCGCAACCTCGATTCCTCGGTGCTGACATCCACCACCACTTCCGCAGCAGATGCGAACGGCGAAGGATTGCATTACGGAAGTGGAAACGGCCAGGACGCCGTGCGAAGTATTCCGGCCAACGGCGAGCAATTCGTTTCACGAAGTTCAGATTCGAAAAGAAAAGTATCCCACTGGAAACGGGCAACGGTCGCTGTACTCGCGGTTGCAATGGTTTTGGGAGCCGGCTATTTGGCGCGTCCAAGGACTAGCACAAACCGCCGGCCGAACCTGGAAAGGTTTCAGGTCACCAAGCTCACCGACAGCGGAAACGTTGAACTGGCTGCCATTTCCGCAGACGGCCGCTACGTTTGTTACGCGCGCCGCGATCACGGGCTCTCAGGTCTCTGGCTCTACCAGGTGCCGACGCACAGCGAGGTCCAGATCCTGCCGGCGGATGCTGTCGGTTTTGAAGGACTGACGTTTTCTCCTGACGGAAACCACATCTACTATGTGCGGACCGACAAGAATGACGCCGGCTTCAGATATTTGTACGTCATGCCGCTGCTGGGCGGATCGATCCGCTTGCTGATCAAGGATATCGATTCTCCCATAGGGTTTTCGCCGGACGGTCAGCGGTTCGTTTATACCCGCGGTCTTCCACTACCCAATGCGACGGAACTGCGCATTGCGAATGCGGATGGAAGCGGCGATCGTCTGCTGGCTACGATTCAGAACACTTTTCCCGGGTTCCAGCCCGGACCCACCTGGTCCCCGGACGGGCGCACCGTCGCGCTGTCCTTGTTTCTTTTTGCTGGCAGACAGTCTTACGTCCTTGACGCTGTGTCGGTCGCGGACGGTAGCGCCCGTGAAATGTTCTCCAGTTCCGGAGCCATCGGGCGGCCGCTCTGGTTCCCGGAGGGAGACACACTCCTTCTGGTCATGAATGACCAGAGTGATCGCGGGCAACTGTGGGAGATCTCCTATCCGAACGGCGAGGTGCGCAGGGTCACGAGCGACCTCACAAACTACGATACGCGGCCCGACCTCACCGCCGATGCCAGGGCGATGGTGGCGATCGCGAGTCATCCTACCTCCAATATCTGGACTGCTCCCGCCGCAGATATCTCGCAAGCTCAGCAGCTCACATCCGCCGCCCTGCCACTTTTCCGAGTGATCGAAGCCCAGGATGGGCATCTGTTGGCCACCAGCATGGATGGCAAGCTATGGAGTCTGCAGGCCGATGGCAGCGGGCGAACCCTTTTCACCGACCTTTTGGTTAGCGACTTTCAGGGGTTTCCCGCTCTCTGCGGCCGCTACATTGTGTTTGCTTCCGGACGAGGCGCCACCACGGAACTGATTCGCGTCGCCGCCAATGGATCGGATCCCGTCCATCTGGTCAAAGGCGACTTGAACAGCGCGGTCTGCAGCCCCGACGGCAAATACCTCTTCTACGATGACCTGCACAGAATCTTTCGCATTCCGGTTCAGGGCGGAGCTTCAGTAGAGATCGCGAAGATCCTCGGCGAGAACATCGGAGGCCGCCTGAGCATCTCGCCGGACGGAAGATTTCTGGCGTATCCCTATCGAGACTCTGTTCCCGTTCCCTCCACCCGGCTGGCGATTATTCCTGTGGAAGGGGGTTCCCCAAAAAAAGTCCTGAATGCACCGGGAACTGTAGAGGGATTGCTCTGGTCGCCAGACGGCAAGGGCCTGCAGTACAGCTTCCCGCGGAACGGAGCGTACAACATTCTGGAACAGCCGATCGCTGGAGGCGAGCCCAGGCAGATCACCAAGTTCGACTCCGGCGTTATCTGGGATTTCCACTGGTCTCAGGATGGTAGGCGATTGCTTTTAGCTCGCGGCGAGACCACCAGTGACGCCGCCCTCCTCAGCAACATACGCTGAAGAATTTGGCATCCGCGCTCCGATCCATTGCTCTGAACAAAACAGGTGTATGTTAATCGCAACAGGAGCGCATAAACATCGCCATGATCACACGACGCAGATTTATCGCCCTTGCGGCCTGCTCGGCCGCTGTCACCCGTATTCAAGCGCGGGACCAAGGCATGGCCCACGACAAGGTCCAACTTGCGCTCGCCGTCCCAGCGGAAGAAGGCCCTCACATGCCCACCGACTTTCTTGGGCTGTCCTATGAGGTGCAGCAACTCACAGACGTACATTTCTTTTCCGCGAAGAATGCAGGCCTGATTGCGCAGTTCCAGGCGCTCGCGCCGCACGGCGTTTTGCGCCTCGGCGGAAACACCAGTGAATTCGCTTACTGGAAGCCCACCCCCGATTCTCCGGAGCCCGAGCATCCGCAAGTCCGCGAGGTCGAGGGCGAACCGAAGGCCCAGTATTACGCTGTCACACCCGAAGCCGTGCGCCATCTGGCGGAGTTCCTTCGCGCAACCCAATGGACCTGCGTGTACGGCGTCGGCATGGGAACCAATACACCGGCCCGCGCCGCCGAGGAAGGCACCTTCGTAGCAGACACTCTCGGAGACCACCTGCAGTACTTCCAGATCGGCAACGAAGCCGATCTGTTTGCCCGCCATCTGCGAGATCCCAAATTGTGGTCAGCGAAGACCTACCTCGACGAATGGCTCAAGCTGGCACGCGCGATCGCCGCACGGGTCCCCACCGCCAGATTCGGCCTCCCGGACGTTGCCGCGACTCCATCCTGGCTCACCGACGTTGCTGATCAATGGCCGTCGGTCGAGAATCCTCCCCACGTCACCACGCTCTCTCACCATTACTACTTTGGCGGTCCCGCGACGAATCCCGATGTCAACATTCCGAACCTGCTGAAGCCCGCGACCATGGACAAGGTCCAGAACACCGCTAACATCGCCAAAGCTGCCGCAGAAAAGATGGGCCTGCGCGTGCGCATGACCGAAGGAAACACCTGCTATCGCGGTGGCAAGCCCGGCGTCTCCGACGTGTTTGCCTCGGCGCTCTGGTCGGCTGACTACGCGCTGCTGCTGGCCAGCAATAACTACTCCGGAGTCAATCTGCACGGCGGTACCGGCAAGTCCGTCGCCAATTCCGTCGGAGGCTTTCTTCCCGGCGACGTCCTCCTGAAAGACAAAGGCGCCACGCCCGAACAGATCGCCACCCATCCGCATCCCTTCTACACGCCAATCGCTACCTTCGGAACGGAGTACAGGCTGGAACCGGTCGCCTGCGGTCTGAAATTCGCCGGATCGTTCAGCGGCGGAGTCCTGCTGAAATCTGACTTCACGTCGAAGCTGCAGGCAGCCGGGGTGAATGCCACCGCCTATGTTGCAAAGCTGGCCGACAGCAGGACATCGGTGATCATTCTGAATAAGGACGCGGAGAAAGATCTGGAGTTGAAGGTCGATTTCCGCAGCGGCGGCGCTAAGGGAACGGTGGAGGTCGAAACGCTGCACGCGCCTACGCTGGACAGCCGCGAGGCACAGATCACGAAGTCAGAGAAAAACGAATCGCTTAAGGGTGGCGCGTGTTCGATCGCCGTCCCTCATGCCACCGGAGTGCGCCTGACCCTGATTTGAAGCATCTCAAAACTGACGGTCGACTGACGAGTCTTCGGTATTTCACCTCACCACATCAACTAACTGCTTCATGACCGCGCTGCCACGGCCGCCGTGGGATTTCAACCGGGAAATCTCGTCATCACTCAAAACCCCAAGGGACCGTCGAGACTCTCGGCTAGGAAATTTTCCACAGGCAAACCATGTGACATCTGCCCTTGCGCACAGG
>Ga0209698_10007353_pt1 | contig 11565 bp, 8 predicted proteins | sample LitLauG_LLR_2012_FD_187203 | JGI IMG/M metagenome (GOLD analysis project Ga0209698, IMG submission 187203) | Freshwater sediment microbial communities from Pennsylvania, USA - Little Laurel Run_MetaG_LLR_2012 (SPAdes) (version 2) | ecosystem: Environmental > Aquatic > Freshwater > Creek >... | reverse complement strand
GTCTTAGGCCGGGCAAGGGGGAAATCCGTTTCGACGGCGTCGCGCAGTCCTGGCGCGACGCGCGCGCCGCCCAGCTCGCCGGCGCCGTCTATCTGACCGAGGACCGCAAGAGCAAAGGCCTGTTGCTGGAAGAGCCGCTCGCGACCAACCTGACCCTCGCCGCGCTCTCGCAATTTCGACGTGGGCCGGTCATCGACAAGGCCAGGGAGGCCCGCGCGCTCGACGCCGCCATCGGCCGGTTCGACATCCGGGTCGGCGACAGACGCATCCTGGCCGGCCAGATGTCGGGCGGTAATCAGCAGAAACTTCTGATCGCCAAGATGCTCGAGCTCAACCCCACGCTCGTCGTGATCGACGAGCCGACGCGCGGCGTCGACATTGGCGCCAAACAACAGATTTATCGCTTCATCGCCAAACTCGCGGAGGAAGGCCGAACGGTGATCGTCATTTCTTCGGAGATGTCGGAATTGATCGGGCTCTGCCACCGCATCCTCGTGATGCGCGGCGGCCGGATCGTCGGGGAGGTGTCGGGCGAAGCTATGACCGAAGAGGCGATTGTCGTGCTGGCGACCGGGGTCGACGCGGCGCCGAAGGGCGCGCGTCCATGATCGAGACAAAGCGGGCGGCGCGGAATTGGGACTGGGGCGCGGTCGCGCCTTTCGTCGCGCTGGCGCTCATTTGCGCGCTGGGGGCGTTCGTCAACCCGCGCTTCCTGCGGCTCGACAACATCGCCAATGTGCTGGCGCGCAGCACCTTCATCGCGACCATCGCGGTCGGGCAGACGCTTGTGATCGCCAGCGGCGGCCTCGACCTGTCCGTCGGCTCGATGGCCGCGTTGGTCGCGGGACTGGAGATCCTGTTCCTCAACTCCGGCGCGGTCTCGGACCCGACGCTGCTGATCCTCGGCGCGATGGCGATTGCGCTGAGTGTCGGCGGGTTGCTGGGCCTCGTCAACGGGCTGACGATCACGCTGGGCCGCATCGAGCCGTTCATCGTCACGCTCGGCACGATGGGCATCTACCGCTCGACGCTGACGTGGCTGGCGCAGGGCGGTTCGGTCACTATCCGCGACAGCGCCGTGCGCGCGGCCTATCGCGGCGTCTATTTCGGCGATTTTTACGGCGTGCCCTATCCCGTGTTGGCCATTCTGTTCGTCGCGGCGGCCGGCGCGTTCATACTCTACCGCACGCCGTTCGGCCGCCACCTGCGCGCGGCCGGCTCCAGCGAGGACGTCGCGCGCTATTCCGGCGTGCGGGTGGCGCGGGTGCGCACGTTCGCCTACGTGCTGCAAGGGCTCTGTGTCGCGATCGCCGTGCTGATCTATGTGCCGCGGCTGGGATCGGCGAGCGCGACGACGGGGCTTGGTTGGGAACTGTCGGCGATCACCGCCGTCGTGGTTGGCGGCTCACGGCTCAAGGGCGGCGTCGGGCGGGTCTGGGGCAGCGTCGCGGGCGCGCTCATTCTGGAGGCCATCGGCAACATCATGCTATTGTCGAACCTTGTCAGCGAATACCTCATCGGCGCGGTCCAGGGGGCGATCATCGTCATCGCCATGCTGGCGCAACGCGGGTTCTCCCGCGCCCGCTGAGGAACAACGAAGGCGCCCTGGCGCCTCAACAAAGGGAGTGAAAGCATGAAGCGATTCCTGATGGGCCTGTCGCTGGCCGCCTTGTTGGCGGGCGCGGCGCAGGCGGCTGACAAGACCATCGCCGTCTCGGTCCCCACCGCCGATCACGGCTGGACCGGCGGCGTCGTGTTCCACGCCATGCAGGAGGCGAAAGCTCTGGAAAAGAAATATCCGGGCCTGCATGTGATCGTGAAGACCTCGGCCGACGCCGCCTCACAGGCCAACGCGCTCGAAGACCTGACGACGCAGGGCATCGACGCGCTGGTAGTGCTGCCGCATGATCCCAACGTGCTGACCGACCCGATCCGCAAGGTGAAGGAGAAGGGCATTTTTGTTTCCGTGGTCGACCGCATCGCCGCCGACCATTCGATCTACGATCTCTATGTCGGCGGCGACAATCCCGGCCTGGGCGCGCAGGCCGCCGCCTATATGAAGCAGAAGATGGGCGGCAAGGGCGACATCGTCATCATCCGGGGCTTGCCGATCCCGATTGATGAGGCCCGCTACAACGCCTTCATCGGCGGCCTCAAGGGGAGCGACATCAAGGTGCTCGACAGCCAGTACGGCAACTGGAGCCGTGACGACGCGTTCAAGGTGATGCAGGATTTCCTGGTCAAGCATCCCAAGATCGACGCCGTGTGGGCGCAGGACGACGACATGGTGGTGGGCATCCTCGAGGCGATGAACCAGGCCAAGCGCAGCGACGTCAAGCTGGTGATCGGCGGCGCCGGCATGAAGGAGATGGTGCAGAAGGTGATGAACGGCGATCCGTTGATCCCCGTCGACGTGCTGTATCCGCCGGCGATGGTGGCGACGGCGATGGACCTGACCGCGCTCGGGTTGGAGGAGAACATGCCGGTGCGTGGTGATTACATCCTCAACGCCACGCTGGTGACCAAAGAGAACGCGAAGAATTTCTTCTATAAGGACTCGCCGTTCTGATACGATAAAGGGGGCGCGCGCAGGCGCGTCCCCAACAATCAATGGGAGGCTGTCATGGCGGGCGTGGTCAAAGGACCGGCGATCTTTCTCGCTCAATTCGCAGGCGACGCAACGCCGTTCAATTCATTTCCGACAATTTGCGGCTGGGCCGCGTCGCTCGGTTACAAGGGCGTGCAGATCCCGACGTGGGATGCGCGGCTGTTCGATCTCACGAAAGCCGCGAATTCGCAGACCTATTGTGACGAAATCAAGGGCGTCGCCGCGAGCCACGGCCTCGCGATCACCGAACTTTCCACCCATCTGCAAGGTCAATTGGTCGCGGTCAACCCTGCCTATGACGAGGCGTTCGACGCCTTCGCGCCTCCGGAAGTTCACGGCAAGCCGGCCGCCCGTCAACAATGGGCGGTCGAGCAAATGAGGGATGCCGCCAAGGCGTCGCGGCGCCTCGGCCTGTCGGCGCATGTGACGTTCTCCGGCGCGCTGGCGTGGCCGTTCCTCTATCCGTGGCCGCAACGCGCGCCGGGCCTCATCGAGGCCGCATTCGCCGAACTCGGCCGCCGTTGGAAGCCGATCCTCGACGCCTTCGACGACGCGGGCTGCGACGTCGGTTATGAAATTCACCCCGGCGAAGACATATTCGACGGCGCGACCTTCGAGCGGTTCCTTGAGGCGGTCAGCGGCCACAAGCGCTGCGCGATCAACTACGACCCCTCACATTTTCTGCTGCAACAGCTCGACTATGTTTCCTTCATCGACATCTATCACGAACGCATCAAGGCGTTTCACGTCAAGGACGCCGAGTTCAACCCGACCGGACGGCAGGGCGTCTATTCCGGCTATGCGTCGTGGGTCGAGCGCGCCGGGCGCTTCCGCTCGCTCGGCGACGGCCAGGTCGATTTCAGCGCGATCTTCTCGAAAATGGCGCAATACGGCTATTCGTCCTGGGCGGTGCTGGAGTGGGAATGTTGCCTCAAACACCCCGAGGACGGCGCGCGCGAAGGCGCGGAGTTCATCGCACAGCACATCATCCGCGTGACCGACAAGGCGTTTGACGACTTCGCCGGCGGCGCCGTCGATGACGCGCGCATCAAGCGCGCGCTCGGCCTGAACTGAGGAGGATCGCGCGGTCATTGAGGGACGCCGCGACGCAAAAATCCGGCTCGGCAAGGTAAGCGCGGAGGCGTCGCATCGCGATCCGCGCTACCGCAACATTCGACGCCAATTCACACCATAGCGCCGTCAAACTCACTTCAAAAATTCGTGAACGCGTTTACTGCCGATTTCGTTCAAATGGCAACTAACTTGCTTGCAACGTGAGCGATTTGCCTGCGTTCGGCGACCATCGTTGCGGTTTGTATCCGCCATTAATCTGTGTTTAACCTTACGGCAGGCACGGGATCGGGGCGGAGCTGTGCTATGCGCGTTTTTAACACGTACATTAAGCCGCTGACTTTGGTTTTGCTAACCGCCGACGTCATCTTCGCATTGATGGTTTCGGCGACATATCAGCGGGGCTTCAAATTCTGGGCCGTTTGGCCGATATCGCCACAAGTCTGGTTGGCCCCGATTTGGCTGAGCGGGTGTCTGCTGCTTCCGACCTTCGCGATGGGGCTTTACCAGCGTTCGTTTCTGACTGTCGGCAATTTTCCCTCGCGCGCCCTGGCGGCGTTTCTGCTGGGGCTGGGCCTCGTCGCGATCTACGCTCGACTGAATCCGGCGCAGGGCCCCTCAGGCCGCGACGCCTTTCTGGTGGCGACGCTTTGTTTCTTCGGCCTGATAGCCAATCGCGTCGCGGCGATGCGTCTGGCTCGTCTACGATCGATGACGCGGCGCGTAACGACGCTGGGACCGTTCGAGGAAATGTCGGAGTTGAGGCGGTTGCAGGCCATGGTTGGTTCGCCCGGATATTCCGTAGCGAACCACATCGACGTCGACCCCTCCGGCGCAATCGTCGCCAAGTCCGGTTCGGTCGCCAAGACGCAAGCTGTAATCGTCAGCGACAGCGACGAGTTATTGCCTTTGGCGACGCTGTTCAAGCTGCGCTTCGATGGCGCGCGGGTCGTGCGTCTTGCCGACTTCATCGAGCAGGAGCGGCAAATGATTCACCCGCTCAGTCCGGAGGCGCGGCGACTATTGTTGCTGCCTGGCCGCTCGCATCTGAGTCGCGCGGTTAAGCGCGCGCTCGACGTCGCTATCGTCTCGGCGGCGCTGCTGTTCGTCGCCCCGTTGGCGACGGCGGTCGCTTTGGCGGTCTGGCTCGCAGACGGGAGACCGATCATTTTCCGGCAGGAACGTCTCGGCCTCAACGGACGGCGCTTCGAGATGTTGAAGTTTCGCAGCATGCGGATCGACGCCGAAAAGGACGGCGTTGCGCGCTGGGCGGATTTGAAAGACCCGCGCGCGACGAAGGTGGGCGCTTTCCTTCGGCGTTCTCGCCTCGACGAAATACCTCAACTCATCAATGTGCTTAGAGGCGACATGAGTCTTGTGGGGCCGCGCCCAGAACGACCGGAAATGGTCGAGCGATTGTCCGAGGTCGCCCCCATGTTCCGCGCCCGCTTTCTCGTTCCCCCCGGTTTGTCGGGCTGGGCGCAAATAAACTTCCCCTACGGAGCGACGGTCGCTCAAAACCTGCAAAAGGCCGGCTTCGATTTATATTACGTTAAAAACGGCAGCGTCCTACTCGATCTAATAATAATGATTCAAACCATACGCGTGATTATCATGGCCGAGGGATCGCGATGACAGCTTTTCTCCGAGAGAGCTTTTGTCCGAGCGCTACCAAAACGCCCAAAGTACAATCATCCAGAAAATTGCGTTGAAGACAAAAATGAAAAATAAACTCCGCCTCCTGGACCAACCACCAGCAAACTTCCACTGCGCCGTCGTTGTGGCGCGGCCCGAGTTATTTATCAACATATCGATCACGCATGATTCTCAACAATTTATATCACGCAACTACCGTCGGATCAAACTCGGCGGGCTGCCGACATCGGCGCAAGTCGCCGGCGAATTGCAAAATAATGGCCTGCTCACGCCGAAGGTCGCCCATGTCGATAACTCGGCGCGCATTTAGCGCTGTCGCCCTGGCGGGCGTGATCGGGGCCGCGCCTCGTGACGACGGCGATCTGAAGATTGCGACCCTCGACAGCTGCCGGAAAGTTCGCGCCGATTTCGCTTTTATCGATCAACCGCGGCCGTCGGTCCGCTTGCACGCGCCGAGAAACAGCCGGGAAACGTTCCAGATCGTGATGCAGTGTGGCGATCCAGGTCCTCGCTATGCGCGCCTCTTTGCCGAGTTCGACTCCGGCGCCTCGTCTCGCTGGTTCCCGACCGGGTCAATAGAGCTCTTTCATGTCCACAGGTTCGAAATCAGCGAGCGCTCCAACGCGCAAGGCGCAACCGGAAGTTGGCCGGATCCGCTGACGCCGATTTCCGCCCCTGTGCGCGTTTTCAGCGATGCTCCCGTCTGCGTGTGGGTCAGGATAAGGATCGGGTCGACGACGCCCGTTGGAACTTACGCCGGCGCCGTTTCGATCGATTTCGGAGCTTCGAACCGTCGTCGCGTCAATTTCGAAATCGAAGTCCATTCCCCAACCCTGCCTTCCGATCCAACCTTGCCGTTCCTGGTCGGGCTCGACTGGGACAGTCTGCGTCGCGTGGAGGCGCCGGGCGACGGCGGCCAAGCTCATCTCGATCAGATTTTGCCGGGATATCTGGAGACGCTGAGCATCGCCGGCGCGACTCCGTTCAATCCGTTTGACCGTCTGCCCGACCTGCCTGCGAACGCTGGTGATCTGGTTGCTTTCGACGACATAGACCGTCGCATCGAGGCGTTCCGGATCGGGCCCGGCACGCCGGTCGCCGTTCCCTTTTCGCTGGCGGCGCCGGTCGACGCACAGGCGCAGCCGTTGTTCTCCGAGGCCTGGCGTACAAAGGCGACGCAGTATCTGCGCGCGGTCGCCGATCATTATGAAAAACGTGGCCTGCTGAGCCGCGCCTTCGTCTATGTCGCAGAAGCCGATGAGCCGATACGGCGCGGGCAGATCGAGCAGATCGTGCGCTTTCGTGACTTCCTCAGCCAAGCCGATCCGCGGCTAAGATTTGCGCAAACCATCCACGCGCGCTGTGTCGATTGCGAAGCCGACGCGCTGCGTCTGCTCGACGCTCCCAGCGTGCTATGGACGCCCAACATCGCCTTCTACGACGGCAAGGCGCTCGCGAAGATCGATGGCGGGATCGGCGTCGCGCCTTCGGGTTGGCCCGGCGCATTCGACGCCGCCGTTCGTAGCTCCGGGCGCGAAATTTGGTGGTATTTCAACCCGGCGACCGACATCCTGCCGCCCCGCGATCAGCCCGCCTATCCCAATCTCTACATTGACCACGACGCCATGGCGCATCGCGTTATCGGTTGGATGGCCTGGGATCAGCGGATTTCGGGCTACGGTCATTGGATGGCGACCCTCTGGCGCGCGCCGGCCGACCCGTGGAGCGGCCCCCCGCGCGGCTTTTCCGGCCACGGCCCGAACGGCGACGGCGTGCTGCTTTATCCCGCGTCCGGCGCGCAAGAAGCCACGGGCCAACCTTTGTCGCAACGCCCGGCCACTTCGATTCGCCTGGAGATGTTGCGCGAGACTGGACAGGATCACAAACTGCTCGTCCTGGCTGAACAGCGCCTGGGGCGGGAAGCCGTGCAGCCGTTCGTGCGCAAGCTGTTCCGCAGTCTGGAGCAATTCAGTCTCGACCCGGGTCCGATGCGCGAGGCGCGGCTGGCGATACTGAAAGGTTTGAGTTGAATTCGTTCTTGAGTTCGGGAGTTAGCGATGCTGACCATGCGACTGATGACGAGGGCCATACTTAGCCACTGGCGCCTCGTTCTGTTGTTGACCTTGCTGGCCGGCGTGGCCGCGACGACAGGCGATTTCCTGCGTAAGCCGAGCTACGAGAGCGAAGCCGCGATTCTGGTCAATGTCGCGCGCTTCAACGTCTCCTCTTCGCGCGCCGACGATCGACAAAACATGGCGGCCCTGACTGCGGTCGAGGCCGTGACTTCGGAGGCCGAGGCGTTGCGTTCGCGCGAGCTCGTCGAACAACTCGTCGACCAGATAGACCCGGCTGTGCTCGACAGTCCGCCGCCGCGCAGCCCGGCGCTGCGCGCGATCCGCGACGCAGTCAAATCCGCGGTCGGCGTCGTGATGCGCGGGCTTCGCGCCGTCGATCTGATGCCGCCCGAGAACCCGCATTACGACCTGATCGAACGCATCGAATCCAAACTCGACGTATCGACCGTCCGGCAGGCGCAAGTCATCCGCGTCTCGTTGCGCGCCGGCTCGGCGGATGGCGCCCGATTCGTCCTGAACAAGTTGATCGACCTCTATATGCAGCATACGGCGGCCCAGCGTCTGGAGCGGACCGAGACGGCGAACCTCACCCAGGAAGCTGCGCGGCTGCGCGGGCAACTCGATCAGGCGGAACTGGAGCTTTCCGAGTTGCGCGCAAAATACGGCGTCTCCGACATAGCCGCCGAGCGCACGCATATCGCCGATCGGCTCAATCGACTGAGTATGCTGGTTAGCGCCGACGCAAGCAGCGGCGCACCCGAGTCCGTCGCCGTGGCCGACGCGCCGGGCGGCGACGCCGCCAACCAGGGCGCGGCGCCGCAGATCGCGCAGCTGCACTCGCGACTGAACGGATTGCGCATCGACCGCGCGGGCGAGGCGGCGATGTACTCGCCGCAGGACGCGCGGGTGCACGCGCTCGACGAGCAAATTGCGCTGACGGAGGCCCTGCTGCGCAAAGAGACTGCGGCGCTCGTGCTCACGATAGATCGCTACCGCGCGCGGCTCGACGAATTGCTGAAGGTCGAGCCGCGCTTCAGCCGGCTCCTGCGCGACATCAGCATCCTCTCCGATTCCTACGACATCTATCGCAAGGCGGCCGGCGACCACCAGATACTGCGCCAGCAGGAGGCGCAAGTGGAGATAAGGGTTCTCGATCCGCCGTCCATGCCCTATCAACGCAAGGGTCCGACGCGCATCGTGATCGTCGGCGCCGGTCTCGGCGTAGGGTTTGCGATCGGTCTCGGCCTCGCAATCCTGCTGGCTTCGGGCGCCGCGGGGCTGGGATCGTCAAACGCCTATCGGCGCGCCGGCTCCTCGAAAGCCGGGCCGGCGGGCGAACTCGTCACCGCGTTCGACGCCGGCGGAGCGGACCTCTCGGCGCCTTGAGACCTTGTGGCGGCGAGAACGGCGAGGCACACGGGCACGAGCGATCCCGCTTCCCATGAATTGTAGATCGTCACGCTGAATCCTGCGGCCAGAAAGACGAAAAACCCCGCGCCGGCTGCGATCTGCTGCGGCCGTTGCGGATCGCGCTCAGATGCGAACAGAGCCGGGACGAGGAAGGAAAGAACCACGGCCAGAAGCGCGGCGGCGACGAGCGCGCCCGCCGTTCCGGTCTCGGCGAGATATTGCAATACGCCGTGCTCGGCGGTCTTGACAACCTCCAGATGCCCGTCCCCCATCTCGAAGAACGGACCGATCTTGTGCTCGCGGATGACGGCGAGCTGGTGGTCCGGATAGTTTCCGAGCCCAACGCCGAACAGCGGAAAATCGGTGAACATCGACCACGCCGTCTGCCACAGCTTCATGCGCAGAGTGACATTGTCGGAATCGTTGAGCCGCTCCGACAGCAGACTGTGCGCGGCGTAAATCTGGTAGAGCGTGTAGGCGCCGATCACCGCGCCTGCGCCGAGGAAATACTTGCGCAAGACCGGATAGCCAATGGCGACAATCAACAGTCCGACCGCGCAGCTGACAATCGGGCCGCGCGAGAACGTACAGATCAGACCCAGCGCCGTCGGTCCGGCGAGCGACATCACGAACAGCCGGTCTCGCCAGGTCCGCGAAGTCGCGAGCCTCACCGCGACGTGACAGAGCAGGATGGCGGGCGTCGTGCCGAAGAAGATCGGATTCATGCCGAAGCCGTGCGAGCGGTAGAGCGTGCTGCCGAAAGCCGCCTCCTGCGCCGTCCAATAGCCGTGATTGGCGAGGTCGCCGACGGGCGGGGCGAATTGCTCCAGCAGCGGATTGCGACCGATCGTCCATTCGTAAGCGGCGTAGACCCCGGCGACCGCGGAGCCCATCAGAAGCACGTCCAACGCGTTGCGGGCCGTCAACGGATCCCGGATGAAATGCCGGCAGCATACATAGATGAGGCCCGGCATCAGCACGACACGCAGGTAGGACCGGACGCCGAAAACGATATTGCCGCCGAGCAGGATGCTGACGACGAGGATCGCGGCCAGCGCGGCGATGGCGAGGTCGAGCCGCCGGCTGCGCGGATCGGCGGGCTCAGCGACATCGACGCCGAGTCCCGAGCGCAACAGCACGAAAAACGTCATCACGATAATGACTGGCAGAACGAACGGCGCCGGCAGATCGCGTCCAACCGGAATTCCGACGTAATAAGGCCAGCCGGTTATCATGTAGAGCAGACCGTAGAACGCAAGCTTGGGCGCGAATACGAGCAAGGCCACGAGCGCCAGGCCCGCGCCGGACACCAGTCCGTAAGTCGGGTTCAACCCCGTCGTCGCGGCGATCGCAACCGCCGCGGCGATGCCGACGACAATCAGCGCTGCGCGCGCGCTGCGCTGCGGATCGGCGTCGCGTCCGTGCGATATAGTGTGCGAACTCAAGTCGCCCTCCCCACACTCTCTTCGGCAGCCATCCGAATGGTTTCGACAAACCGGTCGCTCATCGCCGCCAGCGAGTAGCGGCGCACGGCCCGCTCTCGCGCCGCCAGTCCCATGCGCTCGCGCAAGGGCGTCTGCGCAGCCAGATCGAGAACCGCGCGCGTCCATTGCTGCGGCGAATTGGCGAGAATCCCGGTCTCGCCGTCACGCAAGACCTCGCAATTTGCGCCTACGGGGCTTGCAATCGCGGCGACCCCGCACGCCATGTACTCGACGATCTTGAAGCCGCATTTCCCCCGCGCCTGCTCGTCGTCGGGAAGTGGCATGACGCCGATGTCAAAGCCCTGCACGGCGGCGATTTCATCTGCCAGACGCCAGGGTTCGAAACGGACCGGCGCGCCGCCGGTCTCGAACGGCTCGGCGCCGACGAAGACGAAACGCAGCCGCCGATCGGCGCGCCACGCCGCGAACAGGCTTGGCCAAACGTTCTGAAGATAGGGCGTGTTGCGCGGAGTGCCGATCCAACCGACGACGATGTCGTCATCAACGCGGGGCGAGCCGGGGCGGAACAGCGCAGTATCAACGACGGTGGGAATGACGATCACCCGTTCCGGGTCCGGCGCGTGCCGTCGCGCGTATTCCGCCAGATATTCGCTGCCCACTACGGTCCGGCGCGCGCTTGCGATCAACTTCGCCGGCCGGCTCCAGTCTCTGAAGCGATCGAGCGGATTCTCATAATTTGTCGCCGGCGCCCAAATGGCGTCGTCGAAATCGAACACCAACCGACCGCACGCCGCCTGCATTGCGCGCTCGAATCCGGCCGGTCCGATCGGGAACGCCTCGCGCAGCACATAGACGAGATCCGCCCGTGCGGCGCGCACGATGTCGGAAAGCCGCTTGGCGAAGCCCCACGCCGTCACTGCGGCCTTGCCCGCAAGGCCGGGCCGATAGGCGAGCGGCCCCAGACGCGACGACAGGAACGGACGCACCTCGCAGGCGTAGCCGGCTGCCTCGAGCGCCGGCAGGAACTGACAAATGCGGAACCGTGTCGAAGGACCTTCGATTGGATGCGGCGCGATGAACAGTATCGAACGAGGGCGCATGGATCAGGCCGGCGGCTCGAGAGTCAGGCGCCGGACGAGGCCCGCCAGCGTCACCAGCAACGCGACGGCGCAACCGGGCAGCACGCCGAACCACCAGGCGGCGAGCCCGCCCGCAACAGCCGCAACTATCTGGACCGCCAGGACATAGGCCAGCGGGCGCAACGCGTCCCAGCCCACGAGCAGCCACGCCCTCACCCGTT
>Ga0209698_10007352_pt1 | contig 11566 bp, 6 predicted proteins | sample LitLauG_LLR_2012_FD_187203 | JGI IMG/M metagenome (GOLD analysis project Ga0209698, IMG submission 187203) | Freshwater sediment microbial communities from Pennsylvania, USA - Little Laurel Run_MetaG_LLR_2012 (SPAdes) (version 2) | ecosystem: Environmental > Aquatic > Freshwater > Creek >... | reverse complement strand
TCGCCAATCTGATTGATGAAAAAGGCGCGCAGGGCATTGTCTTTTTTCTGCCAGAAGAGAAAGCAATCGGCGGGGAGGCCATCGCGTCCGGCGCGTCCGGTCTCCTGATAGAACTGCTCAATGCTGTCCGGCAAGCCGAGGCGAATCACCGCGCGAACATTGGGCTTGTTGATGCCGAGACCGAATGCGATGGTGCCGACGAGGACGTGAACTTCCTCCGTCATCCACTTTTCCTGGTTGGCGCGGCGAGACCCGGCATCCATCTGGCCGTGATAGCCGACGGCGGCGATACCGCTTTCCTGGAGGCGATCAACGAGTTCGCCGACGCGGGCGATGGTGGGGCAATAGACGATGACGTTGCCCGAGCGGACTCGCTTGGCGGCTTCGACGACGAGTTCGTCCTGCAGCGTTTCCTTTGCTTCGCGGACGACGTAGCGGAGATTTTCGCGGCGGAAGCTGGAGACGGATTTGAGGGGGTCGCGGAGTTGGAGCTGCTCGACGATGTCGTGGCGAACCTGTTGGGTGGCGCTGGCGGTGAAGGCGGCGATCGGGGTATCGGGGAATAGCGCGCGGAGTTTGCCGAGCTGGCGATATTCGGGTCGGAAATCGTGTCCCCATTGGGAGATGCAATGGGCTTCGTCAATCGCGAAGAAGGAGACGGGGACGCTTTTGAACCAGCGCTCAGTACCGTCCATGACGGCACGTTCGGGGGAGACGTAGATGAGGCGGAATTCGCCGGCGGCGGCTTTTTGTTTCAGCGCGGCGCGATCGGATTCGAGGACGGCGCTGTTGAGGAAGACGGCGGGGATGCCCATCTGGCGAAGCTGCGCGACCTGGTCCTGCATAAGGGCGATGAGGGGAGAGATGACGACGGCGGTGCGGTGGTCGTCGAGGACAGCGGGGAGTTGGTAGCAGAGGGATTTGCCGCCGCCGGTGGGCATGACGACGCAGACATCGCGGCCGGAGTCGAGGGCGCGAACGATTTCTTCCTGGCGAGGGCGGAAGGTGGAGTAGCCCCAGAAGCGCTGAAGGGGGTCGAAGTAGCGCGAGGCGAGCGGGTCGGGGATTGGTAGAGAAGCGGGGGAGGCCATGGAAGCTCCGGCGGGGTGGGAGGCCCGCCGGAAGAGTTTCGCTTTTGATTCGCTGGTTGTCAAGTAAAAAAGAAAGACGTGCAGGGTTGGTTATTTGGGGGGCGTGAAAAAAAGAGCTTCACGGAGCGGTCCGGGGAGATGCGTATGTCACAGATTTGGAGAAGGGAAAAGCCTGGCTTAAGAGACCAGCGCTATGGTTTTCGCCGAGAGATTCCTCTGTCCGATCGTATTTTGGGGAAGGCTCATTGATTGCCACGGTCCCTCCACTCCGCGGCGACATACAGCGTCGCCACTCCGGTCGGGATGACAGACCCCTGAGCGAGGAAGGCGAGTTAAGTTCGATCCTACGGGGGGAGGTGAAGGACGCGCAGAGAAGAGGGCACGATTTATCGTGCCCCTACAGGTGTTAGGGGCACCGGTTTTTAGACCGGCCACCAGATTTGGTTCAAGAGCACAGGCAGGAATGCCTGTGCCATATCAGGGTTTTTCGTTCCACCACCAGAGGGGGGGCAAGGGTTTTTGGACGGGGTAGATTTGGTCGAGGGTGGAGGCGTCGAAGAGTTCGCCATTTTTCATGACGTAGTGGATGGTGTTGGTGTTGTGAATGTCGTCGAGGGGATTCTGGTTGAGGACCAGGAAGTCGGCGAGCTTTCCGGGTTCGAGTGAGCCGAGATCCTGCGCGAGTCCCAGGGCTTCCGCGCCGCGAATGGTGGCGGAGCGGAGCACGCCCATATTGGAGGCGCCACCGGAAGAGAGCGCCCACATTTCCCAGTGATAGCCGAGACCCTGGAACTGGCCGTGGCTGCCGATGCAGACTTTGCCACCAGCGGCTATGAGCTTGGCATCTTGCGCGGCGAGGCGGGGGAAGGCCAGCTCGTCCTTGCGGGTCCAGATGCGGCGGCGACGCGTACGGTCGTCGACGATGTTGTGCGGCAGGAAGCGGCGCACTTTGGGATCGTCGTGGACCTCGGTGGTTTCGTAAAAATAATTTTCGGCCCAGGGACCGCCGTAGGCAACGATCAAAGTGGGCGTATAGAAAATGCCGGAGCGTGACCAGAACTGGACGGTGTCGTCGAAGAGCGGGGTGATAGGGAGGCTGTGTTCGTTGCCGCTGAAGCCGTCGATGGCGTGGGTGAGATTGAGCTTCATGTCCAGACCACCTTCGGTGGTGGGCATGATGCCTTCTTTTTTGCAGGCCATGACCATCCACTGGCGCTGCTTGCGATTGCCGACGAGATAAGACTTGAGATAGGCGGTGCGATAGAAATCGTGGTAGCGGCGGACGACGTCGTCGACATCGTCGAGGGATTGGAAATCGTTGTCTGGGAAAACGCCGGGGCCGGTGGAATAGGGGCGCGGGCCGATGATGTCACCGGTGTCGATCAGATCCTGATAAGCGAACATATCGTTGGTGCCGGTCTGCGGATCGCGGCCGGAGGTAACGCCGTAGGCGAGGTTGGCGAGGAAGCTCCAGTTCTGGAGATCGAGAACGCCGTGGCGAATTTCAAACCAGTGGGGATGGACGTCGATGAAGCCGGGAACGATGGTCTGACCGGAGACGTCCATCACGCGAGCGCCTGAGGGAACGGGAACGCTGCCCGACTTGCCAACGGCGACGATGCGATTGTCCTTGACGACGATGTCGGCGTTTTCGAGGATTTCATCGCCCTTCATAGTGATGATGCGTGCGCCGCGGAGTGCGATGGTGCCGGAAGGCGTGTGGCGCGGGAAGGTGATATGGACGGTAATGACTTCGGGCTTGAGCTTGGGGAGTTTCTTCTTATCGCCGGATTTGTCGTCATCCTTGGCTTCTTCTTTTGGAGCCTTGCCTTTGTCCTTATCCTTCGTGGAGGATTTTGGTTTTTCGACGGGTTTGGATTCGGGCATGGAAGTTGCGTCTTCTTTTGGTGGAGCAAATTCGATTTGATCGAGTGGGATGCGGAAGAAAGTGGAGCCTTCGGCCCAGGTGACGGTTTTTCCGCCGTCGGCGAAGTTCAGATAATCGCCGCCGATATCGGTGAGTTTGCGCATGGGAACGCCGGCGTGGGAAACGTCGACAGAGACAGGGCCGGCGCCGGTGCGGGGGACGGCGAGGAGGTAGACCTGATTCGTGACTTGCGCGAGCGCCCAATTTCCGTCGGGGCTGATGCGGACGTCGTCGGCGGGATTGCCCTCGGGCTGGTCGGGATTGGGGAACCAGGCTTTACCAAAAACTCTGAGAATGGTGCGGCGATCGGTGCCGTCGTAGCGGAGGGAGATGAGGCCGGCGTCGGAGTAGACGTAGATACGATCGGGTTCGGGGCCGAAGTGCGGGTCGCCGGCTCCGCGGGCCGGGATGATAAGAGTGGCGTCACCGCCGGCTGAAGGAAGCCAGATGATGTCGTAGTTGACGGGGGCTGAGTCAAATTCGTTGAACTGCTCGACGTGACCCTGACGCGGACCACGAAGGGCGACGATGCGGGAGCCGTCGGGAGAGAAGTTGAGGTCGCGATAGTAGGCGGGAACATGGGTGAGTTGCTGCGGGCTGCCGCTGCCGTCGGCGCGGATTTTCCAGATGTGGCCGCCGTCACTGGAGGTCCAGGTGACGTAAGCGATCCACTGGCCGTCAGGCGACCACGCCGGCATGAATTCGCGTTCGCCTGCGGAGGTGAGGCGATGCGGAGTACCACCGGGAATGTCCATTACATAGAGATGCGTGAGGGCGGAGAATACGAGGCGCTTGCCGTCGGGAGATTGCACGGGTTGCTGGATGAGGCGAAGCTGCACGGGGCCTTCGTCCACACGCATGGCGAGATTGAGGTCGGGGCCGAGTTCGCGCGAAATCTTGGCGGTGAAAGGAATTTCCGTGTCGGCGCTGGTGGCGACGGAGATGCGGTGGATTTTTCCGCCATAAGCGGCGACGACTTCCTTGCCGTCGGGAGTGAAGGCGTAGTTGGGAAGGAAGTCGCGGGTGAAGAGAGATTCCTGGTCGTCGCGCTGGACGGGATATTTGAGCCAATGTTCTTCGCCGCTGTTGAGGTCGCGGATGCGGAAGCCGGTTTCGGTTTCGGTGCGCGTGGCGTAGACCAGGAGTTTGCCGTCGGGAGAAATTTCAGGACGCATGGCACTGCCGGGAGCGTCGGTGATGGTGTCTTCCTCGCCGGTGACGAGATTGCGGCGGACGATTTGGGAGAGCGGGAAGGTGACGTTGTAAAAGCCATCGGGATGCTGGCGCGCTGTGTAATAGAGGAAGCGGCCGTCTTTGGAGGGAGAAGCTCCGAGAGCATTGACCCAACGGCGGACCGGGACATCTGGCTTGGCTTTGGCCTTGGTGACCTGAACGCCGGCGCCGCCCCGGATGTGGTACATCCAGAGTTCGGAGGCGCCGATGGGAAATTGCGTGAAGCGGGAGGCGATGACGTAGGTACCGTCGGGGGTCCAGACAGGAGAGGCGAATTCGCTTTGCTCGTCCTGGCTGAGTTGCCTGGCGTTGGAGCCGTCGGCATCGGCGATCCAGATATTTTCGGAGCCGCCGCGATCGCTGATGAAGGTAATTTTCTTGCTGTCAGGAGAGAAGCGCGGCTGGGAGTTGAAGCCCATGCCAGAGGTGATCTTGTGTGCTTCACCGCCGGAGAAGGACATCGTGTAGAGATCGCCGACGAGTTCGAGGATGAGGGTCTTGCCGTCGGGGGAGACGTCGAGGGATAGCCAAGTGCCCTGAGAAGTGGAGAACTCAACGGTGCGGGCGGGCTTGAGGGGAAGGGGGGCATCTTTTTTGGCGTCGTCGGCGGGCGGCGCGGGAGAGGCGATTGGTGCGAAGGTGAGAGCAAGAATTGCGGAAGAAATAGCGGCGGAGCGAATGACGTTCATTAGGCCTCCAAAGGCAGGTCGGTACGTTAGTCCCGGGGAGCTCAGAGTGTCAACGAAGATTGTCCCGCGCGAGCGCGGGGAGAGCGGCGATGGCATGGAGTTGTTTTACGCCGGGACACGGAACGGCGCGTTTGTGGGTTGGACGGAGCCGCCTGGAAAAGGAAAGCGGCAAGCCGCGGATAATTTGTAATTCGCGGCATGAGTTGCGGGACGCGTTAAGCCGCACAGGCCCTTTCTGGGTAAACAGGAATGCCCGTGCCACATGGGTCAGTGAGTGGGTTTGGGGTTTTGCTTGGACATTTGTTTTTCGGCGGCGGCGATGGCCTGGTCGGCTGGAATTTCGGCGCCGGATTTGTCGACGTAGTGAATGTCGAAGGGACCGTCTATAGAGACGATGGCAGCGCAGGGTTTGGAGCCAGAACACTTGTCCTGGTGAACGTGCTTGGCGGGGAGATAGTTGTAGTCGCCATTGGTGAGCAGGACGGGCTTTTCGTCTTTCATGGAGATTTCGAGCAGGCCGCTGAGAGGGACAACGCTTTCGTTGATGCTGTGCCAGTGCCAGGGAACGATGCAGCCGGGGGTGAGTTTAATCTCGACGACAGAAGGGCCCTTGTCGAGGTCACCACGAAGGACGGCGAGCGAGATGCAATCCGGTGCGCCATGGGCGGGGCCGTATTTTTGAGAAGAGGATTTGCTGACGACGGGTTTGTCGGACATGTCCTGAGCGGAAAGGGCGGACGCGAGAAGTGTTGCGAAGAGAAGTGTGAGAGGGAGCGATTTCATAAGTGCCTCCGAGCTGGAGCGGTACGTTAGTCGGTCTGGAGGAGGAGTGTCAATGAGGATTGTGGAGAAGGTGCTGGTATTCTGAATTGAAGAGAAGAGGAAGAAATTGACAACGCCGAGGCGCTGAGTGCGCTGAGATTCGCAGCGTTCAGATTTGACAGAAAGAGCACCCATCTTTGCCGCAAACGGCGCGACTGCGGAGGGCAGGCGGAGTAGGGCGGCGAGGAGTTGCCTGGGTGACGATATGTGTCGCAAGGCTGCGACAGGCTGCCTAAACATTTGGAGTGTAGGGAAGAAGTGGCTGGCATGAAAGCCAGCGCTACATTTAAGAGGGAAGAGAAAAAGAGTGGCACCTATTATTAGTGCGCAGAAGTTGCGGAAGCGGTTTGGGGCGACGCCGCTGTTTCGGGAGATTTCGTTCACGGTGTCGGAAGGCGACCGGATCGGGATTGTGGGGCCGAACGGGTCTGGGAAATCCACGCTGCTGGCGATGCTGGATGGACGCGTGTTGCCGGATAGCGGCGATGTGGCGCTGCGCAAGGGAGTTCGCGTGAGCGGGGTCCTTCAGGTATCAGAGTTTGCGGAAGGCGATACGGTGCGTTCGGTGATTGACGCAGCGCTGAACCGGGCAAAGGTGGCGGAGGCGGAGCGAGCGGGGCGGAAGGCGGAGATTCTGGGGCGCGCGGGATTTACGGATCTAGAGACGCGGGCCGCTTCACTTTCGGGCGGATGGCGGAAGCGTTTGGGAATTGTGGAGGCGTTGGTGCAGCATCCGGATGTGCTGCTGCTGGACGAGCCGACGAACCATCTGGATCTGGCGGGAATCGAGTGGCTGGAGGGGGTGCTGCAGAACGCGGCATTTGCATGCGTGGTGGTGAGCCACGACCGGTATTTCCTGGAGAATGTGACCACGGCGATTGTGGAAGTGAACCCGGCTTATGAGGACGGGGCGTTTCGCGTGGAGGGGAACTACAGCACGTTCCTGGAAAAGAAAGAGGAGTACCTGCACGCGCAGAAAAACCGGCAGGAGGCGCTGGAGAACCGCGTGCACACGGAGATCGAGTGGCTGCGGCGGGGGCCGAAGGCGCGAACGACGAAATCGAAGGCGAGGATTGATAAAGCGCATCAGTTGATCGGGGATCTGGCGGAGATGAACGCGCGGACACGGACGACGAGCGCGCGGATTGATTTTTCGTCGAGCGACCGGAAAACGAAACAACTGGTGACGCTGGACGGCGTGACGCACGGGCTGGGCGGGAAGACGCTGTTTCGGGACATTCATTTTGTGATTACGTCTGGGATGCGGGTTGGATTGGTGGGGCCGAATGGAAGCGGGAAGACGACCCTGCTGCGATTACTTGCGGGAGAGAACAAACCGGAAGACGGGAGCATCAAGACGGCGGAGAATTTGAAGATCGTGTATTTCGATCAGAACCGGGAGCTGGATCCGGAGGTGACACTGCGGCGAGCGCTGGCTCCGGACAGCGACGCCGTGATTTATCAGGACCGGGTGATTCACGTGGCGTCATGGGCGGCGCGATTTTTGTTTAGTGGAGAGGCGCTGAATCAGAAGGTTGGGCGGCTATCGGGGGGAGAGCGGGCGCGCGTGTTGATTGCGCAGTTGATGCTACAGCCGGCGGATGTGCTACTGCTGGATGAGCCGACGAACGATCTGGATATTCCAACGCTGGAGATTTTGGAGGAGAGTTTACTGGAGTACCGCGGGGCGCTGGTTCTGGTGACGCACGACCGGTACATGCTGGACCGGGTGTCAACGGTGGTGCTGGGTCTGGATGGGTTGGGGAATGCAGAGCGGTTTGCGGATTACGCGCAGTGGGAGATCTGGCAGGGAGGACAAGCTGCGGCGGCGAAGAGCGCGGCACGAACGGCGGTTGCAGCAGCGGTGAATGCCGCGGCGGGAGCAGGTGGGAGTGCGAAGAGGAAGTTGAGTTATAAGGAGACGCGAGAGCTGGAGACGATGGAAGAGCGAATTGCGGATGCGGAGCGGGAATTGCAGGAAAAGCATGAGCTTTTGCTTGATCCGCAGGTGATGAGCGATGCTTCGCGGCTGCGAGAGCTCTCGCTGGAGTTGGAGGCGGCGCAAGAGGCGATTGATACGATGTATGCGAGGTGGGGGGAGTTGGAGAAGAAGCGGGGAGAGTGAGTGGTTAGACCCTTCCGAGGCGCGTAATGGGAAAAAAGAGGAAATGTCTGAAAGCGGGAAGCCGCCACTACTTGGAGTTTGTTTCGGCGAGGTTATTCAGCAGGCGGAGGGGCGTCTTTAGAACTGTAGACGCCGGCGTCCAGGATGTTGGCAATTTCCTTGGGGTCCAGATAACGGAGTTTCGCGGATTTATCGGTACGTTGCGCGACTTGCGCGAGGCCCAGCAAGGTGGCGCGCTCTTCGCTTGAGATTTTATTATTGAGCAGGACGCCGGTTCCTTCGACAGCGATAAACGGGGGGGTGGCGTCTTTGGATCCGAAGGGCGCTACATATTCCGAAGCAAGGCAAGTGGACGAGAGAAGAGGCACGGAACGCCCCAGAAAAATGGCCTGGCACGGATAGAGGACGCCGCCTTTTAGAATGCGCCGGGTCACCTCGTCGGTGCTGAGTGCGTGCACGGAATCGTCGTCCGGGAATTGCCAACTCGAGGAATGCACAATCGTCGACAGGACGTTGGTGGCTGGCTTTGGGAAAGGCCGGGGAGAAATCGCCAGGCGACGTTCGACGTCACGCAGAAGTAATTCCACGGAATCGCAATCCGATCCACAAACGACCAGTCCGTGATTTCCGAGGATGAACACATCGGTGTCGGGCGCCCGCATCACCGCGGACGCGATCGCATGGGCCAGGGGAAGGCCGGAAGCTGCGTACGGGATCCATTGCCAGTGCAAAGCGTGGAGTCGTTCTTTCAATTGGTCACGCGCATCGAGACGAACAGCCCAGGTGATGGCGTTGATCGAGTGCACATGAATGACAACTTGATGGGGAATGACGGCGTGCATGGGTGTTTCGATGGAGGGTCGCAGTTCGTGTTGCGGGACGCGAAGAGAGTCAAAATCCGGCGCGTTCCGCATGGATGCCTTAAACGGTGCCAGTTCCAGAGGGACGAACATTTCTTCCTGCATGGCGCGAGAAAGCCATTTACCGGACGACTTTACCCAGAGAATCCCGTCCAGTTTTATGGAAGTATTGCCATTGCTGGCTTGCACCAAGAGGGGATCGCCGCCGAGACGCGTGGACAGATCACGAAGGCCCATGAGTTCTTTTTCGTGGCGAGCGGACGAAACTTGGGATGGGGCAGGAAAGTCCACAGTCTAATCCCCTCTTGGTTCCCGGGAAACGCATACTTCTTCTTTTACAGGCAGGATGCGCAGAGGCTGCTTGGGTAGCTGCGGAGTTCTGGACTTTGCTCTGGACTGGCCGATCTTGATGGATGTTTTGAAGATGGAGCCGACCGAGAGAATGCCTCCCAGCTTGTGATCAGCGATGGAGGCCAGCCCCATCGAGGCCAAGCATCCACAGGAAGAGCAATCGGGCGTTCCGCCGAATTGACAGGGAGTGATGCGGGTGGCCAGATCCGCCGACAATGTCTGCGTGGTAAGCGCGAAGACACAATCCTGCGGGCTTTGCGGAGGGGAGGCGAACTGGCGAATCACGACGGCCGGCATGTCCAATTTTGGATATTGCTTTCGGAGTTCCAGCATGTCCGCAATGGCCTGGGTGCGCTCCTGAGGGCTAAGGATCTCGGGCAACTGGTCGCCGACCTGAGGAGTGAAGATGCTGAACCAGATCTTCTTGATCTCAGGCCGCGGGGTCCAGAATGCAAGGAATTCGGCGAGGTATCCGGGGCGCTGCATCATTTGAGCAGTGATGGTGCAGTGGACAGTGACGCGCTGGCCGACGATGTTTTTAAGAATGCGGTCGTAGGTGGCCGGGGCCCGGCGAAGATCGTGCTCGGGTTGCAGCCCATCGATGGACACGACGACGTGCAGACGATCGAGACCCGCCCAAGTGGGACCCATGGTCCGGAAGGCGCTGGTGACCACCTGCACGTGAATTCCGCGCTGAAGCAGGAGGGGAATCAGCAACTCGAGTTCGCGAAATCGAACAAGCGGATCGCCGCCGACAATGGATAAGTGTAAAGGCTTCAGCCGGTCGACAACTTCGAGAACGCCGTCCACGAGGGCCTGGCCTCGGCGATCGTTGAGGTCGCGCAAAGTCTGGCCACCGCCGAGGTGTGCGTCGTCATAGGCGTAACATCCCGGGCATTTCAGTGGGCATTCGCGGGTGATCTCGATGGAGAGGGAGGGGGGCTCACCCTTGAGGATTTTTCCCCACGCTTGAAGAATTTGATAGGTGCGCACCGAAGACGGCTCTTTTCCGACCGGATACCAGAAGTACGGTCTGTGAACGTGTTGCGCAGCTGCGAGCTCAGTTGGGGAGCGCGGTGATCACCGATCGTGAGCTGAAAGAACATGATCGGGAGCTAGGTTGGTTCGGGAGCTGGGGAATGACTTTGTTGGGAAAAACAGCGCGTAGTGGCCGGACATCCGAAGGCGTACGGGAAAGCCTGAGCCGAAGACAGAATCGATGAGAACGTGAATTTGTATTTACCCCTCCCGGCCTGCAACCAGTATGCCCCTAATTGTCGACTTGAGGCTGATTTTTTCGAAGCAGGCGTTTGGGCGAAACAGGCGGGAATTGTGGAGACGGTATGCAATGGGTAGCGTTGCATTGATAAAGCAGAGTTCAAGGCAGATGAGGGCGCCGAGTTGATGTGATGGGTTGAGGGCTAATTGGGGTTTTGCTGGGCGGAGAGTTCCTCCTGGGTCAATGCGGCTTTGCGCCAGGTTGAGTTGGGGTTGTAGTCCTTGAGCTTGATCGCCTGGACCAAGGTTTTTTTGCCGAGGTCCTTTTCGTAGACGATGCCATCCTGGTTAACGAGGAAGGTCATGACTCCGGAGGAGCGATATTCGGCGGGATAGGCGACGAAGGCAAAGCCCTCGGTCATTTTGCCGCTCGCGACGTAGTCTTGCGCGCCTCCGGGTGCGTCTTTGCCTTGCCGCGTGAGGACGTGGAAATAGTAGCCGCGGAAAGGAACGGGAGGTTCGCCTCGGCTTTTGGCATATTCCTCGGCGACGGCCCAGGCGACGAGCGGCCCGGTGGGACTCTGAGGCTGGCCGTCGGAGGCTTTCCAATAAAGGCCGTCACTTTTGCCGTTATCGCTAAATATTTCACGGGCGTATTCGTCATGCTGCATAGCGCGGTAATCCTTTTGAGCAGCGACGAGTTCCTTGCAGATGCGAATGGCGGACATTTCGTTCAGGCCGATGCGGCGAGCGAGAATTTCCTGCCTGCCGGCTTGGGTGTCGAAGTACCAGACAGAACCTTTATTGACGATGGGAATAGGAGTGGGCCAATTATGCGCGCCGATGTAGAGGGTGACGGTGCCATCGGGTTCTCTTACGAGACGGTGCATTTCCTGATATTTCTCGACGAAATTAGTGCGGCTCTGAGTGTCTTCGGCATCGTCACCGGAGGAGACGATTTCTTTCCCCCCGGGGCCGAAGATTTCGAGCAGGGCTTTTTCGTCGCCGGACTGGCTGGCGGCGAACAGTGCGGCGCTGGCTTCTGCCGGCGAGGAAAAAGTCTTTTGCTCCTTATGCCGCGCCAGGGAAAGAACAGGGAAGCTGGCGGTAAGGAGAAGAGCGATGGCCGCGAGTTTGGGAATAGTCGCCCAGGGAAATCTAGAAAAGTTCCACGTTGCTTGCCTCATAAGCCATTTCTCCGTTCCTGAATTTCGGGATGCACTGGGAAAATCGGAAGACCTGTATCAGTG
>Ga0209698_10007351_pt1 | contig 11566 bp, 5 predicted proteins | sample LitLauG_LLR_2012_FD_187203 | JGI IMG/M metagenome (GOLD analysis project Ga0209698, IMG submission 187203) | Freshwater sediment microbial communities from Pennsylvania, USA - Little Laurel Run_MetaG_LLR_2012 (SPAdes) (version 2) | ecosystem: Environmental > Aquatic > Freshwater > Creek >... | reverse complement strand
GGCTCGGCAGCTGGGAGGGATGCGATGGGATTTGCGGTCGCAGATGGTGCGGCGGGCGGGGTGAGTTTGACGTCGATCCAGTGGCGCTTGCGCTCGAAGGGGTAGGATGGGAGTGGCGTGCGGCGGCGGTCGGCCGCTTCGGTGCCATGGACCGCGGACCAATCGGGGGTGATGCCTGCGATCCAGAGGCTGCCAAGCGCCTGGAGGATGGTTTCAAAGCCCGGCTCGGCGCTGTCGGGGCCGCCGAGCGACGACACGACGATTTGGGATTTCGCGTTGCCGGGTTTCATGCGGGCGAGTGTGCCGAGCGTATTGCCTGGGCCTGCTTCAAGCAGGATCGCACCGGGCTCGTTGCGCAACGGTGCGATGGCATCGGCGAAGCGGACCGGCTCACGTAAGTGGCGGGCCCAATAGTCGGGCGACGCCGCCTCTTCAGCGGACAGCATTTCGCCGGTCACGCAAGAGCGGATCGGGATCTGCGGCGGGTGCAATGCGACGCTCGCGACGACGGCGCGGAAGGGGGCGATTACGGCGTCCATCATGCCGGAATGGAAAGCGTGCGAGGTGACGAGAGGGCGACACTGGATGCCGTCGGCCTTCAGGTTTGCAGCGAGGGTGTCGATCTCCGCTTGCGGGCCCGCGACGACGGTCACGGTTGGCGCGTTGACGGCCGCGATCGCCAGGTTGCCGGATAGTCGTTTGGCCGTTGCTTCGCCATCGAGGCGGACGGACAGCATGCCGCCAGCAGGAAGTGCCTGCATCAGGCGGCCGCGCTCGGCGACCAGGTGCATGACGTCTTCGAGCGAGAAGACGCCTGCGATGTGGGCGGCTGCGAATTCGCCGACGCTGTGGCCGATCATGGACGCGGGTGCGATGCCCCATGAGATCCAGAGGCGAGCGAGTGCGATCTCAATGGCGAGAATCGCGGGTTGAGCGATGCGCGTATTTTTGAGATTAGCCTGTGCCGTTTCCGGAGTGCCGCCGGTGGGATAGATCAGGTCGCGCAGGTCGGCGCCGAGTTCACTCCCTAGGATTTCAGCGCAACGGTCGATGGTTTCCTTGAAGAGTGGTTCGCTTTCGTAAAGGTCGCGGCCCATGCCGATGTGTTGGGCGCCTTGGCCGGGAAATAAGAAATGGACGGCCGGGGTCGCGGGAATTTTTGTGCCAGTCTGGACGAGCGAGGAGTCGGTGCCAGTGAGCCCCGCGATTGCTTGCGTCACGTCGCGGGCGAGGATGGTGCGGGCGTGCGCAAAGCGGCGGCGGCCGGTCGCGAGGGTCCAGGCTGCGTCGGCAAGGTTCGTGTCGGCGTGGGATTTCAAATGTGCAGCGAGGTTGGCGCTCATCTGATCGAGGGCTGCCGGGGTGCGGGCCGACAGCGTGAGCAGGTGGGCGGGTTTTTGCGTCGGTGTGGAGAAGGCGAGTGGGGCTTGTTCCAGCACGACGTGGGCATTGGTACCGCCGACGCCGAAGGCACTGACGCCTGCGCGCCGAGGTGCGCCGTCCGTGGTCCAGGGGGTGCGTTCGGTGATGACGCGAAACGGGCTGGCGGCCATGTTGAACTTCGGATTCGGCGCCTTGTAGTGGAGCGTCGGCGGGAACTCGGCTTCCCGCACGATATGGGCTGCATGGATGAGCCCGGTTACGCCGGCTGCGACGTCGAGGTGGCCGACGTTGGTTTTCGCGGTACCGATAGTACAGAAGCCGGTCTTGCCAGTCCCGGCCCGGAAGACCTGGTTGAGCGCTGAAAGTTCGATCGGATCACCGAGCGGGGTGCCGGTGCCGTGGGCTTCGATGTAGCCGATCGATCCGGGCGATACGTCCGCAAGCCCATGGGCCATGCGAATGGCGCCGGCCTGACCTTCGATACTGGGTGCTGTGTAGCCGACCTTGGCTGAGCCGTCATTGTTGATGCCGAAGCCGCGGATGACGGCGGTAATGTGGTCGCCGTCGGCGATGGCGTCGTCGAGGCGTTTCAAGAGCACGACACCGACACCGGAGCCGAAGACGGTGCCGTTGGCGTCGGCGTCAAACGTGCGGCAGTGGCCGTCGGGGGACGACATGCCGTGCTCGACGTGGATGGTGCCGCGCTTCTGGGGCACGGAGATGGACGCGCCGCCCGCGAGTGCCATGTCGCACTGGTAGGTCAACAAGGCTTGGCAGGCCTGCACAACGGCGACGAGCGAGGTCGAGCACGCCGACAGCAGGCTGATGCTTGGGCCGCGCAGGTTGAGCTTGTAGGAGACCTTGGTTGCGAGGAAATCCTGGCCGTTGCCGACGAGCTCGGGGAAGCTGCCGACTTGATATTCGCTGGTAAAGCGGTCGAGGAAGCCCGGCTCGCGGGCGAGGTGATGGAGCAGGTAGGTCGGGATCGAGCAGCCTGCGTAGACGCCGGTGATGCCGGCTGCCGGGTCCGTTCCAGCGTTCTCGAAGGCTTCCCAGCAGCATTCGAGGAACAGGCGATGCTGCGGGTCCATCAGGGCTGCTTCGCGCGGATAGATCCCAAAGAATTCGGCGTCGAACTGGTCGATACCGTCTAGGATCGAGCGGGCTTTGACATAGGCCGGATTAGCTGCGAGCGCGGCTGCACCCGCGACCTCGAGCTCCTCGACTTTGAACGTCGAAATTGCTTCGAGGCCTGCGAGCTGGTTGTTCCAGAATTCGGCAACCGAGGTGGCACCCGGGAACCGCCCCGCCATACCGATTATTGCAATGCCGGCGGGAACGCCTGTTTCGCTCTCGGTCATATTGAGTTTCCGGTATATCCGTTTAAATGAATTGAATCGCTATTTTGATGGGCGGCGCATGGCGAATGCCGCACGTTGCTTTGCTGCGCGGGCTTCATCTGATTGAATGCCGGCCCCTCTATTTACCGGTGCACTGGATGTGGCTCTGTGAGATGATAGCGGAGTATTTTCAATCCCGCTTGAATTCCGGTCCGAAGCTGGGGTTGCAAGACCGGTGCCGATCGGTTGTTTGGGAGCCAGTTTCTTGATTAGGGCTCTGATGGTGGTTGCCTCGAAGAGGTCCATCACGGGAATTTCGCGGCCAAGACTTTGTTCCAATTCGGCATGTACCGAAATGAGACGCAAGCTATCGCCGCCAATATCAAAGAAATTGTCGTCAAGGCCGATAGAACCGGAAGCGACAGCACGGTGCCAAGCTGCTGTGATGACGGCTTCAAGTGAAGTGCCAGGTACGACAGCCGGGGGCGTTGGCGTCTCGGCATAGGGCTTAGGCAAGGCTGCGCGATCGATCTTGCCGTTGGCATTGAGGGGCCAGGCGCAGAGGGGGACGAGGAGCGCGGGTATCATGTAGCGAGGTAGTCTGATTGACAGAAAAGTGCGCAATTCATTGGGGGTTAGCTCGCCGCCCTTGGCCATGAAATAGGCGATGAGGCGTTTGGGACCGGTGCTATCGGTGTGAGCAATGACGCAGCACTGGGAAATCGCGGGGTGTTCCGTGAGGGCGGTTTCGATTTCGCCAAGCTCGATGCGGTGGCCGAGAATTTTGACTTGATTATCGACCCGGCCGATGAATTCGATCGTGCCGTCGGGGCGGCCACGGGCTAGGTCGCCGGTGCGATACATGCGGGCGCCGGGTACGTCCGAAAATGGGTCGGGCAGAAATTTCCCGGCGGTGGCTTCGGGGTTGTTCAGGTAGCCGCGTGCGACGCCGTCTCCGCCGGTGTACAATTCGCCCACGATGCCAGGGGTGACGGGTTGGCGCTGGTCATCCAGGATGTAGGCCGTGGTATGGGCGATGGCGGCGCCGATCGGAACGGGTATGGGAACTGGGGTGCCGGGTTTCATGCGATGGCAGCACGTGAAGGTGGTGTTTTCGGTCGGGCCGTAGCCGTTGATGACGGTAATGCCAGGAGCGCCTTCGAGCACGTGCTTGACGTGGCGGGGGGATAGGACGTCGCCGCCGGCCAATAATTGGCGAACGCCGGCCAGGGCTTCAAGCTGTTGATCGACCATGAGATTAAATAGGCCTGTCGTCAGCCAGAGCGACGTGATGCGCTGCGATTGAATGAGGCGGCCGAGGTCTGGCAACGATGCGCGCTGGGGGGCAACGACTACCCGGCCGCCGTTCAAAAGGGCGCCCCAGATTTCGAGTGTGGAGGCATCGAAGGCGAGCGGGGCGAAGTGGAGCCAGGTCTCGTTGGGGCTAAAATCACAGTACGATTGGCCACGCACTAGGCGGACCACGGCGCGGTTTTCGGCGACGACGCCTTTGGGTTTTCCGGTCGAGCCCGAGGTGTACATCACGTAGGCGATCGAGGACGCGTCACCTTGGGGCGACGGGTTTTGTTCGCTCTCCCCGTCGAGTGGGTCTTCGAACGGTAGCGCCAGTAGGCTCGAGCGCTGAGGCAAGCGGCTCAGCGTTGCATCCGGTCCAACGAGCGCTGCGCACCGGGTATCGGCGAGCAAATACGAGATGCGTTCGGCCGGGTAATCGGGGTCTAGGGGTACATAGCCGCCGCCGGCCTTCAGGATTGCAACCAATGCGACGATCAAATCGGCTGAGCGCTCCGCGACGCAGCCGACGAGGATGTCGGGGCCGACGCCGGCGCGGCGCAGGCGGTGGGCGAGCCGATTCGCGCGATCGTTCAACTCGCCGTAGTTCAACGTGGCGGGGCCGAAGGTGACCGCGGGCCGGGAAGCATTGGTACGCGCGATCTGTTCGAAGACGGCCGCGATGGTTGCGTTTCTAGGATAAGTCTGGGGATGAGTTGAAATTGTCTCGATTTGGGGTGTTTCCGCGCCAGCGCGGATTTTCAAGGCGCAGTCCGCGACAGTCGCTGCCAATTCCACGTCCAGCTCTCTCTCGTTTCAATTAATCTATTTGGCTCTGGCGCAAAAAATGCATTGTGTTTCGTTTTGATACGAGCCCAAATCGTGTATTTTAAATTATTCCGATTTTTTCGGCGTCAGGCAGCGGCTCCGACTGCTTTTATGCCTTGCTTTTTGGGGCTGGATAATCATTTGCGGCATTTAAGGTTAATTGCAGACCAAGGCTTGTAACCGGCGCGCGAATGAGTCGATAACCATTGGGCTATTATTTAGTTTTTGTTTACCATCGATATCGCGCGGTTGTGGCCGTGCGAGGTGAATTGCTTGACGATTTGGCGGGATAGTAAATGAAATGTGAAGCGCCGTTGAAACTGCTCGTCGTGTCGACGCTGCCGTGGATTTATCCGGCGCGGCTTGCGTGTCAGTTGCGCAGTGCAGGATTCGAGGTCGAGGCGGCCTGCCTTGCGGGAAGTGCGATTGAGCAGGCCTGTCCGCCGATCCCGGTTCATCGGCTCAATCCGCTGCGCGAGGCGGCCGGCATTGCGGCTGCGATCAAGCGAGTCGAGCCGTTTTTGGTGGTGCCGTGCGACGACCGGGCGACGGGTATACTTCATCGCCTTCATGCCAGCGGGAGTGCCGCCCGGATGCGCCTGATCGAGCGGTCGCTGGGCGATCCTGCCGGATTTGCGGCTGTGCGCAGCAAGCGTGCGGTGCTGGCGGACGCGCGCGGGCTTGGTCTGCAGGTGCCGATGACGACGACGGTTTCGCGCCGTACCGATCTCGAGGCTGAAGTAGCGCGGCGAGGATTGCCGCTGGTTTTGAAGCGCGACGGGAGCTGGGGGGGCAAAGGGGTTCGCATCGTGCGGACGCCAGGTGAGCTTCGCGGCGCCTGGGATGAGTTGCTATCGCGGAGCTTGGCTCAGGCCGTTCGCGGTGTCCGGCAGCATAAAAGTCTCGCTCCGGTGGCAGAGCTGTTTGGACTGAGCCCCGTTGACGTCGATGTTCAGGACTATGTCGCCGGATTGCCGGCTAATCGTGCGGTCGTTTGCGAGCATGGGCGGGTTATCGCGGGACTCAGCGTGATGGCACTGGAGACGCAATCGGAAACGGGGGCGGCGTCCGTTGTCCGCGCGGTGGATCATCCGCAGATGGCGAAGACTGCGGCGGCGCTGGTCGAGCGGCTCGGGCTGTCGGGGTTCGTTGGGTTCGATTTCGTGGTGAGCGAGGAGACCGGGGAGGCGGTGCTGCTGGAGATCAATCCGCGGGCGACGCCGATCTCGCACCTCGCTATCGGTGGCCGGGAGCACTTGCCGTCGGAATTTGCCGAAGCCGTGACCGGTTTTCCTGCGGTTGGGCGCCCCAAGGCACTCGCCGGCGATACGATCATGCTATTCCCCAATGAGATTTCACGCGACCCCGCGAGCGGGTATTTCGCGACCGCGGCGCACGATGTTCCGTGGGATCAGCCGGGGCTCATCGCCATGGTGAGACGCGAGCTGGAGCAGGCGCGGCCCGGGATTTCAGCCAAGTTCTCAACGCTTGCCGGGGCCGCATCATGACGCAGCGCATTCTGCTCGTGTTCGGCACCCGGCCCGAAGCCATCAAGATGCTGCCTGTTTCGCGGGCACTGGCGGAGGACCCGGAGTTCGACGTCAAGATTTGTGTGACGGCGCAACACCGCCAGATGCTCGATCAGGTGCTCGATCTGTTCGAGACCAAGCCCGACTACGATCTCAACGTGATGACACAGGCGCAAGGGCTCGAGCAGGTGACGAGCGCGGTACTTACCGGCCTTACGGGCGTGATGGCCGAGGCAAAGCCCGACCGGATTTTGGTGCACGGCGATACGACAACGACGATGGCAGCGTCGCTGGCGGCGTTCTATCACAAGATCCCGGTCGCGCATGTGGAAGCGGGCTTGCGGTCGGGCGACACCATGCAGCCGTGGCCCGAAGAGGTGAACCGCCGGGTTACCGACGTGATCGCGGACGTGTTTTTTGCGCCGACGACGCGCTCTCGCGACAACCTGCTGGCCGAGAATGTGCCGGCGCAAAAGGTTCACGTCACCGGCAATACGGTGATCGATGCGCTACTTGGCATCGTGGAGCGGCTGGAGGGGCGGCCCAACATCGCGGCCGAGCTTGAAAAGCGGTTCGGGTTTCTCGATCCGGTGCGGCCGATCTTGCTGGTCACCGGACATCGCCGGGAGAATTTCGGCGCGCCATTTTTATCGCTGTGCGAGGCGATCCGCGACTTGGCGCTCGCGCATCCGATCCAGGTCGTCTACCCGGTCCACCTCAATCCGAGCGTGCGATCGGCCGTGGGCCAGGTGCTGACGGGAGTGCCGAATGTGCACCTCATCGAGCCGCTCGATTATTTGCCGTTCGTCTACCTGATGAAGCGGTCGCATGTGGTGCTGACCGATAGCGGCGGCATTCAGGAGGAAGCGCCGTCGCTGGGCAAGCCGGTGTTCGTCATGCGCAACGTGACCGAACGTCCTGAAGCCGTGGATGCCGGCACGGTCAAGCTCGTCGGCACCGACCGGCATCGCATTTTCGAAGATGTTACCGACGTGCTTTCAAACCCCGCCAGCTATCAACGCATGAGCCGGGCGCACAATCCTTATGGCGACGGGAAAGCTTCGCGCCGTATCGCCGATATTCTTGCCAATCGCAGTGTTCAGGAGTTTTGCGCGTGACCGTTCATAAGCCATTTGAGACGTGTGTCGTGGTCGGGCTCGGTTATATCGGGCTGCCGACGTCGGTCGTGATTGCGCGGGCCGGCATCAACGTGGTGGGTGTCGATATCAACACGCGCACCGTTGATGCGGTGCGCGCCGGCCGGTGCCCGATCGAAGAGCCGCATCTGCCGGAGGCGCTTGCCGCCCAGGTCGCCAATGGGCGGATCATCGCGCAGACGATGCCTGCGCTTGGGGATGTGTTCATCATCGCGGTGCCGACGCCGTTCACGGGTGGGTACAAGCCCGACCTCGCGTATGTCGAAGCAGCGACGCGAGCGATTGCGCCGGTTTTGCGGCCGGGTAATTTGGTGATCGTGGAGTCGACCATCCCCGTTGGTGCAACCGAGCTGGTGGCGCGCTGGATCGAGGACGAGCGCGGCGATCTCATCTGTCCGCAGCGGGGTAGTGATTTTGAACCCGATATCTATGTCGCCCATTGTCCCGAGCGGGTGTTGCCGGGGCAGATGCTGCGCGAGCTGGTCGAGAACGACCGGATTGTTGGGGGATTGTGCCCGTCGAGCGGTCAGAGGGTGCAGGAGTTCTATCAGCAGTTCGTATCGGGGCGGTGCCATTTGACCGATGCGCGGACGGCGGAACTCTGCAAGCTGAGCGAGAACTCGTTCCGCGATGTAAATATCGCGTTTGCCAACGAGCTTGCCGATATCTGCGAAGAATTCGAGATCGACGCGGGAGAGCTGATCGCGCTCGCGAACCACCATCCGCGGGTCAAGATTTTGCAGCCGGGACCCGGCGTGGGCGGACACTGCATCGCGGTCGATCCGTGGTTCATCGTGTCGGCGGTCGGGGAGAAGGCGCGACTGATCCGCGAAGCGCGCTGGATCAATAGCGAGCGGCCACGGCAGGTCGTGCGCAAGGTGCTCGACAAGGTGGCGGCCGGGGGGATTCGCTCGATCGGTTGTTTCGGGTTGAGCTACAAGCCGGACGTGGACGATTTGCGGGAGAGCCCCGCCGTGGAAGTGGTCGCCCATCTCGCCAAGGAGCTCTATCTCAGCGGCGAAGATATCGAGATCAGGGTGGTGGAGCCGTATATTGACGAGCTGCCGAAAGAGCTGCGCGGTGCGCGTGGCGTCCGGCTCGTCGATCAGGAGTGCGCGCTGGCGTCGGACGCAATCCTGATGCTGGTCAATCATAAGCAGTTTTGCGAAATCCCGGCGTCGCGGGTCGAGCGCAAGGCGGTCGTCGATACGCGCGGGGTTTGGCGGAGCCGGGCGCTCGCTCAACGGCCGCGGGTCAAGCTCGCCACGCTCAATGCGCGGTCGGAAGCCCGCATTGCCGCGCGGGCCGCTGCATCGCTGTCGCCTTAGGGTCGAGTGAAAATGCCAAGGGTCCGGCAGATCGGACGGAAAATGCCGGACCACTCGGCGTTCGCGGAGCAGACGGCGGCCCTACTCAGTATAGACCGTGCTTAAAGCGACCAGCACGCAGCTGTTGTTGGCGGCCGGCAGCAGCATGACCTGGGCGTTGGCCGCATTTTGAAGCAACGGAACGCCAGCAAGGTTGCCCAACGTGCGGCCCTTTTGGAGGATCTGCGCCTGGACCGATGTGCAGGGTTCAGTGGTCGGAATGATCTGGACGGCTGCAGCGTCGCATTTGCCTTCAGACGTGGGCACCGAAAAGACGCCACTCAGGCCGTTCGAGGTTGAGTTCTGGCCGGGGGCGAAGTGCTGGCCGATCATCGATACGGAGAAGCGGTTGTCGGGCTGCTTGTTATTCCAGGTCGAAACGGCCGCGTACTCGCTCGAGCCGGTCATGGTCGCTTGACCGACCGCCTTTGCGGTTTGCAGGCAGCGCTTCACGCCGGCTCTTTGAAGCTGATCCAGGGTTTGGAATGCGGTTGAGCCAGAGGCTGCGGCTTGCTGGTCTGTTTTTGAGTCAGTTTTCGCTTCGGGCTTTGCTTCGACTTTGAGCGGAGCCGAGCGCGCCGAGGTTTTGGCCGTTGGCTGCTGGGTTTGAGGCGCGGTCTGGGCGAGCGCGATATTTGCGGTCGCGATGGCGATGATCGCGAGGCGGACAGCCGTGGCAGGGGTCGCTTTGAGCAGGGACATGACGTCTCCTTTGTCGGTTGAGGCAAGACTCAGCGGGCGGAACACACCCATGCACGCAATTAGAAGTTGTAGATCGGAATCTCGACATAAGTGATTCGTGCTGCAATCTATAGTAGATGAAACTCGAAGTTGAAACGGTTTGATGTGGTCGAAAGCTGCAACAGTGCGCGCTATGCTACGACTTTTCGTTGTAAATTCACACCACTAGCGCCCTGTGATTATGTAATCTTAGAAGGTATCTTTACATTTCGACAATCTTAAATACATAACTCTTAATAACAACCTATAATTGTGCATGCGGGACAGAGCGGTAGGTCGTCATCCTCTCTCCAGTTCTCGGCCGGTTGCGTCAGTGCGTTCGACGGCAAGCCCCATTCGCCTATCCGCACCCACCTCACAGCCCCCGCCCCATCACGCCGCCGAGCGGCAAAAACTCATCAGGACCGGAGAGACCCAATGCTGCGCTCAGAGATCACTTCCACATCGTCAGTGACCGCGTTCAACGGCCAAATCAAAACCCGAGGAACCGCTCATATGTTTGGTCGTGCTTCTTCAGGCAAAACCGCAACGCGCATTTGCGGGAAGCGCTCCGGGTTTGACGAACTTTCACTCGGACACCCCGCCCGTGGCCGGGTCCTCGCCATTCTTCGTCAGGCCTGCAAGGTGCTCGGCATGAAGCGCCGCTCGATCGGCCGCCTGTGCGGAGGCGCCGCCATCAGCGCGCTGCTGATTTCGATGGGGATCGCGCCGGCGAGCGCGCAATATGCGGCAGGCGGTAGCACAACGCCGGCCGCTAACGGTACGAACGAACAGATTCTCAATCGCTTGACCGGCTCGGGGACGCTCAACTTTCCAACCAACGGAACGGCCAATTCGACTCCCCAGGGCGTGGCCGTTGGAACGACCGATTCGGTCTTTGGCGGCGGTACAGCCGTCGGTTTCAATAATACGGCTGGCCAATCCGCCGCTAACGGGTTCGCAGGCTTCGCATTCGGCGATGAAAACCTTGCGACCGGCGCCTGGGGTGCTGCGATCGGCAACGCCAATACGGCATCTGGTACTGCAAGCATCGCCATGGGTGTCATCAATGTGGCAAGCGGTAACACCAGCATCGCCATGGGTCGTCAATCGAGTGCCACCGCCAACTTCACCATCGCTGAGGGCAACGTTACGACAGCCAGTGCGATCAATGCCGTTGCGCTTGGAAACTCGGCAACTGCAAGCGGCCTTGGCGCGATCGTGATCGGCAGTGGACTTTCGAGCCAGACCAGCGGCAGCTCGAATCTCGATGCCACGGCATCTGCTGCCAGCGGCGCGAGCGCTATCGCAATCGGTGTATCGACCTTTGCTTCCGCAGCTAACGCCACGGCCATCGGTTCGGGCGGCACGACAGTTGCGACCGGTGTGACGGCGTCGGCCGCAGGCGCCACCGCTATTGGCGGCAACGCGACGGCTGGTGCGAAGGCTGCCGCCGCCGACAGTATCGCTATCGGCGGGCAGTCGTCGGTTGCGGCGGCTGCGACTTCCGGCATCGCAATCGGTAAGGGCGCGACGTCGAGCGTGGGCGTAAATGCTACGGCGCTTGGCGTGCTCGCGCAGGCAACCAATACTGACGCCTTGGCGCTTGGCTCTGCTGGCACCACTGCTGCGACGGCGACAACTGCCAGCGGCACGGGAGCGGTTGCCATCGGCGGTAACGCCGCGGTCGGCGCGCAATCGACGGCTGTCGACGCGGTCGCCTTGGGTTCGGGCGGCACGACGGTCGCAACCGGAACACTTGCTTCTGCTGCCGGTGCTGTCGCGATCGGCGGTAACGCCGCGATCGGCGCGCGATCGACGGGTGTCGACGCGGTAGCCCTGGGCTCGGGCGGCACCACCGTCGCAACTGGAACTCTTGCATCAGGCGCCGGGGCATTAGCGTTGGGCGGCAACGCCACAGCGGGTGCGCGTGCACTTGGTGCCAACGC
>Ga0209698_10007350_pt1 | contig 11567 bp, 10 predicted proteins | sample LitLauG_LLR_2012_FD_187203 | JGI IMG/M metagenome (GOLD analysis project Ga0209698, IMG submission 187203) | Freshwater sediment microbial communities from Pennsylvania, USA - Little Laurel Run_MetaG_LLR_2012 (SPAdes) (version 2) | ecosystem: Environmental > Aquatic > Freshwater > Creek >... | reverse complement strand
TACCTGCCGGACGGCTCGCCGACGGATGGATGCCGATCGGCGCGGGCGGCCTGTCGAGGACGTTGCCGGAGCTGCGCCGGGCCGTGTCGGACGCGGGCCGGGACCCCGACGCGCTGCGCATCGCCCCGATGGCCGTCGAGCCCACCCGCGAGAAGCTCGATCACTACCGCAGCGTCGGCATCACCGAGGTGGGCATGCGCGTGCCGACCGCCGGGCGCGACGAGGTCCTCGCCACCCTCGACCGCTACGCCAGGTTCCTCGTCCCCTGAGCACCCAGTCGAAAGGATCCGTGCCGTATCGGCGGGGCGCGCCGGGCCTCTTTTCCCATGTGGGCATCCAGCCCACCCACCCAGGAGGAGAGATCCCATGGCAGCTCCCACGCTCACCAGCGCGCAGGTCACGTTCCAGACCCGCGACGACGACAAGCAAAAGGACAGCATCATCGAGGTCGAGGTCAAGGACGCGGCCAACAACCTGGTCGCCCGGTCCAGCGACAGCTACGGCCAGTTCAACAACAACACGACCAACGGCCCGTTCCCGCTCCAGGTCCTCAACCAGGCGCCCAAGCCGAGCGTCCAGACCGGCGGCACCGTGGTCGTCAACTGGATGCCGACCCCGGCCAACGACGAGTGGCACTTCGACATGTTCATGGACCTCGTCTTCTCCGACGGGAGCCACGTGGCCGTCTCGGAGAACACGCTCCGCCTGGACCCGGGTTCGACCCAGATCTCCCTCGGCGTCTGACCGGGGCGCAAGGTGCGGCAGGACCGCCGAGGGCCCCCTCACCCGCGCCCGCGCGCCGGTGAGGGGGCTGCGGCGCGCCCGGGTGGCCTACGCTCCGGGCATGGCACACGACGGCTTCGTCCTGGTCCACGGCGGCTATCACGGCGCATGGTGCTGGGACGCGGTCCGCCCGCTCCTGAGCGGCGCTTCGATCGCCGTCGACCTGCCCGGCCGGGGGACGCGACCGCTCGACGCGCGGCCGGTGACCGTCGATCGCTGCGTCGACGCGGTCATCGAGGACGCGGACGCGGCCGGCATGGAGCGCTTCGTCCTCGTCGGCCACTCGATGGGCGGCATCACGATCACCGAGACCGCCAACCGCCACCCCGACCGGGTGGTGCACCTGGTGTACCTGGCCGCGCTCGTCCTGGAGCCGGGCCGCTGCACCTTCGACCTGTACTTCCCCGATGGTGCACCGCCTCTCGAAGACCCCGCCGGCGTGCAGCCGTTGATGGACGAGGAGCGCGCGCACCAGATGTTCTGCGCCGACCTTGACGCCGAGCAGTTCCGCGACGCGCACGCCCGCTGCGTCCCCGAGCCGCTCGGCCTCTTCGCCGCCGCAGTCAGCGGCTACGACTCGGGGGTCACCGCCACCTACATCCGCTGCAGCCGGGATCAACCGGTCCCGCCGGCCATGGTCGATGCGGTCCTGCCCATCCTGCGGCCCTCGGCGGTGATCGAGCTCGACTCCGACCACGACGTGATGCTGTCGCATCCCCAGGCCCTGGCCGACGTGCTCAACGGGATCGCCGCCATCGCCTGAACGGCCAGGGTGACCTTCGACCCTGGACCGGCCCTTTTCCCAGCCTCCACAATGGAGCCCATGACCTCCGGCGCCCTCAACGGCGGCGGCGCCTGGGAGCAGGCGCTGTACGACCACCTCACCTCGCACGTCGAAAACGAGGTGGGGTTGCTCCAGGCCTACCAGGAGGCCGCGGACGAGTCGCACTCGGCCGCCTTCTCCTACCTGGTTGGGTTGATCGTGGAGGAGGAGCGCCGCCACCACCGCACCTTCGCCGAGCTGGCGGCCACGCTGCGAACCGAGGTCGACGCCCGCCCCGAGGAGTTCGCCGTGCCGCGCCTCGGCCACTGGGGCTTCGAGCACGCCCACATCGTCGAGCTCACCGACCAGCTCCTGGAGCGGGAGAGAGACGACGCCGGCGCACTGGCCGAGCTCGCCGAGACCCTCGACGCGGTCAAGGACACGACGATGTGGCACCTCCTCGTCGACCTGATGCAGATGGACACGGCCAAGCACATCCGCATCCTGGAGTTCGTTCGCGAGCACGCCTCGCCCGGCGCCACCTGAACGCCGGGTCGCTCAGGACGCCTGGCGCCAACCTCGCTCGAAGGGGAGCCGCCACGAGTGCGGCGCCACCAGGTCGTGCATGGCCTCGGGGCCCCACGAGCCGGCCGGGTACAGGTGCACGTCGGGTGGCGCGTCGAGCAGCGGCATGGACCGCTCCCAGAGGCGCTCGACGTCCTCCGACGTGGTGAACAACGTGCGGTCCCCGCACATGGCATCGTGGATGAGCCGCTCGTAGGCCTCCAGCACCTCGGCCTCCTGGCCGGTCTCGTGCAGGGCGAACTGCAGGCTGAGCTTCTCCAGCGTCATGCCGGGACCGGGACGCTTGCCGTAGAACGACAGCGACAGCTTCGACGCGTCGGCCAGGTCGAAGGTCAGGTGGTCGGGACCCTGGGCGCCCACTCCCGAGCCCAGGGGGAACATGCTCTTGGGGGGCTCGCGGAACGCGATGGAGATGATCCGCGCCCCCTCCGCCATCCGCTTGCCGGTGCGGAGGAAGAACGGCACCCCCGACCAGCGCCAGTTGTCGATCTCGCAGCGCAGGGCGATGAAGGTCTCGGTCTGGGAGTCCGCCGCCACCCCGCGGGCGTCGCGGTAGCCCTGGTACTGGCCCCGTACCACCTGGTCGACGTCGATGGGGCACAAGGAGCGAAAGACCTTGTTCTTCTCCTCGCTGATGGCGCGCGGCTCGAGCGCCGTCGGCGGCTCCATGGCCATGAAGGCCATGACCTGGAACAGGTGGGTCACCACCATGTCCCGGAACGCCCCTGTGCCCTCGTAGAACGCCGCCCGCGCGTCGACCGACAGCGTCTCGGGGACGTCGATCTGGACGTGGTCGATGTGGTTGCGGTTCCAGATGGGCTCGAACAGCCCGTTGGCGAAGCGGAAGGCCAGGATGTTCTGGGCCGCCTCCTTGCCGAGGAAGTGGTCGATGCGGAAGACCTGCTCCTCGTCGAAGATCCGATGGACCTCCGCGTTGAGCGCCTCGGCGCTCGCCAGATCGGTCCCGAAGGGCTTCTCCATGATGATGCGGGCCCGGTCGACCAGGCCCGCATCCCCGAGGGTCTGGACGACCGCGGGCGCCGACGAGGGCGGGATGCTCAGGTAGTGGAGGCGACGGGCGCAGCCCCCGAGCTCGCGCTCGGCCGAGGCGACCGCGCACGCCAAGCCCCTCGGGCCGGCCGATTGGGCGACGAAGGTGAGCTTCGGCTCGAAGGCCGCCCACTGGGCGTCGGTGATCTCGTGGCTGGCGAACTCGTCGGCCGCACGGCGGGCGAAGGTGCGAAAGCCGTCGTCATCGAGCTCGTCGAGCGACGTCCCCACGATGCGGCAGTCGGGGATCAGGCTGACCTGAGACAGGCGCAGGAGGCCGGGCAGGAGCTTGCGGCGCGCCAGGTCGCCGGTCGCACCGAAGAGCACGATGACATGCGGGGTCAGATCGTTCATCGATGGCACGCATCGTAAGCATCGGTCGTGTCGGGACCGTTTCAAGGACCTCGTCGCCATGTGAACATCCCGTGTCGGCCACGCGAAGACCCGATGCCCCAGATGCGTCACTGCCGACGTCGGCGAGCCCCGGGGTTGCTTGACCCCGGGATCGCGCCATGCAACTGTGCCAGGCGAGACAAAGGGGCCTGGGATGCGGCGCGCGGTGGTGGGTCTGGTGGTGGTCGGTGTGGTGGTGGGTGTCGGCCCGGTGAGCGCCTGCAGCGGCGGGGGCGCGTCAAGCGCGACGGGCATCTCGAAGCGGACCTTCGTGCGGGAGGCCGACGCCATCTGCGCCGCGACCACCGTGCAGCTCAAGGCGCTCGGCAGCGCCCCAACGGACCCGGTCCTCGCCAGCGCCTACCTGTCCAAATCGGCGGCGATCTTCACCTCGGCGCTCAACCAGCTCCAGAGCCTCGATGGCCCACCCGCTGATCGGGCCATCCTGCAGGACCACCTCATCTCTTTCAGCGTCGCCCAGATCGCATCCATCCAGGGCTACGTCGCCCAGATCAACGCCTCGGCGGGCAACACCGCAGCAGCCCAGGCCGTCGTGGCCAAGATGGTCAACGACCCGGTGCTCAGCGCTGACCACAGCGCCGATGACACCGCGCTCGGCAACGCCGGGTTCAGCGACTGCAGCAAGCTCGGCACCTGACCCCGCGGACGGGCCCGGGGCAGATCTCCGCCGACCCGATTTCACGGTGCTGCAACACTCCCGACACGCCCCGGCGCGACAGGTTCCGTACAACTGGTGATGATGTCTGTTCGGGCTCGCCATGCGCTGGGATGACTACACCAGCCCCGGCTGGGACGAGCTGCTCCGTGACGGGCAGGCCCGGGCCGGCTGTGAGGGGATGGTGCGCGCCCTCGGCCTCCTCAGCCTGGCCGAGCTGCGCGACCGTCAGAGCGCCGCAGAGCTGGCCGTGCGGGCGATGGGGATCACCTTCACCGTCTACACCGAGTCCCGCAACCTCGACCGGGCCTGGCCATTCGACGTCATCCCCCGCGTGCTGTCGACGCGGGAGTGGTCTGCTATCTCCGACGGCTTGGTGCAGCGGCTGACCGCCATCAACCTGTTCCTCGACGACCTCTACACCGACGCCAAGGTGTTGGCCGACGGCGTCATCCCTCGGGAGGTGATCGAAGGCTCCGTCAACTTCCGCCCCCAGTGCATCGGAGCGACGCCGGCGCAGGGGGTGTGGGCCCACATCTGCGGCAGCGACCTCGTGCGCGACAGCGACGGCACGATGTACGTGCTCGAGGACAACCTCCGGGTCCCCTCCGGGGTGTCCTACATGTTGGAGAACCGCCAGGTCACCAAGCGGGTGTTCGCCGACCTCTTCCGCGACCTCGACATCCACCCGGTCGACGGCTACCCGCACCGGCTCTTCGACCTCCTGGCTGCGCTCTCGCCCCGTCCCGGCATCCGCCCGACGATCGTGCTGCTCACGCCTGGTGTGGCCAACTCCGCCTACTTCGAGCACGCGTACCTGACCCAGCAGATGGGCATCGAGCTGGCGGAGGGCTCCGATCTGGTGGTCGACAGCGACGACTGCGTGTACCTGCGCACCATCGAGGGGCCAGCCCGCGTGGATGTGATCTACCGCCGCATCGACGACATGTTCCTCGATCCCGCTGCGTTTCGTCCCGATTCGCTCATCGGGGTCCCCGGCCTCATGCGGGCCTGGCGGGCCGGCAAGGTGGCGATCGCCAACGCCCCCGGGACCGGCGTGGCCGACGACAAGGTCGTCTACGCCTACGTACCCGAGCTGATCCGCTACTACCTGGGCGAGGAGCCCTCGTTGGCGAGCGTGCCCACCTGGCTCTGCCACGACGAGGCGCAGCGCAGCCATGTGCTGGCCAACCTGAGCGAGATGGTGGTGAAGCCGGCCAACGAGTCCGGCGGCTACGGGATCTTCGTCGGCCCACAGGCGACGCGCGCCGAGTCCGAAGCGATCCGCGACCGGATCCTCGCCGAGCCTCGCAACCACGTGGCGCAACCGGTCATCGCGCTCTCCACCGCGCCGACGCTCTGCGACGACCGCGTCGAGGCCCGCCACGTCGATCTGCGGCCGTTCATCCTCTCCGGCGAGCACCCCTACGTGACCCGCGGCGGACTGACGCGGGTGGCCCTGCGCAAGGGATCGCTGGTGGTCAACAGCTCCCAGGGCGGTGGGAGCAAGGACACCTGGGTCATCGACCCGACCGTCGGCGACGCTCCCCTCGTGTCCGCAGGGGCGAGGACCGGCGACCGATGAGGGGCGAGCCAACGAAGGATCCGGCTGGGCCGAGAAAGGACGATGTCGTGCTGCTGTCAAGGGTCGCCGAATCCGTGTACTGGACCGGGCGCTACCTCGAGCGGGCCGAGGACATCGCCCGCCTGCTCAAGGTCCACACCGAGCTGCACCTCGACCTGCCCAAGGCGGTCGGCCCGGGGTGGTCGCCGCTCCTGGCGGTGACCGGCGCGGCCGGCGCCTTCCACGCGCTGCACGCCCGTCCCACCGAGGAAGAGGTGATCGGCTTCCTCGCCATCGATGCCGACAACCCGGGGTCGGTGCTGTCCTCGCTGGCGCGCGCCCGCGCCAACCTGCGAACGACACGCTCGGTCTTCGCGAGCGAGTCGTGGCACGCGCTCAACGGGTTCTTCCAGTGGGCTCTCGACACCCGCGACGAGGCCGTGGACCGCCGGGGTCGGCTCCGCTGGATGGACGGCGTCGTGCAGCGCTGCCACCTCCTCACCGGTCTGATGGACGGCGTGATGAGCCACGACCACGCGTATGCCTTTCTCGCCGTCGGTCGCAACCTGGAGCGCGCCGACATGACCACCCGCGTGCTCGACGTCCAAGCCGACATCTTGCTGCGTTCGTCCGACCAGCTGGGTCCGTATGCGGACATCACCTGGATGAGCGTCCTGCGTTCGGTGACCGCTGGTCAGATGTATCGACGGACGATGGGGGGTGGCATCTCCGGCGCCCAGGCACTCGCCTTCCTCCTCAAGGACGCTCAGTTCCCCCGCTCCGTCGAGCACTGCTTGACGGTGATCGCCCGATCGCTCCTGGAGCTCCCGCACAGCGCCCTCCCCATGGCAGGGTGCGCCGAGCTCCAGAGCCGTCTGGAGTCGGCGGATGTCGGCGCGCTGGCATCCGGAGGCTTGAAGCATTGGATCGACGATCTCCAGACGAGCATCGCGGCGCTCAGCGAGACGCTCTCGGACAGCTACTTCCGTGTGGGGTCCGAGTCGCTGCTGCGCACCGCTTGAGCGGCGTCGCGGGTCACAAGGAGCAGGCGCCACGATGACGACGACGATGCCGAGCGTCCTGGAGGGCTACGGCGCGGCCGTCGGCACGTTGGATGAGATGGTGGATCACAACGGGGTCGTCCGGCCGCACTGGTCGAGCCTGGTGCGCAGCCTCGAAGAGCTCGGGGTCGACGAGCTCCGACGCCGCCAGCACGAGGCGGCGCGCATCCTCGACGAGGACGGCGTCACCTACCACGCCTACGAGCAAGCCCCGCACGGCCTGCGGAGCTGGGTCCTCGATGCCGTCCCGGTCCTCATCGCCAGCTCCGAGTGGTCGATCATCGAGGCAGGCATCGCGGAGCGCGCCGAGCTCCTCAACGTGATCCTGGACGACCTGTACGGGCCGCGGGACCTCCTCCGGCGCGGGTTGATCCCGCCCGAGATCGTGTTCGGCCACGACGGGTTCCTACGACCCTGCGACAGCGTCCGCCTTCCCCGGACCCAGCAGCTGTTCAGCTACTGCGCGGACCTTTCGCGCGACCCGGACGGCCGATGGGTGGTCCTCGCCGACCGGACGCAGACGCCTTCGGGGTTCGGTTACGCCCTGGAAAACCGCACGGTCACCTCGCGCATCTTTCCCAGCCTCTACCGCGACGCGCAGGTGCACCGGCTGGCTCCCTTTTTCCGCTCCCTGCGAGCGGCGCTGCAGGAGGCGGCCCCTGCTGGGGTGGACGACCCACGGATCGTCATCCTGACGCCGGGACCGCTCAGCGAGACGGCGTTCGAGCACGCGTTCCTCGCCTCCCACCTCGGCTACCCCCTGGTCGAGGGCAGTGACCTCGCCGTGCGCGGCGGGCAGGTGTGGATGCGCTCGCTCGGCCACCTCGAGCCGGTGCACGTGATCCTGCGCCGGGTGGACGGCGACTTCTGCGACCCGCTCGAGCTGCGAACCGATTCGAAGCTCGGCGTCGCCGGCCTGGTCGAGGCGACCCGGCGCGGGACCGTCTCGGTGGTCAACACCCTCGGCAGCAGCGTGCTGGAGAACCCGGCGCTGATGGCCCAGCTCCCGAGCCTCGCCGACCACCTGCTCGGACGGCCACTGCAGCTCGCCTCGGTACCGACGTGGTGGTGCGGCGACGACGCCGCCCGCCGCTACGTCCTCGCCCATCTCGACGAGCTCGTCCTCAAACCGATCGCCCGCCATCCGGGCGCCAACGCGGTGTTCGGCGCCGAGCTGACCTCGGTCGAGCTCCACTCGATCCGGCACCGCATCCAGGCCGCTCCCCACGCCTGGGTGGGCCAGCAACCGGCAACCCCTTCGTCGGTGCCGACGCTCGGCGCCGCCGGGCTCGTGCCACGCCCGAGCATCCTGCGGGCCTTCGCCGTCTCCCGACGGGACTCCTACAGCGTCCTCCCCGGGGGGCTCACCCGGGTGGCACCGCGCGACGGCGTCGGGCGCATCTCCAACCAGGCGGGCGCGATCAGCAAGGACACCTGGGTCCTGGCCTCGGAGCCGGAGCGCCTCACCGGGTTCTGGTTGCACGCCGGTCCGCCCGTCGAAGCGGCCGATCCCATGGCCTCGCTGTCGTCACGGGCCGCGGAAAACCTCTTCTGGTTGGGCCGCTACGCCGAGCGGGCCGAGGACACCGCTCGGCTGCTGCGCGCCGTGTACGACCGCCGCAACGACTTCCAGGGCAGTCCGACCGAGTCGGGCGTCGAGGCACTCCGCGCGCTGCTCGCGGCCTTGACCCACGTCACCGCGACCTATCCCGGCTTCGTCGGCGATGGCGCACCCTCCCGCTTGGCCTCACCCGGCCCCGAGCTCTACGCCCTCGTGCGCGACGAGGCACGAACTGGATCCCTCGCGCACTCGATCCGCCGGCTCCTCAACACCGCGTACGCGGTCCGCGACCAGCTCTCCAACGACACCTGGCTGGTGGTTGGCGCCCTCGACCGCGAGATCCTGGTGCTCCGAGATCCCGAGACCGACAAGCAGGCCGCGGTGCAGCCGATCCTCCAGCGGGTCATGCAGAGCCTCCTGGCGTTGGCCGGGCTCACCGGGGAGAGCATGGTGCGCGACCTGGGGTGGCGCTTCCTGGACACCGGCAGGCGGCTGGAGCGCGCCCTGCAGCTCACTGCCCTGCTCGCCTCGACGGTCACCTCGCGGCGAGGCACCGCCACCGACAGCCTCGTGCTCGAATCGACCCTGACGGCGGCGGAGAGCATCATCACCTACCGACGCCGGTACCGCTCCCATGCCCAGCTCGAGACGGTGCTCGACCTGCTCCTCCTCGACCCGGACAACCCGCGCTCGGCGCGCTTCCAGCTCGATCGTGCCGCCGACAACCTCGCTGCGTTGCCGGCCTCCAGCCCCCTGCGGCTGCGGGAGGACGAGCGCGAGGTCCTCGAAGCCGTGACCATGCTCCGCGTCGCCGACACCCCGGCACTGGCGGCCGCGGACGACCGCGGCCATCGAGGCGCGCTCGAACAGTTCCTCGGCCAGCTCGCCGGCCACCTGCGGCGGGCCGGCGACGCGGTCGACCGAGCCCACTTCGTGCACCTCCGGCCGCAGTGGTCGATGAGCGGGCTCGACGACAGCGGCGACGAGGTGGCGCGCCCGTGACCCTGAGCTACCAGGTCATCCACCGCACGGTGTACCGCTACGAGCGGGAGGTCTCGCCGAGCTTCAGCCTGCTGCGCGTCTTCCCCCGCACGCTGGCCCACCAGCGGTGCCGTTCCTCGGTCATCGAGGTGGATCCCCTCCCAGACGACTACCGCGAGCGCGTCGACTTCTTCGGCAACCGGGTCGCCTACTGCGTGATCGAGGCACCGCATCGCTCGCTGTCGGTGACCGCGGTCAGCGTCGTCGACGTCGACGACCCGGGCGCCGATCGCACCTCGCGCGAGCGTCCCTGGGAGCAGGACCGCACCGCAGCGCTCGTCGGGCCGGGCGAGTCCCACCCTGACGCCGTCGCCTTCACGCTCGATTCGCCCCTGGTGCGGTGCTCACCCCGGGTCCAGGAGTACGCGGCCGCATCGTTCGCCGCGGGGAGGACGACGACCGACGCCGTGGCGGACCTCGCGTCTCGCATCCACCACGACTACGCGTACCAACCGGGATCGACCTCGGTCACGACGCGCCTGGAGGAGTTCTTCGACCAGCGCGAAGGGGTCTGCCAGGACTTCGCCCACCTGATGATCGCGTGCCTGCGTTCGATGGGCCTCGCGGCCCGCTACGTGAGCGGCTACCTGGAGACCGACCCGCCGCCGGGTCGCACCAAGCTCGAAGGCGCTGACGTGTCCCACGCCTGGGTCGGGGTCCACCTCCCCGGCTCGGGCTGGGTGGACGTGGACCCGACCAACGACCAGTTCGTCAACGACCGCTACGTGACCAATGCCTGGGGCCGCGACTACAGCGACGTCGCCCCGTTGAGCGGGGTGATCTTCACCGAGGGTCAGACCGCGAGCCTCGAGGTGTCCGTCGACGTCGCAGTGGTGCCGGGGTAGGCACCGGGCGCGCCTCGCTGTTCGCAGAGCGTTCACCCCGGGTTGGTGGAGCTGGCGGGACCCCGCCCGTAGCTTCGCTGCATCATGGGTCGAAGCGCTGCGGCGTGCCCTCTACCTCAGCCTGACCACTGGCGATCGGCGCCCACACCCTGATGCGTCGAGCACGGCGCCTGGGGTCGGTCGCGCTCGCGGCCGGACTCCTGGTCACCGGTCTGATCGTCGCCGCACCGCGCGCCGGCGCCGCGGGCCAGGGGGTCATGCTCGACCGGATGGTGACGACCGACCAGGACCGGCCGCGCGTCGAGCTGCGCTCGGCGCCGCTGCAGACGTCGGCGCCGGGCGAGCTCGTCGTCGCCCTCCTCGCGTCGGACGGACCCCTGCACGCACAGCACTTCAGCACGGTCAGCGGCGGTGGCCTGCTCTGGCGCCTCGTCTCGCGAGCTGACGGCCAGGCCGGTGCGGCGGAGATCTGGCAGGCGTGGGCCGCCCAACCGCTCGGGCGGCTCGTGGTGACCGCCCGTCGCGCCGACGGCGCGTGGGTGGGATCGATCACCGTGGCGGCCTACCGGGGTGCGCAGCGCACCACCGAAGGGACCGCCCGCTCCGCGCCAGCCGGCGCGCCGTCGCTCATGATGCGCACACGGAGCGCGGACGCCCTCATCCTCGCCGCCGGCGACGACTGGGACCGCGCCACCGCTCGCGTGCCCGAGCGGGGGCAGCGCATCGTGCACGAGCACTTCTCGCCCACCGACGACACCTACTGGGTGCAATCGCTCCCGCGCATCGCCCGCGTCGGGACCGAGGCCCGGATCGCCGACCGGGCCCCCTCGGGCGACCGCTACAACCTCGCCGCCATCGAGATCGACCCCGCCGCCGGCTCGACCCGAGGCGCGCCCGAAACGCATCCCGGACCGGGCACCACCGCGGTGCCGGGGTCGACCACGACCACCACCGGGGCGGGCGGCGTGACCTCCTCCAGCACCACGACGACGGCACCTGGCGGCTCGGGGTCGACCACGACGACCTCCGGCGCCGGCGGGTCGACCTCGACCACCACCACGACCACGACCGGGTCGCCGGGTTCGACCACGACCACGACGGTCACCACCACGACGGTCACCACCACGGTCCCCACGACGACGACAACCACGAACACGACCACCACCGTGCCCTCGACGACGAGCACCCAGCCGCCTCCCACCTCCGTCCCGCCGACCACGACCCCGGGGGCGGTGGGGAGGTGAC
>Ga0209698_10007348_pt1 | contig 11569 bp, 7 predicted proteins | sample LitLauG_LLR_2012_FD_187203 | JGI IMG/M metagenome (GOLD analysis project Ga0209698, IMG submission 187203) | Freshwater sediment microbial communities from Pennsylvania, USA - Little Laurel Run_MetaG_LLR_2012 (SPAdes) (version 2) | ecosystem: Environmental > Aquatic > Freshwater > Creek >... | reverse complement strand
CGCCCACCTGCACCCCGCGCTGTCTGGCACAAAAGCCCCGCCTTTCCAGACCGGAAGGCCCAGAAATGACAGGAATCAAAATGTATGCGGTATTGGGCCCTTTGGCCTGCGCTGACATTCTTTCCGCTTTCTGACACGTTACGGCCTGGCTCAAGACTTCGGCCAATTCTCACAAAACTGTGTAGCGATCGATATATCATGTAATCCCATGATGGTTGAAACGGCCACAAATGGTTAACGCGGTCAAGACTCCGTTGCAGCTCAACCGGACGGTGGCTGTATGGATGAGAATCGGGCTGATCTTTGTGGGGCTCGCCGCGATCGGTATGGCGCCAGATGGCAAAATCCGTTTTGAAAACATCGTCGTGCCCTCCGGGATTTCCTTCGTTCTGGACAACAGCGCTACTCCTCAAAAGCACCAGATCGAAACGATGATTGCCGGAGTGGCGGTGTTCGACTACAACAACGACGGCTTGCCCGACATCTACTTCGTGAACGGAGCGGCGCTGCCCGCACTCGACAAGTCGAATCCGCGCTTTTACAACCGGCTCTACAGGAACAACGGAAACGAGACCTTTACGGACGTGACCGATTCAGCCGGCCTGCGCGGCGCGGGATACGGCATGGGGGTCGCCGCCGCCGATTACGATAACGACGGATATGAAGATGTGTTTGTGGCCGGCCTCAACAGGAATCAGTTGTTTCACAACAACGGCGACGGTACCTTCACCGACGTGACTGTCAAGGCGGGGCTCGAAGGTGTCCATCCGACGCTTGGCAAGACCTGGTCCATCAGTGCGGGTTGGTTCGATTACGATAACGACGGATACCTGGACCTGATCGTAGTCAACTACGTTCGGTGGTCGCCCGAGCACGAACCCGAGTGCTTCGTCGGTAAGGTCCGCGGATACTGTTCGCCGGCCGGTTTTGAAGGAGAACCGTCGATGTTGTTTCACAACAACGGAGACGGAACTTTCACCGATGTCTCCGAAAAGTCGGGAATCGGCAAGCACATAGGCAAGGGCATGGGTGTAGCGTTCGCCGATTACGACGGCGACGGCTTCACGGACGTGTTCGTGTCCAACGACACCTTCCGGAACTTCCTGTTTCACAACAATGGAGACGGCACGTTCAGCGAGGTTGCGATTCTGGCGGGCGTGGCTTACAACGAAGACGGGAAATCAATCGCGGGTATGGGAGCCGATTTCAGGGACATTGACAACGATGGAAGGCCGGACATCTTCGTTGTGGGAATGATCGGCGATACTTTCCCCCTGTTTCGAAATCGGGGACGGTATTTCGAAGACATCACCCGCACCTCCGGCGTGGCAAAGGCAACGGTGGGGCTCACGGCATGGGGAGCGGGCGCGTTCGATTTTGACAACGACGGCAACAAGGATCTGTTCGCGGCATGCGCCTCAATCCTCGACAACTCCGAGGAGATCGACCATCTGCCATCGAAGTTGCCGAACCAGTTGCTGCGAAACCTGGGAAACGGAACCTTCGCGGATGTCAGCGCCGATGCCGGCGCGGGCTTCCTCGCGCCGGCTGCCCACCGGGGCGCCGCATTCGGCGACCTGAACAACGACGGCAGAATGGATATCGTGGTCACAAACCTGAACGGTAAACCGGAGATTCTGATGAACCGCTCGCAAAATGCCAATCACTGGCTCACCGTGAGGCTGGTGGGAACAAAAAGTAATCGCGACGGCCTGGGTGCACGGATCAAAGTCTCGCCTTCGACGGGGCCGGTACAGTACAATCACGCCACGGCAAGCGTCGGTTATGGCGGCTCCAGCGACCGTCGCGTGCACTTCGGGCTGGGAACCGCCGCCAGGGTGGACAAGCTGGAGATCGCGTGGCCGAGCGGAATCCGCCAAACCATTACGGATGTGAATGCCAACCAGATCCTCACGGTGCGCGAGAAATAGATGCCGGTCTGGATCCTGTTATTGTGGTTGGCCCTGGCTCAAAACAGCCTGGATTCGCCTGACGCGACCCTGCAGGCGGCCCGGACCTACATCGCGCAGGGTAATTTCGTGCAGGCCGCGGAAATTCTGGACCGGGCACTCGATGCGAATACTGATGCCGGCAGCGAGCCGTACCTGATGTTGAGCGAATGCAGGCTGAGGCTCGATCAGAAGGAAAAGGCGCTTGAGGCCGTAGAACGTGGCGTCAAACGATACCCCACCTCCGGACCGCTGCTGAAAGCCGCCGGAGTGCTGATCCTGCAGGATCACTCTGACAGCCAACGCGCTGGTGAGCTGCTGGAGCGGGCAACTAAGGCCATGCCCCAGGACCCGGGCGCGCACTATGCATACGGCCTGTGGGCGTTGTTTAACCATCGGGAGGAGATTGCCATTGCAGCAGAGAGGAGGGCACTTGCTCTCTCGTCGGCTGGCGATCCCATCCAGGTACAGGCCTGGACTTTCATCGGAGTGGCAGAAGATGCTTTGAAGAGGCCGCAGCGCGCCGAAACGGCATTTCGTACCGCTCTTGCGGCAAATCGCAAGCTGCCGAATCCCAATCCCGGCGCAGCCATCGAATTCGTAATGTTCCTCACCCGACAGTCGCGTCAGGGAGAGGCACAAAAGCTGGTTGACGAGATTCTGAAGTTTGCGCCGGACTTCGGGCCGGCTCACCTGGAACGCGCCCGATATCTCTCCGCTCAGGGCGATCTGGAGCCCGCTCTGGCAGAAGGCAAGATCGCCCTCGACCAGGCTGGCTCAGACCCGAAAAGCCTGCGCGCCGCGCATGCATTCCTGGCTAAGACGTGCTTCGCTTTGGGGCGAATGGACGAGGCGACGATACACCAGAGCTGGATCGAATCGCACTGAACACCCCTAAGCCGGCCCGAAAATCCGCTGAAAAAACGCCCGGGTATCCTTCCGGATCTGCCTTGTGGAAGATTCCAGCGTGCCTTCAGGCAACCCCGGCGGCGTCCAGCGCCGCACCAGTTCGCTCAGAATCGCCATCTGCGCGCGATTCGTCGGCAACCGCCCCTCGGCATGCCCCGTCGAAACTCGCATCCCGTGATCGATCGCCCGATAGAACGTCGCCGCATTCGTCAGAAATGCAACGTCATCGCGATCGAGATGCCCCATCTTCTCGATCACCTCGATCCGCGCCGGAGTGTTCAGTACCTTATAGAACAAACCGCCGCCGCGCAGCCGCAGGTACATCAGCGCGAAATCGATATCGTAATAACCGCCTGGGCCCGCCTTAAGCGGATTCCGTCCGCCCTGCTCCTTCTCCAGCCTCGCGCGCATATGCGCCAGTTCTGTCCGGGAACGCCCGTTCTGCCCATATCGGCGCCAGTCGATATCCTGCACTTCGTGCAGGAACGCCGTCCCGCGCTCTGCATTCCCGGCTACCGCGCGCGCCTTCATGAAGGAAATACCTTCCCAGGCCTCGCCGTGATGCGCGAAGTAATCTTTGTAAGAGCCTTCGGTCTGAACCAGCGCGCCTTCGCGCCCGTTCGGACGGAGCCGCGTGTCCACCGAAAACACAACGCCATCGCCTGTATACGAGCTGATCGTGTTGATCAGGCGCTCGGCAACTCCGGTCCAGAACAACGTCTCGGCCGCATCCGCGTCGGGGATCACGAAATTCAGGTCGGCATCCGAAGCCAGATCGAACTCGCGCATCCCCAAACGCCCCAGCGCGATCACCAGCATCTGGTCCGATGGCGTGTAGTTGGAGTCGCTCGGAGGCGCGGCTTCGCATGCTTCAGCCAGCGCTATCTCATACGCCGCCGCGATAACCGCATCCGCCAGATCCGAAGTGCGCTTGAGCGTCTTATAGACCGGCACGCAATGATACACGCTGTCGCTCTGGATACGCACCATCTGCTCGCCGAAAAAGCGCCGCAAATCGGCGGGGTCGCGCGGCGCGACGAAGCCTGTTCGACCCTGGCGCGACCCACACGCCTGCTCCGCCTCCACCAGTAGCTCCGGGTGACGCACCAGTTGGTCTGCGAAATACTGGCTATGCTCGAAGAGATCGACAATGCACTTCGCCAGGTCTTCGTTACCGTTCAGCCGGTGCAGCCACTCCGGCTTTTCCAGAAGCTTGTCCAGGAACGATTCCATGCTGTCCTGGCTGCGTACGATGGTAGCCTCCGCAACTACCCGCGAAAGGCGCGGCGCAACCAACTCCAGGTAGCGGCTCAGATTGACGGAAGGGAACTCTGCTCGCTCGGGCGCTTCCACCACCGCCGCGGCGGGTGCTTCCGCCTCATCCGCCGGGCGAGACTCCGGAGGACTGTAAAACAAAGGCCTCTGCGAATGGATTACCCGATCGTAGAGATCCTGCACGGCGGAAAAATGCCGGTCGATCTCACGCATCAGTTCGCCCGCGCTGGGCAACGCCGGCAGGCCCGGAGGCATCTTTCGAGCCAGCAGATCCAACTCCTCTTTACCCCGCGGCAGCGTGTGCGTCTGGCGATCTTCGTCGAACTGCAGCCGGTGCTCCAGATGGCGCAGGAACTGGTACGCCGAGGCCAGCTTCGAATACTCCGAGCTCGAAAGCAGCTCTTTGTCGTGCAGCCGCGAGAGCGCCAGTAAGGTACCGCCGTGCCGCACCCAGGGCTCGCGCCCGCCGTGCAGCCGCTGCAGGCACTGCACAAGAAACTCAATATCGCGGATGCCGCCACGCGCCAGCTTTACGTCGACTCCCTGCTGTCCCCGGCTCCGCGCCTGCTTCTCGGCTTGCTTTTCATGGATACGCGCACGTGTCTCAGAAACCGCTTCCACGGTCTGAAAGTCCGTTGTCGTTTTGTAAATCAGCGGCTCGGCAAACTCCAGCAATTCCTTGCCAGGCCCGGCGTCTCCCGCTGCTACGCGAGCCTTGATCATCATCTGCAGTTCCCAATCGCGCCCGCGCGTGGCGTAATATTGCTTCACGCTTTCGAGTGACTGGCAAACTTCGCCCAGCCGGCCATCCGGCCGCAGCCTCAGATCCACCCGGTAGCACATACCCTCGGCAGAATAGACCGAAAGCACTTCCGTGAGACGGTTGGCAACGGCCCGGAAAAAGGGGGCTGCCTCGCCGGAATACACGAACATGAGATCGATGTCTGAACTGTAGTTGAGCTCCCGGCCACCCAGCTTGCCGAGCGCGATTACCGAAAACTGCGCGTTTGAGCCCGGCGCGCCCATTTCGCGTGCCACCTCTCGCCGGATTCGACGGCAGCTAACATTCAGGATGGCGTCCGCCAGATTCGATAAATCCTCGGCTGTCTCCGAGAGATCCGCAAACCGCAGCACATCGCGCAGCACGATCCGCAGCATCTGCCGCCGGCGAAACAGTGCCAGATCCACTGCGCGCGGGATCCCGTCCGGGGGCAGTGACGCGATCAGCGCCGCTTCGTACTCCTCCTCCAGGAAACCGCGGTGCAGATCTTTGCACCGGGTGATGTCCAGCAACCATTCGGGATAACGGATGATGGCGTCGCTGAGAAAACGGCTGTGGGAAAAAATCGTGAGGGCGTATCGAAGAGCGGCCGGATCCCCCATAATCCGCTCCGCAGCCTCAGGCGTGGCGGCGATCATGCGGTTCAAGAAACGAACGGCGTCCAGTGGGTTCGGCAAAGAAGGCAACAGAGCCTGTACAGCCGGAACCTGGATCTCTTCGTGGAGATTCAGCACTTACTTAATAGTACGCTCTCGTACCGGCGGGCGCCAGTCACGTCAGTACCAGGTTAACCAGGGTCGCTATCCCGCGAATGCTGCGGTGTCGGGACGCTCTACAACGCCGTAGCTGCAACCAGCCGCTTCAGATTCTCACCGCAGATTTTGCTACCCTCGAACTTATCCCCATTGGGCCCGCCCCAGTGCGTTTCCAGATGGATATACCCTTTGTATCCATCCTCTGCAAGCGCGTCGATCTGGCCCTCCCAGTCGACATCGCCTTCCCCTAACGGGCACCAGATCGGCTTATGGCCTTCGAGCGTGCAGTCCTTGGCGTGGACGTGTGCGATGCGGTTCGTTTCCAGCAACAAATAACCTGAAGGAAACGGCTTCTCGCCCGAAACATAAGCATTAGCCGGATCCCAGACCACCTGCAGATTCTCGTGATCGATCGCCGCAAGCACCCGTGCAGTTTCCTGCGCCGTCGCGATATTGCAGGCGTGTTCGTTCTCGAGCCCGATGATCAGCCCATGCTTGCCGGCCTTATCGGAAAGCTCCTGAAGCGCATCCACCACGCGTTCGAACACCGCTTCCGGCTTCACCACGCGCCAGTAAGAAAACACGCGCACAATCTTTGCACCTGTCCGTTTGGCGATCTCGAAGGCTCGCTCCGCCAGCTGCCCCTGATCCTCGAAGCTGTGCTTTGCATTGAAGCTGTCCTGCTGGAATCGCGAGTCTACTTCCGGAGCGTCGGGCAGCGTACATTTCAGCAGCGGCGAAGCTATCGAGATCACCTCCAGCTGGTGGCGGCGCAGCGTCTCCATCGCGGCGTCGATCTCGGCATTGTCGAGATCCATGATGTTTTTGCCACCCACCATACGCAGTTCGGCGCCCTTCATTCCGAGCTCGTGCATGGCGGGCGCGGCCACCTTCAGGTCGTTAGAAAACTCGTCGGTAATAGCGCCGGTACGAAAACGTTGCATTCAAAAGGGATTCTAGCAGGGACTCACAGCTTCATGCGCTCCAGCTTGCGGTAAAGGGTCTTGCGTTCGATGCCCAGAATAGCAGCGGCTCGGCTTTTGTTGCCACCCGTCGCAGCCAGTACGCGACGAATCTGGTCGGCCTCCGTTTCGGCCAGTGTTTCTCCACCGCCTTCTTTCGGCTCCATCGCGGAAATCGCATCCTGCACCGATTCCGCGTCAATCCGGTCGTTCGGAGCCAGAATCGTGAGGCGCTCGATCAAATGCTGAAACTGCCGGACGTTGCCCGGCCACGTAAAATCGCGCAAAGCCTTCAGACCCGATTCCGTAAGCTTCACACCGCGGTTGTAGCGCGAGTTGTACTTGTCCACGAAAAACTGTGCCAGCAAAGGCACGTCGATCCGGCGCTCGCGCAGCGGAGGCAATTCCAGCCGCACCACATTGAGGCGGAACCAAAGGTCTTCGCGAAACTTTCCTTCCTCCACCATCTTCTGTAGATTGCGATTGGTCGCCGCGATCACCCGGACATCGACCTTCTTCTCTCTCGCGGCGCCCACCGGGCGGATCTCGCGCTCCTGCAGAAAGCGCAGGAGCTTTACCTGAAACGCCGTATCGATCTCGCCGATCTCGTCCAGAAAAACCGTGCCGCGATGGGCCGATTCCAGCACGCCCACGCGATCGCGGTCCGCGCCTGTGAAAGCGCCTTTCATGGCGCCGAAGAGCTCGCTTTCGAGCAAAGCCGCCGGGATCGCGCCGCAATCCACCGCCACGAACGGATTCGTCACGCGGTTACTGAATCGATGGATCATTCGCGCAACCAGTTCCTTACCGGTTCCGGTCTCGCCTTCGATGATGACCGTCGCGTCGGTGGGTGCTACCCGCGAAACCGTCTTATAGATCTCGACCATGCCCGCCGAACTGCCGATCATCTCGCTCTCGGGCAATTCTTCGCGCTCCACTTCGTCGTCGTCCGTCTGACGCGAGTCGATGGCCCGCTTGACCGATTCCAGTAAGGTGTCCAGTTCAAACGGCTTCGCAAGGTAGTCGAACGCGCCATTGCGCGTGGCCGCCATGACGGTTTCCATCGTGCCGCGCGCGGTCATCAGGATCACGGCGCAATTCGGGTTCTGCTTCTTCGCCGCCATTAGTACATCGATGCCGGTGCGGTCGTCGATATAGATATCGGAAATCACCAGCGGGTAGGCCGACTGCCCAAGGCGCTCGATCGCGTCGCGGGTATTCGACACCGCTACCACCTCGAAGCCCTCCATTTCAAGAAAGGTCACGATTGTGGTGCGGACGCTGGGGTCGTCTTCTACAACCAGAATTCGCTCAGACATGATTCCGTTTCAAGACGAGGCTGAAGACCGATCCTTTGCCCGGCTCCGATTCCACCTGGATCGAGCCGCCGTGCTGCGTGACAATCTGTTCCACGATGGAAAGTCCGATTCCCGTTCCCGCTTCACCCGATTGCTCGGCCCGCTTCGTTCTGTAGAACTTCTCGAAAATACGGCTCACTTCTTTTTTATCCATCCCGATGCCCTGGTCCTGAATCGACAGGCGCACCGAATCTCCCCTATCATCTTCGCCGAAGACCCTCACGCGTGTCTCGCGCGGCGAATACTTAACCGCGTTGGTCAGCAGATTGTAGACTGCGTATTCCATCAGTTCCTGGTCTCCGACCAGCTCTTCAGCGGGCAGCGGATCAACGTCGATCGCAATGTTTTTGCGGTCAGCGAAGGGGCGCGCGCGCTCGGCGCAGCGTTCGACTAGTTCGGCCAGCGGGAAGCGCTCCTGCTTTAGATCCATCTGTCCGGCCGAGAGCCGCTCCACGCTAAGGAAGGTCTCGATCATTCGCGCCAGCCGCTTCGATTCGGCGTTGATCATGTCGGCAATTTCGGTACGCTTCGCCTCCGGCATCTTATTGGCATAACGGCTGATCAGTTCGCTCGACCCCTGGATCGCGGTGAGCGGCGTGCGCATTTCGTGGGTCACGAACTGCATGGCGCGCTGGTAGCGATCCTTCTCGCCTTCGGTGCGCAGGAGCTGGCGCCGTACGATCAGATGTCGCCACGCGGCGGCGGTGGTGGCGGCGAATCCCGCGGCGAGCGTTCCCGGCAGCCAGGGCCAAACCACCGAGTTCGCGAAGGCGATGGCCGGGATCGCCTGCGAAAGCACCAGGACTGCGCCTGCGCCGAGGTTGGCGGGCCATCCCGTCACAAACGCGTAGATCAGGCCGGCTCCGGCTGCAAGCGCGAAGCAAACCACGAACACCAGGGCCAGAGGAGCATCCTCCAGGAACATGCGCCGCGAAATAGTTTCGTAGGCATTGGCGTGCATTTCCACGCCTGGCACGGCGCGGCTGTTGGAATACGGCGTCATCCAGCGGTCACCAGCGGCCTGCACGGTTTCGCCCACGAATACGACCTTGCCTGCGAACTGTGACGCCAGCGCAGGGTTGGCATCAAGCTCCGCGATCGAGACGTGAGGGAACTCGCCCATCGATGTCGTCGGGGCATAGCGGATCCGCATGATGTGACCTTCTCGTCCGGTCGTCGGAATGCGCACCCCGCCCGCGACCAAATCGTCGGGGGATTCTTCCACATGAAGACCATGGGCCACCAGGTAAGCGTCGAAGGCCAGCGCCCAGCGGCGCTCGTGCCCGGCAGCCGTAGCCAGTGGCAGATCGCGGCTGACCGAATCGTAAGGATCGAAATCGCTGTGCACCTGGGCGACGGACGCGGCATGTTGGCGGAAGCGCGGCAACGGATCGTTCCAGGTTCCGTTGGCCAGCAGATAGCTGGCCAGGATCAGACGCGTGGTATCGGCGAACGCATTTTCCAGAGCCTGGTCGCCCGCTTCATTCGATCCGCGCTCAGCCAGAATCACGTCCACCGCCACCGCCAGCGGATGCGCCGGTGCAATCTTCTCGAGCCCGTCCGCCAGAGCCGCCCGAATACCCGGCTGCCCACCATACCTGGCCAGCGTCTGCTCGTCGATAGCCAGGATGATCGAGCTTGGTTTCCAGGCCGGAGGCTGCTCCAGCCGGAACAGAAAGTCGTAGGCGAACTTGTCAAACTGTGCGCCGAATGACGAGTAATCGAGCGCCACCGCCAGCGCCGTGGACGCCAGCACCAGCCCCGCCAGAATGAGCGACGACCTACTTACGGTGCGCCATTGCGCGCTCAATTTCATCGGGATCCACCGGCAGCGCTCCACTCAAAACCTTCGCGCCCGTCTCCGTCACCAGCACCACGTCTTCAATCCGCACGCCGATATTCTCTTCGGGAATATAAATGCCCGGCTCGATCGTGATCACCATACCCGCTTTCAGCGGCTCCGCCGTATTGGACTCATCGTGCACGTCCAGTCCCACATGATGAGAGAGCCCGTGTGTGAAGTACTTGCCCAACGGTTCGCCGTGCAGGTCTTTGCCGTGCGTGTTGATGTAGTCGTACGCCACCTGATAGAGGTTGTTCGGCGTCTTCTTCGTCAGCGTCATCCCGGGCTTAACTGCCGCGATCGCAGCGCGCTGTGCGCCCAGTACGACTTCGTAAATCTCGCGCTGCCGCGGCGTGAACTTGCCGTTCGCCGGAACGGTCCGCGTGATGTCGCTCGCGTAGTTCTCGCATTCCGCGGCCACATCCATCACCACCACTTCGCCCTCGTCCATGCGGCGGGAATTACGCGAATAATGCAGAGTGGTCGAATTCGGCCCTGAGCCGACAATTGGCGCGTAGGCGCTCCGCCGGCATCCATCCATCAAATAGGACCCGACCATGATCGCCGCCACTTCGTATTCGTACTCGCCCGGCCGGATCATCTTCCAGGCAGCTCGATGGGCTTCGACCGAGGCGTCGGTGGCGCGCTGGATCCGGCGGATTTCGTCCGGCGATTTTTCCATCCGCAGCTTCGCGATGGACGGCTTCACCTCGATGCGAGCACGCAGCGGGGCCAACTTCTCCATGGCTCTATCGGCCGAATCCCCCGCAACTGTATAGATCTTCGGATACGTTTCGAGGAGGCCGCGAAGCTGCGATTCGAATTTCTCAGCCGGCATCACGCTGGCAAAGCCGGTGACATCGCGGACGTTCGAATCGTCAGGACCCAGTTTGCGTCCGGTCCATTTCTCTTCCGACGGCAGCCGCTTCGGCAGGAGCAGAAACTCCAGTTCAGGGGTCATCACCAGAATCGCTCCCGGCTCTTCCCATCCGGTCAGATAGAGGAAGTTGGTTTCCTGAAAGAAGCCGTAATGCAGGTCTTCGCTCTCTTTGGCTCCGAAGAGAACCAGTACCCCGTCCGGGATGTCTTCGCGCAGTTTAGCGCGCCGCGCGGCGTAGTCCGGAGACACCGCCGCCCCGAGACGCAGGACAAGGGTGAGAATCAGCAGTAGGCGCCGCAAGCCTTGAGTATAACGGTTACAATCGAGGTCAGGAGCGTTCGCGATGGCGACTGAGACATTGGTAACCCCGGGCCTGATGACCTTCGCGCAGTTCCAGCAAATGCCGGACGATGGCCGCCGATATGAACTGCGCAACGGAGAACCGATCGAAGTACCGATACCTCTTCACGATCATTTCCATATCCAGCTCCAACTCAGAGACCTGCTCGCAGTTGCGGCAGGGTCCGCTGGTCGCGTGGGCACCGAATGGGGCTTTCGGCCGACCGGCGAATTTCAATATCTTATTGCCGACGTCGCGTTCCTTTCGCGGGAGCGTTACGGTTCGATATCCCGATATCTGATGGGCTCTCCTGAACTCGTCGTGGAGGTGTTATCTCCCTCAAATTCCGCCTCTGAGATTCTTGAGAAGGAGCAACTCTGCCTCGAAAACGGCTGCCTGGAGTTCTGGGTGGTCGCCCCGAAACGCCATGTCGTGAAGATTTCCACTCCCGGCGGCACTTCGAAGACCTACCGGACCGGGCAACAAATCCCACTCATGTTCGGCGGAACAATCGAAG
>Ga0209698_10007346_pt1 | contig 11570 bp, 14 predicted proteins | sample LitLauG_LLR_2012_FD_187203 | JGI IMG/M metagenome (GOLD analysis project Ga0209698, IMG submission 187203) | Freshwater sediment microbial communities from Pennsylvania, USA - Little Laurel Run_MetaG_LLR_2012 (SPAdes) (version 2) | ecosystem: Environmental > Aquatic > Freshwater > Creek >... | reverse complement strand
GAGCAGCAAAGCCACCACACTCAGCTTCGAGTTCTTCCCTCCGCGCTCGGAGAAGGCTCAGGCCAGCCTCCACGAGACGACGGCGCGGCTTGCCAAGCTCGGCCCAGCCTTCATGACTGTTACCTATGGCGCGGGCGGTACCACGACCGACCCCACCTTGAAGGCGGTCCTTGCGATCCAAAAGGCGACCGGAGTACCGACCGCCTCGCACCTCACTTACGTCTCGACCCCGATCTTCCAGGTCGCGACCTATGCCCAGAGCCTGAAGCAGAACGGCATCACCCAGGTCATCGCCCTGCGCGGCGATCCGCCGCCGGGAAAGCCCGGCGACCGGCATGGTGGGGCCGGCTTCTACCACTCGACGCCGGCCTTCGTCGCCAGCCTCAACAAGGCTTGGGGGTTCGATATCTCGGTGAGCGCCTATCCCGAGAAGCACCCCGATACGCAGAGCGCGGAAGGCGACATCGAGATGCTGGCGCGTAAAGAGGATGCCGGGGCAAAGCGGGCGATCACCCAGTTCTTCTTCAACAACGATATCTATTTCCGGTTCTTGGACGAGGCGCAGTCGGCGGGGGTGCGGATACCCGTGGTGCCCGGCGTCCTCCCCATCATGGACTTCGAGAAGATGAAGGGGTTCGCGGCTCGCTGCGGGGCGAACGTGCCCGGCTGGCTGCATGAGCGGTTCGCGGGAGTGGGATCATCCCTGGACGCTCGCGCGATCGCAATTGATGTGCTCGCGACCCAGGTCGAGGGGCTTATCGCCGGAGGCGCTTCGCACATCCACGTCTTCACCCTCAACGATGCCGGCATGACCGAGGAGCTGTGCCGGCGGCTTGGATTGGGTCGCGCGGCCTAACAAATCGCTTTTCGGCCCGTGCTTCCTGATCGTTGCACGGCGTGTTATGGATGCCTGAGAGAATTTGTGGACGAACAGGAACTTCCCGATGCCCGCGCGCATTTTCAAGCCGACCAAGACCGCGATGCAATCGGGCTCGGCCCGGACGAAGGAATGGGTGCTCGAATTCGAGCCCGCGAGTCCAAGGCAGGTCGATCCGTTGATGGGCTGGGTGAGTTCATCCGACACCGCCACGCAGGTGAAGCTCGAATTTGCGACCAAGGACGAAGCCGTCGCCTACGCGACCCGCAATGGCATCGCCTTCACGGTCCAAGAACCCGCGCCGCACAAGCGGCAAAACAAGACCTATTCGGACAATTTCAAATTCGGCCGCATCGGCATGTGGACGCACTGAGGCGGCACTGGTTCTTGGTTCAGCGTCCCTCCGGGAGGCCGGTCATGACGCGTTTGATGCGAAGTAAACTGTGTTTGGTTGCGGTGGCCATTTTGTTCGCGCTGCCTGTTCGCCTCGGCCTTGCCGCCGATGCCGGCGCGGGCGAGGTCCAGGCGACGATATCGGGCCAGATCGACGCCTTCCGGCATGACGATGGGGCGAAGGCCTACTCATTTGCGGCGCCTGGCATTCAAATGCTGTTCCCATCGGCCGATGCCTTCATGGCCATGGTGCGCAACGGCTACGGACCGGTCTACCATCCGCGCGACTTCCAATTCTCCCAATTCCAGGCGGTCGGCGACAAATTCATCCAGACCGTCGAGGTGACGGCGGCCGACGGCACCATGTGGACCGCCGAATACACCCTCGGCCGCCAGGCTGACGGCAGCCTCAAGATCGAGGCCTGTCGTTTGGTGCAGCGTCCAGGCATCGGGGCGTAGGGGGTCAGGCACAGGCGACGAATCGGTGTGCCAGAACCCTTGGCATTTCGCGTCTCTGGTCAAGTGGACGGCATTCGAGTGTCGCCCCCAATCGTATCCAGCTTAGTCAGCGCCTCATCTGGCATTGTCAGTTTCGCCGCAGCGAGGTTTTCTCGCAGGTGGCCAACGGACGATGTGCCAGGAATGAGAAGGATATTGGGTGCGCGGCGAAGCAACCAAGCAAGGGCTACTTGCATCGGAGTCGCCCCGAGTTCGACCGCGACCTCGGACAGCGTCGACGATTGCAGCGGCGTAAAACCACCGAGTGGAAAGTAAGGCACATAAGCAATGCCGTCGCGGCCGAGATCGGCAATCAGGGCGTCATCCTCTCGGTGTGCCAGATTATAGTGGTTCTGTACACAAACAATCCTGCAAATCTGCTGAGCATCCGCAATCTGCTTTGGCGTCACGTGGCTCAGCCCAATATGACGGATAAGCCCCTGTCGTTGCAGGTCAGCCAAGACAGCAAGCGGCGCCTCCAGCGAGCCCTCGGCAGGGCGGTGCACGTTGAACATAGCGCGGAGGTTGACCACGTCGATTACATCGATCCCAAGATTGCTCAGGTTGTCATGCACCGCCTGGGTCAGTTCATCGCGTGAGAATGCCCGGTTCCACGATCCGTTCGATCCGCGCTTGGCGCCGATCTTCGTAACGATTGTGAGATCGCCGGAATAGGGATGGAGCGCCTCCCGGATGATTCTGTTGGTTACGTGGGGGCCATAGAAGTCGCTGGTATCGATATGGTCGACGCCACTTGCCACGGCCTCCCGCAGCACCGCCAGGGCCGCCGCAGGATCCTTTGGCGGGCCAAATACGCCGGGACCGGCAAGTTGCATCGCCCCATAACCCACGCGGTTCACGGTGCGGTCGGCAAGCTTGAAGGTGGAGGATCGGGCTATGTTGGACATCAGGAGTCTCCCAAAGGTTTGGACGAGCCCGGCGGGTTGCTCTGATGCCAGGAATTCGCTAAGAGTGTTCTATGAAGATTCCTTCAGGTTTGGAATTCGCATATGGCCGAGGTTGCGTCGTCTGCATTTGAACCAAGGAAAACGCCCGTCCAGGCGAGATCGACCGCTACGGTCGAGGCGATCTATGAGGCGACCATTCAGGTATTGCTCTGCGAGGGTGCAGAACGTCTAACAACCACACGAGTCGCGGAGCGGGCCGGGGTCTCGGTGGGAACGCTGTATCAGTACTATCCGAACAAGCAGTCGCTATTGTTTGCGGTTCTTCAGGGTCACATGAACAAGGTGTCCGAGGCGGTAGAGGCTGCTTGCCAGCACGCGCACGGTAAGCCATTGGCGGAGATGGTGAAAGACGTGGTCGAAGCATTCGTGGATGTAAAGATGGAGCGCACCGACATTTCAACCGCGCTCTACCGGATCGCCGCGGAGGTTGATGGACCCGCGCTGGTGAGGCGAGCTGCCCAGCGATCGCAAAAGGCGCTGGAAGACGCCTTGATGACGGCGCCGGAAACTGCATTGGGCCAAGAGAAATTCGCGATCCAGATGATGTTTGCTGCGATGGCGGGAACGACGCGGTCCGTACTGGAGGCCGGCGCTTCACCAGCGATGGTCCAGAACCTGCGGCGCCACCTCGTGCTGCTTTGCCAGTCGTACACGGCGGCCGCAACTCAAGATCGCTCTCGGCGATGACGTTCGGCTCTCGCCCAGCCGCTGCCCCACATCGACGCTTCCGCCGGTAAGAGCCGCGCGCCGTCATAAGTCAGCCCGCCATCGCGGTCCTTGGCGAGCAGCAGTGGCGCGTCGAGGTCGGTCCAATCGGCGCCTTGCGCGACCAGCGCCGCCGGCGCCATCGCCAGGGAGGTGCCGATCATGCAGCCAACCATCACCTTGAGGCCGGCATCGCGTGCCGCTGTCCGCATCTTCAGCGCCTCGGTCAGGCCGCCGGCCTTGTCCAGCTTGATGTTGACCGCGTCGTAGCGGTCGGCGAGCCCGGCAACATCTCCCGCGCAATGGGCACTTTCATCGGCGCAGATGGGGATCGAGCGCGGACGCGGTGCCAGACTCAGCGACCAGTCCTCGGCTTGCGGCAGGGGCTGTTCGATCAGCTCCACGCCCGCGGCCTCGCAGATGTCGAGCAGCCCTGGCAGCGTTTCGGGACGAAAACCCTCGTTCGCATCCACGATCAGCCGCGCATCCGGGCGGGCACCACGAACCGCCGCCAGCCGCTCGGCATCGCCCTCGCCCGCGAGCTTGAGCTTCAGCAGCGGAAATTTCGCCAAGGCCGAGGCCTTTGCCGCCATGGCATCCGGCGTGTCGAGACTAAGCGTGAAGGCCGTGACGACCGGCCCTGGCTCGGCAAGGCCCGCGAGCTTCCAGACCGGCGTCGCCGCGCGCTTGGCCTTTAAGTCCCACAGCGCGCAATCGAGCGCATTGCGTGCGGCGCCCGGTGGCATCGCCGACTGCAGATCGGCCGCTTCTAGTCCCCTGCCAACGACTGGCGCCACGGCGAGAACGTCCGCCAGGACGCCCTCGGGCGTCTCGCCATAGCGTGCATACGGTGTGCACTCGCCACGCCCGGTATGCTCGCCGTCCCTGAGCTCGGCGACCACTACCACCGCCTCGGTTTTGGATCCGCGCGATATCCGGAACGACCCCGCGATCGGCCAGCGCTCGATGCGGGCGTTGAGCTCGGTCATGGCCAATCCTTGAGTTGCGTGAGCGCCTATAGCAATGCAAGAAGCTTACCCGACCTCCGCTCCTGTCAGAGGCCACGATGCGTTGCCCGTTCTGCTCCAGTTCCGAGACGCAAGTAAAGGACAGCCGTCCCACCGAGGACGAGACCGCCATCCGGCGCCGTCGGATTTGCCCTGCCTGCGGCGGTAGGTTCACCACCTTTGAGCGCGCGCAACTGAAAGAACTCACCGTCCTCAAGCGCTCGGGCCGACGCGTGCCGTTCGACCGCGAAAAGCTTGCCCGCTCGATCGGCATGGCGCTGCGCAAACGGCCGGTGGAACAAGATCGCTTGGATCGGCTGGTCAGCGACATCGTGCGCAAACTCGAGGCCAAGGGTGACGGCGAGGTGACCTCGCAGGAGGTCGGCGAATTGGCGATGGAAGCGCTGAAGGAGCTGGATGGCGTCGCCTATGTACGGTTCGCCTCGGTCTACCGCGACTTCCGCGATGCGCGCGACTTCGAGGACGTACTCGATGAGTTGGCCGGCGCCAAGGGCGAGGAGGGCGACCGTTGAGCGGGCCGGCCTTGGAGCGGGACGTGCGGTGGATGCGCCAGGCGGTGCTGATGGCGACGCGGGGACTTGGCACCACCGCACCGAACCCATCCGTGGGCGCGGTGCTGGTGCGGCACGACTTGCGCCCAGACGGCGTTCTGATCGCGCGCGCGGTGACGCAGCCCGGCGGCAGGCCCCATGCCGAAACCGAGGCGCTGGCGGCGGCGGGCGAGGCGGCGCGCATGGCAACGTTGTATGTGACGCTGGAGCCGTGCTCGCATCACGGCAAGACGCCACCATGCGCGGAGGCGGTGATAGCGGCTGGCGTCACCCGGGTGGTTGTTGGTATCGAAGACCCGGACCCGCGCGTGGCCGGGCGCGGGATCGCGATGCTGCGGGCGGCGGGGATCGAGGTGGTGGTGGGCGTCGAGGCCAAGGCGTGCCGCAGGGTGACGCTAGGGCACATCTTGCGAGTGACCGAGTGCCGGCCAGCGGTGTTGCTGAAAATGGCGCTGCGCGGTGATCTCACAGTGCCGACGGGTGAGGGCGGGCAACCGGTCTTTGCAACCGGGCCTGAGGCGCGAGCCGCCGGGCATCTCCTACGCGCGCAATCGGATGCGATCCTGGTGGGTGCGGGCACTGTTCGCGACGACGATCCCGAGCTGACCTGCCGGCTGCCGGGCTTGGCCTGGCGCTCGCCTAAGCGGATCGTGCTTGATGGAACGCTTGGGGCTCTGACGCCAGCGACAAAATTGGCGCGAACGGCCCAAGCTGTTCCGGTGTGGGTCATGACCACTGCGGAGGCGCCCCACGATAGGCGCAAAGCCCTGGAGGATTTGGGCGTTCGCGTCAGCGTGGTAGGTTCGCGCGAAGGCAGGCCGAATATCGACGAGGTCGTCGCACGTTTGGCCGATGACGGCGTCACGCGATTGATGGTGGAAGGGGGGCCCCAGATCTGGCGAACCTTTGCCAACCGCCAGTTTTTGGACGAGGCAGTTGTCTTCGTTAAATCGGGGCTCAGTTCAATCAATCCGATGACGTTCGAAGGTATCACCGGGCTGGATGCCGCGGCAAGAGTTGTTCTTGCCGAACAAGGCATTGTTGGCGCCGACAACTACTTCCGGTTCGAGTGCGAATAGGACGACACCATGTTCACCGGCATCATCACCGATATTGGCGAAGTCGTCGCGCGCGACGGCGGGCGACTCACCATCGCCTGTCACTACCCGGCTGACGGCATCGCCATCGGCGCCTCCATCGCTTGCGCGGGTTGCTGTCTCACCGTCACCGATTTACGCACGCACAATGATGGCCGCACGGCCTTTGGGATCGACGTCTCAAACGAGACGCTATCGCTAACGACGCTCGCCGAGTGGCAGCCGGGCACCCGCGTCAACCTCGAACGCTCGTTGAAGCTCGGCGACGAACTTGGCGGCCACATGGTGTCCGGACACGTCGACGGCCTTGCCCGTATTCTAACCATCCGAGCGGATGGTGAGAGCCAACGCTTCACCTTCGAAGTGCCGCACGAACTCGCCAGGTTCGTTGCGCCCAAAGGCTCGGTTGCCCTCGATGGCACCTCACTCACCGTCAATGAGGTCAAGGGCAATACTTTCGGTGTCAACCTCATCCCCCACACGCTTAAGGTGACGACTTGGGGTGAGGCCGAGCCCGGCGACGCGGTCAATTTCGAGGTAGACCTCATGGCCCGCTATGTGGCAAGGCTCGCCGAAGCCGACACCAAATCCTGAGTTCCCATGGTCTTGCGCAAGAACGACCCAGCTTCCAGCCAGGCGTCCCACAGGTCCGCTGGCGCGCGCGTGCTGCTGCTCGAAGCACCCTACTACGCCGAGATCGTCGAAGCTCTCGCCAAGGGCGCGCTTAGCGTCATTGCTGCCGCTGGCGCGACCGCCGAGCGGCTGTCGGTTCCCGGCGCCCTCGAATTGCCGCAGGCGCTTTCAGCGCTTATCGCCGCTGATCGGATTGGACGCGGCGCCAGTGCGCGCGCCTATGATGGTGTCGCCGTACTCGGCTGCGTCATTCGTGGTGAAACCGCGCACTATGACGTCGTCGTCGAGAACGCCAACCACTTCCTGATGCAACTCGCCATCACCTATGGTGTGCCGCTCGGCAATGCGCTGCTCACCGTGGACACCGAAGCCCAGGCCTGGGCGCGGGCCGAGGCGGATAAGGGCGGCGATGCGGCGCGCGCCTGCCTTCGGCTGATCGAACTCGAGCGATCGCTCGGTTCCGGCCCTAGGGCATGAGTGCGCCCGGGGCAACAACCGGGGTGGGGGTCGGCGCCGCGCATCGAACCGCGGCGCGGCTCGCTGCTGTGCAGGCTCTCTACCAGATGGACCTTGCCGGCACCGACCTTGCCGACGTCATCGCCCAATTCATCGCCCACCGCTTCGGCGCTGCCGACGAAGGCGCCACCGCGGCTGTTGCGGACCAATTGTTCTTTTGCGAGGTGTTGCGCGGCGTCGTGCGTCGACAGCGCGACATCGACCCGATGCTGGACGCCAAGCTGGCGGCCGGATGGCGCCTCAACCGCATCGACAGCATTTTGCGCGCGACCCTCAGGGCCGCTGCCTTCGAGCTGATCGAGCGGCGCGATATTCCCGGCAAGGTCGTCATCAGTGAATATGTCAATGTCGCCAAGGATTTTTTCTCCGGCGACGAGCCCAAGGTGGTGAACGCCGTGCTCGACAAGATCGCCCGCGATCAGCGGCCGGACGACTTCTCGTGACCGATACGGTCGCGCCTGTTGCCAGCGAAGCCGCGCACAATGACCAACTCGCCCGGCGCAACGCACTGATCTTGGCGTTGGCGCAAGGCTGCGTCGGCTTCGTCATCAGCCTCAACATCAATTTCGGCGGCTATGTCGGACAAGTCCTCAGTCCCGACAAGGCGAACGTGACCCTGCCGATAACGACGATGTTGATCGGAACGTTTGCCGCAACGCTACCGATGGCCGTGATCATGCAGCGTCTTGGCCGACGGCCGGGTTTCTTGATCGGCGCCGGGTTCGGGATCGCGGGTGCGTTGCTCGCCATCTATGCCATCGAGATCGGCAGCTTCTGGCTGTTTTGCCTGGCGACACACTTCTGCGGATACTATCAATCCTCCGCCAACTACTACCGGTTCGCCGCCGCCGATACCGCCAGCCCCGCCTTTCGCCCGACTGCCATCTCCTGGGCGCTAGCCGGCGGCCTCCTGTCGGCGGTGCTCACGCCCGAGATCCTGACGCGCACGCGCGAGCTTTGGGTGCCGTTCGCGGCGTGCTACATGGCCGCAGCGATTGCAGCGGTGCTCGGCCTCATTGCCGTGTCTCAGGTGAAGATTCCTGTGCCCCCGGCGCCTACGGCTGGCACAAGGAGCGGCCGTCCGTTGGTGCGGATCATTCGGCAGCCCCGGTTCATCGCCGCGCTCGCTGCAGGCGTCGTCAGCTACGGCATCATGAACCTGGTCATGACGTCGACGCCGTTGGCCATGGTCGCTTGCGGCTTCTCGCCGGACGACGCAACGCATGCGATCCGCTGGCACGTGCTCGCGATGTACGTGCCGAGCTTCTTTACGGGCCAGCTGATCGCCAGGTTCGGCCGTGAGCCGATGGCGCTGATCGGCATGGTCCTGCTCATGGCCTGCGGCGTGGTCGCGCTGATGGGCATCTCAATCATGCACTTCACTGGTGCGATGATTGCGCTCGGGCTCGGCTGGAATTTCAGTTATGTGAGCGCCACCGCGCTGGTCACCGATTGTCACACGCCCGAGGAGCGCGGCAAGACGCAGGCCTTCAACGATCTGACGGTCTTCGGGTTCGTCGCCGGAACGTCATACCTGGCCGGCTTGCTGATGAGCACGGTCGGCTGGCCGGGCGTCAGTGTCAGCGTGTTCCCAATCGTCGCCATCGCCGCCACGCTGATCGTCGCGATGCCCTTCCTCGGGCGAGCGGAGCGACGGGCTACCTAAACGGCGAGGTCCACCCACACCGGCACATGGTCGCTCGGCTTGTCCCAACCGCGCGTTGCCCGGTCGATGCCGGCGGCACGCAGGCGATCGGCGGCTTGCGGCGACAAAAGCAAATGGTCGATGCGGATACCGTTGTCCTTCTGCCAGGCGCCGGCTTGATAGTCCCAGAACGTGTAGTGGCCGCCGCCAGGGTGGGTCGCGGGTATCGCATCGGTTAGCCCGAGCCCAGTCAACCGGCGCCAGGCGGCCCGCGTCTCGGGCTGGAACAACGCGTCCTCGACCCAGGCGGCCGGGTTGTGCGCATCCTGAGGCATCGCGATGACATTGTAGTCGCCGGCCAGAACAAGCATCTCCTCGTGTCGGAGCAGCTCGGCCGCATGGCCCCTTAGCCGCTCGAACCAGGCGAGCTTGTAGGCGAATTTCTCGGTACCGATGGGATTGCCGTTGGGAAGGTAGATCGAAGCGACCCGGATGGAACCACCCTCGTGCGAAATACAGGCTTCCAAATAACGGCTGTGCTCGTCCGACTGGTCGCCGGGCAGTCGCGGAGTAACCTCGTCGAACGGCCGCAGCGACAAGATCGCGACACCATGAAAACCCTTCTGGCCGTGGACCGCGACGTTGTAGCCGAGCCCTTCGATGGGTTCGCGCGGAAAACCGTGGTCCTCGGTTTTGATCTCCTGAAGGCACACCACGTCTGGCTTGGCCTCTTTTAGCCATCGCGTCAGGTTGTCGATGCGCGCCTTGACTCCGTTGATGTTCCAAGTGGCGATTTTCATGGGGGGCAGGCCTCGGCCGGAAGTTCTACGCGATCCTGGATTCAAAGCAGCAAATCAGGGCCGGCAGTCTCTGGTTAATGGGGCATTAGGGATAAGAACGTAATCTCGAGCCCGTGGGAAGTTGGACATCCTAGGCGATTCTAGGGTGGGTGAGGCAACCGTGGGACAGACAAGCTACTACAAACGCCAAGGCGTTGGCGATCCGTTCGTGCGCATCTTGACCTTGATCAACCTCGGGGCGGCGGTCGGAACGTTCGTTGCCTGGCCCAATTTCTCGGCCGCGCTCGCCGACCCCTTTTCGTTGGTTGCCGGCGGCGGCAGAGCCATCTCGCCCAGCGCATTCGAATATCCCTTTTGCCTGATCTGGGCGATTCCACTTATCTGCGTGGGCGGCGCGTTTTTGGCCAAGAGCCTCGAATCACGCCGGATGGCCCGGCTCTTCGCTGCTTTCCCGTCCTTCCTGGCGGCCGCTTGCGTCGGCTGGCTGTATTTCTCCTACGGCTATTGGGGTTAGCCTCAAGCTATACTGAGAAGCTGGTACCGCATCCGCACGATGCCTTGGCGAGTGGGTTCCTGACCTTGAACTGGGCGCCGATGAGGTCGTCCACGAAATCGAGCTCCGAGCCCGCCATATAGGGCAGCGACACCGGGTCGACCACTACCCGCACCCCCTCGCGATCGATGATGAGATCGCCGGGGTCTTCCGCTGTCACTAAGTCAAACCGGTATTGGAATCCCGAACAGCCACCACCGTCGACGCTGACCCGCATCATGCGGGCCTCGGGCTCGCTCCGAAGTATTTCGCCAATGCGCCTGGCCGCACGGTCGGTAACCGTGAAAGCCGTCTGATCGATTTGGACCGTCATGGTCTAAGGCCTCCGAATGGCTAGGCGCATCGACACGTGCTCGCAATGCCGTTATCTCGACTATATATGTGTCGCGGGCGGCGAATCCACCCTTACGCCCTTCCAACTCTGACATGGGGATCATGGCATCGCCCAACAAATCGGCGGCCGCCGCGGGTAGGCCCAAGCCACGACGCCGGCGCGACTTTCGGTTCCCGGCACGCTATGCGGCCGATCCCACCGCGAGTCGCGGCCGCCTCATCACCGAGACCGATTGCGCCATGCGTGACGTGTTCCAGCGAGACCGCGATCGGGTGATCCACTCAACCGCCTTTCGGCGCCTGACGCACAAGACCCAGGTGTTTCTATACCACGAGGGCGACCACTATCGCACGCGCCTCACCCATACTATCGAGGTCGCTCAGATCGGCCGCGCCATCGCCCGTCAGCTCGGGCTCGATGAGGACCTGACCGAGGCGCTCGCCCTTGCCCATGATTTGGGGCATCCGCCCTTTGGTCATGCCGGCGAACGGGCACTGCAGCGCGCCGCCGAGGCTTTCGGCGGGTTCGACCACAACGCCCAGAGCCTCCGCGTTGTGACAGCGCTCGAGCGCAAATACGCCCGCTTCGACGGGCTCAATCTCACTTGGGAGACCTTGGAGGGGCTGGTCAAGCACAACGGCCCCCTGACCGGACCGCGGAGCAAGAACGCGGCAGGACCGCTGCCCGAGATCATCGCCACTTATAATGCGGATCACGATCTCTGGCTTGACCGGTTCGCCTCCGCCGAGGCCCAGGTCGCGGCACTCGCCGATGACATCGCCTACAATAGCCACGACCTCGACGATGGGCTGCGGGCCGGCGTGATCGACGTCGAAGCCTTGGTCGAGGTGCCGCTGATCGAGGGATACCTCTCCACGATCCGCCGCGAATATGGTGATCTTGCCGGTTCGCGCCTCAACTACGAGATCAACCGGCGGCTGATCACCGATCTCGTACGCGATGTGACCGAGG
>Ga0209698_10007344_pt1 | contig 11573 bp, 10 predicted proteins | sample LitLauG_LLR_2012_FD_187203 | JGI IMG/M metagenome (GOLD analysis project Ga0209698, IMG submission 187203) | Freshwater sediment microbial communities from Pennsylvania, USA - Little Laurel Run_MetaG_LLR_2012 (SPAdes) (version 2) | ecosystem: Environmental > Aquatic > Freshwater > Creek >... | reverse complement strand
ATCCCCCCGCTCCCGCCCGCCGAACGCGACGAGCAGGTCAACGCCCTGCTGGCCGGCGTGACGGTGGCCGGCTCGGAGGCCAACATCTTCACGACGGTGGCCCGGCACCGCAGCCTGTTGCGCAAGTGGCTGCCCTTCGGGGGCAAGCTGCTCAACGGCGCCCTCGAGGCCCGGCCCCGCGAGCTGCTCATCCTGCGCACCGGCTGGAACTGCGGGGCTGAATACGAATGGGCCCAACACGTGGTGCTCGGTCGCCAGGCCGGGCTGACCGACGAGGAGATCCGCCGGGTGATAGCCGGGCCTGACGCGCCCGGATGGGACCCTTTCGACGCCGTGCTGCTGCGGGCCGCCGACGAGCTGCACCGGGCGGCCCGCCTCTCCGATCCGACCTGGACGGCCCTGGCGACCCGCTACGACGACCGCCAGCTCATCGAGCTGTGCATGCTGATCGGCCACTACCACATGGTCGCGTTCACCCTCAACAGCCTCGGCGTCGAACTCGATCCCGGCCTGGAGGGCTTCCCGCCCGCCGGTTGAGCCGCCGGGCCGCCCGGCCGGGCCGCCGGCTCAGGCGGTCTCGATGAAGATGCACTCGCCGGGACAGTGCTCGGCCGCCGCGATGACGGCGGCCCGCAGCTCGGCGAGCTCCTCGGGCACGGAGATGGTGCTGTCCCACTGGCCGGGGTCGTTGCCGATCCACTCGCCGTCGTGGACGTAGCTGATGCCGTCCTCGAGGATCAGGAAGGCCTCCGGGCAGTGGTCGACGCACAGCCCGTCGCCGGTGCAGAGATCCTGGTCGATCCACACCTTGAACTCCGCCATGGCGGCACGTTACCCCGGCGCCCGGCGGTGAAAGGCCGGCCCCAGGCCGGCGGCCGCCTCCACCGCCGCGGCGGCCCGTACGACGGCCGGACCGTAGCGTCGACCGGGCCGGCGGGTGGTCCGCTCGAGCGGGCCGGACACGGACACGGCGGCGACGACCACGGCGGCCGCCCCGTTGCGGTGGTCCCGCACCGGGGCACTGACCGAGGCCACACCCGGCTCGCGCTCCTCCACGCTGTCGACCCAGCCGGCCCGGGGCGTGCCCGTGGACAGCACTGTCCCCGCCGAGCCCCGCTCGAGGGGCAGCGCCGCCCCCACCGGCACGATGGTGCGCAGGCTGTGGGGGGATTCGAGGGAGACCACGCAGACCCGTTGGTCACCCCGGCGTACGAACAGCTGCACGCTCTCGCCCGTCTCGTCGCGCAGGGTCTCGAGGGCCGGTCGGGCCGAGACGGCCAGCGGTGGACCGACGGCGGCGGCCGACCCCAGCCGGGCCAGGGTCGGGCCGAGGGCGAACCGGCCGTCGTGCCGACGGAGCAGCCCGAGCCCCTCGAGCGAGGTGGCCAACCGGTGGGCGGTGGCCCGCGGCAGGCCGGTGCGCTCCACCAGCTCCCCGAGCGACGCCGGGCCCTCCTCGCAGGCCTCCAACACGGCCACGGCCCGCTCGAGCAGCTGGATGCCACCTGTGCTACGTTCCATAGAGCGAGAATAGCCGTCTCGCTCTGTGAGACAGCGGACGTCGAGGTTCACGGGACACGCACGAGCTGATCGAAAGGCGTTGGGAGGGCCGATGGGCGACACGTTGAGCGAGAAGGTCTGGGATCGACACACGGTGCGGGTGGCCGACGGCGAGCCCGACCTGCTCTATATCGATCTCCACCTGGTCCACGAGGTCACCTCGCCGCAGGCCTTCGACGGGCTCCGCCTGGCTGGCCGGGGTGTGCGCCGTCCTGACCTGACGGTGGCCACCATGGACCACAACGTGCCCACCACCGGGCTCGACCGGCCCCTGGAGGACCCGGTCAGCGCCCGGCAGATGGAGGTGCTGGCGGCCAACGCCGCCGAGTTCGGCATCACCCTCTACGCCATGGGCGACCGACGCCAGGGCATCGTGCACGTCATCGGGCCCGAGCAGGGCCTGACCCAGCCGGGCATGACCATCGTCTGCGGCGACAGCCACACCTCGACGCACGGCGCGTTCGGGGCGCTGGCCTTCGGGATCGGCACCAGCGAGGTCGAGCACGTGCTGGCCACCCAGACCCTGCCCCAGTCGCGGCCCCGGACGATGGAGGTGCGGGTGGACGGCGACCTGCCCGACGGGGTGACGGCCAAGGACCTGGTGCTGGCCATCATCGGCCGGATCGGCACGGGCGGCGGGATGGGCCACGTCATCGAATACCGCGGGCGGGCCTTCGAGCAGTTGTCCATGGAGGGCCGCATGACGGTGTGCAACATGAGCATCGAAGCCGGCGCCCGGGCCGGCCTGGTGGCCCCCGACGACACGACGTTCGCCTACCTCGAGGGCCGTCCCCGCGCCCCCCAGGGCAAGCACTGGGAGGCCGCCCTCGACGATTGGCGCGGCCTGGTCACCGACGCCGACGCCCGCTTCGACCAGAGCGTCACCCTGCAGGCGGCCACCCTCGAACCGTTCGTCACCTGGGGGACCAACCCGGGCCAGGTGGTGGCCCTGTCGGGCGCCGTGCCCGACCCGGACTCCTTCGCCGACCCGGCCGCCCGCGAAGCGGCCGGCCGGGCCCTCGCCTACATGGGCCTCACCGCCGGAACTCCGCTTCGGGAGGTCCCGGTCGACACCGTGTTCATCGGGTCGTGCACCAACAGCCGGATCGAGGATCTCCGGGCGGCAGCCGCCGTGCTGGACGGCCGCCGGGTCCGGGCCGGGCTGCGGGTGCTGGTCGTGCCCGGTTCGGGGCTGGTCAAGGAGCAGGCCGAGACCGAGGGCCTGGACCGGGTGTTCCGGGCGGCTGGGGCCGAGTGGCGCGACCCGGGTTGTTCGATGTGTCTGGCCATGAACCCCGACAAGCTGCGGCCCGGTGAGCGGGCCGCCTCGACCTCGAACCGCAACTTCGAGGGCCGCCAGGGACGGGGCGGCCAGACCCATCTCGTGTCACCGGCCGTGGCCGCCGCCACCGCCGTCGCCGGCCACTTCGCCACTCCGGCCGATCTGTAGGGGGAGCCCGATGGAACCTGTCCGTATCATCACCGGCCGGGCCGTGCCGCTCGACCGCTCCGACGTCGACACCGACCAGATCATCCCGAGCGACTGGCTCAAGCGGGTGGAGCGGACCGGCTTCGGGGCCGGCCTGTTCGGCGAATGGCGCGACGATCGGGCCTTCGTGCTGAACCAGCCGGCCTACGCCGGGGCGCGGATCTTGGTGGCCGGGCCCAATTTCGGAACCGGCTCGTCGCGCGAGCACGCCGTGTGGGCCCTCACCGACTACGGCTTCGCCGCCGTCGTGTCGCCGCGCTTCGGCGACATCTTCCGCAACAACGCCACCAAGGCCGGCCTGGTGCCCGTGCAGGTCGACGCCGGGGTGGGCCGACGGCTGCTCGACGCCGTGACCGCCGATCCTGACCTCGAGCTGACCATCGACATCGAACGGCGGACCCTGGCCGCCCCGGCCGCCGGAATCGAGACCACGTTCCCCCTCGACGACTTCACCCGTTACCGCCTCCTCGAGGGACTCGACGATGTCGGGCTCACCCTCCGCCACGGGCCGGACATCACCGCCTTCGAGCAGCGTCGGCCGGCCTGGCTGCCGGCCCTCGGCTGAGCGTCGGCCGAACGGCCGGTCGACCACGTTGCGTGGTCGACCGGGTTCTCCCGGAGGGAAGAACCACCCTCCCGGCCCGCCGGGTGGGTACCCTCGGTCCGGGATGGACGCGGGGCCGGACCACACCGGGGAACCACGGGTGCGGGCGATCATCGTCGATGACACCGAGGCCATCCGCCGGCTGCTGCGCGTCTCCTTCGACGGTGACCCCCGCTTCGAGATCCTCGGTGAGGCCGCCAACGGGGTGGAGGCCATCGAGCTGGCCGGCCGTCTCCAGCCCGATCTGGTCATCCTCGACTGGGACATGCCCGTGCTGGGGGGCATGGAGGCGCTGCCGGAGATCCACGAGCGGGCCCCCCACGCCGTCGTCGTCGTCTATACCGCCGGGGCCGACGCCGGGACCTACCGGGCTGCCGTAGCCGCCGGAGCGGTCGATGTCCTCGACAAAGCGGCGGCCGGGCCGTCGCTGGTCGACGAGGTGTCCCGCATCCTCGTCGCCCACTGGACCCAACCGAGCGCCCCCCTCGACCTGCGCATCGGACCGGTCCCGGCCGAGGCGGCCCGCCGGTGGGTCGCCAACACCCGGGAGATCCTGGCCGCCGTGCGCCGCCACCCCGACCGTCTGCCCTCCCCGGTGGCGCTCGAAGACCTGGACCAGTTCGACGCCCTCCTGCGGAGCTGGGACGAGTACGCGGCGCGCAGTGAGCGGTTCTGCTGGGTGGCCCGGGCCGAGACCAGCGACGTCGAGCGGCTGGTGGAGCGCTGGGCGGTGCTCGACGCCATGAGCGACGAGCTGCTCGCCTCGCTCGGCGTGAGCTGGGCGCCGCCCGAGGCCCGGCCGTTCTACCTGGCCATCCGGGCCGGCGTGTTCGAGGCCCTGGCCGCGCAGGCCACCACCCAGGCCCTGGCTGAGCGCCTCCGCCGGCAATGGGAGGCCCGGTCCACTCCCCGGGCCGGCGCGCCCGACCGCCGGCCGGACGGCGGGGTGGACCGGCGGACCGACCCCGGGGCGGGCGCGGCCGCCGTCGACCTGCGCGCCGACCGGGGTGCCACCGGCGACGACGGATCGGGCCCGACCCTCGACCTGCGGAACCCGGCCGACCGCGGGCCCTCCGATCGGCTGGCCGGGGCCCGTGAGGGCGGAGGCGAGGCCGGGCCCCTGGACCCCCTGGCGCCGGCCGACCCCGGGCCGGTTTGACCCCCACCGGTCAGGGCTGCGGACCGGTGTAGACGGCCCGCGGGCGGAACCGGAGGGGCGCCTCGCCGTACTCCTCCAGGGCGTGGGCCAACCAGCCGGCCGTGCGGGCCACGGCGAACACCGCTTCCCCGCCGTCGGCGGTCATGCCTGTCAGATAGCCCAGGGCGCCGAGGGCGAAGTCGATGTTGACGGGAGGGGGCAGGCGGGCCCGGACCACGGCCAGGACCTCGTCGACCACACCACGGCGGTGGGGATCGACGCTGACCCGGTCCAGCAGGTCGAGGAGGGTCTCGGCCCTTGGGTCGGCGCCGACGTAGACCGGATGGCCGATGCCGGCCAGGCGCTGGCCGCGGCGGAGACGGTCACCGACGACGCGGGCGGCCGAATCGGACCGACCGACCTCGTCGAGCAGGGCCACCACCTCCCGGCTGGCCGCGCCGTGGAGGCCGCCGGCCACCACCCCGAGCCCGGTCGAGACGACCGAGTAGGGGTCGGCCCGCACCGAGGCGGCGATGCGCACGGCGAAGGTCGAGGCGGCCAGCTCATGGTCGGCCAGGAGGACGAGCGCCGCGTCGAGGGCCGCCACCGCGGCCCCGTCGGCCGGCCGGGAGGTCAACCGGTGCCACAGGCGACCGGCCACGCTGTCCGGCGGAGATGGCCCACCCGCCGGCTCGGAGGGCCCAGCCGCCGGCTCGGAGGGCCCAGCCGCCGGCTCGGAGGACCCGGCCGCCGCGCCGCCGTAGGCCACGGCCGCCGGGGGCGGAGCCAGGCTGGCCACCATGGCGGCGATCATCCGACGGCCCGCCGCCGTGACGGCCTGCTCACCGAGGTCGTAGCGCAGCTCGTCGCCGGCCGCGAGCACGGCCACCGCCACCCGACACCGGTCGACCGGGTCGGCCGCTTGCCCGGGCTCGGTCGCGGCGCCCGGACCGGCCGACGGGCCGGCCGGAGCGGGCCACGACGGCCGGACGGCCAGTGCCTCCTCCCGGCCCGACCACAACCACTCGGCCACGGACTCGAACCCCACGGTGCGGGCCAGGTGGCAGGCGTCACGGCCCCGGAACCACAGGCCGTCCTCCGTGAGCAGGGTCAGACCCGTGGACACGACCACCTCCAGGCCCCGGGCCCGACCGCCCCGCCGGGCCCGCTGGGCCAGGGCCTCGACCTGGTCAGCGGCGAAGGTGCTCGACCGTCCGTCGGCGGCCGGTCGTCGCTCGAGCATGCCCCGGCTCACGTAGGCGTAGAGGGTCTCGCGCTTGACCCCCAACCGGGCGGCCGCCTCGGCGGTGGACAGCCACCGACCCGGTCCACCACGGGCACTCATACATTGATGCTATCAACGTTGACAACAGCTGTCGCCGGCCCGCAGGATGGTTCCGGCGCCCTCAGGCGCCGGAGGAGGAGCGCCCCATGGCCACCCGACCCGCCGTCCCGCGGCCCGCCCGTACCGCACCGTCTTCCGCCGCCCGGCCGACCGGTGCCCTCCCCGGCCCGTCCGATGCTGCCCTGATCGAGGTTCCCCGCGGCCTCAAGGGGGTCATCGCCGCCGAGACGTCCATCGGTGACGTCCGCGGTGGCGAAGGCTTCTACCACTACCGGCAGTACTCCGCCGTGGAGCTGGCCCGGCAGCGTCCCTTCGAGGACGTCTGGCAGCTGCTGTTCGATGGGCACCTGCCCACGGCCGCCGAGGCGGCCGGGTTCGGCGCCCGGGCCCGGGGGGCCCGGCCCGTCCCGGCCGGCCTCGGCCCGCTCCTCGATCTGCTGGCCCGGCCCGGGCAACCGTTCGACGCCCTGACCGGCCTGCGGGCCGCCCTCTCGGCCTGGGGCCAGGCGCAGGGTCTCCGCCCGATCATCGACACCGACGCCGCCACCCTCCGAGACGAGGCTGTCACCCTCTCGGCCGTGGTCCCCACCCTGCTGGCCGCGCTCCACCGCCGCCATGCCGGCCTCGAGCCGGTCGCCCCGCGCCGCGACCTCGACCACGCCGCCAACTGGATCTGGATGCTCACCGGCTCCGAGCCCGACCCGGACCATGCCCGGGCCGTCGAGCAGTACCTGATCAGCACCATCGACCACGGCTTCAACGCCTCCACGTTCACCGCCCGGGTGATCGCCGGGACGGGCGCTGACCTCGGAGCCTGCGTGGTCGGGGCCGTCGGTGCGCTGTCCGGGCCGCTCCACGGGGGTGCCCCCAGCCGGGCTCTCGACGCCCTCGACGAGATCGGCACCCCGGACCGGGTGGAGGGCTGGCTGCGGGAGCGGCTGGCCGCCGGCGACAAGGTGATGGGCTTCGGGCACGCGGTGTACCGGACCGCCGACCCCCGGGCCGGCCTCCTGCGCGAGGTGGCCGACTCGCTCGGCGGCGAGCTGGTGGAGCGGGCGGCAGCGATCGAGGCGCGCCTCGAAACCGTCCTCGAGGAGCTCAAGCCGGGCCGGTCCCTGCGGGCCAACGTGGAGTACTGGGCCGGCGTGGTGATGGAGCTGTGCGGCATCCCGCGGGCGGCGTTCACCTCGACGTTCACCGTGAGCCGCACGGTCGGCTGGTGCGCCCACGTGCTGGAGCAGGCGGCCGACAACAAGATCATCCGGCCGAGCGCCCGCTACGTCGGACCGCCGCCGCCGGCACCGGTGCCGGCCCGTTCGACCTAGCCGTCCTGACGGGCCGCCCGTTTGGCGTTCTCGAGGGCCTGCTCCCGGAACGCCGCCGCCGTGGCGGTGTGCCCGGCCAGAGCCTGCAACTCCGTGCCGGCCCGGATGGCGGCCCGCGCGCCCCACACGTCGAAGGCCCGGTGGACCGAACGCTTGTTGATCTGCGCCAGGTCGCTCGGCACGCCCGCCACCCGCTCGGCGATGCGCAGCACCTCCCCCTCCAGGTCCCCGGCCGGGAAGGCGCGGTTGGCGAAGCCGATGCGGACCGCCTCGAGCCCGCTGATGGTGTCGCCGGTGAGCATCAGCTCCATGGCGTGTCGCAGCCCGAGCAGGACCGTGTGGTACTGCCAGTCGGGGGGACTGGCGATACGCACGATGGGGTAGCTGATCCGGGCGTCCTCGGCCACATAGACGAGGTCGCAGGCCGAGGCCAGCTCCGTCCCGCCCGCGATGGCGTAGCCGTGGACCTGGGCGATCACCGGTTTGGCCAGGTCCCAGATGCTGAACCACGTGTCGTTGGCCTGGCGGGCCCATTGACCGTCGCCGGGCGCCGAGTAGAACGGGGCGCCCTCCATCAGCGGCCCGCCTCCCAGGTCATAGCCGGCCGAGAAGCACGGCCCGGCGCCCCGCACGATGGAGACCCGCACCTCGGGGTCCTCGTCGTGGGCCCGCAGCACCTCGAGGAGGGCCACCCGCAGGGGCGTGGAGATGGCATTGCGCTTCTCCGGTCGATTGAGCGTCACCCGCCGCACGAACGGGGCGGGGGTGTCGACCACCACCAGACCACCCGTTGCTGTCGCGCCCGTCGGTGTCGATTCGGTCATCGGGCCTCCTCTCTCGTCCCGGCCAGCTCGGCCACCAGCTCGATGACCTCCAGCTGCTCGGTGCCGATGATCACCCCGGTGACGCCCGGCCGGTTGGTGACCGCGTCGAAACGGGCCCGGATCCGCTCGACGGGGCCGACCAGATTGGCCTGCTCGAGGTAGTCGTCGGGCACGGCGGCCTCGGCCTCGGCCCGTCGCCCGGCCCGCCACAGCTCACCGATGCGATCGGCGGCCTCCGGGAAGCCCCTCCGGGCCATGGCGTCATGGTGGTAGTTGTGGGTCTCGCTCCCCATGCCCCCGACATACATGGCGGTCAGCGGGCGCAGGGCGTCGAGCGTGCCCCGCACGTCGTCGGTGATCGTCACCCCGAGCCCGGTGAAGACCTCGAACGGCGCGTCGCGACGGTCCGGCCCCCGGCGGGCGAAGCCCTCGGCGAGGACGTCGCGGTAGGGCTCCGTCCCGCTCGGACCGAGGCCCATGGGCAGCCAGCCGTCGCCCAGCTCGGCGCACAGGCCGGTGTTGCGGGGCGCCCCGGAGGCAATCCACAGGGGGATGGGGGCGCTCGGATGCAGGATCGAGCGCAGGGCCTTGCCCTGCCCGATGGCCCCCGGGCCCCGGTACGGCAGAGACAGCTCGGGCCCGTCGTGGCGGACCGGCTCGGTCCGGTCGAGCACCTTGCGCACGATGGTGACGTAGTCGCGCAGACGGGCGTTGGGCCGCCCCCAGGGCTGTCCGTACCAGCCCTCGACGATCTGCGGTCCCGAGACCCCGATGCCGATGATCACCCGCCCACCGCCGGCCAGGCCGTCGATGGTCATGGCCTGCATGGCCAGGGTGGCCGGCGGACGGGCCGCCAGTTGCACCACCGCCGTGCCGAGCCGGATCCGGGATGTGCAACCGGCGAGGTAGGCCAGCGGGGAGAGGGCGTCGGTGCCGTAGGCCTCGGCCGTCCACACCGAATGGAATCCCAGCTCCTCGGCGCGGCGGACCCGGTCCACGGGCACGGCCAGGCGGGCGGCCCGGTACAGGTCCAGGCGCAGACCGAGCTTCATGGTGAGTCCCCCATCCCGTCGGTCCGTGGCCCGTCGGCCACGGGCCTCCCGTGGCCGGCCCGACTGTACCGAAGGCCTCCCCACCCCGGGATTGACAAACCGGCCAGTTCCGGCGACCATGGACCCGATGACCTCCGTGTCCGGCATCCTCCTTCTTACCTAGGCGAGCACCCCCCTCGGTGCTCGCCGAACCTCCTGCGCCCCCAGCGGCCCAGGAGGTTCTTTCGTTTTCCGGCCCGGTCCGGGTCGTGCCGCCGGTCCGGCTGTGTCCGCACCACCCCTGTCTCCACCCCACCCCTCGTCGGTCGAGAGGAAGCCTGATGCCCCCCGAGAACGTTGTACCGAACAAGATGCCCTTCGAGCGCTACCGGCCGCTCCTGCCGCCCGACCTGCCCGACCGCAGCTGGCCGTCGGTCCGGCTGACCAAGGCCCCCGTGTGGTGCAGCGTCGACCTACGCGACGGCAACCAGGCCCTCATCGACCCGATGGACCCGACCCGCAAGCGCAAGATGTTCGACACGCTCGTCGGGATGGGCTTCAAGGAGATCGAGGTCGGGTTCCCGTCGGCCTCCCAGCCCGACTACGACTTCATCCGCCACCTGATCGACGACGATGTCATCCCCGACGACGTCACCGTGCAGGTCCTCGTCCAGTGCCGGGCCGAGCTGATCGAGCGGACCTTCGAGTCCCTACGCGGTGTCCGGCGGGCCATCGTCCATTTCTACAACTCGACCTCCGAGCTGCAACGGCGGGTGGTCTTCGGGTTGGACAAGCCGGGCATCATCGACATCGCCACCACCGCCGCCCAGCTGTGCCGCAAGTTCGAGGACCGTCTGGTCGGCACCGAGCTGCGCTACGAGTACTCGCCGGAGAGTTACACCGGCACGGAGAACGACTTCGCCATCGAGATCTGCGAAGCGGTGATGAACGTCATCGAGCCGACCCGGGCACGTCCGCTGATCCTCAACCTGCCGGCCACCGTCGAGATGTACACGCCCAACCACTACGCCGACACCATCGAGTGGTTCGGCCGCACCATCCGCGACCGCGACAAGCTGCTGCTGTCCCTGCATCCCCACAACGACCGGGGCTGCGCCGTGGCCGCCGCCGAGCTCGGCCTGATGGCGGGCGCCGACCGGGTGGAGGGCACGCTGTTCGGCAACGGTGAGCGCACCGGCAATGTCGACGTGGTGACCATGGCCATGAACCTGTTCACCCAGGGCATCGATCCCGCCTTGGACCTCACCGACATCGACGCCATCCGGCGGGTGGCCGAGTACGCCAACCGCCTGCCGGTCCATCCCCGCCACCCCTACGTCGGCGACCTCGTCTACACCGCCTTCAGCGGAAGCCACCAGGACGCCATCAAGAAGGGCATCGACGCCCTCTCCGCCGACAGCGACGTCTGGGAGGTGCCCTACCTGCCCATCGATCCCAAGCACGTCGGACGCACCTACGAGGCGGTGATCCGGGTCAACAGCCAGTCCGGCAAGGGCGGGGTGGCCTACGTGATGAAGGCCGAGCACGGCCTGGACCTGCCCCGCCGTCTCCAGATCGAGTTCTCCAAGTCCATCCAGCTGGTCACCGAGGAGACCGGCACGGAGATCACCCCGGGTGAGATGTGGGAGCAGTTCTCCGGCGAGTACCTGGCCGGGGGCTCGGCGGTGGAGTTGCTCAGCCACGAGCTGTCGACCACCGCGGACGGCGCCCGGATCACCGCCCAGCTGCTCGTCGACGGCGGGCACGTGACCATCGTGGGCGGGGGGACGGGACCGCTGGCCGCCTTCCTCGACGCCCTCCGCAGCGGTCTCGACATCGAGCTCGAGGTGGTCGACTACTCCGAGCACGCGGTGACGGCCGGCAAGGACGCCACGGCCGTGGCCTTCGTCGAGTCGCAGTCCACCGACGGGACCATCCGCTGGGGTGTCGGGATGGATCCGAGCATCCTGACCGCCTCTCTCAAAGCGGTGATCAGCGCCGTGAACCGGCAACGGGCGGCGGCCTCGCCGCCCGTCGCGCCGGCCGCGTCCTGAGCGCGGGCGCCACACCGATGGGCTCCGCCTACCGCAACGGGCTCCGAGCCGGCGTGGTGGTCGGCCTCGCCCTGCTCGTCCGCCGGGCCGTGACGGCCGGTCGGACCGGGTCGGCCGGCGGTCCGGCCGGGGTCGGGGCTGACGCCTGGTCGCCGGCCGACCGGTCGTGGACGGCGCCGACTCCGGCCTCGGCGGAACCGCCC
>Ga0209698_10007343_pt1 | contig 11574 bp, 10 predicted proteins | sample LitLauG_LLR_2012_FD_187203 | JGI IMG/M metagenome (GOLD analysis project Ga0209698, IMG submission 187203) | Freshwater sediment microbial communities from Pennsylvania, USA - Little Laurel Run_MetaG_LLR_2012 (SPAdes) (version 2) | ecosystem: Environmental > Aquatic > Freshwater > Creek >... | reverse complement strand
GGCCGCGGTTTCCTTCAAAACCGACGCCCATCGCCGTCTTACGTGGTGGATCTGAAATCATGGTTGTCATCCGCGTGCCGCCTCGTGAAATTTCCGGCCTGCAAAATGGAGTTATCTTGGGATTCGAAGCGCTCCCAAGTCCACTTGCAGGGTAGGTACTGCGCTCAAGCAGTACCAGAGTACGTACGTGGCTGAGGGAGTCCGAATAGGACTTTCGTACTAGCGTCGCGAAGTCGCTAATGCTCCCGCGAGCGCACCGTCGCGCACCCTTACCAACCCGGCGAGGCAGTTTCAGTTGCGAGTCTGGGGACGCAACACAGTATAGGATACCGCAATTCCGGGCGGGGTTGTTTTAGTTTTGGGCACCACTTTCGGTCTGCCGGGGCTTATGCTCTAGGATGCCACCGAAGCCCCAGGCGTTGGTTTGGGCCTGCCCCGGGGCCTTGTGCTGAATCGATGACGGAAGACGCGCCAAAACCCGGTCTTGAGAGCCCATTGATGGATCTTTCGTGCTCGTTCGATAGGCAGACCGCCCTTCTGGAGTGGGTCTATGCCCAGGCGCAGGCAGGCCGCTGGGGAGTTCCCCGGGAGAGATTTGCCGCTGTACTTGAACGTAGCGCAAAGAAGGCCTTGACACCCGGAGCGCTGACGCCCCAAAAGCTCCACAACTATCTCGCGGCACTCCACCTGGAAGACTTGGCCCTGGCCACCGCCTGCGCCGACGGAAGCGAGGCGGCCTGGGAACATTTTTTCGAAACTTACCGCGGTTACTTGCGGGCGGCGGCAGCGGCAATTCTCCGTTGCCATGCGGGTGCGCCAGAAGCTTGTGATCTGGCTGACTCTCTTTTTTCGGAGTTGTATGGCTTGGCTGCTGGAAAGGGAGCGGAGCGGTCGCTCTTCCGCTACTTTCACGGACGCAGCTCGCTGAAAACTTGGCTCCGCGCCGTCCTTGCCCAGCGACACATTGATTCCATTCGCGCAGGCCGGCGTTTCGAGGAGCTTGCCGAGGATGAAACCGGCGATGGGCCGGCAAGGATCTTGCTCGGGCCGCGAGCACAGCCTGTCGACCCTCACCGCGAACGCTACGTGGCATCCTTCACCCGCGCCTTGCAGACGGCACTTGATCGCCTCGCGCCTCAGGAAAAGGAGAGGCTTCGTCTCTATTATTCCGAGGAGAAAACACTTGCGGAGATTGGCCGCCTCCTCGGCGAGCACGAATCCAGCGTTTCTCGCCATTTAGACGGCGTGCGGCGCGATTTGCGGCAGGCCGTGGAAAACTTTCTCCGCAACGGGATGGGGGCCGCAAACGGTTTCGCGCTTCAACCCGGCTTAAGCGATGCCGAAATTGCTCTCTGTTTCGAATACAGCGCCGGAGACGTCCCCTTTGATTTGGAAAAATTGCTGCCGCGCTCAAAATCGCCTGGGCCGGCAACGGGAAAGCGGACGCCATGACCGCGCCGTGCAAGAAAGCAGCGGAAATTCGTTCTAAGGATGGAGAGGCCTATGGCGCCTGACGAACGCGATCGGATGTTTGACAAAGCGCTTGCACGCCATCTGCGTTCTGCTGCGCCCACCGGTGAAGCTGCGGGAATTCCTGGTGTCTCCTCTTCGCAGAGCGGTGCATGCCCTGACCCGGAAACGCTGGCGGCTTACCATGAGCGCACGCTGCTGCCCGAACAAATGAATTCCTTGAAAGAACACATCGTCGGGTGCGCCAATTGCCAGACCGTTCTCGCTCATCTGGAAATGACGGACGAGATTCCGCTGCTAGCCGCGGAAGCAGAAGAGGTTTTTGCTCAAACAGCCGCTGCCCCGGCAGCCTCTGCTTCCAGCCAAGCTCCTGCGCCCTCACCGAAAGCACTCACCCGAAAGTCTCGCCGCTTGCTTCTCTTGAGAGGCCCACGTTGGCAGTGGCTCGCGCCTGCTGGCGCAATCGCCGCCGGACTCCTGGTGTGGATTGCTCTCCACGAAAGCCCGCGCATGCACCTTCCTTCGCCGAACGAGCGTGAAAGCAAAATGGCGAAGAATCAAGCGCCTTCTTCCATCCCTTCCGGTGCAACACCTGTGCCGCAGCCTTCCGCGCCAGTGAAACCAGCCGTCAGTCTCACGCGTCCAGAATCGGTTGGCGAACCAGCGATCGCCGAAGGCGGTGCAGCATCGAGCGTTGCCAGGCAAAGCCCGGTGCCGGGCGGCGCGGCCGGCGCCAGGTCCGCGGATTCCCTGGACGATAAGGAATTCCGGTCGCGAAAAGACCACCAACGCGATACTTCCGCGGATCAGTTGACGGCCGCAAATCGCGCCGATCTCGACGCCAAGATTCCTGCTGAAACACTGCGAAAAAAAGAAGATGCGCCTGTAGAGACTACGAAGGCTCAAGTGGAAGCCGCTTCGTCGCAAGACTCCCAACTACAGAATCAAAATAACAATTATGTCTCGCAGAAAGTCGCAGGCCCCAGCCCTTTGAATCAAATGCAATCTTCCCCAAAGGCAAAATCCACCACTGTGCCGACGGCTACACCTGTACCTGCTGCCCCTTCCCCACAGTCGGCCGAAGTTAGCGGCGCCGTATCCACCTATGCCGATACTGGATCTCTTATAGTTGCCCGTTCGATTACTAATTCGCGTTTGTTCTCATCGCCGGGCTCAAACGCTATCTGGCGCGTCGGCCGCAGCGGCCTCATCGAATTCTCCAAAGATGGTGGTTCATCCTGGCTACGCCAGGCCAGCGGCGTCCTCTCCGACTTGCTGACCGGCACTGCGCCTTCCGACCAAGTCTGCTGGATTGTTGGCCGAGCCGGCACCGTTCTCCTTACTACCGACGGCGGCGCCCATTGGAAACTCATTCCATTCCCGCTGGCCGAAGATCTCGGCGGAATTCGTGCCTCAAATGCGCTCCACTCCACGGTTTGGAACGCTCGCGGCACGAAGAGTTTCGCAACCAGCGATGGTGGCCTTAACTGGAAGCCCGTCCCGAATCCGTGATGCCCTGGAATTTAGCCCAATTCATCCATTGCAAGAAATTTCGCCCACATCGTTCTAAGTTAGAAGGCAAATCCAGATTGAGGTGATAGCGATGAAGATCCCCGTGAGTCGGTCCACCAATCGATTGTTTTGGAAGATTTCAGCCGTTGCGGTTCTCGCCGCCGGGGCGGCAATTCTTTATCCAGCCGTCCGCGGCAACAAGGTCTATGCCGCGCAGGAAAAGGAGTCCACTCGCCCAAACGCCGGCGACCAATCCACTAGCCTCAATGATCAAACCGATCTGAACGTCACCGTCTATAACTCCAACATCGCTCTCATTCGCGATGTTCGCAATCTCACGCTCCCCAGCGGCACCTTTCGCCTGAAATTCATGGATATCGCCGCCACCGTCAATCCCGCCACTGTTCATTTCCGTTCGCTGAACGATCCGGAAAAGCTCGGCGTCATTGAACAAAACTACGAATACGATCTCCTCGAGCCTGCCAAACTCCTTCACAAATATGTCGGCAAGGAAGTCACCCTGGTGCGGACTTACCAAGACAATGGCACCACCAAGCACGAAGAAATCAAAGCCACTCTGCTTTCCGACAACAACGGCCCCGTCTGGAAAATCGGCAATGACATCGTCACCGGAATGTTTGCCGAGAGCTATCGCTTTCCCGAAGTCCCTGCCAATCTGTATGAGCGCCCCACTCTGCTGATGTCCTTGGAGAATTCCGGCGCGAAGAAGCAGCAGATCGAAGCTTCCTACCTTGCCAGCAACTTATCCTGGAACGCCGACTACGTTCTCACCGTCGCGCGTGACGACAAGAATGCCGACCTGGATGGCTGGGTCACCGTGGTCAACAACAGTGGCACCGCATTCCACAATGCCCGCCTCCAACTCGTAGCTGGTGAACTGAATCGAGTCGCGGAGGGGGGAATGAGGACAAGGAACGACATGGCCGTACCTATGGCCATGGCGGCCAAGGCAGCTCCACAGTTTCAGCAGGAAGCTTTCAGCGAATACCACCTGTATTCGCTCGGCCGCAAGACCTCCGTCGAAGACAAAGAAACCAAGCAAATCAGCTTGCTCCAAGGCTCTGGCGTTCCCGTCGAAAAGATTCTCATGGTCAACGGGCAGAACTACTACTACCGCAACCAACAGGCTCCCGGCTCTCCGCTGAAAGATCCCGTCTTGGTCTACTACAAATTCAAGAATGAAGAAAAAGCTGGACTCGGCATTCCTCTTCCCGCTGGCAACGTCCGCGTCTATCAGAAAGATTCAAAAGGCGGCATTCTCTTTGCCGGTGAAGACCGCATCGACCACACTCCCAAAGACGAGTTCGTGAACATCCACATCGGCAACGCCTTCGACGTCGTCGCCGAGCACAAGCAGACCGACTACAAGCGCATCGACACTCACGTTTGGGAAATGGAATTTGAAGTCACCCTGCGCAACCATAAAGACGGCCCCGTCACCGTGCAGGTGAACGAGCCCATCGGCGGCGACTGGGAAATGCTTTCTTCCACCTACAAGTACACCAAGACCGCGGCCTTTGCCGCCCAATTCATCGTCCCGGTCGCCAAGGACGGCACCTCCGTCCTCAAATACCGCATCCGCGCCCGCTGGTAAATAGGGTTAGGGCCAGCCTTAGGGGCTCTCGGCTACGAAGATCATCTCCGGCGAGTCGTCCACGATCGGCGTCCGGTCAAAGTTGCCATACTCCGCCGCCACCGAGAACCCGCATCGCGCCAGCAAATGCTGCACTTCATAGCGGAAGAAATACCGGAGCGGCCACGCAAACACCATACGCTCCTTGCGTCCGCCCGGATGGGCCACGGAAAAGATCATCTCCACGTCATTGATTTGCTCGGCGCGATGAAACGCGGCTACTCGTTCCGTGATCTTCACCCGTCGCCCGTCGGGGGTGTTGTATTCCGTCACCAGCATCTCGCGCATATGCACGGGGTCGTGCATACGCTCGGCGTCCGTCTGGAACACATCCAAGACCAGCCGCCCGCCCGGCGCGAGGTGCTTGCGCACGCACTCCAGGCAGTCCATCTGTTGCTTAACCTCCAGCAGGTGCTGCAATGGCCGGAACGGAATAATGATGAGTCGGAATTTTTCGCCGAGGTCAAACTGCGCCATGTCCCCTTGCACGAGGTGAACGCGCTCGCGCTCTTCCGTAAAAAGCGCCGCGCGTTTTTTCACCGCGCGCTCCAGCATGCGCTCAGAAAGATCAAGCCCGGTCACGCGCTTTCCCGCTTGCGCCAGCGCCATAGTGACGCGCCCCGTCCCGCAGCCCAGTTCCAGCACAGGATCGCCAAAGTCGCGCGCCGCGTCGCGGTAAAACGCCACATCCTGCAGCCGCCCCTTCACAATGGGCGACTCGTCGTAATAATCCGAGACAAACGAATCGTAAAGGGCGTTGGTCATGGAACTCTTATTCAACGATTGCGTCAGCCTCGATCTCCACTAGTATTTCAGGCGCAATCAGCCTGCTTACTTCCACCATGCTTGTCGCCGGCCGGATCTCTCCAAAAAATTCTCCGTGCGCGCGGCCGACTTTTTCCCATTCCGCAATGTTGGTTACATAAATTCGTGTCCGCACAACATCTTTCAGACTTGCGCCCGCCTTGCCGAGCGCCGCCTCGATGTTCTTGATCGTTTGCACCGTCTGCGCGTGCAAATCGCCCACGCCCATGATCTTTCCATCCGGCCCAGTCGCTGTCGTTCCCGACACCGTGATGACGTTTCCGATCCTCACCGCCCGCGAGTAACCTACGATCGGTTCCCACGGCGCCCCACTCGAAATGTTCTGTCTAGGCATTTCAGTATTCGCATCCTCTCGCTTCTTCAAGATTTGATTCCGAATGTGGTCAGAGAACTGCCTGGCCAAGCCGGCCCTGCAACTCGGCCAATTTCATCGCCCAGTCCGCCGTAAAACTTCATCCAGACGCCAGGGGCTTGCTTGAACCTGAATTCCGTCCAATCCCAAAACAGCGTCTTGCCCTGCTTGACGGTAACCTCGGCCCATGGGACGAAAAGAGGCGGATGGCCCGCCCGAAACAAGAAGAACAGAGATAGATAAAGACCTTGTGTGTTCGCGCCTGTCGTTACACACCTGTCGTAATGAGTCAGCCAGCGCATCCTGCATCTTCGAAATCGCCACCGCTCGCCCTCAAACGTCGCTTCGGATCGGTAGTATCTGGACAGTTGCGCCCAGCCGCTCATTTGCGCAGCGAATATGCCCACGAGGAGCCATACGCAGACGAAAACGACGAAGAATATTTGAGGATTCTGGAGGTTCATTGCATCGTTACTCTCTGCATCGACATTCACGCCGCATGAATGGGTCGAATCGCAGTCGCATGTTAGACTTCTAAGAGTATGGCATACCTGCCGCTTGTGTTTTCCAATGGGTGCGACACAGGAAAATAGAATGCGATGCAATAATATCCTCGAAGCCGTTGGCCACACTCCCCTGGTGCGCCTGAACCGCATCAATAAGGGCCTGAAGCCGCAGATTTACGTCAAAGCGGAATTCACCAATCCAGGCGGCTCGGTAAAGGACCGCATCGGCATCAGCATGATCGACGAAGCCGAGAAAAAGGGCTTGCTCAAGTCCGGCGGCACGATCATTGAAGGCACTTCGGGTAACACGGGGATGGGCCTGGCGCTGGTCGCGGCGGTGCGCGGTTACAAGTGCGTTTTTACGACGACGGACAAGCAATCCAAGGAAAAAGTCGATCTCCTGAAAGCGCTGGGGGCGGAAGTCATCGTTTGCCCCACCGCGGTCGAGCCGGAAGATCCCCGTAGCTACTATTCGGTGGCGAAGAAACTCGCACGCGAAATTCCTAATTCTTACTATCCGAATCAATACGACAATCCCAGCAATCCGGAAGCGCACTACCGCACCACGGGTCCGGAAATTTGGGAGGATAGCGAAGGAAAGGTCACGCACTTTGTCTGCGGCGTGGGCACCGGCGGCACCATCAGCGGCGTGGGGAAATATCTCAAGGAAAAAAATCCCAGCGTAAAAATCATCGCCGTTGATCCGTATGGCTCGCTCTACTACGATTTCGTCAAAACCGGGCAGACCGTCAAAGCCAAGACGTACGTTGTCGAAGGTATCGGCGAAGATTTTTTTCCCACCACCATGAATTTGAAGGTTCTCGATGACATCATTCAGGTCAATGACGAGGAGTGCTTCGTCGTGGCGCGCCGCCTGGCAAAAATGGAGGGCCTCTTCACCGGCGGCTCCGGCGGCGGCTGCATTTCCGGGACATTGCGCCTCGCCAAGGATCTCGGGCCGAATGATTTTGTGGTTGCGCTGCTGCCGGATACTGGCACGCGCTATCTCAGCAAAGTTTATAACGATTTGTGGATGCACGAGCGCGGTTACGTGGATGCGGCCACCGCCATCACCGCGATGGAAGTCGTCAACGCCAAGCACGCCAGCGGCAAAGTTCGTGAATTGGTCATTGCGCGCCCGCACCAAACCGTTTTTCATGCGCTGAAGACCATGCAGGAGCAGGACATTTCGCAAATTCCGGTCTTCGAGGAAAACATTCCCATCGGCACGATCTACGAAGACCAAATCCTGAATCTCGCGCTGCAAGGGAAAGATCTTCGCAAGCTGGTCGTTCGCGAAGTAATGAGCAAGCCTCTGCCGCAGGTACCCAAGAACGCGCCCGTCGAGCGCATCACCCATATCCTTAGCCACGAGAATCCCGCGGTCTTCGTCGAGATGGGCGACTCGCGTTTCGAGATCCTCACCAAATACGATCTCATGAGCACCGTCGCAAGCCTCATGGAACAAAAACGGTAGCGTGGAGGGTTTATGGCTGCTGGGGGGCCCTTAGGATTTGTCTATTTCGCCGGAGTGAAGTATGCGGGTTATGTAGCAGCCGCGCTCGTTCTGCGAGAAACTTACAAGAGTTCGGCTAGCCCCTGGCGAGTTGGGTTGGCGCGCACGGGCATTGGACTCGTTGCTGGAACTCTCTTTGGCGGGGTCTGGCTTCTGATGTCCTCGTTTTTCGAGAATAAGTGGCCGGATTGGCTGGCCGGCGTGGTTTTTTTTGGCTTGCTGGTCCCGGTTCGATTAGCCGAGTGGTCCCTGCTCATTCACTTTTACTTCGATGAAGGACTTGTACAGCGCGCAAAGGATCTGAAATTCGCGGCTTTTGGAAGCCTGTGGTCCTTTGTGCTCGATGCCGTCGGCATTTTCGCGGCGTTTGTTGTTCCAGGTGGATTTTGGATCTGTTGAAGGATTCCCTTTTCCCAAATGAAAATTCAAGATTTCAACGAACGGCTGAAAGACTCGATACTCATCGCGGATGGCGCGATGGGCTCGATGCTGCACGAAGCGGAAGATCGCCGCGCTCATGAAACAGAAGCGCTGACCAGTAGCACAGGCAATCCTGCCTGTGCAGAGTGCCAGCGAATGGAGAAGCGATGGATTTGAGCTCCGTTAATCCGGTAGGTGTGATTGCTTTTTTGTGTTTCAAGTTTGCCGGCTATTTTCTACTTTTCGTTTTGCTGAAGAGGATGCAACCTGCTGTTCAAGCAAGCGCCATTTTTATGGCAAGTGCGCGAGCTGCGCTGGGTATTCTGGCGGGCGGAATGCTGTATCTTGGCTGGGATGCAGTTCGCCACCGGGTCAGTGGCTTTTATAATTTCTCCTATGAAGTGCTGCCCTATTATTCAGTGCTTTTCGTGCTTCGCATCCTTGTCTGGGCAGCTACGATTTACATTTTTTGGAGAAGTGCCACCCTGCGCCATAGTAAGGTTTGGCAATACGCTCTGGGTGGCTCACTTTTGTCAAGCCTGATGGATGTCCCCGCGGCTCTTCTCAGTATGTTTATTCCGGGCGCGGTTCTTTTTTGCTGATGCATTATAGAGCTTGTGCTTCCTACAGTGAAGTGGACTTGCACGCCCGCTAGCGGGACACCGGTGTTACAGGCAGCTAATTATGCAAACGGCGCAGGACTTAGCGTCCGGAGAACCCAGGCAAGATGAAAATTCAAGATTTCAACGAACGGCTGAAAGACTCGATACTCATCGCGGATGGCGCGATGGGCTCGATGCTGCACGAAACTGTGGGCACACAGCGCTGCTTCGATGAGTTGAACTCGACCGAGCCGGAAGCCGTCTTTCGTGTGCACCAGGCTTACATCGAAGCGGGCGCACAGATTATTGAAACCAATACGTTTGGCGCGAATCGCTTCAAGCTTGCGCCGCTTGGCCTTGCGGAGGAAGTTCAGCGCCTGAATAGTCGCGGCGTGAAGATTGCCCGCGAAGCGCGCGAATCGGCCTCGCGCGAAGTTTTGATTGCAGGTTCCATCGGGCCGTTGGGCCTCGGCGTGCAGTCGCGGCATCCTGCTCCGGAAGAAATACAAGACATCTTTCACGAACAAGCGCTGGCGCTCGAAGAACGCGGCGTGGATTTCTACATTCTTGAAACCTTTTCCTACATCGAAGAAGTGCTCCTCGCAGTCGATGCGATTCGCTCGTTTTCCGGTTTGCCCATCGTGGCGCAGCTTACTTATTCGGAAGAAGGCACGACCTACGGCGACGTCCGCCCCACAAATGCAGCAACGCAATTGAAGGGGAAAAACGTGCAGGTGATCGGCGCAAATTGCACGCTTGGCCCACAGGCGCTTCTGCCGATTCTTGCGGAGCTCGCCGCCGTCGACAATATTCGCTTCAGCGGCATGCCCAACGCCGGATTTCCCAAGCGCGAAGGCGACCGCATCGTTTATCCGAAATCTTCTCCGGAATATTTTGCGCTCTTCGCGCGCGAAGCAGCCGCGCTCGGCGTGAGTATTCTCGGCGGATGCTGCGGTACGACGCCCGCTCATATTCGGGCGATGGCGGAAGCGGTGAAGTCGCTTCGACCTGCAAAAACACATCACGGTGCCACGTCGGCCGAGGTAGTCTCGAAACCCGTGCCGGTGGTTGAGCGCGATCCGGAAAGCAAGTTCTGGAAAAATCTTCAGGCCAAGAAATTTACGGTCTGCGTGGAAATCGATCCGCCGAAAGGGCTATCGCTCGAGCGCATCTACGAGCAGGTCGACAAAGTCATGGCGTCGAAAAAAGTGGATGCCATCGACATCAATAGCGGTGCCATGGCGCGCGTCGGCATGGATGCGTTAGTTGTGGCGGGCGCGCTGGAAGCCCGCGGCGTCGAAACCGTTCCGCATCTCACGACGCGCGATCAGAACATTATCGGCCTGCAAGCGGCGCTTCTCGGCGCGTGGACCGTCGGCGGTGTGCGCAACGTTCTGGCCATCACCGGTGATCCGCCGTCCGTCGGCGATTACCCGGAAACCAGCGGCGTCTACGAAGTCGATTCCGTCGGCCTCGTCAAAGTTCTGCATCGGCTGAACCAGGGCACCGATTGGGCGGGGAAAACTCTTGGCGGCGCGACGAATTTTACGATCGGCGTGGCTCTCAATCCCGTGGCCGACGATCTGGATAACGAAATCGAGCGCTTTCACGCCAAGGTCGAAGCCGGCGCGCATTTTGCCATGACCCAGCCGCTCTTCGATCCCACACACTGGCATGCTTTTTTGAAAAAACTCGGCGACAAGCCAGCGATCCCTATCATGATTGGCGTTTGGCCGCTGAACAGTTACAAGCAAGCCCTGCGCTTGAACAATGAAGTTCCCGGCATCCTCATCCCAGAGCCGCTGCTGAAATCGATGGAAACGGCCGGCGCCGCCGCCCGCGATCGCGGCTTCGAAGTCGCCCGCGAAATGCTCGCCTGGGCCCGCACCGAACTCGCCGGCGCGTACTTGATTCCGCCCTTCAAGCGCTACGAAGAAATCCTTGAAATTTTATAGCTCAGGCCTGAGGTTTTTTCTTTTATGTTCACGCGAGTCCGCCCGCCGCATTTGGTTCGCTATGGAGGGCGCGGCGGAGTAGCGGTATCAGAATCACATAGAGCGATCCAACAAAGACCGGCGCCACCATCCCCCACACGGCGATGGCGTGCCAAATCGTAGTCCACAACAACTTGATCGCGATCCATGCTCCGGCGTGAAACAAGCCGTAAATCCGCGGCACGGAAATTGGAAAATGGGGCGCGCGAAAAAGTTTTTCTCCCCACCGGAAAAAAGGCACGAGCAGCGCGATCTGAGCAGGATAGACGAAATAATTCACGATTTGAATGGCAGGCAAGTTTAGCCGCAAGACAATCGCGGCAATCGCGCACAGCGTCGTCGACCAGCCCAGCACCGGAATCACGCCCAAGGCCGCGCCGAGCGCCACGCTCAGAGCGATTTTTTCGGGCGTCACGCCTTGCCGTAGAAGATCCAGGATCGGCCGGATCAGCCGCCGTTTGAAAAATCCTTCTTTCACAATCTGACCCGTCAACCTAAGGATTCTGCTTCGCAGGGGCTACCGCGCTGGTGTGGTCGTGAACGATCTTCCATCCATCCGGAAAGCGCTGCCACACCAGCGTGAACACGCCTCCGGGTTCGTCTTTTTCGCGCTTCAAATGCCAGTGACCCAGGACGAGCGCCGCGTCGGGCCCCAGGAACCGGTACTCCAATTCAGAGAAATCCAGTTCGCCCATCGCAGACCGGTCGGGATAATTCTTCTTG
>Ga0209698_10007341_pt1 | contig 11574 bp, 7 predicted proteins | sample LitLauG_LLR_2012_FD_187203 | JGI IMG/M metagenome (GOLD analysis project Ga0209698, IMG submission 187203) | Freshwater sediment microbial communities from Pennsylvania, USA - Little Laurel Run_MetaG_LLR_2012 (SPAdes) (version 2) | ecosystem: Environmental > Aquatic > Freshwater > Creek >... | reverse complement strand
GAACTCGGCGCGGGTGCTTTCGGGATGGAGGGCGCGCTGGTCGCGGGCGCGTTTGACCATGACGTTGAAGCGGCGGGCCAGTTCCTGAATCCAGTCGGCTTTGTGGTCGCGCACGGCGCTGTGCGGGATGAGGTGTTCGCCGATACCGACCGCCGTGGCGCCCGCGATAATAAAATCACCGGCATTCTGCTGGTTGACGCCGCCGGACGCAATCAGGGAGGCGCCCGGGAACGGTGCCTTCAGGGCCCGGATATAGCCCGGCCCCCCTACCTGCGTACAAGGGAAAATCTTCACGTAATCGGCGCCGGAACGCAGCGCCCGCAATACTTCTGTGGGCGTGAGTGCCCCCGGGATGGAGATGACGCCGCCGGCAGCGGCGTATTCCACCACTTCGGTGACCAGGCCGGGGCTGGTCAGGAACATTGCACCGGCATCGAGGCAGCGCTTGGCCGACAACAGATCGAGCACCGTGCCCGCGCCTACCACAATCCCGGGATGCTCGCGCCGGATGCGCGCGATCACCTCCAGCGCTCCGGGTACGGTCATCGTCAGTTCCACGATCGGTATCCCGCCCAGCGCTACCGTCTCGGCGGCGAACATTGCATCGTCGGCCGAATCTGCGCGGACGGCCGGAATAATGGCGATCTCGTCAATCTGGGCACGAACCTGTTGTTTGGTCATCGAACGCTGACTTTCCTCTCCCGGACGTGCGTGCCGCCCTATTCGAATTCGCCTTCGGGTGCAGGCAGGATGTCATTATCGCCCGCAATCCAGACGTACATAGTCGGGAGCAGGAAGACGCTCATCAGAAGCGCGGCCATCAGACCGCCGACAATCACGAGGGCGAACGGGCGCTGTGAATCGGAGCCAATTCCGTGCGACGTGGCCGCGGGAAGGAGGCCGAGCATGGCGACCAGCATGGTCATCATGATGGGACGGAGCCTGAGGACAGCACCTTCGGTGGCCGCGTCGATAATCGTATGGCCGCGGACACGGAGCTGGTTGATGTATTCGACCATGATCACGCCCACCTGCACGGAGACGCCGAACAGGGCGAGGAACCCGACGCCCGAGGAAACGCTCAGGTTGGTGCCGGTAAAGTAGAGGGCGAGAAGACCGCCCACGGGAGCCATGGCGACGTTCATCAGGATCAGCAGCGACCATTTGAACGACTTGAACATCGAGTAAAGGATGAAGAAAATCAGCACCAGCGTCAGCGGCACGATGATGGCGAGACGCCGCTGGGCGCGCTGCTGAGATTCATACTCGCCGGCCCAGTCGATGTGATAGCCGGAGGGCAGCTTGACCTGAGTGTTCACCTTTTTGATGGCCTCTTCGACGGCGCCGCCCAGATCGCGGCCGCGCACGCTGTACTTGATGGCGACGTAGCGCTGGTTGGCTTCGCGATAGATTTCCGAAGCGCCGTCGAGAGTCTGGATGTCGCAGAGCTGCGCGAGAGACACGCGCTCGCCGGAAGGCGATACCAGGCGGATATTTTCGATCGCTTCCCGCTTGTCGCGGAACTGCGGCAGGTAGCGGAGAACCAGATCGTAGCGCTGCTCGTCCTGGAGAACCTGCGTGAGCGCGTTGCCGCCGATGGCGGTCTGCACGGCATCCTGCACGTCCGCGACATTGATTTGATAGCGGGCGGCTTTGGCGCGGTTGACGGTGAGGTTCAGATTGGGCTGGCCGATCACGCGGAAGATACCGAGGTCCTGAATCCCCTGGATCGTGCGCATGACGTTCATGATCTCGTCGCCTTTGGCTTCGAGGGTGCGGAGATCCGTGCCAAAGACTTTGATCGCCAGCTCGCCTTTGACGCCGCTGACCGCTTCTTCCATGTTGTCGGAAATGGGCTGTGAGAAGCCCCAGCTGGCGCCGGGAATTTTTTCCATTTCGCGGCTCATGGCGGCGATAAGTTCGTCCTTATTCTGATGGAAGACAGGACGCCACTCTTCTTTGGGTTTGAGGTCGACGAAGAATTCGATATTGAAGAAGCCGGTGGTATCGGTGCCATCGTCGGGACGGCCCACCTGGCTGGTGCACTGCGGAACTTCGGGAAACGAGCAGAGGATGGCGCGTCCCTGATTGGCTTTGGCGATGCCTTCCGCCTGACCCGTACTTGGCGCAAAGATGGCACGGACCCAGATGGCGCCTTCGTCGAGATGAGGCAGGAATTCGGAGCCGAGGACGGAGGTTGCCAGATAGACCGCCAATGCAAAACCGGAAAGCGCCACCGCCAGGGTGAGCCAGCGGAAACGAATGGCCTTGCCCAGCACGGCGCGGTAGATTTTCGTCAGCAGCACCATCACCGGGTTGTGCCATTCCTTCGTACCCTTCGGGAAGAAGAGGCTGGAAAGCACGGGGGCAAGGAGCATGGAAAACAACAGCGCGCCCAGCAGAGCGAAGGCTACTGTCCAGGCCATAGGCTTGAACAGGCGACCTTCCACGCGCTGCAGAGTGAAGATAGGCAGGTAAGCGGTGATGATGATGCCGATGGCGTAGAACACGGGGCGCTGCACTTCATGGGCGGCCTCGCGTATTTTCTCCATGGGTGTTCGCTTATCGGTATCCGCATGACGGGAGAGGTGGCGGACGATGTTTTCCACCATGACGACCGCGCCATCCACCACCATGCCGAAATCGAGCGCGCCGAGCGACAGCAGGTTGGCAGGGATGCCTTTGAGCTGCAGGCAGGTGGCTGCGAACAAAAGAGCGAAGGGGATCGTGAGAGCCACGATCAGAGCGCCCCGCGCATTGCCGAGGAACAGGAAGAGGATGATGACGACCAGGACGATGCCTTCGGTCAGGTTATGGAGAACCGTGTGGGTGGTGTAATGCACCAGATCGCTGCGATCGAGAAACGGAACTACCTTGACGCCCTTCGGAAGAATGACAGTGTTGAGTTCTTCGACTTTGGCGTGGACGGCTTCGAGCACGGCGTCTGAATCGGCGCCCTTGCGCAGAAGCACGATGCCGGAAACCACGTCGTCGTCGTCGATAATTTTCCCGTTTTCGAGATGGCGGGCACGGGCGAACTGGCCGAGACGGATCTTCGGGCCCTGCTGCACGACGGCAATATCCTTCACCTTTACAGCGGTTCCGCTCCTGGTTGTGATGACGGTGTTTTCAATATCGTGAACGTCGCGCACCAGACCCACTTCACGAACGTTGATCTGCTGCAGGCCGGCCTCGATGAAACTGCCGCCCGCATTGGTGTTGTTGTTGTTGAGCTGGTTCTCCACCTGCGCGATGTTGAGCCCGTAAGCGATGAGCTTATTGGGGTCGAGCCGCACCTGGTATTCGCGCGTGGGACCGCCGAAGCTGGCCACGTCGACCACGTTGGGCACCGATTTGAAGGACTTTTCCACCACCCAGTCTTCGAGCGACTTGAGCTCCATCACGTCGTAGCGGGGGTTGGTGCTCTTCAGAGTGAAGAAGTAAATCTGGCCCACCGGGCTCCAGTCCGTTCCCATCTGCGGCTGCACGCCGGTCGGCAAAGTGACACCGGCGAGCCGTTCCAGAACTTTTTCACGATTCCAGTCGTTTTCCGTTTCGTCGTCGAAGGTGAGCTTGAGATCGGAGAGGCCAAAAAGGGAGAACGACCGCAGCGCCGTCATGTGCGGGACGCCGTTCATGGCGATTTCAATCGGGATGGTGACCTGCTGTTCGATCTGTTCGGCGGAAATACCGGGCCACTGGGTGATGATTTCGACGTAGTTGTTAGCAACATCCGGATATGCTTCCACAGGCAGCTGATGGAACGAGATGCCGCCCCAGATAAACAGCAGCAGCGCGAAGGCGACCACCAGAATGCGGTTGTTCAGCGCGAAATTGACCAGCCCGTGAAGCATCGGCTATTGCTCCACCGAGTTTTCCAGCACCAGTGCGGCCCGCACCACCTGATCGCCCGGATTGATGCCCGAGACTTCCTGCATATTGCCCGGCTGCATGTTGCCGCCGGTCACTTCCACTCGTTTGAACGACTTTCCGCCGGCCGGCTCGTAAACCCAGTCGCGATCGTGCAGATGCAGGATCGCCGTAGACGGCACCAGCGCATGAACCTGCTTCTGATCGCCATGGAACGTTGCCGTGACGAACATGCCGAAGCGCATCAGGCCGCCGGTGTTTTCCACTTCGAGACGCACCTTCGCGGTGCGGATGGCGGGATCCATGGTGGGGCCGATGTTGCTGACCCTGGCGCGGAAGACGCGCTCCGGATAGGCATTCAGCCGGACATCGACGATCTGATCCATTTTGATGCTGTGGAGATCGTTCTCAAAGACATCGCAGAGAATCCAGACATGAGACAGGTCCGAGATGGTGAACGGATTGGCGGGAGCGCCGATCCCCTGGATGGCAGCGGCCTGCGTGACCTGCTGATCGGTAATCACGCCGGAAACCGGCGCCGTAATATCGACGATGGGAGTGGGATGAGCCTTGTCCGCCCCCAGAACCTGCAGACGGAGCTCGGTAGTCTCCACCGTGACCTTCGCCTTCTCCGAGGCGTCGATGGCGACTTCGTAATCTTTCTGCGCGATGGCGCCCTTGTCGAGCAGGATTTTGGCGCGTTCCATCTGCGCGCGCGCCAGGGTTTCGTCCACCACCGCCTGGCGGTAGTCGGAGAAAGCGCCCGAGATGTCCGCGCTCTGCACTTTCAGCAGAAGCTGCCCCTGTGTGACCGTATCGCCGAGCCTGGCGTGGATTTCGAGGACCCGGCCCGTGGCGATGGAGATCACCGGAATGTTGCGCGAAACGTCGGGAGCGACCGAGCCGGTGACGTTCAGGTCCGAGGTGGCCTCGAACCTGCCGGCGGCCACGGCGGGATAAAGCTCCGGCTTGTCGACCGTCACCACACTCGAATTCCCGGCGGCCACAACCTGCGCGGCCGGAGGCGCTTCGTCCTTCGGATCCGCCTTCTCCGCTGTCTTGTTACCTCCGCAACCCGCCAGCCCCAGACTCAGGGCGGCGCCGAGGCACGTGACTGCCGCCATTCTGCCGGACATTCTGCGAGGCGTTTTACGAGTCATTGGATCACTTCCCGGCCCACGGCCAGATTCAGTTGGCTGGCGGCGCCCAGCCACGAACCGATGAGATTCACGTAGTTGAGCTGAACGCTGCGGTAGTCGTTCTGGGCGCTCAGGAAATCCAGCAGGGATGCGCCGCCGCGCTGGTAAGCGAAGGAAACAGTCTCGCGGACCTTCGCGGCGCGTTCCAGATAGCGGTCCTTGTAAGCGCGCAGCAGAGTCAGGTTCGAGTTCACCGTCGCATAGGCGGAATCCACATCGCTGAAGATCTGCAGCATGGCGGCTTCCTGCAGCCGCTGATTGCGCCGGATATCGATGTCCGTTCGCTCTTTTTCTCCCTGATTGCGGTCGAAGATGCGCAGCGGAATCGTCACACTGCCGCCGAGGGTGTTGTTGTCGAACGGATTGTTGAACGAGGGATTATGGGTCACCCACATACTGAACGTGGGGTCGGTGGAGCTGTTGGCGATGGCCAGATTATGGTCCGTTCTTGCCTTCTCCACGGCCAGCAGCGCGGCTTTCAGATCCGGTCGGGCGTCGAGGGCGACACGGCGGAAATCTTCCAGCGGGCGGCCGGGATCGGCGAAATCAAAAGATCCGCGCACGTCGAACTGATCGACTGGAGTTTTATCGCTCAGCAGCTGCTGCAGCTGGATCTTGGCCGTCCGGAGACTCACCGTGGCCGACTGGATATCGGACTCGTACTGGATGCGCTGCAGCTCCAGGCGGTCCAGATCCACCTGCGCAATGTCGCCGGCGCTGAGCCGGTCCCGGCTGACCTTCAGCACGTTGTCGTAATACGTCAGATTTTCCTGCACCAGAGCGAGCACGGTCTTGGCCTGCAGGAGCTGATTGAAGGCCCCGCGAAGAGTGAAAAGCAGATTGCGCTCCAGGTCGTCCTGCTGCGACCGCGCGATCTCGGTCCCTTTCACCGCGCTTTCCAGCCGCAGTTCCCGCTTATGCTCCCGCTCGTGAAGGTAGCTCACGTTGGGACCGTACTGGGTGCCGGCAAACGGCCGCCACACGCCCTGATACCGGGACAGCTGCGTGCCGTCCGTGGAAACGGTGAGGTCCGGGTTGGGACGCAGGTAAGCCGTGATCTCCTGCGCCCGCGATTCGTCGATATTCAGCGCGCCCGCCAGCAGCGTCGGGTTGGCGCTGTGGAAGCGCTCCCGCAGTTGCTCCCACGTGTAGGCCTGCGGCGCTGGCGCCTGCTGCGCAATAGCCGACCCCGCGCCAACCAGCAGCACCGCAGCCAGCGCGCGCTGAAAAAAAGTTGCATTCATGTCAGTTGGAACCGCTGGCAGGGCCGGTTGATGCCACTAACGGAGTGGCCGAAACTAGACATGCCGGGTATCAGTTCTAAATATACGAGGCGAGCTGGTGTCGCCTTCATTATCTTTCGGCCATCAGTCCATATCTATTGGACAAACCATTGAAATCTTTCGGGTTTATAGTTTCCACGGGCTGGCCGCTCCTTTACCATCGGAGACATCGGCACAGATGCCGAAACAGCTAGAATGAAAGCAAGTAAGGTCCGCGAGGGCCTGTCACGGAACAGTTCAGACGGAGCGATGCTCTCATTCTTCCTCCAGGGAGGCCGTCGGGCGACGCTGCTGCGCGCAGCGGCAATGACGCTGGTCATCGCGCTGGCCGACTGGCGCATCGAAGGCAATATTCCGCTCGGCTTTCTTTACCTGTTCCCCACGCTGCTGGCGGGTACCGTGCTGACGCGCCTGCAGATCGGGTTCTCGGCGCTTCTTTTCACCGTACTGACCGAGGCATTCGACAGCTACGAATGGCTGGCTCCGGCTGCGTTTCCGCGCGACATTCTGATTTTCACGGCCTTCTTCTGCACCGGCCAGTTCGTTTATGAAATTGTGCGGAGCCGCCACAATTCCATGCAGCATTCGGTGGAACTGGAGCGCGAGGCTCTGGCACGCGGCGAAGCGGAGGAACAACTGGCGGTGTTGATTGAAAGCAGCCCTGCGGCGGTTTTCACCACCGACGCCAGGGGCACAATCCTGCTGGCGAATCAGGCCGCGCACCGGCTTTTTGGTGTGGGTTCGGATAGCCTCCGGGGGCGTTCGGTTCAGGATTTTCTGCCTTCGCTCGGGCGCGTGGTGGCCGGGGAAAAGCGCGCCCCCATCCGCACCGCCATGCAGTGCCGCGGGCGGCGGCTGAATGGCGAAGTCTTCCTCGCGGACGTGTGGTTCTCGACTTATTCCACGCGCGCGGGTTCGCGCCTGGCTGCCATGGTGACCGACGGTTCGGAAGATCTGCGGAACCGCGAAGAGCTGAGCCTGCACCAGTTGCTGGCCGGTTCGCGAATTCTGGTGGGCGCTGTGTCGCATGAGATCCGTAACGTGTGCGGCGCCATCGCCATGGCCCACGCGAATCTGGCGCGGCGCGGCGAACTGGCCGGCAATAAGGACTTTGAAGCGCTGGGGAACCTGATCCTCGCACTGGAAAAGATCGCGTCCATGGACCTGCGCGAGGTGGCGGATCAATCGTCCAGCGTGGACCTTCCGGCGCTGCTGGAAGAACTGCGGATTGTGGTGGAGTCCTCGCTTGGCGAGCAGGATATTGTCCTGAAGCTGGATGTGGAGCCGGGCTTGCCGCCGGTATGGGCCGACCGGCAGAGCCTGCTGCAGGTTTTCCTCAACCTGACGAAGAACAGTGAACGGGCAATGACGGAAAGCGCCGATGGCACATTGACTGAACGCGCCTACGGCGCTGTGACCGAGCGCTGCCTGACCCTAACGGCCCGGCGCGAGGCGCAGGGAGTTTCGGTGCGTTTCCGCGATACCGGTTGCGGCGTGGCGCATCCGGAGCGCCTTTTCCGTCCCTTTCAGCAGCAGGCGCAGGCGACGGGCCTCGGGCTTTATCTCTCGCGGGCGTTCATGCGGTCGTTCCGCGGAGAGTTGCGATTTGAGCCGGAAGCGGACGGCTCCAGTTTTATTGTTGAACTGTCGGCCGCCACGGTCACACCCGCTGCCCCATTGAAAGATAACCATGCCCCAAGCAATCCGGATTCTGCTGGTCGACGATCACAGCCTGTTCCGGGAGAGCCTGAGCCGGTTGCTCGAGGCTGAGGCGGGATTCCGGATTGTCGCAACCTGCGCCACTGCAGCCGAAGGGCTGGCGGTGCTCGGGAGCGAGCCCGTGGACATCGTACTGCTGGATTACGACCTTGGCGACGATCAGGGTCTGACGTTTCTGGAACACGCGAAACGCCCGCACCCCGGCGCGGCTGCCAGCCCGTCCATCGCATTCGGAGGGCGTGTCCTGATGGTCACAGCCGGAATGACCGACGCAGGTACTTTGCGGGCGTTTGAAAGCGGGGCCTCGGGGATTTTCCTAAAGCACAGCCCGCCCGGGCAGCTGATCGAGGCGATCCATAAAGTGATGGCGGGGGAGATGTGGCTGGATTCCCGCGCGGTTCGGTCGCTGGTGTCGGGCGCCCAGGTAAAATCGGCTACGGAGGACACTGGCCGAAACCTGACGCCGCGGGAGCGCAGCGTGCTGAAGTTCGTTTTCGAGGGGCTGACGAACAAAGAAATCGGCGCCGGGATGCAGATTTCAGAGAGTTCGGTCAAGGCCGTTCTGCAGCAGTTGTTCGATAAAACCGGCGTTCGAACGCGGAGCCAACTCGTACGCATCGCGCTGGAACAACACTCGGACTGGCTGAGTGAATAGACTCGGCTGGTCCGGGAAAACGACGGGTCAGCGGACGAAACCGCAAAAAAAAGCGGAAAGGGCTATCAGGCACCTCCCCGCAGGAACCAAAAAACCGGGGGGGCGGCCTCCGATGGCTCCCCCCGGGGGACGTGGCAATAAGGCGAGTGAGTCCTCCCACTCTTCTCACGTCAAACCCGCACTCACGGCCATCCTCACCTACAGATCGGATTGGCCGCGGAAATCATTCGAGACGAAGTCCTCCTCCATCTCTGCAACTATGTGGCCACAGGGGCGAATACGTTACAGAAGGGATCTGCCAATCGGCAGCATACCGGGTACTAGAACTATTTCGACCGACCTGGACCAGCGGTATCGGCAGGACGGACGTCCACTGCCGGACGCCCATCCCTTCTCTCGCGCGGCCACCACGATGGGTCGCATACACCGGGCCCGGGTCGGTGGCGCTAGTTGGAGATCGCCAGAAAAACATAGTTTCCAATCACTCCGTTTATCGTCAAAGTGATCGGCACAGACGGGCCAATCGGCGTGGTAGGCGGAATCTGCGCGTTCACCTGGTAGAGACCCACCGCTGAGGGCGTAAGCCCGGCGTAAGAGGCCGGAACGAATGTCGCGTTTCCGTAGAAAGCACCGCCAAATGCAACAGTGGCGCTGTTCACGCTCTGCAAAGTGGTACCGCTCGCGGCGGCGCCTGTAACTGCAGCCGGCGTGGTTTGTCCGAAGCCGATGCCGTAGATGGTAACGGTATCGCCGATATGGGCCGGATGCGTGGCAAAGCCGGGGACGCTGGTCGTGCTCGGCAGCGTAAGCGAGTAGTCCTGATTGACGATAATGCCATATCCGCCGGAAATCACGTTGGCGCCCCAGACCATCATCCGTGCGGAATTGGGCACAATGTTGACCGAACGGAGATTGCCGGCCTTCCCGTTCGAAACCACCTGCACCGTCGCCAAGCTGCCCGGCGGCAGTTCGTAAGGAAGCTGGACGTTCACCTGGCCAGGCGACGCAAAGAAGAGCGGCGCAGGAACACCGTTCACCAGAACCTGGACGCCCCCCAGCGTGGTTGCCAGCGGTGGCGCGCCGGTATTTACCGCTGCGGTTCCAGGAACCGCTAACTGGTCGCCGAATACGGCCAGAATTTCACCGGGCGCAAACGACTCGGACACATAACTCGTCGCGTTCACAATCCCGCCTGAAGAGATCTGCGGCGTCCCGGCGGCGCTTACCTGGAATGTGACCGGGACCGATACCTGCGAATTGTTGGCCGCGTTTGAGGTAACGGTGACCGCACCGGTATAGATGCCGGCCGCCAGCCCCGCGGGATCCGCCGTGACCTGAATCGTATCGGGTGCGACCACGGAGGCGCTCAGGAAACCTCCGGTGGAAGAAGTGGCTGCAGCGGCAGTGATCGCCAGCGAACCAAGGCCGCTGTTGGTGAACTGCATCGTCGTTGCGCCCTTTGCACCGCCGGTATAGCCCGTGAGACGGAGGGCCGGAAAGCCGAGTTGGACAATCGGCGCGGTGGTGATATTCATCGCCACTGCGACTGTCTTATTGTCATTAGGATTGGCGGAGCCTACGATTGCCACCGAGCCGTTGTAGAGGCCCGCCAACTGCCCGACCTGCGCAGCCGCCTGTACGTAATAGGACACGCCGAAAGGCACGCTTCCGGAAGCGCCAGTTGTGACGGTCGGCCACTTACCGCCCGACTGCGTGGTGACCGTGGTCGCCACTTTGCTCTGAGTAAAAATGGGCGTCGCTGCCTCCGAACCCGAAGTCACGATTGGATTGGCCGCCGCCGGAGTCACATAGAACGACAACGACGAAGGAACGCCCACAATGCTCACGGTCACGAAGATTTGCTGCGGCGTGTCGACAGCGTTCGGGTCATTGAGCGTGATCGATTCGGTATATGCGCCTATCGCGAGTGCAGATGTATTAAGCGAAATGCTGACGGGCAGGCAGTTTCCCGTGCGGGTGGTGCAGGCGCGCAGGCCGCCCACCGTGGCCGACAGCCACGCCGCCGAGGCGCTGGGACTCAGGTTCAGACTCCCGTCGCCCGCATTAAAAGCTTCCACGGTTTGCGCGGCGCCATTTGTACCAGCCCCCACATAAACGGGGCCCACGGCAACGGTGCTCAGAATCAGGCGCGGCGCGGCGCTCGCCATCGAAGGCGCGAATGCTGAGACCAGAAGCAGAATCGCGACGGCGGTAAATTTTTCGGAATGCATGAGTGAACTCTCCCTGGAGTCTTGCAGCGATTTGTGTCTCAGCGACACACTCCCTGGCGACACGTGCCGCAACCGTGTGCGCCGGAACTGACAGATCTGTTGCTGGTGCTCTTCAGCCATTGTGCAGTTCGGCTGAATGAAAGCACGTGGACGGCCAGACTGTGCCGGACGAGGTCTATTGGATGAAGCCAAGTTTTCCGAGTGTGGCGGCTGGTTCCTGATCCTCAAACTGAAGAAGCATGCCTTTTTCCACACCGTTTTCGAGCGCCACGCCCACCGGCGGGGTGTCGAACGGGAAGACCTTCCTGAGGGCGTCGAGGTCCTTCGAGACCAGCCCCTTGCCCTCCAGATTGGCCTGCTTCATGAACCAGTCGCCGAATTGCGGGTTTTGCGTGGGCACGCCGATGAATTTGGTGTCGCGCCAATGCATGGTGGCGAGGCGCCGGCCGGCGTCACGGCAGTGCGGGCACTGCGGATCGAAGAAGTAGATGAAGATTTTCCCCTGCTGCAGCGAAATGGTGGAGCCGTCCTCAGCCGTGATGGACGCAGGTGCGCGCGTGCCAGTGTTGCGGACGGCGGCAAACCCGTAAGACAGCAGCGCGAAGACTCCCACAGCC
>Ga0209698_10007340_pt1 | contig 11579 bp, 11 predicted proteins | sample LitLauG_LLR_2012_FD_187203 | JGI IMG/M metagenome (GOLD analysis project Ga0209698, IMG submission 187203) | Freshwater sediment microbial communities from Pennsylvania, USA - Little Laurel Run_MetaG_LLR_2012 (SPAdes) (version 2) | ecosystem: Environmental > Aquatic > Freshwater > Creek >... | reverse complement strand
CTCCGCGGATACCGCCCTTGGGCGTTGAGGAGGATTGCGCGAGGTCGAAATTATCATCCTGAAGCGAGCTCAGAATGTGATTGGCGAGATCGGGAGCGCCAGGATAAGTGGTGCCAGCGAGTGGCGCGTTGCCGCCTTCGGCGATATTCAGACCGGGGGAGGTTTCATGCAGGTGCTGGACGTTCACGATCTCGGCGCCGTTGTAGATGGTGATGGGCGGAGTGAGGTCGGCCGTAAAGAATTCGCGCTGGTCGTTGCCGACAATGACGACGGCATCGGGGGCGACTTCGCGGAATTTCTTAGTCAGCGCCTCCATGGCCGTACGGCATCGGGCGAAGCGCTCTTCACGAACGGTGAGTTCAACCTCGGCGGCGAAACCGGGAGCGCGCTCTTTCAGCAGCGATGCATAGTCATAAGATTTGCCGCGATACCAGTGAGATTTGTTTTGGCGGTCTGCCTGCGCCCGCAGGTCCCACTGTTCGGGAGGTGTGGAAAGGAGCGGGCCGTGAGAGGCGCCGATTCCGAGAACGATTTCAGCCATTCGATTAGTCTCCGTTCAATAGCGAAAACGCAAAGGGCGCATGCTCCGTTTTGCGCGTTTCTATAAAATGATCTGGCCGATCACCGTTCTGGCCGCCATCGCGAGAAGCGCCTCTCCAGTTGCTCGGCCAGAGCGGAAAGAACGATACCCGCGACCGCGATGATCAAAACCCCTGTAAACAGAGTATCCGTTGCAAACGTCTGACCGCCATAGGCGACCATGAAGCCGATACCCTGGCTGCCGCCGAACATCTCGCCGACCACCACGCCGATGAGGCCGAGAGCCACGCCCTGACGGACGCCGGTGAGGATGAAAGGCACCGCTCCAGGGATGGCAACGGTGAGGAAGATCTGGCGGTCCGAAGCGCAGAAGGCGCGGGCGGCGCGGAGCAGGTCCCGGTCGATAGCCTGAATGCCGCCGATGGTGTTGATGAGGATGGGGAAGAAGGCCGAAATAAAAACGATAAAGACTTTCGACCACATGCCGATGCCGAACCAGATGATGATGAGGGGCACCATGGCGACGCGCGGCGTGGCGTAAAGGGCGGTGAGGAAAGGGCCGGCGATCATTTCGAGCTTTCGATACCAGCCGACAAGGATGCCCAGAACGACACCGGCGGCGACGGCGAGAATAAAGCCGATGGCGAAGTTTTTGCTGCTGTACGCAAGGTCGGAGAGGAGCGCGCCGTGAAGGAGATCGTACCAGAAGCGCTTGGCGATGGCGGAGGGGCCGCTCATGAAGAGGGGCGAGATTTTGCCCATGGACCACATGGCCTGCCAGATGGCGATGGTTATTAAGACGGCGGCGTTGCCGAGGATGGTCGATTCGTGGCGTTTATAAAAGCTCTTGCGCGGACGGCGGGATGGAGGAGGCGGTGCTGGCGCTGCAGTCGAGGCCGCTGTCGAGGTAACAGGGGTGCTCATTGTGGCACCGCCAGGTTCATAAGCTCGGGTTTCTCTTCCACAAGTTGCCAGATGGCGTCTTCGATTTCGAGAAATTTCGGGTCGCGCTTGAGGCTGAGTATGCGCGGACGGTCGAAGGGAACCTTGAATACGTCTTTGATACGGCCGGGGCGGGGGCTCATAACGACGACGCGGTCGGCGAGATAGACGGCTTCGTTGATCTGGTGAGTGATGAAGACGACGGTCTTCCGCGAATCGGCCCACATGCGGAGGAGTTCGGCCTGCATAAATTCGCGGGTCTGCGCGTCGAGGGCGGCGAAGGGTTCATCCATGAGGAGCACCTGGGGGTCTGTAGCGAGGGCGCGGGCCAGGTTGACGCGCTGCTGCATGCCGCCGGAGAGCTCACCGGGGTAATGATGCTCGAAGCCCGAGAGTCCGACGAGGCTCGTGTAATGCGCGGTGCGCTCGTTCATGGCGACTTTGTCGAAGCGGCCCTGCATTTCCATGCCGTAGCGGACATTGCCGGCGACGGAGCGCCATGGCAGAAGGCTGGAATGCTGGAAGACGACGGAGCGGTCGACGCCGGGACCCTGGACCTTTTTGCCGTCGATGGCGACGGTGCCTTCTTCATACGGAAGCAGGCCCGCTACGATGTTCAGCAGCGACGTCTTGCCGCAACCGCTGGGGCCCACGATGGCGAGGAATTCGCCATCCTCGACCGTCAGCGAGATGTCGGAGAGGGCGACGACCTCGCGGTCCAGTTTCTCACGCCAGTAGCGCTTATAGAGATGGCCGATTTCGAGTTTCGTCATGCGGCCTGAATCATTCGGCATGGCAGGGGAACGTGGGCGACATCCTGAGCTATTTCCCGAAAGCCGCCTTTGCCTTGCGGGACTCTTCAGCCTTGATGGAGGGGCCGTAGAGTTTTTCGAAGAAACCTTCCTTCACAAGCTTTTCGACTATGGAATTATCGATGACCTTGTGGAAGTCATAGGCTTTCATCTGTTCGGCCATTTGCGGGTCGGCCTGCTGATCGACCACCGACTTCACGGCGCCGGCGAGGACATAGGGGACGCGCTCGAAGGCCTGCGGCTTGGCGTAGAGGTCGTAAACGCGCTCTACTTCGGCCTCGACGGCATTCTTGTCGTACTTGAGGAAGGCCTGGACGGCGAAGGGCTTGTCTTCGTAGAAGCGCTTGATGGCTTCGGCCTGCGCCTTGATCAGGTTTTCGGCCAGTTTCGGATCAGACGCCAGCAGCTTTTTGGTCAAAATGTAGGCGGTGGAGGCGAAGATGTCGTCGTGATCGGAAAGATTGGCGAGGGTTTTGTAGCCGGCTTCTTCGACCTTAAAATACGCAGGCGCAGTCAGGAGCGTGGCATCGGCGCGACCGCTCTGGAGGGCGGCGGCGCGGCCACTTACGTCGGTACCAACGGGGACCCACTGGACGTCGCGAGCTTTGAGGCCGGACTTGCCGAGCAGGGCGACCAGGTATCCGTACGGCGCGTCGCCGATCTGGCCGATGGCGATGCGTTTGCCCTTGAGCGCCTTCACGTTGCCGATGTCCTTGGTCGACATCAGCGCGAACATGCCTTTATTGAGCGAACTGCCGATGAGCGTCATGGAGCCGTCTTTGGAGGCGGCCTGCATGAGTTGTTCGAGCGAAGAGTTCACCATCTGGCCTTCGCCGCTGACGAGCATGGCGATACCGGCTGGGTGGACGCCGAAGACGAGGTTTACATCGAGCCCGTACTTCTGGTAGTAACCGCCTTCTTTGGCGAGAAACAAAGGCCAGTTGGAGCCGCTGCGGTTGGGATAGTTGATGGTGACCTTCTGCAGCGACTGGGCGAACAGGCCGGAAACGGCGCTGGCAGCGAGCAGGGCGACAAAGCCAATCCGCGAAAACATTTTGCGATCCATATGAGCGATATTATGCGCCTTTCACGCGGGGAAATTCAGGCCGGTTATGCAGCGGTGGCGCTGCCGAGGTCGAGTTTGAAGAATTTCTTCGCGTTATCTTCGAAGATCAGCTTCTTATCTGCTTCGCTGAGCCAGTCGAAGGCTTCGATGATGTAGCGGGTTTCATCGAGCCAGCGGCCGGTGAGCGGGTCCTTCACGGTGCCGACGCCGGGGCGTTCGGTGCCGAAGAGGCAGCGGTCGGCGCCGACGGTCTTAATAAGCAGTTCGAGCGAGCCGGCCGAGTAGAGAACCGTGTCATACCAGATATTGCGCATGCGCTCGGAGAAGCGCTGCAGGCCGCGACGGATGGCGCTGGCTTCAAAGCGGGCAAACTGATACGGGATGGCGCCGCCGCCGTGCGAGACCAGGATCCGAAGCGTGGGGAAATCCTTGAACACCTGGGAGTTCAGCAGGGAGAAGACGGCGATGCTCTCTTCGTTGATGAAATGGAGCGAATAGCTCAGGCGGTCTGAACGGCAGCCGCCCGAGTGGATGTGGGCGGGGACATCGAGTTCCACGAGCTTTTCGTAGAGCGGATACCAGTAGCGGTCGCCGAGGGCGGGACTTTCGATGCCGCCGGCTTCGCCTGGATCGGGGTTGATCAGGCAGCCCACCATACCGAGCTCTTTGACGCAGCGTTCGAGTTCGACGAGGCAGTTTTTGGGGCTGAGCGTGGGGCTCTGGGGCAGACCGCACATGCCGCGGAAGACGGCCGGAAAGAGTTTGGTTTGTTTAGCGATGAGGTTGTTGACCTCTTCGGTGTACCAGGCGACGAGTTTCGGGGCCTCGGAATGCATCATCTGATAAGGCCGGGGGGAGATGAGCTGCATATCGGTTCCGGCTTCCTTGAGCTGGGCGAGATGCGAGGAGCCGCCAAACACGGGGGCGTTGAGGGCGGCAATCACTTCTTCATCGGAAGACGCGGCGCTGCCACGGCCGTGAGCACCGCGATGGGACAGGAGTCCCGCCTTATATGCGTACAGCTTATCCGGCGCGGTTACGTGCCCGTGCGCGTCAATAATCATGCTTATCTCCCTGCTGCGCCTTGGCGCAGACGTTCGTGTTGTGTTTCCCGGAATGGCTGATGTTTGAAACCCCGGAGTCCTCACATTGTATCTTGAGTGCCCGTGAAGTCCCCGGAGATCCGGAACAAATGGGGGGGGGCGGAGGCCCCGGGGACGCCGCTGCTTACTTCGACGCCTGGCTCGGCAGCGGCTCTGGCGCGCGGATTCAAGGCGTGAACGACCCGACTGCTACCAGTTCGCTGGCATCGCAGGCGCGCAACCCGAACGGTGCGACCGCGTCGGGCTTCGGATTCATCGGACCGTGCCACCGCATTCAGCGGTCCACCGGTGCCGACAATTGTGAACCTTGCACCCGGAAGCGGTACACTGGTGGCGCGATTTACCTTCTGATCTGACAGTGCCTGAATGGGTGACACGAGGACCGATTGGCGAGGAACACGATGCGGAATATTCTTCCAGGCGTAGTGCTGAGCGTGGCGGCTGCGCTGGGTGTTATGGCGGAGATGTCGGCGCCAGCTGTGGCGCAGGGCCGGGGTGGCAAAAAGGCGCAGCCGCTGCCGTATAAGGCGACTCCGCGCACCGCGGACGGCAAGCCCGATTTCAGCGGCGTGTATCATGCGCCGGGGTACGAGCCGGGCGCGCCTCGCAGCAAATCGGGCGAAGGTTTCGCACACAACATCGCGCGTGACATGAATCCGGAAGATGTGCCGATGCTGCCGTGGGCGAAGGAAACGTTCGACAAGCGCTTTGGCGATCTGAGCAAGGACGATCCCGAAGGACTGTGCCTGCCGATGGGGACGCCGCGGGTGAATCCGTATCCATGGAAAGTCGTGCAGACCGATACGCTGTTCGTGATTCTTTACGAAGGCAACGTACACAGCTACCGGCAGGTGTTTCTGGATGGCCGTCCGCATGCCAAAGATGTGAAAGATACCTGGTGGGGCGATTCGATCGGCCACTGGGAGGGCGACACCCTGGTGGTGGATTCGGTGGGGATGAACGACAAGGCGTGGATCGACGCCGACGGACACCCACGTACGAAGCAGGCGCATTTTATCGAGAAGTTCACGCGGCCGGAATGGGGCAAGGTTGACATTGAGATCACAATCGACGACCCGGGCGCCTATTCGAAGTCGTGGAAGGTGACTGAGCATGCGCAACTGGCTCCGACCTGGGAGATTTCCGAGAACATCTGCAACGAGAACCACGATGAAAACGGCGATAATCTCGACGTGAAGCACCTGGTGGGGAAATAGGGCGCAGGCTCAAAGCCATTTTTTAACGAATGTTCACATCGAGCAGCACCATCCAATAATGGACGGATTGCAGCGCGAACCCGGCCAGGATCAAGCCAACTCCGAAAACACCCATACGCTTCTCGGGCACATGATCTGCAAGCCATTCAATGAAAGACGTGCAGGCGTTCGAGACCGCTGTGACCACTCCAATTACCAGTCCGGCCTTCAACCCAAAGCTCATAGCGGTGGCGCGCTGATGCGCTATTAAAGCGCTGATGTATCCGGCGAAGGCGTAGCCAACCGTGCGATTCAGCGCCGCGAGCAATTGATGTTTGGTCAGGCGCGGGCGAGCCGCGGGTTGATAATCGAGGGTTGGCCGAATGCCCACCCGGTATGCAACGACCTGTCCCAATGTGCTCAGAGCGCCAAAGGTCAACCCGAACGCTGCGCCATACAAGTATGCGGCGCCGACGCCGAATCCGGCGCCGCGAATAGCGCTCATAGCTGTGTCAACCCAGAATCCCGGCTCAGGTTCTCGCCTCGAAGCGCGGGAATACTCCCAGGCAAGCGTGACGCCGTGCGCACCGCCGCTCGCGAGCCCAAATACCGGCCCGAAAGCGAGTCCGTACCCGCAGCCAAACAGGGCTCCGTAAGTGACTCCTCTGGTGAGAGTCCGCAGCGGTCCGTGTTCCCCACCCAGCAGATCGTAGGCGAGGTACAACGCGCCAAGCACGTCAATGCAACTACCGACGATACTGACCAGCGCGAGAGTGTGCCGGTCGATCGTCATGGGATCTCGGCAACCTGGCCGTTCCTGAGGATGAGAAACGATTCATCAGGTGTAGATGCCTTGAACTGCTTTTCCGGAGTGTCGATTCCGTCGTCCGCCAGCTGGAATGTCCCGTGGTGGATCGCGACGCTGATCCGGGCGGCCAGAATCTCATGTGCCCGGACCGCCTCATCGGGAGACATATGCACTGGCGACATGAACCAGCGCGGTTCGTACGCTCCGATCGGTAGTAACGCGAGATGTGGCGCCCCGAACTTTTTCCAAATCTGCGCGAAGTGATGCCCGAAGGCGGTATCTCCAGCGAAGTATATGAGACGCTTCTGACATTCGATAACATACCCGCACCAGAGGGTCCTGTTGCGATCGTAAATTCCCCGGCCTGAGAAATGCAGGGCCGGGACGCAGTGGATGGTGCAGCCTGAAAGGGACATTGATTCGCCCCAATCCAGCTCGTACACGGGCCCGATCTTCTCGGCCCGAAGCAACCGGGCCACGCCAGCCGGAACAACGAATGCGGAAGCTCCACGAGCCGCGAGCCGACGCAGCGTCGGCAAGTCCAGATGGTCATAGTGATTGTGGCTGATCAGCACGACGTCGATGGACGGGACATCCTGCCATGATACGCCTGGTTTTCTACGGCGTCGCGGACCTACCCAGGACAGGGGACTCGTGCGTTCCGACCAAATCGGGTCCGTTAAGATGTTCACGCCGTGTTGCTGCAGGAGCACCGTGGAGTGGTTCACCAGAGTGGTTCGCAGTCCGCTGCCTTCCACTTGGCGCGGCGGTACGGTTTGCTCAACGTCTGCAATGAAACCGGGCGAGGGTTCGGGCTGGCTGGTCAGTTTCCAGCGGAGGACTTTGAGAAGCCCGGGCGCAGGCGGAGTATCGGGAGTATAGAAGCGACTTCCGTCAAAGTGTTTCGGGAATCCCGGGTCGCCTGTACCCACCTGCATGATGAGGAATTATCGATGTGATTCGGAGTTAACTGCTGTTTTACTTGCCGAGCGATTCGACTTTCCCCGCGGCCGCGCTACTGGGGCCGCCATCGGAGGAAGAGCCCGCGAAAACACGGGAGCCATCGGCCAGCTTGACGGAGCGGGCGTTGCAGAAATTGGAACCGTCTTTGGCTCGGTAGCCATCGATTGTTATCTGGTCGCCTTCCTTTAAGGTTGTGCGGGTCCAGCCGGAGCGCTTCAGAGAGTTGGGGTTGCCGCCTTCGCAGGACCAGCGGGCAGTCTTGCCATTTTCCAGCTTGACGTCGACATGCACGAAGATGTGGGGGTTCATCCAGTCGAGCTTGGCGACGGTGCCTTTGAGGCTGATGGGTTTCTTATCGTCGTACTCGGCTTCGAAAGAGTGATGGGCGAGCAGCGGGAGACCGGTCATCGCGAGCAGCAGAACGGCGGCGGGAAGGAAGTGACGGGAACGCATGATCGGGACCATTTTATGGGTATCGGAGGGGGGTGTCAATGAAAGGGCGCGTATACAGCGGAACGTTGCGCCCTGTCGAGGAAACACATATGCTGTTTCGAGGGGAAATAACGGCTTGAACAGGCATTTTTCGGGATGGATTGTGACGGCGCTGGCAATGCTGGTGGTAATCTCGCTGGGTTCTGCGCCGGCGCGGGGACAAGGGGCACCGGCAGACGGTAAGAAGGCCGCGCCCGATAAGCGGGCGACGCCGAAACAGCCCGCGCCCCGCGCGAAGGATGGTCATGTGGACCTGAGTGGTGTCTATTGGGCGCCGGGCAGCCGGGGTGAATCTCCTGCCAATGGCGGTTTTTCCATCAATATCGCGCAGGACATGAAGCCCGCAGATGTGCCGTTCCAGCCGTGGGCGAAGAAGCTGTACGACGAGCGGGTGTCGAGTAAAGGAAAGGATGATCCGGAAGGGTATTGCCTTCCCTCGGGCGTGCCGCGAACGAATCCGTACCCCTATAAAATCGTTCAGACGCCGACGTTGGTTCTGATTATGTACGAGGGCAATATCCACAGCTATCGTCAGGTGTTTCTCGACAAGAAGACTCATTCGGACGATCTGGATCCGAGCTGGTTTGGCGAGTCGATCGGTCACTGGGAAGGCGACACGCTGGTGGTGGATACGACCGGGATGAACGACAGGACGTGGCTCGACGGGAACGGACATCCGCACTCCGACGCGTTGCACGTGATCGAGCGCTACAGCAGGCCGGAGATGGGGCGACTGGTGATCGACATCACAATTGACGACCCGAAAGCGTATACGAAGCCGTGGACCGTGCATGAATCCTCGGCGCTGGCAGTGGACTCGGAACTTCACGAGTATGTGTGTACCGAAAGCAAACGCGATCCGGGGCACAACAAGTAAGCAGCCGGGATCAGACTACTTCACAAGTTGACCTGAGACCGCGCTTCGGTCCGCCCGCCGGGCGCGCGAGTTCTTTTCGCGTTCCTCACATTTGTGAGATTGCCTGCAACATGCGCGCTAATCTGTTAATCGTCGGGGCTGTGCCACTCGGTGGCCTGCCCTCTTCATAGTCCGAAGCTCCGTCCGCTTCAGAAAACATCCCAGGAAAACCATGGCTGAATCGTTGCGGTCGGGCGCAAGTTTTGACGAGTGGGACCGGAAAGAAGGCACACCGGGTCCAATGGGAGTGACATGGGTCCCCTCATTGAACGCCTGGAATTTCGCGCTTTATTCACGGCGAGCCACCGCCGTGACGCTGCTGCTCTACAGGGCAGAGGATCCCGTGCGGCCCATAATGGAGACGCGGCTGGACCCGAGGCTCAACAAATCGGGACGGATTTGGCATTGCTGGGTCTCAACGACACGGGCAGAGGGCGCGAGGTACTATGCCTGGCGCGTGGAAGGGCGGCACGAGCCGGCAGCCGGTTACTGTTTCGACGGGCAGAAGATTCTGCTGGATCCATTCGCTCCGGCCGTGTACTTTCCGCCAGGCTATGACCGCATGGCCGCTAGAGGCCCGGGCCCGAACGACGGCCGGGCACCCCTCGGGGTGCTTCCGCGCTCGGTGGCTGAGCCTCAGCCTCGTGGCGACGGGGAACGTCCGCCGAGGCCAAGCCACGAGCTGATTGTTTACGAACTGCACGTGAAGGGTTTTACCGCGCGGGCTAACTCGGGCGTGACCACGGCAAAGCGCGGGACCTTTGCAGGTCTGGTGGAAAAGATCCCCTACCTGAAGAGTTTAGGGATTACGGCCGTGGAACTGATGCCTGTGCAGCAGTGCGATCCGCAGGAAGGCAGCTTCTGGGGGTACATGACGCTGAACTTCTTTTCGCCGCACCAAGGATATGCGGCGAGCGGCGGCAGCGAAGACGCGGCCGAAGAGTTCCGCGCGATGGTCGCAGCTTTCCATCAAAACGGGATCGAAGTGTGGCTCGACGTGGTTTATAACCATACGAGCGAAGGAGATCTGAACGGGCCGACTTACAGTTACCGGGGCATCGATAACCAGTCTTACTATCTGCTGACGGGGGATCGCGGGCATTACCGTAACGATACGGGCTGCGGGAACACACTGCGCTGCGACCATCCGGTGGTGCGGTGGCTGATCCTCGAGAGTCTTCTGGTCTGGATCAACCGGATGAAAGTGGATGGATTCCGCTTCGATCTGGCTTCCGTGTTTACGCGAAGGTCGGACGGCGGCATGGATCTGGAGCACCCTTCACTGATCTCAGATATAAGTTTTCTGGCGGCACGGCACGGGGTGCGCGTGATCGCCGAAGCGTGGGACATCGAAAGTTACCTCCTGGGACGGGCGTTCCCGGGTATTAACTGGCGGCAGTGGAACGGAAAGTACCGCGACGATCTTCGTGATTTTGTGCGGGGAGTCTCAGGGCGGGTAGGGGCACTGATACAGCGCCTGTATGGGAGCGACGATCTGTTTCCGGATGATGCGGAAAATTCGTACCGGCCATTTCAAAGCGTCAACTTCATCACTGCGCATGACGGCTTCTGCCTCTACGATCTGGTCGCGTACAATCACAAACACAACGAGGCCAACGGCCACGGCAACACCGATGGGAGCGACGACAACCGGAGCTGGAATTGCGGCTGGGAGGGCGACGATGGCGTCCCCGATGAAGTTCTTGCGCTGCGCCGCCGGCAGGTTCGGAACTTCCTATGCCTGCTGATGCTCTCCAATGGCACTCCGATGTTCTGCGCCGGCGATGAGTTTCTGGCCACGCGGCGGGGCAACAACAACCCGTACAACCAGGATAACGAAATCAACTATCTGGACTGGGACCTGCTCTCGAAGAATAACGATGTTTTCCGCTTCGTGCAGGGGATGATCGCATTCCGCAAAGAGCACCCTTCCATAGCGCGCAGCCAGTTCTGGCGCGAAGATGTGAGCTGGTACGGCAGCAGAAGCCCGGACCCGGATTTTTCTCCGGGAGGGCAGACGCTGGCGTATTGTCTGCGCGGCGCGAGTCTCAACGACGACGATATCTACGTAATGGTGAACGCGGGGGCCAATGAAGTGCGCTTTCTGATCCAGGAAGGCCGGGCCCGCGACTGGCGGCTGGCAGCTGACACCAGTCTTCCGAGTCCGCGGGATTACGTGAATGCGGGCCAACGGCGGCGGCTTACTTCATCTGAATATCGGGTAGGGGGAAGAAGTGTCGTGGTGTTGTGCGGCCTGCGTGCAGGTACTCGCACTCGACCCGCAGCCGCGGTTTCACAGTAGCCGCGCGGCACAACCTTTGGCGAATAGAGTTTTTGCCGCCAAATGCGCAGGGCAAGGCGAAGATCGGCAACGAAGTTGTCTTGTTCCTGCGCATAGCTACTGAATGGCAATGGTTACGGTATTGGAGTGGTAGGTTGCGCCGGTGGCCGGATCGGTCACCGTCACCACCAGTGGCACGGCATTGCCGGTTGGCACGCCTGCCGGCACCTGCACGTTGACCTGATAGAGAGCCACCAGGGTTGGCGTCAGACCGGCAAACACCACCGGCGCATTCACGCCGCCAATGGTCGCCGTCACTGTGGCCGTGGTCTGGTAGACCGGGCTCAGCGGCGCGGCGGCGCCGTCGGCCGGCTGTGCTTCGCCGTTCGGTCCGGCCAGCGGCCCCAGTCCCGTAGCGAACACGGAGAGATACTCCGAACCACTCTTCACCGGTCTGTAG
>Ga0209698_10007339_pt1 | contig 11580 bp, 12 predicted proteins | sample LitLauG_LLR_2012_FD_187203 | JGI IMG/M metagenome (GOLD analysis project Ga0209698, IMG submission 187203) | Freshwater sediment microbial communities from Pennsylvania, USA - Little Laurel Run_MetaG_LLR_2012 (SPAdes) (version 2) | ecosystem: Environmental > Aquatic > Freshwater > Creek >... | reverse complement strand
GGCGCCCAAGCAGGACGGCCGGAACATGATCATGGTGCTTGGCCCGCACCGCAAGAAGGCGGAGGCCCGTGCCGAGCGTGACGCCCGGCGCCGCGCCGTCGTCCACGGGCTCCAGCGCTGGGTCGAGCTCAGCGTCGTGCTCGCTGTCGTGCTCGCTGTCGTGCTCGGTGTCGGCGCGGCGCCGGGCGTCACGCTCGGCACGGGCCTCCGCCTTCTTGCGGTGCGGGCCAAGCACCATGATCATGTTCCGGCCGTCCTGCTTGGGCGCCGACTCGACAAACCCCAGCTCGGCCACATCGCCGGCCAGGCGCTGCAGCAGCCGGAAGCCCAGCTCGGGCCGGGACTGCTCCCGGCCGCGGAACATGATCGTGATCTTGACCTTGTCCCCCGCCTTCAGGAACCGCTCGACGTGACCCTTCTTGGTCTCGTAGTCGTGCGGGTCGATCTTCGGGCGGAGCTTCATCTCCTTGATGATCGTGTTGATCTGGTTGCGTCGGGCCTCCCGGGCCTTCTGCGCGGACTCGTACTTGAACTTGCCGTAGTCCATGAGCTTGCAGACCGGGGGGCGCGCGGTGGCCGCGACCTCCACCAGGTCGAGGTCCGCCTCTTGGGCCAGCCGCAGCGCATCCTCGATGCGCACGATGCCGACCTGCTCGCCATTGGGCCCGACGAGGCGTACCTCGGGGACCCGAATCCGGTCGTTGATCCGGGGCTCGGCGCTGATGGGCTCTCCTCGTGGTCGTCGTCACCGGCCCACCGGACGAGGAAGGCCCCCGCCTGGCGCGCAGGCAGGGGCCCCATGACCGGGCGGCCCGACGGCGGGACGCCGCGAGCCGCGCGGCGCCACCCGGGGGTGACGCCGAGGACCGGACCCGGCGCCCGAGGGGCGACGGGTGGGAGGAGGGCCTCCGCTTGCGGACCGGCCGCAGCCACCCCCGCAGGGATGTCCACAGACCGATCGGTCGGGCATCAGTCTACCAGCCCTCGCCCGCTGGTCCCGAGCCGGCGCCCAGGACGCTGCCCCGCCCCAGGGCGGGGGTCAGGCGGTGGCGGACTCCCGGCGCAGCCCCCGGTAGACGAACGCGGCCAGCGCGCCCCCCACCCAGGGGGCGAGCATGAACAGCCAGACCTGGTGCAGCGGCGTGCCGCCCTCCCACAGCGCGGGGCCGAGCGCGCGCGCCGGGTTCACCGAGGTGCCGTCCAGCGGGATGCCCACCAGGTGGACCACGGTCAGCGTGGCGCCGATCGCCACGCCCGCCAACGCGAGGTTCGCCGCGTGGTCGGTGGCGAGCAGGATCACCAGCACGAACAGCAGAGTGAGGATCACCTCCAGGATGAAGGCACCCACGCCGTTGATGTTCGTCCCCCAGCCGTCGGTACCCAGCGCGCCGGTCTCGTCGGTGACCTTGAAGGAGTGCACGAACAGCTTCAGCACGCCCGCCGCGACGATCGCGCCGATGAACTGCGCGACCCAGTAGTACAGACCCTCCAGCGGCGGCAGCCGCTTCTCGATCACCATCGCCAAGGTGACGGCGGGGTTGACGTGGCAACCGGAGATGGGGCCGATCGCGTACACCCCCAGCACCAGCACCAGGCCGAACGCGATGGCGACGAACCCGGTCCCGTGGGTCTTGATACCCACGACTGCTGTCCCGACCGCGAGGAAGACGAGCGCGAAGGTCCCGACGAACTCCGCGGCCAGCTTGCGTGCCATCACCAACACCCTCTCCCACCCCGGCCGGCCGCTGTGGCCGCTGCACGCATGCTCACACGCCCGGACAGACCGGTGGGAGCCGACGCGCCGTCCGGGGGGCATCCCGAGCGACCCGCCCGCTCACCGCGCGACCGTCGGCGGTGCGACGGCCACGTCGACCCCGCCCTCGCAGCGCGCGGACAGGTAGGGGTCGCGCGCCAGGGCGGCCGCCAGGGCGGCAGCCCCGGCCGCCGCGCGGGCGTGGTCCCACCGGCCCCCGGCCAGGGCCGACACCGTGGCCAGCAGGTCCGCCCCGCCCTCAGGACCCGGGGAGACGGTGACGGCCACGCCAGCGGTCGCGGCAGCCTCCGCCACCGCCGCCGCGACGTCGGGGTCCTCGGCGGGACGCACCCACGCGCGCCCCTGGGCCAGCAGGACCAGCGCGGCTCCGGTGACGACCGCGGGACTCGGACCGCCCGGGTCGACGAGCAGGGCCGCCACGTCGCCGGCCAGCGCGGCCCGGGCGACCGTCGGGGCGGGCATCGGCACGGGCCGGGCGCCGGCGTCGAAGCGAGCCAGCGGCCCCAGGCCGGTGAACACCGGCAGGGCGGGGCGCCCGTCCCGCCCGGTCACCGTCACCGACGCCAGCTGCGCTCCGCGCGGCTGCCCGGGCTCGGCGCCGCTCACCCCGACCAGGGGGACCAGCAGCCTGGCACCCAGCAGCGCGGCAAGCACACCGGCCCGGTCCGCGGCACTGCTGGGGTCCGGGTGGGCGGCCAGGGCCGCGGCCAGGGCCGGGTCGACGCTGCCGTCGTCAGCGCCGAACGGGCTCGCCGGGGGCAGCGGGTGCACCCCGCGACGCTAGCGGGGGACTGGCCGACATCGCCCCCCGATCCTGCTGCGGTGCCACGATGGCGCGGTGGCGGGCCAGGCAAGCACCAGGCGGACCCGTGTCGGACTGCTGGTCGCGCTGCTGCTCGCCGCCGCCAACATGCGCACGCCGCTGGCCTCCGTGCCCCCCGTCATCGGCCAGATCGAGGCCGACCTGCACCTCAACGCCACCCAGGCGGGGCTGCTGACCACCCTGCCCATCGCCTTCATGGGGCTGTTCGCGCCCGTGGCGCACCGGCTGGCGGCCCGGTGGGGGCGCGAGGCGGTCGTCACCCTCGCGCTGGTGGTGCTCGCCGTCGGGATGGGCATCCGGCTCGCCGGCCAGGTACTGCCCGCAGCCCTGCTCGCCGGGGTGGTCCTCGCCGGCATCGGGCTCGCGCTCATCGCGACCGTCCTGCCCGGCGTCGTCAAGGAGCACTTCGCTGACCGCCCCGGCGCGGTCAGCGGCGCCTACCTGGCCATGATGATGGGCGGCGCCGCCCTGGCCGCCGCGGCCAGCGTGCCGCTGTCCCGTGCCCTGGGCGGCTGGCCGGCCGGGCTCGCGTCGTGGTCGCTGCTCGCGGTGGCCGCGCTGGTCGCCTGGCTGGCGGCGACCGGCGGGCGCTCACGCCGACCCGCCGCCGTCGTGGCCACCCCCCTGCCGTGGCGCAGCGGCACGGCGTGGCTGGTCACCGGGTTCGTCACCGGCAACTCCGTCCTGTTCTTCGGGCTGCTCGCGTGGGTGTCCCCGGCGCTGGTCGACCACGGGTGGACCGCGGCGCGGGCCGGGGTGGCCCTGGCCGCGTTCACCCTGACCCAGCTGGTCGCCGCGCTCGCCCTGCCCGCGGTCGGGGACCGGCTGCGCGACCGCCGTGGGCTGTTCGGCCTCACCCTGGCCGCCGCCGCTGCGGGGATCGTCCTGCTCGCCGTGGCACCGATGGCCGCGCCGTGGCTCGCGGTCTGCCTGGCCGGGTTCGGGCTGGGCGGCGGCTTCAGCCTGTGCCTGCTGCTCCTGGTCGACTACGCGCCGACCCCCGCCACGTCGGCCGGCGCCTCCGCGATGGTCTTCCTGGTCAGCTACGTGACCGCCGCCGCCACCCCGACCGTGCTCGGGGCGCTGCGCCAGGCCACCGGGTCGTTCACGGTCGCGTTCAGCGCCCTGCTGGTGGTCGTGGCGGCCCAGGCAGTGATCGCCGCCCGGCTGGGCCCGGGTCGCCAGGTGCCCGACCCCCCCGGCGCCGCCGCCCCGTCGACACGGGCGGCCGGCTCGGATGGGCCCGCGAGCGCGAGTGGCCCCGACCCCGCTACAGCCGGCAGGCGTGCAGGTCGGTAACCAGCACCCCGCGCGCGCCCAGCTCCCACAGCTCGTCCATCACCCGGTGCGCGTCACGGCGGGCCACCAGCGAGCGCACCGCCACCCAGCCGCTCTCCCGCAGCGGGGAGATCGTCGGGGACTCCAGGCCGGGGGTCAGCGTGCAGGCGGCGTCGACGAGCTCGGAGCGCACGTCGTAGTCCATGAGCACGTAGGCGCGCGCCACCAGCACGCCCTGCAGGCGGCGGACCAGCTGGTCCACCGCCGCGGCGCCCGGGGCGCCGGCCCGACGCACCAGCACCGCCTCGGAGGTGAGGATCGGGTCCCCGACGACCTCCAGGCCGGCCTCGCGCAGCGTCAGGCCGGTGGACACGACGTCGGCGATGACGTCGGCGACCCCCAGCCGCACGGCGGTCTCCACCGCTCCGTCCAGGCGGATGACGGTGGCGTCCAGGCCGGACCGGGCCAGCCAGTCCCCGACCAGGCCCGGGTACGCGGTCGCCACGCGGTGGCCAGCGACGTCGGCCGCCGAGCCCAGTGCGCCCACCTTGGCCGCGAGGTGGAAGGTGGACTGCCCGAAGCCCAGGGCGAGGACCTCGCTGGCGTCGGCCCCGGCGTCGATTAGCAGGTCCCGCCCGGTGATACCGACGTCGAGCTCCCCGGAGCCGACGTAGGTCGCGATATCGCGGGGGCGCAGAAAGAAGAACTCCGCGTCGTTGTCCGGGTCGACGACCACGAGCTCGCGGGAGTCGCGGCGCCCCCGGTAGCCGGCCTCGGCGAGCATCGCCGCGGCCGGCTCAGCTAGGGACCCCTTGTTGGGGACGGCAACGCGCAGCACCGGGCTACAACCGCGCGAAGACGTCGTCGAGGGTCAGCCCACGCGCCAGCATCAGCACCTGCACGTGGTAGAGCAGCTGCGCGACCTCGTCGGCGGTGCGCTCTGCGCTCTCGAACTCAGCCGCCATCCAGGCCTCCGCCGCCTCCTCGACCACCTTCTTGCCGATGCTGTGCACCCCGGCGGCCAGCAGGGCGGCGGTCGTCGAGCCCTCGGGGCGGTAGGCCGCGCGCTCGGACAGCTCGGCGTACAGCTCGTCGAAGGACTTCACGCGCCCAGCCTAGTGATCGCCAACGCGGTCCAGACGGCGGCCTGTGCGGCCTCGAAGCCCTTGTCCTCGCTGCTGGTCGCCAGCCCGGCGCGGTCGCGTGCCTGCTCCTCGGTGTCGCAGGTCAGCAGCCCAAAACCGACCGGAACCCGGGTGTCCAGTGCCAGGCGGGACAGCCCGTCGGTGGCCGCCGCGCACACGTAGTCGAAGTGCGGGGTGCCCCCGCGCACCACCACGCCCAGGGCCACCACGGCGGCCGCGCCGCGGTCGACCAGCACCGCCGCGCCGAGCGGCAGCTCGAACGCCCCGGGCACCTCCAGCTCGGTCACGTGGGCGACCCCGGCCTCGGCCAGGGCCCGACGGGCGCTGGCTGCCATAGCCGACGTCAGCTCGCCGTGCCAGCGCGCCACCACGAGCCCGACCCGCAGGCTGGCTGCCCCGGCGAGTGCCTCGGCGTCCGCGCGCGGCGCGCCCGCCCCGCTCACGCCTCCCCCAGGCCAGGCAGCTGGTGGCCCATCCGGTCCCGTTTGGTCCGCAGGTAGGCGAGGTTCTCCACCGTGGCGGTGACCGGCAGCGCCACCCGGTGCAGGATCGTCAGCCCGTAGCCCTCCAGGCCCGCCCGCTTGGCCGGGTTGTTGGTCAGCAGGCGCATCGACGCCACGCCGAGGTCGGCGAGGATCTGCGCGCCCGTCCCGTAGTCCCGGGCGTCGGCGGGCAGCCCCAGCTGCAGGTTCGCGTCGACGGTGTCCGCGCCGGCGTCCTGTGCGGCGTAGGCCTGCAGCTTGTGCACCAGCCCGATGCCGCGGCCCTCGTGCCCGCGCATGTACAGCACCACCCCCCGGCCCTCGGCGGCCACGGCTGCCAGCGAGGCCTCCAGCTGCGGCCCGCAGTCGCAGCGCAGGGAGCCGAACACGTCGCCGGTCAGGCACTCCGAGTGCACCCGGACCAGCACGTCGGCGCCGTCACCCAGCTCCCCGGCGACCAGCGCGACATGCTCCACCCGGTCGATGAGGCTGCGGTAGCCGACCGCGGTGAACCGGCCGTGCCGGGTCGGCAGCACCGTGGTCGCCAGCCTCTCGACGCCTCGCTCGCCGCGGCGGCGATGCGCGATCAGGTCGGCGATGGAGATCATCGCCAGCCCGTGGGCGTCAGCGAACGCGCGCAGCGCGGGGCCGCGCATCATCTCCCCGTCGTCGTGCACCAGCTCGCAGATCACCCCGGCGGGGGTGAGGCCGGCCATCCGCGCCAGGTCCACCGCGGCCTCGGTGTGGCCGGGGCGCACAAGCACGCCACCGGGCATCGCGCGCAGCGGGAACACGTGGCCGGGGCGGGTGAGCTCGCGGGGCTCGGTGGCGGAGTCGGCCAGCACCCGGATGGTGCGCGCCCGGTCGGCGGCGGAGATCCCGGTGCTGACCCCGTCGCGGGCGTCCACCGACACCGAGTAGGCGGTCTTCTTGCGGTCCTCGTTGACCGAGGTCATCGGCGGCAGCGCGAGGCGGTCCAGCTCCGGGCCTTCCATCGGCACGCAGATGACGCCGGAGGTGTGGTGGATCATGAAGCCGACCAGTGCCGGGGTGGCCTTGGCCGCGGCGAACACCAGGTCACCCTCGTTCTCCCGGTCCTCGTCGTCGACCACCACGACCGCACGCCCGGCGGCGATCGCGGCCACCGCGGCTTCGACCGGGTCCAGGACCAGCCCCGGCTGTTCGGAACCGCCGGGGGCCGGGCCGGTCATCGGGGGCGCCGGCGTGCTCACCGGGCACCGTCCGCGGCCGGCAGGCGGCCGGCCAGCTGCGCCTCGACGTACTTGGCGACCACGTCCACCTCCAGGTTGACGGTGCCCCCGACCGCGCGGGTGCCCAGCGTGGTGGCGGCCAGGGTCGCCGGGATCAGGGCGAGGGTCACCACGTCGCCGCTGATCGCGGCGACGGTCAGCGACACCCCGTCCACGGTCAGCGAGCCCTTGGGGACCACGTAGCGGCGCAGCCCGGCGGGCAGCGCCAGGTCCAGCTCGGCGCCGGTGTCCCGTGCCCGGCGCCCGGTGACCGTGCCGACCCCGTCCACGTGCCCCTGCACGAGGTGCCCACCCAGGCGGGTGGCCAGGGTGAGCGGGCGCTCCAGGTTGACCGGGTCGCCGGCGCCCAGGGCCCCCAGCGTGGTGCGCGCCAGGGTCTCCGCGACCGCGTCGGCCTCGAAGACCCCGTCGCCCACCGCCACGGCGGTCAGGCAGACCCCGTTGACCGCGACGGACGCCCCCACGGCGAGGTCGGCGCACACCAGCGGGCCGGCGACGCGCAACCGCGCGCCGTCGCCGGACGGCTCGCGCGACACCAGCGTGCCGAGCTCCTCCACCAGACCGGTGAACACGGCTAGACCTCCCAGGGCGTGGCGTAGTCGGGGTAGGACTCCCAGCGGACGTCGTCACCGACGCTGGCCACGTCACCGCCGCGCAGCCGCAGCGTCTGCGCCAAGGTGGTCACGCCCGGACGAGCCAGGGCCGGCGACCCCGCGCCCAGCAGACCGGGCGCCAGGTAGGCCACGACACGGTCGACCGCCCGGGCGTCCACGAAGGCGCCCGCGAGCGTGGGGCCGCCCTCCAGGAGCAGGTGGCGCACCCCCTGGCTGCGCAGCTGGGTCAAGGCCCCCGTCACGTCGCGGGTGGCCAGCACTGCGGTGGCGGCCTGGTCGTCCAGCACCCGAGCCCCCGGCGGCAGCGACCGGGTGCCGATCACCACCCGCAGCGGCTGGGTAGAAGCCGGGGTGCCGTCGTCGCCGCGCACCGTCAGCGCCGGGTCGTCGGCCACGACCGTGCCGGTACCGACCGCCACCGCGTCCACGCTGGCCCGCAGCCGGTGCACGTCGGCGCGCGCCGGGGCACCGGTCAGCCACCGGGACGTGCCGTCCGGGGCGGCAACGCGCCCGTCGAGGGTGGCGGCCAGCTTCCAGGTGACGTAGGGGCGCGCCGCTCTCGCGGAGAAGGCGAACGCTGGGTTCAGCGCGTCCGCCTCGTCGGCGAGGACGCCGCTCTCGACGTCGACCCCCGCCGCGGCCAGCCGCGCGCCACCCCCCGCAGCGGGCGGCGCGGCGTCGGCGGCGGCGTACACCACCCGGGCCACGCCAGCGGCGAGCACCGCAGCGGTGCACGGCGGGGTCCGCCCGGTGTGGTCACACGGCTCGAGGGTGACCACCAGCGTGGCCCCGGCGGCGCGCGCACCGGCTGCGGCCAGCGCCACGACCTCGGCGTGCGGGCTGCCGGCCCCAGCGTGGTAGCCCTCGCCGACGACACCAGCGCGGGGGTCGAGCAGGACGGCACCGACACGGGGGTTGGGGCCATGCGGCACCTGGGGGGACGCGGCGAGCGCCAGGGCGCGGCGCATGGCCGCCACCTCCGCCGTGGTCGCCATCCCGGTCCTCCGCCCTGCGCAGCGGTCACCGGGGACGACGACGGCGTGGCCGGCCCGGGACGGGTCGACTCCCCACCGGCGGCGTGCGCCTACCATCCGGACTTTCACCGTCGGTCCAGGAGTTCCACCTGGTCCACCGGCCGATGGCTTCGGTCGGGTCGCGGACTGTCACCGCCGGTTCGGAGTTGCACCGACCCCGGAGCACGCGTTCGTGTCCCCCCAGTGTGCCACGCCGGCGGGCACCGGGTCGGTGCTACCGGGGGCTCACGCCGGGCCGCGGACCGACCAGGCGGTGAGCACGGCGCGCAGCGCCTCCTCGGAGGTGGGTGCGCCGCGGTCGGTGAGGACGGCGACGACTGCGCCCCTGCGGGCGGTCCAGGTGCAGGCGCTGCCGTCCCCGGTGGGGCCGGCGAACGCCACGCACGACAGTGCCTGCTGCAGCACCGGTGGGTAGGTCACGCGGCCACCGACGTGGGTCGCGCCGGCCAGCCGAGCCACCGCCGTCGGCGTCGCGCTGCGCGGGTGCGGGTGGGCGTCGGTGACGACCACCAGCAGGATCCCGCCGTCCTGGTAGGCCGCGACGACGGGGTGCGGCAGCGCAGCGGGCGCACGACGGGCCAGCCGCCCGGCCAGGACGCCGCCCCCCACCCGCGGGGCACCGACGAGGCTCGCGGGGGCGCGAGCCGGCAGCTGGACACGGACGGCGACCGCCCGCGCCCGGTCGGCGACCGCGCCGGGCCGCCCCGACGCGGAGGGGCCGGCGTGCAGCGCGGCCAGCGCGAGCGCGCTCAGCCCGGCGACGACGAGGACGGCGAGCAGGACCGCCCCGACCAGCAGACCGTTCCCGCGCTGGCGCGCCCGGGTCGTGGGCGGGCGACGGTGCCGGGCCGCCGCGGCGGCCTCCCCGCGAGCCGGAAGCGCCGACGGCGCGGACGCCGCGGGCGGCGTCGTCGGACCCGTCGGCTGCGGCGGGGCCGGCGGCAGCGAGGCGGCCGACGTCTGCACGTGGGTGGACCAGGCCTGCCCGTCCCACCACCGCAGGCCGGCCAGGCCTGCGGGGTCGGTGTACCAGCCCGGTGCGGGCTGGACAGCGGTGACAGTCATCACTCCCCCGAGGGGTTGTGGGCCCGCGGGCCCGCGCTGGCGAGGTGACGGCGCCCGGCTAGGCGACGGTCAGCCTGGCCAGCGTGGCCAGCAGGAAGGCGTGGACCTGGGCGACCGACTTGCCGGCGCCGGTGACCGCCACCGTCTGGTGCCCGCTGGCGGAGTGCCACGTGCAGACGGCGGACGGGGCGTGGGCAAGCGCGAACGGGAACGACGCGCAGGAGACCGCGCCCCCCATCACCGGCGGGAAGGCGATCGCGACGGCCTTCTTGCCGCCCTGCGCCCGTGCCAGGAAGACCGCCGACTGGGCACCGGTGAGCGACAGCGCCGCCCCACGACCACCCGGGGAGGCGGCCACGACCACTGCGAACGGGTTCCCGACGATCTTCCCACCGACGGTGGGCAGGTAGTAGGCGGTGACCAGCGGGCGCAGGCCCGCGCCGTCGTGCGTCAGCGCGCGGATGGAGGCCGTCAGGGAGGCGTTGTTCGCCGCTGAGCCACGCACGCCGTCGAGAATCCGTGGCGGCATGATCACCGGGACGACCACGTGCGGCGGTACCGCGGGCGTGGCCGCCGGGGCGGCGGCCGACGTGGACGACGAGGAGGAGAAGAACGTCGTGTAGGCGAAGTAGCCGGCCACGGCGAGCACCACCACCCCGAGCAATGCGAGCAGCTTGGTGTTCGGGCGGCGGGAGGACCGGGCGGAGGTGTCCGCGGCCTCGTACGGCGCGGTCACCTGGTTCGAGGCCCAGGCGCCGGCCGGCGCGGGACCGGGGGTCGCCGCGGGGATGCCCCAGGCCGCCGCGGGCACGGTCGCTGCCGCGCCCCAGCCGGGGGCCGGCGCAACCGCCGGTGTGGTGTCGGGGTCCGCAGCAGGGTCGGCGCTGCGCACGTGTCCGGTCCAGGAGGCGCCGTCCCACCAGCGCAGCGCGCCGGGCTGGGACGGGTCGCGGTACCAGCCGGAGACAGGGGCGTTGTCAGTGGCCGTTGTCATCTCGTCCTCCGTGTCGGGGATCGTCTGCTTTGGTCGTCTCGGCACAATGGGGCGGCGACCCAAGCCGTCGTCACGCCCCTCCTTGCCCCACGGCTGCCGGCGCCGCACGCCGCTGCGAACGCCCGGGCGGGCGCCTGCTCAGGCATGAGCCCAGGCCGCCAGAACTGCCCGTAGCACCCCCGCGGTGGCGGCGGGGCTGGCCGTGGTGAACACCGCCACCGCCTGGCGACCGCTGCTGGGATGCCACACGCAGACCGTCCCGTGCTGACTGGGCAGCTCCCCCGCGTAGACCGCGCACCGCAGGGGTGCTCCCAGCACGGCCGGGAACGTGGGCTCGTCGCCGATGGTCGCGCCGTTGCCGCCCACCACCTGCGCCGCCAGCGACCCTGGCGCGGTGAGGCTCTTCGCGAGCACGTCGAGCTCGTTGACCCCGCGCGGTGACACCAGGCCCACCACGGTGAAGCGCGCCACCGGCCCCCCGGCGTAGCCGGCCGCAACACTGCGCAACGAGTACGGCTGGCGCACGCGCGCCGCCAGCGACGCCACCCCGGCCAGCGCCGCTGACCGGCTGGCACCGGCCAGCGTGGCGGGCGCCAGCAGCGGAACCACCACGTGGCCGCGCAGCACCGGGGCCACGGCCGCCGGCGCGGCCGCGGGCGCCGAGGTGGAGGAGGAGACGAAGAAGGTCGTGGACGCGACGTAGCCACCGGCGGCCACCACCAGCGCGCCCAGCGCCGCGAGCAGCCTGGCCGACGGGCGGCGCGACGTCGCGGCGGGCGCGGACGGGGCCCAGCCCGGTGCCGGCTGCCCCGACGGCGCCGGCGACGCCCCCGCGGGCGCCTGCAGGTGGTCGGTCCACCCGCCGCCGTCCCACCAGCGCAGGGCGCCGGAGCCGGCCGGGTCGGCGTACCACCCGGGCACAGGAACCTGGCCCGTTGTTGCCGTCATGGGGTCCCTCGTCACGTCGACGTGTCGTCCCCCTAGGTGTCGGCAGGTGGAGCCACCCGGTGAACGCCGACGCCCCCAGGGTGGGCGTGGTCCTTGCACGGGCGTGCCCCCATGCGGCGGGAGAAACGTCGGCGTGGACGCCGACGCCCCCA
>Ga0209698_10007338_pt1 | contig 11581 bp, 5 predicted proteins | sample LitLauG_LLR_2012_FD_187203 | JGI IMG/M metagenome (GOLD analysis project Ga0209698, IMG submission 187203) | Freshwater sediment microbial communities from Pennsylvania, USA - Little Laurel Run_MetaG_LLR_2012 (SPAdes) (version 2) | ecosystem: Environmental > Aquatic > Freshwater > Creek >... | reverse complement strand
AAGATTTTTGGAGTTGCGGAACGTCTGGAAGTCTGCCATGGCCCCGCGACTGGGATGGAACACCGCGTCAGGAAAGCGCTCCTTCAGCGCACGGCAATAAACGTTTTCTTCGATCTGTCCCATGAAGACCAGCTTCAATCCTGTCGTCTGGGCCATGTCCGCATAAAATTTTATCGGCAGCAACACATAGTGCCGGTGCCGGGCGTCGAGAGTTTCCGCGCCCCTCACGTTACAGACCAGGCACTCGGGACCATATCCGGGATATTCGCGCTCGTTGGCCGGGAACAGGCTCCGGCAGAACTCAAGCTCAGGAAAGTTAGGAAACCACTGCGCATAGGACTTGAAGTTGACGCGAGTCTCATCGCCTGAGGAGAGCATTTGCGCTATCTCCCCAATCTTGACCTGATGTGTAGTTTCCGGGATCTTGATCTCCGGGCCTGGCCCTCCCGGCAAAGCCGGGTGATCAATACCCCACTCTGGCAAGACCACGTTAGAAATAAGACAGTCTTCCACCTCGGCCGCGATGCGGCGAACGACCATGTACTGGATCATTCGGTTGGCGAAGCCGCCCATCAAATGAACGTCCACGATGCGCTGCCTATGCCCCGCTTTATTGCTAGCTGACGAACGCTGAGTCTTCCGGGAGGATCGCTTACCTCGCCTCTGCGAGGCGATCTTATCCATAGACGGGTAGTTTCTGACTTTGGCGGCGGACGCCAGTGCCTGCATCTCCTGCATCGTTGCGTCGTAAAACTTCAGGATGAATGTATCTCGTTCATCGTTGTGATCGCTTTTGAAAAATTTGTCCTCTGGTCTGTTTCCCTGGCAGTCAGCCATACCGCGCTCGATTTTCTTGAGCCACTCTTCATGAGACTTCGTAAAGTAGTGGTTGATCCTGATGATGTCGTACGAGACAGAGTCGTGAATTCCTCTCTTGTCGGTGATCTCCCGGCCGTGTTCATCCACAAACACTCCACTCTTCAGAAATGGACGATGGGTAATTAACTGACCAATCAGCTCTGGCTTCGCGATGGTTTTCACATGGCGATTGGCGTAGACGTCCCGGGAGGCCGCCATCGTGAACCGCTTGCAGACGGGAAGATTCTCTCTTTTCTGTGCGCCCGAAGATCCAAACATTCTCCAATTCGGACCGACGCCCCCAAAATTGCGATACAGTTTCAGGGTCGATGGCAGATCATCCTCTCGCATCGGCACAATGAATTCATCGGCATCGATGAATGCGACCCATTCTGCTTCATTCCGAAGACGTCCGACCCCGTCGTAGTAGGCGGGAATCTGCGGGCGACTATAAACACCTTCGCGGCAATGCCATTTTGGCAGGTCCGGCCACGGCACTACCTCAACAACCCCGATTCTTTGTAAATTGCTGAGTAATTCCGTGGTGCCATCATCATCCTGGCCGCTGTTGTTGTATATCAGTAAGCGGTCCACGCCCACAACTCGATGATAGGCAATCCACTCGAGCAAATAGTCATGCTCATTCTTGACGATCGCGCAAATGGCGAGAAAGTGTTTCATAAACAGAACCAGAGGGCAAGGGAAGGCACGTAAGGTTCTGATTCGCGCCAGCCCAACTTCTCGCATGCCGGACATTGGGGTGCACCGGCATCACAAATCAGGAATCGCCTTTCTGAGCATGCTCAGCGTTCCTAACAGGGGCTGCCTGCAATTCCGGCTTGCAGCGGTACAACTGGAGCAAACGATCTACGGTTTGATCGATTGTGGGCGGCTGAGGCAAACCCGCGCACATCCTTTTCCAAGCATCGGGACTGCTCGCGCATTGTTCGATTAGCGCGGCGAGGTCAGCTGTGTTGTTGACCCGAAAATGGAATCCACTCACTCCATGAGTCACTTTTTCCGCCATGCCGCCAATGTTGCTGCACAGAATGGGACGCCCATAGGCCAACGCCTCCTGAATGACCACCGGCGAATTCTCCCACCAAATCGAAGGAACGATCAGCCAACCGTTGCGTCGAATGATTCCTCCCAAATCTTCCGACCTATACGTACCATAAAGCCGCACACAACCGTCGAGTTCTTTCACTGCGCTTTGGAGTTCTGCCATGAAACCGTCGCCTTCATCGGGCACGAACCCATGAATCTCGACATGTACCAGTTTTCGCAGCCGTTTTGGCAGTAGCCGAACTGCCTCTAACACAATATGCGTTCCTTTACGCCGAGAAAGCTGGCCCAACACCACGAACCGCGTCTCAAGTGTGCGATCTGAGGGGATCTCCCGGACGGCGCCGTTCCGCTGCGGCTGCCCGTTTTCGAGCACCGTCATTTTTTCCGGCGGCAATCCCCACGCAACATACCGATCACGCAAAAACTGGCTCGGCGACACAAAAGCATCCACCAGGCCCAGAAAAGATTTCACAAACAATTCGCGCAGGAAAAATTCCTGGGGAGAATAACTAGGAAAGCATAAATGGCAATCGAACGGGGCCGCTTTGAGGCAGAGGGTTCCATCCGTCTTGCGCATCTGGCCGTTGGCATTGCAGATGGCCAGGAATTCGTGAAAGGTTAAAGCGATGAACGCACGGGGAGAATATTTTCGAACCTCGCGAATCAGTTCCAGGCCGAGGTGCACGTAATGGTGAAAATGAACAACGGTAGGTTGAAAGCGCTCAAGCAACGAGCGGAAGTCCTCATATGCCACGCGCCGGTGCGGCTGGGAATGCTTGAAATGGTTGACCGGAGGCGGACTGAACAGAACTTCCATGCCATCCGCTGAGCGAAAAAAAAACGGCGCTCCGATATGTCCCGGAGAATCAGCCACGCGAGCCACAAACATGGCGTCCATGCCCCGCCGCCGCAGCTCCTTCCATTGAAGGTACGCCGCGACCTCTCCACCCCCGTGACTGAAGTCCGGGTGCCCGTGAGAGATGATGAGAACTCGCTCCTCGCTCATTCCAATCCTTTAACCCTTCCGATTGTGACCGAGCCGGTGCCTCGATTAAGTTTCTGCAACCGTACTCCGAATGTCCTCACTTGCGCTCGCCGATGTTACGTACGCCGGCGGGCCGACGATTGGTGCCCCACCTTCTGAATTTGTTCCGCCCAGCGGGAGTTTTGCAGCCAGCAGTTGTAGAGAGTCAGGTTGGTGCGCAAAATGGAATCGCCGATCCTGGTTTGTGACTGGCGCTCAAGGTGATACAGCTCAACATCCAGCGCAACATAATTTTGTCTCCCGGCAGCACAGGCACGCAAGCAAAGATCGGAATCCTCGAAATCACCGACGATGTAGTCCTCCGAAAATCCTCCTAATGTGCGGTAGAGCGCGGTCTCCATCACAGCACAAGCGGCAGTCACGGCAACGACTTGGGACACACCGCTCAGCCCCACAGGACTCTGCCCTTTTAGGGGGTGATCGTTGATCCACATATCACTCCACCCTGAATAGCGGCGAAAGGCCATGCCAGCGTGCTGCACGCTGCCATCTTCGTAGAGCAACTTGGCTCCCAGCATTCCAGGGTCCTGGAGCGATCGATAGGTGCGGAGAAGATCGCTCGCCCAAAGCGGTCTCTTGGGCATCACGTCCGAATTGAGAAACAGAAGATATTGCCCACGGGCGATTTCCGCGCCGAAATTGTTCGCACCAGCAAAACCGAGATTTGTCCGAGAGGACGCGACGACGAAGGGTACCAGGAAGGTGCGATACAGATCCGGACACGCGCTGCTGAAGGCTCCAAAGATGGTAGGGTCGTCCACAACGTAGATCAGTTCGACACTCTGGAAGTCCGGGTCATCGGCAAACAAAGCCATCTGATAATCCGCGAAATCGTGACGTCCGTAGAGTGGCACGAGGATCGACAACAAAGGATTTGTCGGCGGCACTCCGTAGCTGCGGACCACCGGTTTGGGCACGGGTTTGTGCCTGGCGGCCCAAACCACTCCAACCGCAGGCCCGATCTGACGATCCATCAGAGAGCGCAGATCGGGATGCTCGCTCCTGAAAGAACTCAGCAGCGCCCGCACTGTGTGAAGAGCAGTCTCGGCTTTGTCGTCAACCTTAAGACGCATTCTTTCCACTTCCCCTGACGGCAACGCCATTGAGAGGTGGTAGGGAGTATCTCCATTCTTGAGCGGCACATAACAGGTGAACCCATGCTCATCGTCGGTGGCCTTAATTCCCGCACCGGCGAGATGTGAGGTAACGTCGGTGCGAACGTGGCGGATCCAGCTGTCAGTGACGACGAAGGTTGAGGGACCGCAATGGCATGTGATGCGCGGCGCACCTGTCAATTCGCCGTTGAACCAGCCAACGACGAATATGCCTTTATCGGCAACGGAAATGACTTGGTCGATATAAAGACAGCATCTGGGATTAGTGCGCTCGATGGCGATTGGGAGGCGTTCCACCGCTGCGCGACAAGCCAGTTCCAGCAACCCGCGCAGCGACCTTTGTTCTGCCGAGTTGTCTAAGACGACCGCCACTCGCTCGCTCATCGCAAGCACCGCGTCAGCATCCAGCTTGCCTAAGAAAGTGAGGAACTCTTGCCGCGTTTTATGTGGGGCTCCAGTTAGGGGCTTGAACTGATGTACGGTCTCGCTTCCGGTTGCCATCGCAAATGTTGCTTTTTCCGCACCCCTGTCGCACGGTGGCAGGACTTGCGCAAAAGCAAATCCGGGAAGCTTCGGCGTGTCCGTCTTCCGATACAGCGATGACTCAAGAGTTAGGTCGGAGCGCCGAATCCGCACGGAATTCTTCAGAAAGTCGAACACCGAATCACCGACTTGAACCTGTGCCCGGGTCAATTCCGTCACCGGATCAAAGGCCCATCCCGAGACCACCAGGACTCGATCATCAAGGACACAACAGAGATCAATTGCGACCTGAACCGGTGAAGGAAGCGTGGGAAGAAACTCTGATTCCCCTTGCGACGCCAAGGCTGCCGAAGCGAACCTAGTAAGCCGTCTAGCCTCGGGTTTCGCTAAGCTTCGCAACAGTTGTTTCACCATCGTGAAATGGGGCTCAGCTGCCAATGCGAAAGCATTGTTGCCAACAACCGGCCAAACACTCTCGCCTCTTTCGCCGGAAGAAAGCACGACAGACAGTTTCAGATGGTCAGCGAACGTAAGTTCGCTGGGCAGATCGACGAGGACACAAAAGCCGTGCTCATCGTCGCCCGCGGACAACGAAAAATGCTTCATGATGTCCAGCCGCCGCACACAGTTGGCTTGCTGAGGCAAGTCAATCGCAAGATTGCCCACAATGATGGAAGCGCTCCGCACGGCGGTAGCGTACCCGAGAATCCACCCGTAAGCGAAAAACTGTTTATCCTCCACCTGGGCGAAGTCAACGCGGGCGACGACGCCAGTTTCCGCGGACCTGGTTGCTGCTTCGTCAGCACCTGGCGTTTTCAAGTCGAATGTTGTGGGATCCGCCACCAGTTCTCCTGCGTTGCCAGTTCCAGCATGGAAGATCGGTAATTCAACGGCAATGATTCTATCTCACGGCCCTGCACGCCGAACGTTTTCAGTTTCTCTTAGCGCGCGCCAGCAGGGCGCCCAAGGACTTCAGGTGCGATTTGCAGCCGATATCCTTTGCGCCTGCCGCGATTTCCTCGGCTTCCTGGGTAGCCGGATCGGCCCATTGACGTGGTCCTCGAAAGGATCAATTCCGGCAGCGACTATTGCGGGATGTTTCCGGCAGTACTCCTCGACGTCAAAATCGGGGACGGGACTTACTGGGCTGCTGCTGCGCCGTGTCAGATAATGCCGCAAGGGGCTTTCGTCAGCGGAAAGCTTATACCGGGTTCGATACCAGTCGGTGTGAAACAGTGGCGAGGGCCAAGTATCCATCTTCTCGCCGCGCTCCACGTAATCGCAAAGCGGGTTGCGTCCTTCGGTCAACATCTCGGGATAATTCTGGCAATACCACTCCGGATCGAAATAAAAATTCGGCCGGCGTCCCTCCCTCCAGCCATGAGCGTCATAGTGTTCGACAGGATCGACACCGGCCTCCGCCACGTCCGGATAGGCAATGAGGTACCATTCTTTATCAAAGAGTCCAGACTGCGCGATGATGCGCTCGTCTCGCACAATGTCCGCGGGATCAATATGCTTCAACGAACCCAACCCGGGCACTGGGCCGGAGTGATCTCTCAGTTCCTGCCATTTTTCAGCGATCTTGGCCTCGCTCCAGGTGTAATGGATACCCCAGCCGCTCTTAATGTCTTTCGACTTGAGGCCCTTCAAAAGCTCGGCGCTGCGGGCAACCAAATAATCGAGGCCTAAATGCTTAAAGTGTAAGAGCAGGACCTCGCGATAAGCTGGCCAAACCACGTGGCCTGTCGGGTCGGCAGTATGCCTGCCGGGAGCGTAATTGGTGCCTGTGAGTTCCTTGGGGTTAAAGATGCAGAGTCGGTCGTGGCCGACGGAGCGGGTACCGTCGGGTACAAGCTCGTAGAGCGGGCCATCTCCGCTCGGGAAACGATCCCACACCATTTCGTATCCGACGGTTCGAATCGCCGTTATGCCCTCGTCCGCACACTGCTGCAGGTAGGCGAGCAGTCTGGGATGGTAAATGTGTTCGTCAATATCAGTGACGATCACCCAGTCGGCATCGCTGTTCTGCCACATCGTATCGCCGAGCCGGCATTCTTCTTCGACAAACGAGTCGCCAGGAGTGTCAAAATGCGTGATCTCGACCCGCCCGTGGTTCTCCAGCAACTCGAGCGATCCATCGGTAGACCCATTGTCATAGATAAAGTAGCGGTCGACGATAGGGTCATAATGCTGGAAAAAGTAGGGCAACATACGCGCATCGTTCCAGCACAGGCAAAACAGATCAATCCTTTGTTTCCCGGGCATTATGCTCCCATTTGAATCCACCGCCGACCGCGCAATGCGAACAAGCGACGAATATTTGTTCGACGGGACAAGTGGGGGAAGAACTCAGCGACCGCGCAGCAATGCGTCGGCGCTATTGTGCCCTTTTGCCGAAGCGCGTTCAAGCCAAAACCGAGCCTTGGCGGAATCCTTCTTCACACCATAACCCTTCCTATAGCAACGACCAAGTTGGTATTCGGCCTCCGTGTCTCCTTGCTCGGCCGCAACTGCAAACCATTCCATGGCTTCTACAGGATCTGCGTCGCATCCTTGGCCTTCAAGATAGCATTGCCCCAGATTCTGCTGGGCCAATGGGTTTCCCGTGGATGCCGCAGCTCGCCACAGTTCGAATATCTCAACCAGCGTATCCTCTGTCAGATCCGGGGATTCGCTCAGCAGTTGCGCGAGCAGGATCTGCGCACCGACATGATCCTGCGCCGCGGCTTTGCGATACCATTCCGCCGCCGCTTCCACGTCAGGGTCGCCGACCAATCCCATCCTGAAACAATCGCCCATCCAGGCTTGCGCGTAGGGTTCACCGGCCTCGGCAGCCTTGGAGAACCAGGCGTGCGCCGCAGGCAGATCGGGTTCGCCATGGAGTCCGCCCGCCAACAGACGACCCAACGCCAACTGAGCTTCAGCATTGCCTTGGTTGGCCGCTTCCTCGAGCCGTGAGACGGCCTGCTTTCCGTCGAAGGCGACGACATTGCCCTCCATATGCCAGTCCGCGAGCATGTGCGCTGCCGAGACGCTTCCGAGGTCCACCGCCCGCGCCAAATACTGCGCCGCTCGCTCTGAGTCCGGAGGAAAATGTTCTCCACTGGAATACAGATCAAAGAGCGCTTCCGCAGCCGCAACGTTTCCCTTCCCTGCCTCGGCGTCCAGCAGGCTGATGCCTCGCGCGGGATCGCTCTCAATGCCCCTGCCTTCGATCAAAAGAAAGGCGAGGTTGTAACGGCCAAGCGAGTGTCCCACCTCAGCCGCTCGGGCGAACCAGGAGGCAGCTTTCGCGTAGTCCGTTTCTCGTGTATCGTCCTCCGCATAAAGCAATCCAAGTTGAAACGCGGCATCCGCGCTGCCAAGCTCTGCCGCTTGTTCGTACCAGCGTACGGCCTCATTCCGATCCGTGGGGACGCCCACTCCAAAGCGATAAAACGAACCAAGATTGAAATGGGCATTGATGCTTCCCCGCGCGGCCGCGCGCCGCAGCCACTCGGCCGCTAGCGCGAGGTCTTTCTCGGCGCCGGCACCTTCTGTGTACAAAGATGCGAGCACGGTAAGATCCTCCGCCGGAGTCTTGCTGCCTCCAAGTTCGAGCCAGCGTGCGGCCTCGTTCGCATTTCTTGGCGTTCCTCGGCCGCTAAGATACATTTCACCCAGCGCCGTCGCTGCCCCTTGGTGTCCCGCCTCTGCCGCCCGGCGTAACCAGGTAGCAGCCTCTACCTCTTCATCACCGTCCCGTTCGATCAACAGGTTGGCAAGGGCACATGTAGCTTCAATATGATCGTGGAGTGCAGCACGGCGCAGGAAGCTCTCCGCCGCTGACACATCCGCGGGCACGTGTTCACCGTGCCATAGAACAACGCCGAGCAAGTACATCGCTTCGGCGGAATCCTGCTCCGCTGCAAGTTTGAGGTGCTCTATTGCGGAAGGCACATCCTGCGGAACACCCTCGCCCTGCAGCAGCAATCGGCCATACCAATAGTGCGAAGCTGCATTGCCGATCTCAGATGCCTTGACCAGCCATTCGATGGCGCGCGGATAGTCGGGCGGCGTCCCGTAACCTCCGGCATACAGCACACCCAGACCTGCCTGCCCGCTGGCATTACCTTGTCCTGCAGCGGCTGCAAACCACCGCTCCGCCTCAGCCGTGTTGCGCCCCACCCCCAGCCCAAGAGCCAGTTGATGGCCATAGCGGGCTTGCGATTCAGGAATTCCGTTCTCAGCGGCTAAGCGATTCCAGCGCGCGGCTTCGACGAAATCCTTGGCTACCGAAAATCCACGCGGAAACAGCTTCTCCAGCACGCCACCCGCCGCTAACTGCTCCCTCGAGACGCGGTTGTATTCATCCCGAGTCAAACTGGCGGGAGCAGGTGGGTCGATAAAGTAAATCAGGCCAAGGCGCTCCTGAGACGGGCCGTGGCCTTGCTCGGCTGCCGAGCGGTACCAATGGACAGCATCGGCGAGGTTCTGGATAACGCCCTCGGCTCGCTCGAACATCTGGCCCAAACGGTATTGCGCTTTGGCATCGCCGCTTTCGGCCAACCGGCGCAGGGCCTCGTAGGCAGGAAACGACCAGCGCGCAGAAAGTTGCGCTTCCACCGCGACGAACGGATCCTTGGAAGTCCGCGTCAATGCGTTCAACAGTTTTCTGAATGTTCCGCCCAAACGCGCTCGCTCCTACGTCTTCGGTTATGAAGATCAGCTTTGTGCGACAGACAACAAGGTTTGGAACTACGGCTCGTGCATCGCTTCTGAGCCCGAGCGAAGGGCTCCGCCCACCAGATACCACATGATCGTGCGACGGCCGACGATAATATCCGCTTGAAGGGTCATTCCGGGAATGATACGAGTATCGGGCGGCACATCATGCAGGTGCACGCCGGTTATTTGAATGCGGCAATCAAAGTAGGGAGACCGGGTGTCTTTGCCTCCTGCCCCGGCGCTCGCACTGCCAGCGGTCGACAGCGTGTCCTGGTTCCGCACTTCTGTGAACGAATCCTGACTGATCGTTTTAACCTTGCCGGCACCGGTTCCGTGTTCCAAAAACTTGTAAGCGTCGAACTTCAACGTGGCTGGATCGCCCACGTTGACAAACCCACTGTCTTTGGAATCGATTTGCACGTCCACTTCAATGGGCGCATCCACCGGCATGAGGCTAAACAGAGGCTGGGCATCCAATGCCACGCCTCCCGCACCGAGCATGGGAATGCTGAGAACTATGGCGTCTTCCGGGGATTCAAGATTCACCAGGTCCGTCATTTTTTGTCCCTTGGTGAGGTCATCTTGTGCCTGCGCAAGCTGATCTTTCGCGCTCACCAAAGCGGAGAGATTATCGTCGTGCCACTTCTTGATGAACACCTGGCGTTGTTCTTTGAGTGATTCGAGTAAATGCTGCGTCGAAGCGAGATCATTTTCCTGTTCGGAAAGGTGGCGCACCAGCTCAAGTTTCTGATCCTCCACGGCTATCACTTGCAAACGCGTCGCAACGTCGGCGTCAGCCATTTTGTGGTACATGTCCTCGGTTTCCGTCGCAATCTTGAGGCGAGCCTGGAAATCGGTGATTTGCTTGCGATATCCGGTAATTTGCGCTTCGCTGCTCCGGATTCGCTGATCGAAGTCGTTGACCCCCGATGTGTACTCGACATTTCGCTGCGTTGCGATGGACAACTGGAGGGCGTCGTAGGGCGCGTTGGGAATCGGATGGAAGGGTTTGCCCTCTTCTTCTGCCTCCATACGCCGCCTTTGGGCATCATAGTTCGCTACTTTTTGCTTCAGCTGGATCAGATCCGCCTGAACGAAGGTTGGATCTAAGGTCGCCAGCACCTGGCCCTTCTTCACGAACTGTCCGACCGAGACCAAGACCCGATTGATGATGGCTTTCTCCAGAGGTTGCACGGTGATCGCCCCGTTGATGGGAACGACGCGGCCTTCGGCGCTCACAATGCGGTCGAGGTGAACAACCGACACAAACACCACGATAAACACCATCATGGCGGCAAGAACGTACAGGGTAGCTCGTTCTTTCCAAGGCTGCCGATGGGCGAGAATCTCCGCGGTCGGCGACTCGAACGCGTGAGTCTTGGCCTCGATTGAGTTAGATGGCTTCGCTGGGTTGACTTTCTCGATCAGCATTTTGATCCTCCAGTTCCAAGTGGCGATTCTGCTGCCTCCACAGCAACTGGTAGATATCGCAGCCAGCCAGAAGTTTCTGGTGGCGGCCTACCGCGTAGAACTTGCCTCGCTCAAGAACCAAAATCGAATCGGCCATGGACAACGCCGACAACCGGTGAGAAATAATAATGACCGTTCGACCCTGCGCGATGCGCATGAGGTTGGCGTTGACTATGGCCTCACTCTCAGCGTCCAGCGCACTGGTAGCCTCGTCAAGAATCAGGATAGCCGGATCCACCAGCAGGGCTCGGGCAATCGCAAGTCTTTGGCGCTGTCCTCCGGAAAAATTTGCCGCCCCTTCCTCGACGACAGTGTCGTAGCCATTCGGAAGGCGCTCGATGAATTCTTCGGCCCCCGCCAGTTGTGCCATCCGAACGATCTTGTCGAAGCTTGATTTGGGCCGCGCAGCGGCAATGTTGTCCCGTATCGTGCCTGTGAAGAGGAAATTCTCCTGTGGCACAACGCCGATGTTGGACCGCAGATGGTCAAGGTCGATGTCCCGCAAATCCATGCCGTCGAGTTTGATCAATCCTTCGTATTCCCGGTTCAGACCTTGCAGCAGGCGGGTTACGGTCGTCTTGCCCGAACCGCTCCGGCCCATCACGCCAAATATCGTTCCCTGGGGGATCTCGAACGATACGCCATCGAGCGCATAGGCGCCGCCGGGGGTGTAGCGGAAACGCACATCCTGAAATACAACGTGGCCACTGATCGGCAGCTTCAGGCCAGTGCCCGAACGGCCGCCTTCCGGGGGCGTGTTAACCACGGATGCCACTTGACCCAGGGCGCCGCGCGCTTGCTCAAAGCCCTGCAGCACGCCCGCCAATTCAAC
>Ga0209698_10007337_pt1 | contig 11581 bp, 12 predicted proteins | sample LitLauG_LLR_2012_FD_187203 | JGI IMG/M metagenome (GOLD analysis project Ga0209698, IMG submission 187203) | Freshwater sediment microbial communities from Pennsylvania, USA - Little Laurel Run_MetaG_LLR_2012 (SPAdes) (version 2) | ecosystem: Environmental > Aquatic > Freshwater > Creek >... | reverse complement strand
CGTCCCCGTGCCGCACTTGGCGCTGTCCGCCGACACGCCCATCGTCGCCGAGAACAACTGCCCGCCCGCCAGGGCTCCCGGCGGGACCATCTGGAACGAACCGCCGTCTCCTCCCGGACCCTCGCCGTAGTTCAGGCAGAGCACGTCCGTCGGGCCGGTATTCCCGCCCACCGTCGCGCGCATTTTCGCGTGCATCCCGACGGTCGCCGCCCTCTTCGCGACGCACATAAGGCTTCGCCGCAGCAGCAGGCCGCAAGACCTTCTCGGACGGCGCTGCGCTGCGTTCTTGCGTTTCTTCCTTTTCGACAACAGGTTCCACGGCAGACGCCGGAGCGTCGACACGCTGCCCGGAAATCTCTACCGGACTCTGCGAAGCCGCCATCTCCACCGATTCCGCCGTATGCCCAACCGCCGCCGCTGCTTCCAGTTCCTCCGGCTCGTTCGCAACCGCGGTCTCCGGCTGCTCCACGGGTACCGGCTTCGGCGCAATCACCACGACTGGCCGCGCCAAAGGCGGACGCATCGCCCGCGGCCTCGGCTCCTCAATATGCATCGGCGAACCCTGCCGCGCCGCCCGCAACGCCTTACTCTCTGCCGCCCGTTCAGCCGCCGCTTCCGCATGCCGCGCTGCAATATCCGGCATCGCGGCAATCTCATCGGCCAGGCGGACTACCGGCAGCATCTCTTTCACGTCATGTACGCGCACCATGTGGGCGCCATACAGAATCGCCGCCGTCACTGCCCCGGCCGTGGCGAACATCGTGCCTGTCTCGGTCTCCTGCGCCAGAAACAGCTTGCGCGACGGACCGATCAGAATCGGGCAATCCAGCTGCACGAACTGCCGCAGATTGGCGATGATCTCCGAATTCTGTTCCTTGCGCTTGCCAAAGCCCAGACCCGGATCGATCACGATCCGCGCCTTGTCCACGCCTCCGCGCCGCGCGCGGTTGATGGTGGCATCCAGATCTTTCACGACGCCGCCGGCCGGATCCTGCATCGGCGGCAGCTTGACCCACGTTTCCGGCGTCCCGCGCATGTGCGACAGAATCAGCCCGGTGTTGCCGTTCGCCGCGACCTTCACGATCTCCGGATCGAACGTCAGCCCGCTCGGGTCGTTGATGATCTGCACGCCGTATTCCAGCGCACGTTCGGCAATCTCTGCTTTGTAAGTGTCGATCGAAAGCGGCACCGTCAGGTTGCCGCGCAGCCGCTTCAGCACAGGCACGAGGCGCTGCCATTCCTCATCGGCCGTGATGCGGCGCGAACCGGGTTTGGTGGATTCAGCGCCAATGTCAATGATGTCTGCCCCTTGCTCTTCGAGTTCGAGGGCACGGGCGTAAGCGAGGTCGGGGTCGAGAAAACGGCCGCCGTCAGAAAACGAGTCGGGCGTGATGTTGAGGATCCCCATGACGAGGGTCCGATCGCCCAGCTGCAATTCAGACTCGCGCAGCTTCCAATAATAAATTTTTCTGCTCATTTGTTGTGGCGTGTACCAGGGGCACAGCGCCGAGGTGGTATCTACCAGTGTCCCACGGATGGGACGGCGGAGGATGCCGGTGTGGCTGAAAGACGGAACGGCGGCAAACAAATTGGTGGCGTGCCCGGGAGACAGTCGGCGGTCTTTAGTGATCGGACGGAGCTTAGCGGGAAGTTCCCATTTGCTTTCCGACCCAAACCCGGAGCAACCGGAGTGTGGTCCGGGCCCGGTGCCGGTCCATGGCGAACGCGGAATCGAGATCCTCGTAGCGATAAAGTGCCCCGAAGGGCGTGAAGGTTTCCAGTTCTTCGAACGATTCGGGCAACGGCATCCCTCCGACGGCGAGTGTCTCCATTAGCGCGGCGATGTTGTGAGTCTTCTGAAAGGGCATTCCGGCATCCGACAGGAGGGCCTTGATCATCTTCTCCGCCGCCTGTTGGCAGTGGAACCCGAAGACCTCATCCGCAACCGTATCGACGTCGATGACCGCGTCCAGCAGAGATTCGTCCTGGGCCGCTTTGGCCAGCAGCAACAGCGCCTGTTCACGCCGCTTCATAGAGCGTCCGGCCCTGCGAGGCCGCTTCGTGATAAACGTTGCCAGGCGTGTCGCGCCAGTATTGAAAGCGCTCCTCGGAAACCACCAGAAGATCTATTGCCGCATCGAACTTCCTGAGCACGTGGTTCAGCCGGACCATCTCCTGCAAACGATCCGCCGGCTGCTCTTCGACCACCATCAGATCGAAATCACTGTCGCTGCGGGAATCGCCCCGGGCGCGGGATCCGAACAGGATAATCCTCTTCGGATGTGCCGCTTCCACCAATACGTCCGCCACCTTCGATATCAGTTCCTCTGAGCGCGACACGACCCTTTCAGTATCGCTCCCGTTGAACTTCGGAGCAAAAGTGTCGCTGGGAACAGAGACCTGCCGGGGTATGAATTGCCCTCGGCAGGCAAGTGAACCTGACAGAAGCACCTCAGCGTTTTGTGGCGGGGCGTGGCAGAACAAACGAAGCCAAGATGCCGACGCCGAAGGTGACGGACGCCCCAATCAGAACCCACCAGGTGAAGGGGATCTTGGTGGCGAACTTCACCCAAAGCATGGCCATGGCTCCGGCCACGACGCCTGCGATGGCGGCATTTTCGCCTGGCTTCCGGGTGAGCACTCCGAGCAGGAAGACGCCGAGCAGAATCCCCAGCGTGACCGACGCGATGGAGAGGCCGGATTCGAGCACCGAACCCCATTGGCTGGCCAGCGTGGCGATGGCGGCCAGTACGCCGCCCCAGAAGATAGTGGCGAAGCGCGAGACCCGGAGGTAATGGGCGGGCTCGTGGCGAGAACGGGTCAGGGGCTGGTAGAAATCCACGACGGTTGCCGAGGCGAGCGAATTGAGGGCGGCAGAAAGGTTGGCCATGGCAGCGGCTAGGATGGCGGCCATGGCAAGTCCGGCGATACCAACGGGGAGCGACTCCCAGATGAAAGTGGGGTAGAGCCGGTCCAGCTGGTCTTTGCCTATTGGAGCCCCTGCACGCAGCACCCAGAGAAGGACGCCGATGGTGAGAAAGAGCGAGAACTGGATGAAGATCACAATCCAGCTGCTCATCAGCGCCAGGCGGCTTTGACGCTCGGATTTGGCGGCGAGCAGGCGCTGGACCACCAGTTGATCCGTTCCATGGCTGGCCGTGGTGAGGAAACACCCCCCGATCAGGCCTGCCCAGATGGTGTAGGGGGCGGTCCAGGACCAGTGGAAATCGAAGACCTGAAATTTGCCCGCGGCCGAGGCGGCGTCGACCACATGCGCCCAGCCGCCCGGGATTTTCCCGAGGAGGACGAAAAAGCTGATCCCGGCGCCGATGACGTACATGCCCATCTGGATGACATCGGTCCAGATGACCGCCGTCATGCCCCCTTCGAAGGTATAGAAAAGCGTTAGGGCGATGATGACGAGAATAGACGCGAGCCCGCCGGTGTGCAGGATGATCGAAATGACGATGGAGATGGCAAAGACACGGACGCCTTCGGCCAGCGACCGTGTGACGAGGAAAATGCCGGAGGTGACCTTGCGGATCAAGGGACCGAACCGGCGCTGCATCAGCTCATAGGCGGTGAAGAACTGGCCTTCGAAGTAGCGCGGCAGTAAGATCGTGGAGATGACGACGCGGGCGAGCAGGTAGCCGAAGACCACCTGGAGGAAGACATAGCTGCCGGCATAGGCCAGCGGCGGAGTGCCGATGATCGTCAGGGTGCTGGTTTCGGCCGAGACAATAGAAAGCGCGATCGCCCACCAGGGCGCGGTGCGGCCTCCCAGGAAGTAATCCCTGAGTGACTTTTGCTTCTCGCGGAAACTCGCGCCGAACCAGGTGACGGCGGCAAGGTAGGCGAAAATGACGGCCAGATCGAAGAGGCGCACGATAGGTTGGAGGGATTGCAGCGCTTGAGGGATTGTAACAATGACAGGGGGTCCATGTACGGTCGGGGTGGTTGCAAAACGCGCGAATTTCGATTACCCTCAATCAGTTCTGGCCCCGTGTGCCGCGCCGCGCAAGCGGATGTGGTGAAGTGGGAACATATGGGCGAGTCCCGGTGTCCACTTTTGCGTAGCGGGAGCATTGCCGGGGCACGCGGATTTTGGATATACTCCGCTTTGTCCTTTCGTAAAGTTTTCGATAGGGTATCGACATTGGTTTCAATCGGGGATCGCGGTAAATCTGTCGGGAGGCGACGTAACGTGTTAAATCGTTTGACAAGAATTTCGTTTGGAATGGTGGCGCTGAGCTTCCTGAGTGCGGGCTTGTGGGCGCAGGCCCCGAAGGCGCCTGCCGTTAAAGACCAGGGCGAATACGACATCTACACGGCCTCCTCGAAAGAGACGGACCCGGCGAAGAAGCTCGACCTGCTCAAACAGTGGGAGCAGAAGTATCCGGATTCGGACTTCAAGGGCCAACGCAAGCTGATGGAAGCGGGCGCGAACCAGCAACTCGCCATGGCCGCGTACGGCAAGACCGATGCCGCGGTGGTGGATGCTGGGAATAAGGCGGCGAAGACGCTGGTGGATGGCCTCGACACCTACTTCTCGGCCGAAACCAAGCCCGCCGGCGTGGCCGACGCGGATTGGGATAAGGCAAAGAAGACGACTGAACTTCAGGCCAACACGGTTTATGCCTATACGTCGATGGTGAAGAAAGACAATACAACAGCAGAGGCGGCGTTCAAGAAGGTGCTGCAACTGGATCCGGAATCCGCGCAGGCTGCTTACTGGTTGGGATCTGTGATCCTCGCCCAGCGCAAGATCGAGCGTATGCCGGAAGCGCTGTATGAATTCGCGCGCGCCACGGTGGTGACCGGCGCAGAAGCGCTGCCGGCGACGGGCAAGAAGGCCGCCGATGAGTATCTGACCAAGGCGTATTCGGGTTATCACGGCGATGCGTCCGGCCTCGATGCGGTGAAGAAGGCGGCGCTGACCTCCCCCGTGATGCCCGCTGACTTTACGATCAAGAGCATCGTCGACATCCAGAAGGCGCAGGAAGCCGATAAAGATAAGTTCGCCAAAGACCATCCCGACCTTGCCTTCTGGAACACGATCCGGGATGCTCTGGTGGCTGACGGCGGCGACAAGTACTTCGCCGACATAAAAGGTTCTGGCATTCCGCCGGCTGACTCGGCCTTCAAAATGTTCCCTGCGAAGGTGGTGAATCAGGTTTCGCCAAAGGAACTTCTCGTCCAGGTGGAAAATCCGGCAGGCGATGCCACACTGCAGTTTGACGATCCGCTGAACGGGACCATCGAACCAGGTACGACATTCAAGTTCAAGGGCGTGCTCGACTCGTTCGTGAAAGAGCCGTTCATGATGACGTTCACGGGCTTGGCGAAGGAAGACATCGATGGGCTGCCGGACAGCGTATTCGCCGCTGCACCTACCCCCAAGAAGCCTGCGCCCGGCAAGAAAGCTGCCCCGAAGGCAGCGCCCAAAAAACAGTAAGCATTTCGATCCGAATATGACGCGCCCGGTGGCCGAAAAGGCCATTCGGGCGCGTTTTTGTTTGGGCGGTTGTTAATATACAAGTGCAGTTATGCCTTTGTACGAATACCGGTGCCACGGTTGTGGCAAGACGATCGAAGTATTGCAGAAGTTCTCCGACGAGCCGCTGACGACGCACGACGGCTGCGGGGGCGAGATGGAAAAGCTGATCTCAGCGTCGGCGTTCCATTTGAAGGGGTCGGGATGGTATGTGACCGACTACGCGAAGTCGAACGGCGAGACCAGGGCGGCCTCGGAGAAGAAGAGCGAAGAGAAGGAAAAGAAGGCGGACGCGAAACCGGCGGACGGCGGTTCCACGTCAACAGCCTCGCCGGCGCCCGTTTCATCGTCATCGGAAAGTAAGGCTGAGTCTAAGCCTGCGGCCACGGAATCGAAGCCGGCTACGCCCGCAGGGGATTCGAAGGCGTAGCGCGGGCGGGAAGGCGGATAAGCCTGGCCGCCTTAGTCGCCTTTTAGCGCGGCCCACCGGAGGTACCGGCGCAGGTCGCGGCGGTGTTTCCAGCAAAAAGATAAGAACTGGTCGCGCGTGATGCCGGAAGCATCCATGCCAGACCAGGTTTCGATCCGCCAGCGTAGATAAGGACTCGCCCAGGGACGCAGCCGATACCCTTTGGCAAGTCGCCAGGCGACGCCCAGTTCGGCAACCACAGGACTCAGAGATGGCCGGCAGCTTTGGGCTGCTTGGCGTAGTAGCCGCTGCGTGTACGCGCAACAGGATTACCCGGCGCTTTCACTAAGACCTTGATCTGCCGGAAGGTGCCATCGAGCGCAGTGTTGGAAGGCGTGTAGGCGATGGTGTACTGATTGCGGATGTCGTGCGCCACCTGGTGGGCGATTTTATCCACTTCCGAAACGTCCTTCGGATAGAAAACCTGGCCGCCGGTGCTTTCAACCAGCAGATTGAGCGCGCGCTGGGCTTTTTTGGCCTCGCGCTTGTCTTCTTCGCTGAGCAGGCCGATGGCGTAGATGAGAACATCGTCTTCCTGGGCAAGGCGGACCAGCGCTTCGAGCGAACGCTCGCTGGCGTTGTCGTTGCCGTCGGTGACGACGAGGATCACTTTCTTATCGCGTTTGGCCTTCACCTTCATGTGATCGATGGAGGCCCAGATGGCATCGCGCATGGCCGTGCCGCCGCGGGAATCGATCTTGGTGAGGCCCTGTTCCAGCGCTTTGATGTCGCTGGTGAAATCGGCGTCGATGTAATAGGCGTCGTTGAAATTGACGATGAACGCTTCGTCCTGCTGGTTGGAATCTTTCACCAGCGCAAGGGCGGCGGATTCCACAGCCTGGCGCTTCTCACGCATACTGCCGCTGTTGTCGATGATGAGGCCGAGGGAGACCGGGACGTCTTCACGGCGGAAAATCTTGATCTGCTGGAGAACGTTATTCTCGAAAACCTGGAAGGCGCTCTGCGGGAGGTTGGTGACCAGGTGGCCGATTTTGTCGGCAACCGTGACGTTGAGGGGAACCAGGCGGGTTTCCGTGGAGAAGATGGTGTCCGCCTCCTCTGCTTCCGGCGGGGCGGTCTGCGCCGCGGCTGGAGGGGTGGTTTGAGGCGCGGCTTGAGGCGAGGCCTGCTGGCCCAAAACGGGGGGCGGGGTGAGCCACACTGCGGTGCCTGCAAGCAGGCACGTGGCGAGGAAGGAAGGTCTCACGAAACCATTATTGCGTACTATGAGTTCTACTGGGTCGGCGCGTAGTAACCGGTGCGCCAGAAAGCGCGCAGCGGTGGCAGGCCGCGGGGCTGGATCACTTTCACGCTCACGCGCCGGTACTTGCCGTCGCGCGCCGCCGTGTCTCCCATGAACAACGCAGACCTCTAGCCGGCGAGCCGCCGATCTTCTCTCTCCAGGGCCTCATGCAGAAGCATTTTGAGATAGGTCTGATATCGCAGTCCGCGGCGGCTCGCCAGCGCACGGGCTCGCGAAATATCCGCCGGGTCGATCCGAATAGACACCGTGGGCGTCGAGCCCGGCTGGTGTCTCTTTTGCAGAATCGCCGCCAGGCTGGTGGCCCGGCCTTCCTTGACGGCCTTTTCGGTCCAGAGCGCGGTTTCATCGCGGTGATCGAACCACCACTGCGCCTCTTCCGCTTCGTTACTGAATTTCGGAATTTCTGGCTGCGTCGTCATTTGCGCGTTCCTTCGAGATAGAGTCTTTCGGGTCGCTTCGCGGCATCGAAGGCGGTCACAGGCCGGATCGCCTCGCCGCGAAACGTAAAGATCACTTCGATGATTCGGCCACCATTGGTTGTGCCCACCGATTTGACCCGCTCTTCGTCTTCGTATTGAATTTCGAGCATGATGGCATTGGGATCGAGAATTGCTTCGTCCGCCTCTGAAGGCAACACATTATGCCCTGCCAGGTGCCCAACATTGGCGGTGTCCCAGTCAAATTCCGGGCGGTCCTCCACGCGCTAATTGTAACAACAATGTAGTTGCACTGCTGACTGGTCCTGAGACGAGATTGCTCAACCGCAGGTGTCGGCGCCCAACGCGCCTACTGGGTCGGCGCGTAGTAACCGGTGCGCCAGAAAGCGCGCAGTGGAGGCAGGCCGCGGGGCTGGATCACTTTCACGCTCACGCGCCGGTACTTGCCGTCGCGCGCCGCGTTAGCGGGCGTGTAGCCGAGCACATATTGATTTCTCAGCTCAATGCCGATCTTGGCGGCCACGTCAGGGAGTTCTGCGAGATTTTCCACAATAAAGTGGCGTCCGCCGGTGGGCTCGGAAATATCGGTTAGCAGGCCCGGGCCAGCCAGTTCCTCCGGCGTGCGGCCGCGGGAGGCTGCGGGCTCATAGATACCGATGGCGTAGATCTGGACGTCGGCTTCTTTCACCAGATTCTTAATCTCATTCTCCGTATAGCGGCTGCTGTTGTCGCCACCGTCTGAAATCACAATCAGCGCCTTGCGGGGGTTGGTCGCCTTCTTCATGGTGTGCAGGGCGAGGTAGACCCCATCCAGCAGCGCCGTGCGGCCTTTCGATTGGGTGAAGGTCAGGCGGTTCTGAATTTCCTCCAGATTGTGCGTCAGAGGGGTGACGAGTTCGGGGCGGTCGTTAAATTCCACGAGGAAACCTTCGTCCTCGGGGTTGGCGGTCTTGAAGAATTCGGAGACGGCCTGGCGGGAGCGGTCGAGCTTCGGCCCCATGCTGCCGCTGGTATCGAACACGATGCCGACCGAAAGGGGTGCGTCCTCGCTGCCGAAAGAAACCAGCTTCTGCTCCACCTTGTCTTCGGAGATTTTGAAGGATTCCTGATCGAGCCCGGTGACGAAGCGATTCAGCGGGTCGGTGACGGTGACCGGGATCAGGACAACGTTGGTGTCGACGCGGATGTTGGACTTGGGTAGAGGCGCAGCGGCATCCTGCGGCTTCTGCCGGGGGGTAATGTTGACATTTTCCTCCGCGGAAAACGCCACGGCGCAGATGCCTGCGCCGAGGAATAAGAGCGAAATGAGAGCCCGTCGGGATCGCATCGGATGCTTCCCTTTCTGGTTGGAGTCTAACACAAGGAGGCCGTGGTAAGATCGCGTGTGCCCCGCAAAATCCTGGGCGTCATTCCAGCCCGGTACGCATCTTCCAGATTTCCAGGCAAGGCGCTGGCGCAGCTCGATTCCCGCAGTATGCTGGAACACGTTTGGGAGCGCGTTTCCATGGCCCGGTACCTGAGTACCGTGCTGATTGCCACCGACGACGACCGGATTGCCGCGGAGGCGCGTCGCTTCGGCGCACGGGTCTATATGACACGCTCCGACCATGTGTCCGGGACGGACCGGGTTGCGGAAGTGGCATCCGCCTTCGAAAATGCCGAGCTGGTGGTGAACATCCAGGGCGATGAGCCCCTGATCGACCCGGCGGCGATCGATGCGGCGGTCCTGCCTCTGACTGAAGAGCCGGCGATTCCGATGGGCACGCTGTGCAAGCAGATTGAAGATCCGCGGGAAACGGGCGATCCGAACGTGGTCAAAGTAGTGACCGACCGGTTCGGGAATGCTGTGTATTTTTCGCGCTCACCGATTCCGTTTCACCGCGATGCCGTTGATCGGGAGGGAGAAGCTGTCACGCACTTCAAGCACATTGGGCTGTACGTGTACCGGAGGGATTTTTTGCTGCGCTATCCCGACCTGCCGGCCGGTCCGCTCGAGCGGGCTGAGAAACTGGAACAGTTGCGTGCGCTGGAGAACGGATTTCGGATACGCGTGGTGGAGACGGACTATGAATCGATTGGAGTGGATACGCCCGCGGATCTGGAACGCGTGCGGGCGCTGATGTCGGCAGGACGGGCGGCCGTGCATACAGAGACGGAGGGTGCGCGGCGTGGGTAAGTTTATTTTCGTGACGGGCGGGGTCGTTTCGTCGCTCGGCAAAGGGATTGCGGCGGCGTCGATCGGGTGCCTGCTGGAGAGCCGCGGGTTAACGGTGTCGCTGCAAAAGTTCGACCCCTACCTGAACGTGGACCCGGGTACGATGAGCCCGTTTCAACACGGCGAGGTCTTCGTCACTGACGACGGAGCGGAGACCGATCTCGACCTCGGCCACTACGAACGCTTCACGCATTCGCCGCTGACGCGCGACAACAACCTGACCAGCGGGCGCATCTACGAGCAGATCATCCAGCGCGAGCGGCGCGGCGATTACCTCGGCAAGACGGTGCAGGTGATTCCGCACGTGACCAACGAAATCAAGGCGGCGGTCAAGAAACTGTCGGGGCTGGTCGACGTGGTGATCTGCGAGATTGGCGGCACGGTGGGCGATATCGAATCGCTGCCGTTTCTGGAAGCCATCCGGCAGGTTCGGCATGAGGTGGGGCGCGAAAACTGCATCTTCGTCCACGTGACGCTGGTGCCGTGGATCAATGCGGCCCAGGAGCTGAAGACCAAACCGACGCAGCACAGCGTGAAAGAGTTACGCGCGCTCGGTATCCAGCCGGATATCCTGCTGTGCCGGGCCGAGCGGGCGATTCCGGCGGACATGAAGGACAAGATCGCGCTCTTCTGCGACGTGGATAAGGATTCGGTGATCACGGCGCGGGACGTAAGTTCGGTCTATGAAGTGCCCGTGGCGTTTGCCGAGGAAAAGGTGGATGAGATCATCCTGCGGCATCTGGCGCTCGATGCCTCGAGGCCGCGGGATATGGAGCGGTGGAGCGCGATGCTGCACCGAATGCAGAATCCGAAAGACGAAGTGGATATCGCGCTGGTGGGCAAGTATGTGGAGTACGAGGATTCCTACAAGAGCCTGAAGGAAGCGTTGCTGCATGGCGGGATCGCGCACGAAGTGAAGGTGCGTATCCACTGGATTGAGGCCGAAGCGTTTGAGGAGGGCAAGCTGGAGCGCGAGCTCGAAAATTACGACGGCATCCTGGTGCCGGGCGGTTTCGGCAAACGCGGCATTGAAGGCATGATCAACGCGATTGAGTTCGCGCGGGTGAAGAAAGTGCCGTATTTCGGAATTTGCCTCGGCATGCAGACCATGGTGATCGAGTACGCGCGCAACGTCTGCGGGATGACGGAGGCGAATTCCACAGAGTTCAATCCCGCCGCGCCGCAGCGCGTGATCTACAAGCTGCGCGAACTGAAGGGCATCGACGAACTGGGTGGGACGATGCGGCTGGGGGCTTGGCCATGCGTGCTGAAGCCGGGTTCGTTTGCGGAAAAGGCCTACGGAGCGACTAACATCAGCGAGCGGCACCGGCACCGGTTCGAGTTCAACCGGGAGTTTGAGGAAGTCTTGACCGCGGCCGGGCTGCGCATCACGGGTGAGACGCCAAACGGGACCTACGTGGAGATCTGCGAAATCGAAGATCATCCGTATTACCTGGGGTGTCAGTTCCATCCGGAGTTTAAGTCGAAGCCGCTGGAGCCGCATCCGCTGTTCGTTTCGTTTGTGGGGGCGGCGTGCCGGTATCGCGCGCATCGGATGGCGGTGCAGGAAGCGCCGCTGTTGCCCGAACCGGAATACGCGCCTAAGTGATTAAACCGCGCACAACGCCCCGCCCTAGTGGCGGCCTGTGTGGGCAGGACTCATGATTCAGTTTTCTGATTTTGAAGACCCGTCACGGCTGGT
>Ga0209698_10007335_pt1 | contig 11583 bp, 9 predicted proteins | sample LitLauG_LLR_2012_FD_187203 | JGI IMG/M metagenome (GOLD analysis project Ga0209698, IMG submission 187203) | Freshwater sediment microbial communities from Pennsylvania, USA - Little Laurel Run_MetaG_LLR_2012 (SPAdes) (version 2) | ecosystem: Environmental > Aquatic > Freshwater > Creek >... | reverse complement strand
AGTCAAGGCTGCTCTTCCTTCGCGGGGATCGCTTTCAATTGCAGGCTCTTGCGATCGCCCTCGTCAACGTGCAACGAAGTGGACTGGGCTTCGAAAGTCTTCAGAAAGTCGGGATCGTAGTAGGCGTCTCCCTCGACGCTTTCCCACGCGAACAGCGAATAGTCACCCGGGGGAACTCCGCGCAGGGAGAAGTGTCCGCGCTGGTCGGTGACGGCCTTGTGGAAGCGGTCGAGGCGCGAACGCAAGCCCGCCTCCGGCACGGCAACCACGACAGCATTGGCGACTGGTTCGCCTTTTGCGTCCCCGACCATCCCCTCCACCACGCCCCCATTCGCGCCGGCCACCAGGTCAAGCAGGATCGCGCCACCGTTGACGTTGATGCTGCCATCCTCCGCATCGTGGCTCCCGACCAGCACCGCCTTCAGGAACCAGTCACTGTCCATCTCGTTGTTGCCCGTGAGCCGGACGTAGTAGTTTCCCGGAGGAACGTTTTTCCATTCGACGCTTCCATCGGCCGCCACGTGCGTCAGGTAGGTGAACCCGTCGCCCATCGCGAACGCGCCGATGGCGTCGTCATCGCCATCCACGGGTTTTAGCGATACGAAAATCTGGCTGGGATCGAACTTCTCGGGGATTCCCTTCCCTTCGAGGCGTAATCGTCCACGTATCGACGCTCCGGGCAGCGGCGCCAGACGCAGACCTTCAACGTTGTTCGAGACGACCTGCAGCGACTGCCGCGCCATCATGGGCACGGTCGTGTTCTCCACCGTCGCCATGATGGTGTAGGCACCGGGTGCGACGTCGCGAATCACGAAGCTGCCGTCGCGATGCATCTCTGCGCCATTCAGCACAATGTTAAAGTCGCGCGACTGCAGCATGATCACCGCCGAAGACCGCGGGGGCAGGTTCACCACCGCACCCCGGATGCTCAGACTCGGGTTCGGGGTGAGGGAAAAATTCACAGGAAAATCGTCGCCCGCATGCAACTGGATCGGCACTGCCTGGCTGCGATCGACAGTTCCCGGATAATACGTCGTCTGGTACGACAGCGCCGGCTTCGCGCTCGTGCCCGGAGGTTCCGACCGGCCGGCCGCTTCGATCAGGCTTTTGAAATCCGGCGGCGGATTCACCGATACGTTGTAGTTTCCCGCGGGCAGCCCGGCCAGACGATATTCGCCGAGATCATTCGTTCGCTCCGATCCCATCTGCTCCCACCGGCTGCGACCGGAAGCGTACGTCTGATGTAGAACGGAGACTTGCGCGTTCGGCAGAGGGTCTCCGTCTTCGTCGGTCACACGTCCGCGCACGATGGCAGCGGCTTGCAGCCGAATCCGCAGATCTTTGAGTTCCTGACCTGCTGCCAGCATCAGGATGCTGCCCTGACTGCGGGCGGGTTGGTTCTCCAGAAGCCCGGTGCGCTCGGCAAACAGGTGGTAGCGTCCGGGCACAATGCCTTCGATGCGAAAGGTTCCGTCTGGCCCGGTGACGGCGGTGTAGTCTCCGCCCTCCGCCTGGTTCTCGGCGATCAACTCGAGCAAGGCTTTCTTCACCGGCTCGCCCCCCGGATCCCTGACCACAATGCCCTCAATCAGCGCGCGGCGAGCGGGGTTTGCCCCGGCGGAGTTCTGGGCGAAAGCAGCCATGCCGAGGAGCACTATCAGCCAGTATGCGGGAAACCACTTCATGACTTTGCTTCGGGGAGGCTGGGGGCGCGGCCTTCGCCGGGAGGATCGTGCCACAGTCATTCTATCCCGGTTCTCCGCCCCACCCAAGGGTGTGCTGGCGAAGTGCCTAGTGGCTGGGCATTTCCACAGGCGACTAAGCTGGGACGCGTAAGCCAAACAAAAGAAGTCCACAAAAAGAATTTGACACCGACGCGCTTTTGTTAGATAGTTAGCTTGTTGTCTAATTACATGAGCCGCTAACTATGGCGCCATCCACCAATAAAGCGTTCAAAGCCCTGGCCGATCCGACGCGGCGGGAGATTCTGAATCTGTTGCGTCGCGGCGAAATGACCGCCGGCGATTTGGCCGAACGCTTCGACATGACCAAGCCCAGCATGTCGCATCACTTCGCGGTGCTGAAGGACGCGGACCTGCTGACCAGTCGCCGCGACGGCCAGCAGATCTGGTACGGGCTCAACACGACCGTGGTGCAGGACTTGATGGCGTGGGCCATGGACCTGATCCGGGGGGATCACGAAACGGGACACCAGGGAACGCCTGCGAAATAGAATCGGTCTGGCGGGAAAGAGGCTTGAACCCATGACGCGCAACTACTACATCGTTGGAGCCCTGCTGATCGCAGCCGTGCTGGCCGCGACGGCGGCCGCCTATCCGCATTTGCCCGAGACCATTCCCATGCACTGGGACGCACAAGGCCACGTGAACGGCTGGGGAGCCAAGTGGACGCTGTTCACGATCGATCCCGGAATCATGGCAGGCATCCTGATTCTTTTCGCCGGGCTGCCCTGGCTGTCTCCAAAGCATTTCGAAATGGACTCGTTCCGTTCGACGTATCTCTACATCATGATCGTCATTCTCGTCGTGATGGCGTACGTGCATGCGCTGATCCTGGCGGCGGGTCTCTCGCTAGCCATCGACGTTGGCCGCGCCATCGAAGGCGGTATTTGCCTGCTGATTGCGCTGCTGGGCAACGTGCTGGGCAAAGTGCGGCGGAATTTTTACGTCGGAGTGCGGACGCCCTGGACCATCGCCAGCGAGCAGGTCTGGAATGCCACGCATCGCCTAGCGGCCAAGACGTTTTTCGCAGGTGGAACCCTGGGACTGCTGGGGGTGCTCTTGCGGGCTCCGTTCTGGCTGCCGATCGGGCTGATTCTGACCGCGGCCCTGAGTCCGGTGATTTACTCGCTGGTGTTCTACAAGCAACTGGAACGCACCGGCAAATTGAACGGCTAGTCGAGGCTCCAGTGATTTTCGAAACCGGCGAGTTTCGCTCGGCGGACAGCCGACCGCGGTTGTCCCCACATGCCGCGTGTGCTCTGCAAGCAACTTCCTTGCCTGACAAGAACTCCGCCCCGGAGGGCGAATAGCATGAAACACATTATGATTCTAGCCACCCTATTGATCGGCGCGACTCTGGCGCACGCCCAGGACATCGCGGGCGATTGGCGAGGAGCGCTCAACACCGGCATGGGAGAGCTTCATCTCGTGCTGCACATCAGGAAGGCCGCTGACGGTACACTTAACGCAACGCTCGACAGCGTGGATCAGGGAGCCAACGGCATTCCGGTCAACTCGGTCACGCTGAAAGATTCCAAACTGAGTCTTGATGTTGAGGCCGTGCACGGCACGTACGAGGGCAGGTTGGACGCCGACGCCAAGACCATCACCGGCACCTGGTCGCAAGGCAGTTCCTTGCCGCTCGAGTTCAGCCGCGCCGCGGCGCCGGTCAAGACGGAGCACAAACCGGCGAAACCTTCCGATATCGACGGGACATGGACCGGTGCGCTCGACACCGGAACCATCAAGTTGCGGGTGGTCTTCCACATCACGAATACCGAGGACGGCTTGGTCGCTACTCTGGACAGTCCCGACCAAGGCATGAAAGGCCTGCCGGCGTCGGCGGTGAAGCGGGACGGCGCCTCGCTCAAGATCGAAGCCAGCAGGATCGGCGGAGGATTCCAGGGAAAAATCGCGGCCGACCTGCAGTCGATCGACGGCCAGTGGACCCAGGGCGGGAGCGCTGTGCCGCTGGTATTAAAGCGCGTTAAAGATCAGGCGGAACTTGAACGCAATGAGCCGAAGCACCCGCAGAATCCTGTGAAACCGTATCCTTACCGCGAGGAAGAAGTCTCGTACGACAACCAGGCGCAGAACGTCACCCTTGCCGCCACGCTGACTTTGCCGGAGGGTAAGGGACCGTTTCCCGGCGTACTGCTGATTACCGGGTCCGGTCCGCAGGATCGCGATGAGAGCCTGCTCGGGCACAAGCCGTTTCTCGTGTTGTCGGACTATCTGACACGGCATGGCGTCGCCGTATTGCGCGCCGACGATCGTGGCGTGGGCAAGTCGACGGGAGTCTTCGCCAAAGCAACGACCGCCGACTTCGCCACCGACGCGGAAGCTGGCGTCGCCTATCTGAAAACGCGCGCTGAGGTCGATTCGCACAAGATCGGACTGATTGGCCACAGCGAGGGTGCCATCATCGCTCCCATGGTTGCCGCACGCAACAAAGACGTTGCGTTCATCGTGATGATGGCAGGAACCGGCGTTCCAGGCGACCAGGTAATCGTGGCGCAGAGTGAGGCCATTGACGTCGCCAGCGGCAAGAGTCCAGAAGAAGCTGCCAGGAGCGCCAGTAAAGAACGCGAGATGCTCACACTCGTCGAAACCGTAGGTGATCAGGCTGCACTGGAAAAGGAATTGAAAGAAAAGATGGCAGGCGACGTTCCGGAAGCGCAGATCGGGATGCAGATCAGCCAGATCACATCTCCGTGGTTCCGTTACTTTCTGACCTACGATCCGGCAACCGCGTTGCACAAGGTGAAGTGCCCCGTGCTGGCCATCAACGGCGCCCTCGACAAGCAGGTGTTGCCCAGCCAGAATCTTCCCGTGATCCGCAAAGCGTTAGAGGAAGCCGGCAACACGCATTTCGAGATCGATGAATTGCCGGGCTTGAATCACCTGTTCCAGACCGCGAAGACAGGCTCGCCCATGGAATACGCCCAGATCGAAGAGACGATGTCGCCGGTCGCGCTGGAGAAGATGGCAGATTGGATCAGGAAGCGGTAAGACCATGTACGGACGCGTTGGCTCGCCCGTCCTGTCCGCTAGCTGTCTTTCCGATAGAGCAGACTTCGCATGGCTTCGCGGCGGGCGGCGTTCGCTCCCTTGTCGGTCTTCCACCCGTCGGCAGGGTTTGCATCTGAACCTGTAGCCTCTTCTTCACTGCAGTCCGGACAACGGTTGGCAAAGCCGGGCTTCCCCGGCTTCAATTCGAACTCTTCGCCACAAACCGCACAAGTTTTAATAGGAAATGCCATCCAACTTTCCCAGTATCAAAATGTGGGGACAGCCGCCCTCGGCTGTCCGCCGCGCGACGGCGCGGCACACTGCTTAGTTCAGGAAATACTGCCGGTACAACGTATCCCTCTGCGCGGGCCGGAAGCCCGCATCGCGAATAATCCGTCGCAACTCTTCTTCGGTCGTGCAGTTGGTCACACCCGCCGCCCGCACCACGTTCTCTTCCAGCATCACCGAACCGACGTCGTTCCCGCCGAAACGCAATCCCATCTGGCAGACTTTCAATCCCTGCGTGACCCAACTGGACTGCACGTTCAGGAAGTTCGAAAGATACAGCCGCGAAATGGCCAGCACTTTCAGATACTCCACCGCCGTTGCTTCGTCCCAATGCCGCCCGCCCAGCGCGGTATTCTGCGGCTGAAAGCTCCACGGGATAAATGCCGTGAACCCGCCGGTCTCTTCCTGCAGTTCGTAGAGGCGCTGGAAGTGGTGGATGCGGTGCTCGTATTTTTCCCCGACGCCGAACATCATGGTTGCCGTCGTCCGCATGCCGATCTGGTGCGCGGTGCGATGCACATTGATCCAGTCCTCAGTCAGGCACTTCAGGCGCGCGATTTTGTAACGGACTTCGTCGTCGAGAATCTCCGCCCCGCCGCCAGGAATGGAATCGAGCCCAGCATCGCGCAACCGCAGCATGGTGTCGCGGATCGACAACCCGCTGTACTCGGCAATCGCAATAATCTCCGAGGCCGAATAGCAGTGCAGGTGAACCTTCGGGAAGCGTTCTTTAATCCCGCGCAGCATCTTCTCGTGCCAATCAATCTTCAGATCCGGATGCAGCCCCCCCTGCATGAGCACGCCGGTGCCGCCGAGTTCGACCGTTTCACGAATCTTGTCGTAAATCGTGTCGAAGTCGAGAATGTAGCCTTCCTTCGCAGCCGGTCCCTTCAGCGGCCGATAAAACGCGCAGAAGGTACAGTACTCGGTGCAGAAGTTGGTGTAGTTGATGTTGCGGTCGATGATGTAGGTGACCACGCCTTCCGGATGCAGGCGGCGGCGCACCGCGTCAGCTTCCATCCCCATGCCGATTAGGTCATCGGACTCGAACATTTCGAGAGCTTGCGGTTTGGTCAAAGACATGGCGAATCCACAGAACCTGATTCAATTGTAGCCGACAACCCGTCAGGACTGCCCAAGGGTAAGGCCGCCCAGGAAACAGGCGGCCTTGGTGGAAGTTACTGTGTTCAAAGCCGAGGACTGCAGCTTAGTCTCCGGCCACCGGCTCGGCCACGCCCGGCTTCGGAGCATGGGCTCCATTGCCGTTCGGTTTCGCCAGCGCGCCCAGGGGGATGAAACCGTCCTGCGATTGCACCGGCTTCTCTTTCAGCACCACTTCGCGATAGAGAGAAGCCATGCGGGCGTTGTAGGCCGCATCGTTCTTCTCCGGACCGCGCACCTCGGGAGCCGCGGCTGCTTTCGCGTCCCGCGCCCGCTTCTTCTCCTCGCGTGCGTTCTTGGCGATGCCCAGTTTGTCCAGATCGTGCTGCAGTTCGTTGGTGACGATTTCCTCGCGCAGTTTCAGATAGCCGCTGGCGGCTTCTTCCATCTTCACTTTCTTGCCGCCGGCGAAAATCTCGTGCCGCCCATGCTCCTCGTACCATTTGGTAAGCGTGGCGGTCATGTGCATTTTCTCGATGATGTTCCTCCATCCCACGCCGGTGTTGTAGGCGCAGAAGGAAATCTCGCCTTCCTGCGTGGCATAGGGAATGATGCACTGCTCGGTGCGGCGGAAGTCGTAGTTGAACAGGTCCTGGAACCACATGCCGGCAATGAACAGGAAATTCCAGCGATCGGTTGTGCGCCTTTTCATCACGTCGTCGATTGTGCGATCGGGACCAACCTTGCCGTAGTCCTTTCCGGTGACGTGATAATTCTTGTCGAACTTCCTCAGCAAATCCATTAATTTGAAGTGCGTCGGCGACTGGAACGGATCGTAGTTCTTCATCAGGCACAGCGCCATGCCCACGCCCGTCAGAAACTTTCCACGCGAGGCATCGTTGACCTTGGCGATGTCTTTGGCAAGCTGATCGCCGTGCAGGAAGGCCGTGACCGGCACTGCTTCCTTGGTTTCCTTGTCGATCATGACGGCCATCCCGGTTCCGCAGTTCGGGTGACACCCGCAAGAGAGCTGACCCCAGTCGTTGTTGGCGTCTTGCGCGTGCATCAGGTCGGCCCAGTCGCTGAACGTTCCCATGAAGCTGATGGGGAACCAGTCACGGGCGGGCTCGCCGAGGCCGGTCTGATTCTTCACGTCGTGGGCGAGATGCGAAAGCGTGTAACGCTGCGCCTGGCGCCGCTCGTCGGTGACCGCTTCGTCGCGGCCGGTGAAGCTGACTGGCTGGAAGCTCAGAAAGCTGATCGTCTTGGGATTATCCAGCGCGAACTTGATGATGCGCCCGACCTGCTCGTTGTTGATGCCGTTGACGATGGTGATGACGGGGACGATTTCGCAACCCGCTTTGTGCAGGTTCTCGATCGCCTTCAGCTTGACGTCGAACAGATTGCCGACCAAACGGTGTGCGTTGGCCGCGTTGCCAATGCCGTCAAACTGCAGGTAGGCATAGCGCATGCCGGCTTCCACGGCCTGCTGCGCAAACTCAAAACTCTTGGCAAACTCGATGCCGTTGGTCGCCGCCTGCACGGAGTTGTATCCGACTTTGCGGGCGTAGCGCACCGCGTCGAGGAAGTAAGGCGACAATGTCGGCTCGCCACCGGAGAACTGCACGCTCATCTGCCGCCGCGGCTTGATGGTGATGGCGTTGTCGAGCATGGTCTTGATTTCTTCCCAGGTGAGTTCGTGCACGAAGCCGACCTGGTTGGCGTCCATGAAGCAGGGATCGCACATCATGTTGCAGCGGTTGGTCAGGTCGATGGTGAGCACCGAACCGCGGCCGTATTTCACCGTCGACGATCCGTGATGATGCAGGTGCTCGTCGTTGTGGGCAGCGATGTCGCGGCCGGGGAAAACGTCTTCGAGGTGCTTGGAGAATTCGGCATCGATCGACATCACGTCTTCGAAGTGGCCATGCTTGGGGCAGTCCTTCACCATCAGGATCTTGCCGTCGCGCTCGATGATCGTCGCCTTGATCTCTCCGACCTTTTCGTTCATCAGCACTTCGTGCGGCAGGTGGCCATCGAGGATCTGCTGGCGGATTTCTGGGACACACCTCGGGCAGAGCGAGTCGGTCGAGCGCGGCCAGCCCAACGGCGGCTTGGACTTCTCGTAGGACTTGAGCAGAGGCTTGTCGGACCACTTTGGAGTCGGGGACGGGTTAGGGTTGATCCGGTTCAGACGGTCAAACACCACCCAAGTGGCCTTGGCGGCGGCAACGGCTGCTTTCTCTACGTACTTGATCGGCTTGCGCATGATCGCTTTTTCGCTCCTCTGGCTTCTTGCTCCAAGCTGCCTTCAGCGGAGCTGAATGCGGCTAGGCCTTTCCCTTCATCTGCTGACTGCTTTTTGGGTTTTGCCTTGCCTTGGGCGAACCTGAGACTCACCCGCAACAGCGGCTCTTCCCTGGGATTCCTGGTCGTTAAGCCTGGGTTCCTACACTTTTCCCTGGGTATTGGACTAGGCCCAGCCTATTGCAACGGCGAGGAACAGCGCATCCATATCCCAACGAACGGTGCAAAATCGGGGTTTAGCGGTTGCTGCGGGGTGTTGTACGGGGTTAAGTCATTGAAAGTAAAGGGGAGAGCGCTTGGGTTACTTACTTCAACGGCTGTCCCGGGGCGAGCACACCTTTTCCTGTGGCCCAGGCATGGATCTCGGGACTAAGCAGGCCGGCCTTCACCGCCGGATCGTCTTTCAACAAGGTCGCGGTCTGTGCCGCATTTTTTCGGAAAATGTCGACGGCTCTCAACTCTCCTGGAACACTCAACGGGAACAGTCCGCCCACAGCCAAAGATCCGTTCGCCGTCATTTGCTTCGTGAAAATGGCATGTTGCTCCAACACGGAATCGAAGCCGAGCGCGTCCGCTTTCCACTTCTCGGACTTCTTCATCAGGACAAGCGTGTATTGGTCCAACCCCGTGGTTTCGCCTGGCTGGTGCAGCGCACTTGGGTCGATCAGCCATGGCCCGTGCACCTCGGCAGAGAGACGGCCGGCTTTCACTGCCGGATCGCTGTTCGCCCAATCCTGCGCTTCCGCCGCCGAGTCTGCCCGAAACACGAAGATGCCGCGCAGCACGGTATCGTCCATAAACGCCACCGTGAGTTTGTGCTCCGCGGTCATCTTTCGGATGTTGCCCATGTGGGCGCCCTGCAACTTCTCACCCTCTTCCTGGGTGAGTTGAGGGGTATCGGAGGGACGATTCAAGAGGACGAAAAAGTACTGGGAGGAGCTGGCGGTCTGCCGCGTCTGGGCTTGCGCCGGCGCTAATCCGGCCAGGGCGAAAACGATGAGTGGGAACAGCAGATCCCCGACATTTCTTCTCATAGGCTGAGAACAGGATACACCGCGCAGAGGAACCCGCTCCTCCCCGGATGAACCGGATGAACCGACCGTCCGCCTCGACTTTCGACTTACCTCGGACGAGGCGTCCAGGGCTACGGTAAAACGGCGTGCGGTCGTGCTTACGGCTTGGCCCAATCCTGGCACGAAAGCCCTTTCACAGGCGAAAACTCAGAAACATTCGAGGTCACTAGAATCAACTGCTGGCGTAACGCCTGCCCTGCCATCAGGAGATCATAGGCACGATGGGTTTACCTGAGGATTGGAGGGATGCCCGCAGAGTCCCGGCGGCGCGGGAGTCCGCATCGTCGAACGGCAGAACCAGGATTGGGCCCGAGAGGAAGGCTTCGAGACGCTTACGGTTGAGATCCTGCCGGGTGCTTCTGGCCACCCCGTCCCACAATTCGAACAGAGCAATGGACGAGACCAGAACGTGCGAACCCGCCGCTGCCGCCGCCATCTGCATTCGCGCACGAACCGCCGGCTGGCCGTTGATCAGGGCGATGCAGGCATGCCTGTCCAACATGTAGTCCACTAGAAAATCTTTCGCCTTGGGAGCAACGGGTTGGCGGCGTCCTCGAGGCAAGAACGGCTCAGAGTTGAACTGATCCAACTCCTCAAACCAGCGGGCCGGGTCCGGAATAACGGGTTCGAGCAGCACTCCTTGCGGGACGCGGCGGATGCGCACGCGGTCTCCCTCGAACCGGAAAGACCTGCTCTCAGAACACGAGCCCCACGCCCCCGCCGATCGCGTCGCTTCTCCAATTCGCCAGCCCGTTCGGATTGCCCAGCGTGGGCGAGAAGCGGAAGTATCGCGTGTCGTAGGTGACGCGGGCATACCACTTGCCGAAGACGTATCCCGCCGTTCCGCGAATGTCGTAGCCGTGCTCGAGGGTGGGATGAGGATAAGCCGTTCCCGATTTGGGGGCTTTGTAGCGGGGTGTGAATTCCGGCGAAATCTGAGCCTGGATAAAGGCGTGTTTCGGAGCGTTGCTGAACTTATATTCGAGCACGGCCGGCAGTTCGAGCAGCATCATGTTGTAGCGATTGAAGACCTGGCTATCGACCGTGCTCGAGGGAAGAAGGATCTTTCGCACTTGCACGTGAAAGCCAGCCGAAAAGTGGTTGCCGAAGTGAAACATCGGTCCGGCAAAGGCTGCGAATTCGGTGGCATGCTTGCCGGTATCGACGGGAAAGCGAAGCTCGCCACCCGCCACCAAACTGGGATTTCCCTCTTTTTGATTGCCCCGCAGCACAACGAAGTCGCCGCTCACTCCGCCCAGCGCGCTTGTGTCAGACGCCAGACCGCCAAACTTGTCCTTGGTCTCTCCCACATCGATGCCGACCGTGGCGCGCTGGCCATAAGCCGAAGCGGCGGCCAGAAAAAATAGAAATAGAAATAATAAGAAGACCTTCTGCCTCTTGCAGGGCTCGATCACGAATTCCCCTCCCTTGTGGGAAAAAGTGTACACTCCCGCCAAGCAACGCCGGGAGTGCGGCTCTGGTTCCCGGAATGTTCCGCGAAATGGCTGGAGACTTGACGCTACCTCTGATGCGGGTCAAGGACCGATTGTATGTCCAACCCCAATCGCGCTCGCGATTCAGAATGACAAAATCGCAGCCTTCGGCTTAGAATCATATGTAGGCTTTTCTCCCCTTGAGATCTTGCGCGCAGGTCGTTCCGATCTGCGTCGAGGAAACCAGAGTTCAGTGCCCTTCCCCCTATTGAGTTTGAGGAATGACAGCAAGATCGGAAGCCGCCTGCGCCGGGGTATCGCGGTGGGGCTGGTGGGTTGCAGCCTGTCGGCGGCCGGTTCTCCTGCCGACGCCAGGCTGGTGGCGGCGGCGGTGGACGCCCATTACAACCATCTGCAGTCGCTGGAGGCGCAGTTTACGGAGGTCTACCGGGGAGCGGGAATCGAGCGCACGGAGACGGGAACCCTCTGGCTGAAAAAACCCGGCAAGATGCGCTGGGAGTACCGTTCTCCCAGGGAGAAGCTGTTTGTCTCCGACGGCCCAGATGCGTGGTTTTACGTCCCCGGCGACCGGCAGGCGCGCAAGACGGCTGCGAAAAAGCTTGAGGA
>Ga0209698_10007332_pt1 | contig 11587 bp, 10 predicted proteins | sample LitLauG_LLR_2012_FD_187203 | JGI IMG/M metagenome (GOLD analysis project Ga0209698, IMG submission 187203) | Freshwater sediment microbial communities from Pennsylvania, USA - Little Laurel Run_MetaG_LLR_2012 (SPAdes) (version 2) | ecosystem: Environmental > Aquatic > Freshwater > Creek >... | reverse complement strand
CGCCCATACGGAGGGGCACATGGGCTTGCTGGATAGTTTGGTGGGCGGCGCGGTGGGCGCGGGATTGGCGGTAGCGGCCTCGAAGATTATCGAGCAACACGGCGGCGTGCAGGGCGTGATCGATCAGATGCAGCAGCACGGCCTTGGCGATACCGTCAAGTCGTGGGTGTCGACGGGTCCGAATGCGCCGATCTCGGCGGATAAGCTGCATCAGGTATTCGGAACGGGCACGATCGAGGAGATCGCCCAGCGGGTTGGGATGACCCCGCAAGAGCTTTCGCAAAAACTTGCAGTGTTTTTGCCGCAAGCGATTGATCACCTCACGCCCAACGGACAGCCGCCGCCTGCCGCCAGCTGATCAGGACGGCGGCGCATGCGAGCTGACGAAGTCTTCGCAGGCTCAATTCCGGAAAATTACGACCGGTATCTCGTGCCGCTGATATTTGCGTCTTACGCCGTAGATCTCGCAGAACGCGCGGCATCCTTGTCGCCAGAAAAGGCGCTTGAAATCGCCGCCGGCACAGGTGTGCTCACCCGCGCCTTGACGGCGAGACTTTCAGCCCGCGCAAGCTATACAGCAACCGATCTCAACCAACCGATGCTGGATTACGCCGCCTCGCAACAGCCCGCCGGTCGCACAACTTGGCGCCAAGCGGATGCGCTGGCGCTGCCTTTTGAAGCCGGCGCATTCGATCTTGTTTGCTGCCAATTCGGCGCGATGTTTTTTCCTGACCGTCGGTTGGCCTACCGCGAAGCCAAGCGGGTATTGAGGCCGCAGGGGCACCTCTTGTTCAATGTTTGGGATCGGATTGAGGAAAATATATTTGCCTATGAAGTTACCAAGGCGCTGGCGGAGATGTTCCCCACCAATCCGCCGCGCTTTCTTGCGCGCACGCCGCACGGCTATCACGAAACAGCGTTGATCCGCGAGGAATTGGAGGACGCAGGTTTCTCGCTGGTCGAGTTCGAAACGCGCGCCGCTCACAGTAGGGCGCCGTTGGCGATGCTTGCAGCTCTTGCTTATTGCCATGGAACGCCGCTTCGCGGCGAGATCGAGGCCTTTGGCGCGGGCGCGCTCGAAGCTGCAACCGCGCATGTGGCCGCACGGCTTGCGGAGCGCTGCGGCAGCGGGCCGGTCAGCGCCAAGGTTCAGGCCCACATCATCGTTGCTTTGAGCTAATGCGGCCCCTTGAGGTCGGGCGTCAGCAATTTGAGCGCTGCGGTTGGCGTTTCGACGCCCGCGGCGTCGAAGGCGATCTTGATGCGGCCGAGCAGATCGCGCCCGACTGCATATTGCATGCCCGGCATGGTCTTGATACGGCCCTTGATCGCGATGCCGGCATCGCTGATCTTGTCGACGCCGGCGATTTCCAAAGGCGCAAGAGCGAGGCCGGAAAGATTTTCATCATGTTGGAGAGCTGCGCCCGCCTCGCGCATCAATTGCATGGCCCGGGCGATGTCGGATGAGCGCGAAATCGTGATTTCAATGACGTAGTAAGAGAAATTCTTGCTTTGATTGTGGATGACTTGCGCTTCTGAATACGGAAACACGTGCAAAGTGCCGTCGTAGTCGCGCAGTTTTATAGTGCGCAGCGACATCTCTTCGACGGCGCCGCCGACATCGCCAATTCTAACCGCGTCGCCAACTGAGACGGTGTCTTCAATGATGAGAAAGATGCCGGTGAGGAAGTCTTTCACCAGGGTTTGCGCCCCGAACCCAAACGCGACGCCGACGATGCCGGCGCCGGCCAGAAGCGGGCCGATCTGCACGCCCACGGCAGAGAGCGACATCATCACTGCCAGCACAACCAGACTGGTATTGACCACACCGATTAACAGCGGCGCGAGCGTGCGAAGCTGAGAGGCGCGGCGCGGCGTGCTGGCGCGGAGCGCGATGCGGGTGAAGAGCTGCATAATGCTCAGCTGCGAAATTTCCATCGCCGCCAGCGCCAGCACGACAATGAGCACGATGCGCGCCGCCGCCGCCAACGCGGCCCCTACCGGGCCTTGAGCTAGCACGCCCAGATCAAGACCCCAGACGCGCAAGATCACCAGCAGCGCAGCGCTGACAACCGCAAGACGAGCGACGCCCAGGCTGACGCGGCCGATGCGCCTGCGGCGGGCTGCGAGCTCCGCTTGGGCGTCTTCGGGAAATAAGCGCTGCGCGAAGCCGTCGAGCGCGACGTGCAGGCCCCAGACGATGAGCGCAGCGCCCATGAATACGAGGACGGTGAGGCCGCCGCGAACCGCGATCTCTATAGGGCCAAGCTTGGTCAGTCCGACAAAGAGGTTCTGCGCTTGCATCAGTAGGTTCGGGGCGGGTTCTGATTGACCGGGGGCAAACACCATTCAGCCGTCAGTCCTTTTCGCCCGGGCGCGCGAACGCCAGCAGCACCCACCCGGCAATGACCGCAGCGCCGCCAATGGGGGCGAGAAATCGAAGGCCGTTATCGGCGCCGAAACTGGTCAAATAGATCTCGCCCGCAAACAGGTTGGCGCCCAAAAGCATCAGCCCACCGGAGATTTCGTTGAGCAAGCCGCCACGGTTGGCGATGGCAAGGCCTGCGGCGGCGGCGCTCAATTGTACGATGCCGGCGACGATGACATTGTCGAAATCGTCTCCGCCGCCAAGATGATGGGCGGCGGCGAGCATCATCAGGGCGGCGGCGCCGGTCAGTGCCGCAACGACATTCATCCAACGCATTCAGAAGACTCCCGTCGATGATTATCGACTCGGACGGGACGCGGGTCCATAGAGGCGGGCGGGGGCAATCCGTCGCGCAAGGACAAAGTTCATGCAGCAGCCACGTCGATTGGGCACAAGCGATATTGCGATCACGCCGCTGGTGCTGGGCGGCAACGTGTTCGGCTGGACCGCCGATGAGGCGGCATCGCACGCGATTTTGGATCGGTTCGTCGATCGCGGCGGCAACGCGATTGACACCGCCGATGTGTATTCGGCCTGGGTTCCGGGTCACCAGGGCGGTGAGAGCGAGAGCGTGATCGGGCGCTGGCTGAAGCAGAGCGGCAAGCGCAACAGGGTGGTGATCGGCACCAAGGTCGGCATGTGGCCAAAGCGTATCGGCATCAAGCGCGACAACATTATTGCTGCGTGCGAGGATTCACTGCGACGCCTTGGGATCGAGACCATCGATTTGTATTGGCTGCATCGCGACGATGAGGCGGCGCACGCAGAAGAATATGTTTCAGCGCTCGAAGAGCTGAAGAGCTCAGGCAAGGTACGCGCCATCGGCGCCTCGAACTTCAAGCCCGGGCGATTTGCAGAAGCTTTGGCCGAAGCCGGCAAACGGCGCCTCCACTTCGATGCGCAACAACCAGAATACAATCTTATGAGTCGCGAGATCGAAGCCGAGCTCCTGCCTCTATGCGATCGCGAGCAGGTTTCGGTGCTGCCATATTACGGGCTGGCGAGCGGCTATCTCACTGGCAAGTATCGCGCCGAGGCGGATAAGGCCAAGAGCCAGCGTGGGCCGCGCATGGACAAATATATGTCTGGAAAGGGCCCCGCAGTGCTCGCTGCTTTGGACGCCATTGCCGCGAGGCTGAAAGCGACCGACGCGCAAGTGGCCCTGGCGTGGGTAATGGCCAAGTGCAAAACCGGCGCGCCGATTGCGTCAGCGACAAGCGTAACCCAACTAGACGAGCTGATGGGCGCGCTCGACGTGGCGCTTACCCCAGATGATATGGCGGCGCTTGATCGCGCGAGCGGCTAATTCATTTGGAGAAGAAGGCCTTGAACGCAGCGTTTGCTTCCGCCGATTTGAGGCGCTCTCCAAAGATCACCCCTTCCTCGCGCATCCTCGTCAAAAGCTGATCCACATCGCCGCGCAGCAGACGCTTGGTGATGGCAAGCGCCTGGGCAGGCTTTTGCGCGAGGGCTATGGCGGCGGCGCGGGCGCGCGGTTCGACCTCCGCGGCGGGCAGCGCCGCGTTGGCGATGCCGCAGGCGGCGGCTTCTGCGCCAAGCATCGCTTCACATGCCCCGAGCAGCGCGAAGGCCTTCGGATGGCCGATGCGGGCGGGGATGGTGATGCTCGAGGCATTCTCCGGCACCAGCCCAAGATTGACAAAGGGCGTGGTAAGGCGCGCATGGCTGGCAATGTAAACCAGATCGCAATGCAGCAGGATGGTTGTTCCGACCCCGACCGCATGGCCTTGCACCGCGGCGATGAGGGGTTTCTCGGCGGCGATGAGTGCGGGCAAAAAGCGGTCCACGTGACGCGGGCCGGAGAAGGCGCCCGCGCCCTGCGCTGCAAAATCCTGGAGGTCGTTGCCAGCCGTGAAGTAATCGCCATTGGCGGTGAAGAGAATGACGCGAATGTCGGCGTCGCTGGCAGCGCTGGCGAGGGCGTCGGCCATGGCGGCGTACATGGGGTTGGTGATGGCGTTCTTCTTTTCGGGCCGGTTGAATCGGATTTCGAGAACCGGGCCGGCGCGCTCGACAATGATGTGGGGTTCGCTCATGGGGCGCCAATGTAGTGCGCTTGGGTCCGCTGCACCACTTCACGCCTACGTAAAGGCGCCAGATCAATATCCGATCGGCGGGCTGAGGCAGAGTGGATCGAGCCCTCGTCAAGCTGATTGATCTGAGCCCAATCTGGAATTACCGTCACCAGATCAGGACGCGATCGGCAGGCGCGAGATAGAGCCCTTCGCCTGGTTGCACATTGAACGCGGCATACCAGGCGTCGTGATTGCGGACCACGCCATTGATCCGATATTGCGGCGGCGCGTGGGGATCAGAGAGGATCAGATTGCGCAGCGCCTCGTCGCGGGTCTTGCGCTTCCAGCTTTGCCCGTAGGCTAGGAAGAAACGCTGGTCGCCAGTTATGGCGCCGATGTCGGGCGCGGGCTGGCCGTTGAGCGAGATGTGATAGGCCTCGTAGGCCACCTGCAAACCACCCAGATCGCCGATGTCTTCGCCGAGCGTGAGATGGCCGTTCACATGGATGCCGGGCAGGGGCGAGTAGGCATCGTATTGGGCGGCGAGCTTTTCAGTGCGTTGGTGAAAGCGCGCCACGTCCTCGGCGCTCCACCAATCGCGCAGCACGCCGCGGGCGTCTTGTTTGGCGCCCTGATCGTCGAAGCCGTGGCCCATTTCGTGGCCAATCACCGCGCCGATGCTGCCATAGATCACCGCGGGGTCAGCGGCGGGGTCGAAGAACGGGGGTTGTAGGATCGCGGCCGGGAAGACGATCTCGTTCCAAGTCGGATTGTAGTAAGCGTTGACCGTAAACGTGGTCATCCCCCACTCATCGCGATCCGCGGGTTGATCGAGGCGCGCGATCTGGCGGTTCCAATCATAAGCGTTCGATCGCACAAAATTGCCAAAGGCGTCGTCGGCGCGGACTTCATAAGCGGCGTAATCGCGCCATTTATCCGGATACCCAATCTTGGGGCGGAAGGTGCGCAGCTTTTCGCGCGCCGCGACCTTGGTCGCGGGCGACATCCAGTCGACAGAATCGATGCGCCGGCCATAGGCGGTGCGCATATTCTCGACCAGCTGCTGAACCGCCGCTTTCGAAGAGGCTGGGAAATGGCGCTCGACGTAAGCTTGGCCGACGGCTTCGCCCAGCGCCTCGTCCAGGGCCGACACCGCGCGTTTGCCGCGTTCGCGCTGTTGCGGTTGGCCATTAAGGACATGGCCGAAGAAGGCGAAATCCTCGTCGTCGATGGCGCCTGGGAGCACCGAGGCATGAGCATGGATGTAGTGGAAGCTCAAATAGGCTTTCCACGCGTCAAGGCCGGTGGCCATCACCAATTGGGTGAGGGGACGCATGGCGCTGAGTTCAGCGACGACATAGTGGTCATAGTCTGCCAGTCCGGCGCTTGCGAGGCCGGCAGCCCATGGGAAGCGAGCGTTGAGCCCAATCAATTGGGCGCGCGATTTCGGGTTCCAAGTCGCAACCACGTCGCGGCGCCGCGCGATCTCCCAATGTCGATGCGCGATCTGGGTTTCGAGCGCCAATATGGCGTCGGCCTTCTGGGCGGCGCCAGCAAAGCCCACACTGCTCAGTTGTTTGGCGACGTGGGCTTTATATTGTTGGCGAAGTTGCGGGAATTGCCCGTCGTTGCGCAGATAATAGTCCCGGTCGGGCAAGCCCAGGCCGGCGTGAGTTACGATGATGCAGTATTTGTCGGGATCGAGCGCGTCGATAGAGGGGTAAATGCTTATGGGAAAGTCGACGGCGGTTCCTGGGCGATTGACGAAGGCCCAGACCTCGGCGTGATCCCTGAGCGCGGCGATGGCGCTGAGATCGGCCTGTGCGGGCGCGAGGCCTTTGCTGTTAATGGCGTCGGTATCCATGAAGGCGTTGTAGAAGTCAGCGATCTTCTGTTGGTTGGAGCCGGGCGCGCCGGGGTGGGCGGCGATTTCTTGCACCAAGGCCTTCACGTCGGCGTTGATGTGTTCGGCAAGGATAGAGCCGCTGCCCCAACTCGAGCGGTCGGCGGGAATTTCGGTGCGGGCAAACCAGCTGCCGTTGCAGTAGCGGTTGAAATCGTCGCCAGGCTTTAAGCTGAGATCGCGATTGGTGAGATCGACGCCCCAGTCGCCGAATTGTGCGTGCGGCGGCGGTGGCGGCGCGGGCGCGGCGTTGGTCGGCGTTGGCGGGGTTTGGCCCGCGCAAGCGACGGCCAAAAGCGAAAGGCTTGAGGTGGCGAACAAGCGGCGCGTCAGCATGGCGTGGTCTCCCCGAACGAGCCGCTGTTGTCGCGCGCTCAACTGGTCTCGCCTAGGGAAAATGTGGCGGGCGCGGTCGCCGATGCGACGGACGGCTAGTGGCCGAGTTCTTCCAGTGCGCGGGCTTTGACGGCCTTGTAATCGAGTTTGCCATTGGGTGCGCGACGCAGCGAATCCAAAATAACCAAAGCACGCGGCGCCTTATAGTCGGCGAGGTGGGCCTTGACGTGCGCCGCAAGCTCGCCGAGCGAGGGCTCGTCGGCGCCAGGCTGCAGCTCGACGACCGCACAAATGCGTTCGCCGAAGCGTGGATCAGGCGCGCCAATGGCGGCCGCGTCGCGCACCGCGGGATGACGCTTCAACGCCTCTTCCACCTCTTCGGGAAAGACCTTTTCTCCGCCGGTGTTGATGCATTGGCTGCCGCGGCCGAGGAGTCTAAGCGATCCATCGGCCTCAACCGTCGCCCAATCGCCAGGGATCGACCAGCGTTTGCCCTCGATGTTGAGGAAAGTGCGGTTGGTCTTAGCTTCGTCCTTGTAATAGCCGAGCGGCAAGTGGGCGCTGACTGCGACCATGCCGCGCTCGCCCGAGCCCGGCGCAACGCGCTTGAAGTCTTCGGTGAAGACCGCGCATTCGGGGCCGGCCAGGAAGGCTGCGGTCTGACTGTCGCCGGCGGCGGTGGAAACCGAGAGCCCCATGCCGACCGCTTCGCTTGAAGAGAAGGCGTCGGTGAGCATGGCTTGGGGCATGAATTTCAGCAGCGCGCGTTTGTTTTCCTGACTCCACATTGCGCCCGACGAGCCAATCGTGGAGAGGCAGGACAAGTCCCAGCGACCTGGATTTCGCTCGAGCGCCTCCAGCATTGGCTGTGCGAAGGGAAGCCCAACGATGGCGATAGAGGTGACGCGGTGGCGGTCGACGGTGTCCCACAATTGTTCGGCGTCGAAATGGCGATTGGCCAGCAGCGCTACCGTGCCGCCGGCCAGCAAGGTCATGAGCGTGCTGAACAGACCGGTGCCATGCATAAGCGGGCAGGCCGAAAGTCCAATGCGGCGCGGGAATTGCCCGATGCGCGCGGCGGCTTGTTCGGGCCGTTCAAGGGGGGCCACGCCAAGAATGGGCGAGCCGCCGAAGCCGGTGACCCCGATCTGATCTTCCTGGCGCCACATTACCCCTTTTGGCAGCCCGGTTGTGCCGCCGGTGTAGAGAATGAGGAGATCGTCATTTGAGCGGCCCCAAGGGGCTTTGACGGGGCGTTCCGAGGGTGCGTTGGCCGCGATGGTCTCAAAGCTCTCGGCCCAATCCGGCGCAGCGTGGCCCGCCTCCGCGACCGCGATCCAGACTTTCACCAGAGGCAAGCGCGCGCGGATTTCCTCAAGCCGGCCGGCAAAGCCTGCGTGAAAGATCACCGCCTCGGCGTCGGCATTTTCAAACAGATAGAGGAGCTCGTCAGAGGTATAGCGATAGTTGACATTGAAGGGCGCCATGCCGGCTTTGAACGCCGCATAGGTGGTTGTCATGTATTCAGCGCAATTGAAGAGATAAGTGGCGACCTTGGAATTGTGGCCAAGGCCCGCCGCAATCAGGCGCGCGGCGAGCGCGTCGGCTTGGGCGTCAAACTCGCCCCAGGTCAGCCGGCGATCGCCCTGTACAACCGCGGCGACGTCGCTCTGCAGGCGCGCAATCGGCTCCCAGGCGTTCGCGTAAGACCAAACGACTGCATTTTCCGCCATCGGCCGCGCTCCTCGGGTTTGTATTTTTTTCCAAGCCTAAGCTCCTCTTGGTCGGGCAGGAAGGCGCCGAGTGAAGCGGGCATATGGTTTCCGGAGCGTCACGTGGGGAAGCCAAGCAGAGGCGCCCGCTCCATGATGCGGGCCCTAGCGGCGTTCAACATCGCCACCAGAGCGCAGAGGCTCAGGCGCCGGCGCGGTTCTTCACCAGCTCATCTACAACGCTTGGATCTGCCAGCGTGCTGGTGTCGCCGAGATTGCCGAGGTCGTTTTCGGCGATCTTGCGCAAGATGCGGCGCATGATTTTGCCGCTGCGCGTCTTTGGCAAGCCGGGCGCCCATTGGATGATGTCAGGCGTGGCGGTGGGGCCGATCTCTGTACGCACTATTTGCACCAGTTCGCGCTTTAGATCGTCGCTCGGCGCAATGCCTTGCTTCAGCGTGACGTAGCAATAAATGCCTTGACCTTTGATGTCGTGGGGGTATCCGACGACCGCCGCTTCAGCGACTTTCGTGTCCGCCACCAACGCGCTTTCGATTTCGGCAGTGCCGATGCGATGGCCGCTGACATTGAGCACGTCATCGACGCGCCCTGTGATCCAATAATAGCCGTCTTCGTCGCGCCGGCAGCCGTCGCCGGTGAAATACATGCCCGCATAGGTGCTGAAATAGGTTTGGAAAAAGCGATCGTTGTCGCCGTAGACGGTGCGCATTTGGCCTGGCCAGGAATCGAGCAACACCAAATTGCCGCTTGCGCCGCCCTCGAGAAGTTTGCCGTTTTCATCGACGAGCGCCGGCTTCACCCCGAAGAAAGGGCGCGTGGCGCTGCCGGGCTTCATAGCGGTAGCGCCGGGCAAGTTAGTGATGAGCGCGCCGCCGGTCTCGGTTTGCCACCAGGTGTCGACGACCGGGCAGCGCTCGTCGCCAACGGTGCGATAATACCAGAGCCAAGCTTCAGGATTGATCGGTTCGCCGACGCTGCCGAGCAAGCGCAAGCTGGCGCGAGAAGTTTTCTTTACCGGAGCTTCGCCGTCGCGCATGAGGGCGCGAATGGCGGTGGGCGCGGTATAAAAGATGTTGACCCGATGTTTGTCGACGACTTCCCAGAAACGCGAGACGCTGGGATAGTTCGGCACGCCTTCAAACATCAGCGTCGTCGCGCCATTGGCGAGCGGGCCGTAAACGATGTAGGTGTGGCCAGTGACCCAACCGACATCGGCGGTGCACCAAAAAATGTCGCCGTCGTGATAATCGAACACATATTGGTGTGTCATCGAGGCGTAGACCAAATAGCCTCCTGTGGTGTGGAGTACCCCCTTGGGCTTGCCGGTTGAGCCCGAAGTATAAAGTATGAACAGCGCATCTTCCGCGTTCATCGGTTCGGGCGGGCAATCGGGGGAGACTTTGCCGGCTTCGCGTTCGTAGACGACGTCGCGGCCTGGCGTCATTGGCACGGCGGCGCCCGTGCGGGTAACCACCACCACCGTTTCGACATTGGTTTTGACGTGGGCGTGTGAAAGTGCGTCGTCGACGTTTTGCTTGAGCGGAATGGGCTTGCCGCCGCGCATGCCTTCGTCGGCGGTGATGACGAGCTTGGAATCGCAATCGTTGATGCGGTTGGCGAGACTTTCGGGAGAGAAGCCGCCAAACACCACCGAATGAATGGCCCCAATGCGCGTGCAAGCGAGCATCGCCACCGCTGTTTCAGGGATCATCGGCATGTAGATGGTGACGCGGTCGCCCTTGGCGACGCCGTGCGCCTTGAGAACGTTGGCGAAGCGGCAGACCTGCTCATGGAGCTCGCCATAAGTGACGGATTTGGATTGGCTGGGATCGTCGCCCTCCCAGATGATGGCGACCTGGTCGCGGCGCTTTGCGAGATGGCGATCTATGCAATTTGCGGAGACGTTGAGAACGCCGTCTTGGTACCAGCGGATGTGGAAGTCTTCGCGATTGAAGCTTGTGTCTTTAACGCGAGTATACGGCGTGATCCAATCGAGGCGCTGACCGTGCACGCCCCAGAAAGCCTCCGGATCGGCGAGGGCGGCCGCGTGCATGGCGCGATAGCCGATGTCATCGACGTAAGCTTTTTTCGCCCATGCGGCCGGGACGGGAATAAGGACGTTCTCAGACATAAAAGCTGCCTCGCTTGGGCGTTTCTCTCCAGCGCCATTTGTCGCTGCTCGCCGTAGCCGCTTCAAGCTCGGCTTTGCGAAAAGCTGCGCGGGGCCTCAAGCCTTGCGCCAGCTAAGCCTGCGCCAACCTGGGGCAGAAAGCGCTCGCCTACGAAATCTCGCCCGGCGCACGAAACCGGGCCGCCTGTGGCCCTACCGCGCCGCGCGAGGCCGCGCCAAGGCCGCCCCCCCACGAGCCCTAAATCGGCGCTGCGGCAATAATTTATAGGGCTTGGGGGCCGCAGTTCCCTAATGAGCCGGCGCCGGCGCGGCAACCAAATGCGGCATTGCTGGTTACCTCCTGGGCTGAACTGCCCAGGAGGATCTGAAATATGAAAGCATTGCTCGCAGCCGCGGCGCTCTTCGCCAGCCTGGCGATCGCTGTTCCGCTTTCCATGGCGCAAACTGCTGCACCGCCGTCTCAAACCACAACCAGCACCACCGTGACACCCGCTACCCCGACCGCGCCGGCGACCACCACCACCTCGGCGAGCTCAACCAGCACGACCGGGCTTGCAGCGGGAGGATCACAAACCACAACCACCACCACCAGCACGACCACGACCCCGGGCAGTTGCCACACCCATCATAGCGACGGACAAGCCTGCTCGTGCCTGAAGGCGCCAATGAGCATGGGCACTGCGCAAAACCATCGCTGCGCTGTCAGCGGCTGACCAGCTTATCAGGCCGGCGCGGCGTCCAAACGCTGCGCCGGCATTTAGGTCGGCGATGACCTCGACAAATTGAATTTCGTTCCGCCACCTGCCAGCAACGTGGTTGTGGGTTTGTCCGCCTCAGCCGATGATCTCAAAGTTCGCGCGGGGATTTATGCGGTTGGATTTGTCGTCCATTCGCCAGTATTCTCAGCAGCGCCGCCTTGCCGCGTCGCTTGTTTATCTAGGCGTGCAAGCCCATCAGAATGCCAAGCACACGCCCGTATTGATCCAGTCGGCGTGGGTGGATCGGCTGATGAGCCAAATG
>Ga0209698_10007330_pt1 | contig 11588 bp, 10 predicted proteins | sample LitLauG_LLR_2012_FD_187203 | JGI IMG/M metagenome (GOLD analysis project Ga0209698, IMG submission 187203) | Freshwater sediment microbial communities from Pennsylvania, USA - Little Laurel Run_MetaG_LLR_2012 (SPAdes) (version 2) | ecosystem: Environmental > Aquatic > Freshwater > Creek >... | reverse complement strand
ACAACAACATTAAAGCGGTAATGGACGATATCCTCGCCGAGCACAGTCCGGTCCATGTGGTAGATGTATACGTCGCGTAGCAGTCCGTTCGTGCCCGGGGCAGACCAATGAATCTGTCCGACAGCAGTTACAGTGAGGGCAGCGATAAACATGAGCGCCAGTATTGAGCGGATAAACGAGCTCATATTTTTCTCCTGAGAAAGAAGAAATCGCCGGAGCTTTTTCCTCTCTCGGCTCGCATGTATCCCACGGACAAAACGACTTGACAATGAACGTGGTCTGATTGTTGGCTGAAATCTGCCCCGGAGCCGCGGTACGAGGCGAAACGCAACAGCGAGAGACGTGAGTCTAATCACAGCCCACTCGTTTTCCTCATGCTAGGTTCGTGCCGTCTGGAGCCTTCCATGGTCACGGCGGTCCCGCCACAAACGAAAGTATCGTTTCGCGACTTCGAACTGGACCTGACATGCGGAGAACTTCACAAGAGCGGACAGAAGATTCCTCTGCCGCCGAAGGCCTTCGAGGTTCTCCGGGCCCTGGCGGAACGTCCCGGCGAGGTCGTAACCCGCGACCAGCTACGGACAAAGTTGTGGGCCGCCGACACCTTCGTTGAGTTCGACGACAGCCTCAACCACGCGGTGAAAAAATTGCGTCAAGTGCTGGGAGACTCGGCAGAGAATCCAAGGCTTATCGAGACCCTGCCCCGTTACGGATACCGCCTGATGGTGACCACGGAACCCAAACCTAAGGCAGAGCCTTTGCCGGTTCCCCGCACCCGACGCGCAGCGGTAAACCTCGTCGCGATCTTTGCCGCCATTGCGCTGAGCGCTCTTTCGGGCGCCGTATGGTGGCGGGCTCATCGGAGCCGTGCGCAACTCAACCCCGCTGACTTCCACATTCAATCTCTCGCGGTTCTTCCCTTGGCGAACCTCTCCGGTGATCCGCAGCAGGAGTACTTCGCCGAAGGGATGACCGACGCGGTCACCACCGATCTGGCAAAACTCCACGCGGTAAGGGTCATCTCGCGGACCTCCGCGATGCGCTTCAAAGATGCGAAACTGCCTCTGCCGGAAATCGCACGTGCACTGGGCGTGGACGGCATCCTCGAGGGTTCGGTGCAACGCAACGGCGGGCGCGTGCGCATCACGGTTCAGTTGATCCGGGCTCCGACTGACGTCCATCTCTGGGCCGAAAGCTATGAGCGGGACGCGCGCGACATCCTGAGCCTTCAGGGTGAAATCGCGCAGGCGATTGCCCGCGAAATCAAGGTCGTACTCACGCCCGAAGAATCGAGCTACCTGGGTCAGGCGGGCACCAGGAACTCAGAAGCCTATGATGATTACCTCAAAGGTCAGTCTCATTGGTACCGCTTGTCCCGTGAACATATCGACACCGCGCTCGGCTACTTCGAGCAGGCACTGCAGAAAGACCCGAATTACGCGCGGGCGTACGTAGGCATCGGCAACGTCTGGATGCTTCGCGCGGATGCCGGCTTCATCCTTCCGACGGACGGGTTTCCGAAAGCGAAAGCCGCTGTCGCAACGGCTCTTCGCCTGGACGACACACTCGCCGAAGCTCACATGTCGCGGGGTAACATCGCCGGCCCTTACGATCACGACTGGGCTCAGGAAGAACGGGAATTCCGACGGGCCATTGAGCTGAATCCGAACAGCGCTGACGGCCATTTTTATTACGCGGACTTCCTTGTATCCACGAAGAGAGAAGCCGAGTGGCAACGGGAGATCCAGCGCACTCTGGAACTCGATCCGCTAAATCCGTTCTTCCAGTGCTTTTACGGCTGGCATCTCGTGTACCTCGGACGGTATGACGAAGCCATCGCACAACTGCGCAAAGTACTCGAGGGAAACCCGGAATTTTCGTCCGCGCATTTGGGTTTGTGGGGCGCTTACTACAAAAAAGGAATGCGCGGCGAAGCCCTCGACCAGGCCAGGAAATTCTTCGCTGTACTGGGCGACCACGAAGTCGAGGGTGCACTGTCGCGCGGATATGCCACACGCGACTATGCGCAGGCGATGCGACTTGCAGCCGAGACGCTGGCGGCAAGGTCGCGGCGCAGCTATGTGCCCGCCGTTCGCATCGCGCGCTTGTACGCACACGCCGGAAACAAGGACGACGTCATGCGGTGGCTGGAGCAAGCGTACGACCGCCGCGAATCTCCACTCAGCCATCTCGCCGTCGCCTGGGATTGGGACTTCATGCGCCACGATCCGCGCTTCCGGGAGCTCGTCCGCCGTTCCGGCCTGCCGCAATAAAGTGAAACCCTGAGCGCCCACTTGTCCAATCGCTCAGTCACAACCGCGCTGAGTTGCTGTACCAGCTTTTTGAGATTTCCGGTCCGAGGTTCCCACCTTGCAAAGGACGCAAGGTTGCGGCACCCGCAGTTTGTTGAGCAGGGAAAGAAAACAACTGAAAAGGTGGCCGGCGTCATCCTGAACGCAGCCGCGGTTCAGGAGGAGCGAAGGATCTCCTGCGCGGGAGATCCCTCCCTCCGCCGGAAGAACGGCTCCGGTCGGGATGACGCCTCAGGTGAGGTGAAGACTTTATTTCTGGCCACCGCACCGCCCGGGTTTTCGACAACGGGCTTTTCAGTTTTTCGGGGTTTTTGTCCTCGGATTTTTATTACACTCATGTGGGGAACAGACCATGATCGAAGACCTGTATGAGTTGATCGGAGGACGTAGCGTGGTAGAAGTTGCGACAGAACATTTCTACAAGCGGGTTTTGGGGGATGAAAGACTGCGCCATTTCTTCGAAGGGATTGAGATCGACCACCTCCGGGGCCGCCAGGTTATGTTCATTTCCATGTTGCTGGGTGGACGGGTGTACACGGGTAAGGATCTTCACCAGGCTCACGCCCGGTCACGAGAGCGGGGTTTGAACGATTTGCACTTTAGCCTGTTTCTGGAGCACTTTCGCGCAGCCTTGCAAGAAGCGGGGGTAAAGCCGGAAAACGCCGAGAAAGTGATGAACCGTGTGGAACAGAAGCGGGACATCATACTGAACACGTGAGCCTGCATTTCATCAGCGGAGCGGCACGCCTGGAACTGCCCCACTCAAGCCAAAATGCGGGCTTGAATGGGCCACCCCGCGGTTATCTCATCAACCGGGCAGGATTGATGCTGGAGTTCGTTCGGAGGTTCGAGCGCGGGGGGACGGTGGCACGCCTCCCCATTCGCTTCGCTCAGGGTCGGCGGGGCGGACGAAGGCGTCCGCCCCTACACAATCAAAATCTTTTTTCACAGCTGTGATTTCGTTTATTAATTCACCTCTAATTCACCTCAAACCATGGCGAAATCGCGCACTGTTTCCGTTCTCCTCTGCAGTCTTCTGTTTTCCTTGCCTCCGTTCACGCACGCTCAGACGATTCACTGGTCAGGACGCGAGTGGAAGGTCACCAGCGGCGGAATGGCTGGTGTCGCGAAGGGAGATCCTCGCAATGTCACCATCGACGACAAAGGCTATCTGCATCTGAACATCACGCAGTGCGACGGGAAATGGACAGCTTCGGAAGTGTTCACAGTCGAGGACTTAGGCTTCGGGACCTATCAGTGGATGGTCGAAGGGAACGTCTACGACATGGATCCGACGACGGTGCTCGGACTCTTTCCTTATGGACCGGTTCACCACCGCGGAGTCGATGCTGAAGACGAGATCGACATCGAGTTCTCGCAGTGGAACAGCACCTGTCATGGCTGCAATGCGGATTTCACGGTCTATCCCGCGACCGGATATCGCAGGCCCGATGGCAAATCAGCCTGGGAAGACAATTTTCATGTCTCTGGCGAAAGCCTCACAACGGCGCGCATTGAGTGGTTTCGCGACCATATCGTGTTCACGCTGATGAAGGGGATTCAGCCGATCGGAAAGACCGCCGATGTGATCAAGACCGAAACCTACACGTCAGGAGCGGCCGACATTCCGCAGGAAGCTGTGCCCGTGGGAATCAATCTGTGGTGCTTCCAGAAAACTCCGGAGAGAGATCAGGCGGTGATGATTCGCAGTTTTGAGTTCGCACCGCGGTGAGAGGAACAGGCCGGCAGCCGAGCTAGCGCACGCCTCCCCCGTTCGCTTCGCTCAGGGGCGGACGAATGCGTCCGCCCCTACACAAACGGGGATCACGCCAGAAGTGAGAGCTGGTCGCCCGCAGAGGGATAGTCGCCTTCCTCGGCGGGGTCGGCGAACTTCCTCAGCTCCGGATATTTCTGGATCAGCGTCGGCGGGGCGGAAACGCGCTTGCCCGCGAGCATTGACTTCAGCTCGATCGCGTTGACGCCGGCTTTGCTCTCGAAGTGATTGTTGGTGATCACGTAGGTCGTCTGCGCGCGGTGCGCGACGCTCGCGATGCGCTCTTTCCAATCTTCGAGCTCGCGCTCTTTATAAAGATAGTTGTAGCGGTCGTTGCGGTTGTCGGAGTCGAACCACTGATCGTAGTTGCGCCCATGCAGGCGGACGTAAGCGATCGGAGCCGTCACATGCCCGGTCGGCGCAAGAGAATTCCCCATCACGGGTTGATCGATATTGCAGAAGGCGACGTTCTGGCGAGCGAACTCGGCCCAGGTGTCGGAATTGTTCCAGCTGGAGTCGCGCACCTCGACCACGCGCGGATATTCGATGAACTGTCGCAGCAGGCGCTCCAGATACTCGCGGTTCAACGACGTATTCTTGAAGGAAACCGGAAACTGGATCAAAAGAGCCCCTAACTTCCGTTCGCTGGCGAGCGCGTCGAGCCCTTCGCGCGTCTGGATCTCGTCTTCATCTGTCGGACGAATCGTCGCCGCCGAAGTCGGCTCCATCACCGCGATGGGCGAGTGGGTGAAGGCTCGATAGAGTTTGGCGGTGAAGAGGAATCGCGAATTGATCGCACTCACCCTGCGGCACCACAGCTTGGCGAGTTCGGGTTTCAGCGGACCATAGAAAGAAGTGTTGATCTCCGCGGTATCGAAGAAGCGCGCCAGGTATTCGAGAGGATGCACCTTCCGGTGCCGCATCCCAGGCGGATAAAAGATGCCTTCCCAGTCCTTGTAAGACCATCCAGCGGTGCCGACGCGGATGGAAGAGAGACGATCCGGCGTTAGGCCGAAACCCGCTTCCGGAGGACGGTCTGAATCGGAAGTTCCCATGGCACCCTGACACCAGCCGCAAGCGTAGCACAGGAGAGGGTGACGAAAGGAACCTTGTCAGCCGGATTAGGGAACAGGAAGAATCGATGGGATATGCGCAAAAATCGATACTTCACGGCGGTGCTATGGCTGGCCGTCATTCCGCTCGCCGCAGCGCGAGCACAGGAATCCGAGGCGGGCAACGTCCGCGCCCTCGAACTGAAGATGCTGGATTGCTACAAGCTGCGGCAAGTCGAGGTCTTCGCCACTGTGCTGGATGAGGATTTCGTCATTACGTTTGAAGACGGAAGTACCTACAGCAAGACGGGCTATCTGAGCTACAGCGCAAGTTCCTCTACGCGGGTTGAGATTGCGGAGATCCCGGAGATGAAGGTCCGCATGCACGGGGATACTGCAGTTGTTACCGGCGCCTATCATGAAAAGGGAGTTGACGCACAGAGGGCCTACGATTATCGCGACCGCTTCACCGATGTCTGGATGAAGAAAGCGGGCAAGTGGCGGCTGGTCGCGGCGCATTACTCCGTTCCGTCCAAGTAAGCGCCATCGATTCCAAACTAAGCGCGCCTTAGCAGGTTGCGGAAAAAGTCGATCAGGCAAATGTTTTTGGGTGGCGCAGCGCTTCAGCGCTGCGATAACCGCTTTGCTTTGTATGGCGGCTTTAGCCGCTGAGGTCAAGATGTATGTCGAGAGACTTTTTCCGCAGCCTGAGGACCCTCGAGATCGCAGCGGGAGTCTGATGCTACATTGTCTGCATGAATGGCAAGGTTGAGACTCAGGGAAAAGCCAAAGCCGATTTTCGGGGATGCACGGTGCTATCGTTTGAGAGCCGGCGCTCTATCGAGATTGCTAAGCTGATCGAGAACTATGGCGGAAGACCGATCGTAGCGCCCGCCACCCGCGAAGTTGCGTCCAGCAAAACCGCCGATATTTCTGAATTCGTTACCGCACTGCTGGAAGGAAGAATCCAACTCATCATTTTCCTGACAGGCGTGGGGACGAGGGCTCTGGTAAATGCGGTCGAGCCATTTTGCTCGCGAGAACAGTTCATCACATCCCTTTCCCAAGTACCGGTACTGGCACGCGGTCCGAAGCCGGTCGCGGCACTGAAAGAACTCGGCGTTCCGATTCGGTGGAACGCGCCCGAACCGAATACGTGGCGGGAGATCCTGCGGGTACTGGACGAGAACAGAGTGCCGCTGAAAGGCCAGCGCATCGCGGTACAGGAGTATGGCGTACGAAGCAAAGATCTGATTCGCGGTCTTGAGGATCGCGGGGCCGAGGTGATTTCGGTCCACGTCTATGACTGGGCGCTGCCGGAAGATATCGCTCCGCTGAAGAGCGCAATTCGTTCCCTCACCGAAGGCACCGTGAATATTGCGTTGTTTACGGCGGGAGTTCAGGTGCATCATCTGATGCAGGTGGCGGACGAAATGGGCTTGAAAGACAGCACGATCGCCGCCTTGCGCAAGACGACCAACGCGTCGATTGGCCCGGTGACCTCCGAAGCTCTGGCGGAATACGGCATCCCGGTCACACTGGAGCCCAGTCATCCAAAGATGGGATTTCTGGTGAAGGAAGCTGCGGAACGTGCCGGGTGATTGAGAATGAGGAGCCTTGGGATCCGAGGCGGAATCGAAAAAATCCCCGGGGCCGAGTGGGAGGGACCGGCCCCGGGGGGGTGCTCTTGGGGGAGCAGCCAAGAAACTGATTTGGTCCAGCGGCGCTCATGCCGCCGAACGCGATTCGTAGATCGAAATTAACCACCGACGATAACGGCGACAATCGCTCCGGTACATGCGTTGACTTTCACTTCGTACTCACTTCCCTTTGCGGAGACCACGTTCAGGGACCAGACCGGAGGATTGTCGGTTTTTTCCAGAAGCGCGGACAGCACTCTCCCGCCCCCGACCGCAGCGAGCGCATCCTTCTCTGCAATCGACTTGCTGATGAATCGGCACGGCGCGAGCGCGGCCAATGGCTGGGTCATGATTTTAAGGATCGTGCCGCTATGTGCGTCGACCCATACTTCGTGCTCGTTGTCGGTGCTCAGAATGTCGACGGACCAGGTCTTTTTCCCCAGGTTGGTGTCGAGGACAGCCTGCAACACCGTGCCGGAGCCAACCGCCGCGAGGGCCTCGCTTTCTGCCTGAGCCTTCGGCAACATGGACGCTCCGGCAACCGCGGGTGGCTGAGTAATGATCTTCAGAATGGCGCCGGTGTGGGCATCGACCCAGACTTCGTATTCGTGCGCCGCACCGGCAATGTCGACCGACCACGTCTTCTTCCCCATGTTCGTATCGAGAACGGCCTGGATCACTGTGCCTCCGCCAACGGCGGCGAGAGCGTCTTTTTCTGCCCGGGCTTTGGTGATCAGCGAGGATGCCAGCAACTGTGCAACTCCGGCAACCAGAACCACAGCGAACACTCCTGCAATTCGCGTCTTCATAACAGCCTCCTGAGAGAAACGGTTTTTTATGGGCCCCTACTGCGAAGTAGCAACGTTGCCCTCAGGTATCGCACGTGGGGGGCCGCTGAATGGGGAGTGACAACAAAGGAGTTACACAAACCAAGAGTGGGCGTGTTCAGAAGTTTTCTGAACACAGGCAACAAACTTTGGAAATTCCTGGTTCGGAAATCAGTCGAGGGACAAAACCACCCAGTAGACGCCTGTGGGATAGGTGTCGCTGCGAGCATTGCAAACGCCAACCGAAAAGCTATGCAGGTTGGGGCTGCCAATCGCGTGTGAAGCTTCGACAGGCAACGTTTCCGGGTGCGAGCTCGTATAGGTGAGGATGGTGGAATTTCCAGCAAGCTTGCGAACCGTGGAGGTTCCGAGTTTATCGGCCTTGGCCATTGAGCATGCCGCCACATCGGCGTTCATCAGATCGTGTCGAGGGAGCAGCGGCCGGCCCGCTTGATGCCGCAACTGATTGACGGCCGCCGCGATATGATCCTTCACTTCGTCCGGAGAATATGCGGGGAGGGCGTGGGCGAAATCTTGCACGATGTAGAGCCGGTCTGCGCTGCGGACCACGCCCAACCCGACCACGTTATAGGCCGGGTTGAGCAGGTTCGCACGATGCGGGGGGGAAAGCATGAGATGGTCGTGGCCGCCCTGAGCGCTGTAGTCGAGCGCAACATTTTCCGCCGCCTGATCGAGTTGCAGGGTGCTGGTGGCGGCCAACCGTTGCACGAGGGATCGTTCGCCGCTGAACTGATGGGAAAGCTGACGGGCTTCCAACATGGCTTGCGCATGGGTCCGCGCAGCCGCGGTCAGTCCGGGATCAAGGGTCAGTTTGGGCGCACCCGCCTGCTGGCGTGCCTGATTCGCCATCTGCAACAAGTCTTCTTCTACTTGAAAGTCGTCATCACGGAATGGGATGTCGGGAGTGGTGGCGGAGGCAGTCTTCAGCGTCGCCGTGTGAGCTGTCTGGCTGTGTGCCGTGGGGCGGACACTGACCAGCAACACCAGTACTCCGGCTCCAAGCACAAACGCCAGCGACCGTCGGGAAAACGTTAGCATCCAGTTTGCCGCCTACTGATCCTGGGAGGGATCGTGCCCTCATGCCCTTTCCGCATGAGGTTCGTTCAGGCTCAAACTACGTTCCTGGTGCTACGCTAGTGGCTGGAGGCAGGCGAAAGTAGTTACCTGTGTCTATGGAACTAGGGATCAGTGGGGTCATTGGCCTGTTGTTTGGAAGTGTGCTTGCGTGGCTGGTGCTGCGTTCGCGCACGGTAGGGCTGCAGGCTCGTTTGTCCATGATGGAAAAGGAATTAGCGGCCGCAAAGGCTGATCTGGCGCGGCTTCTGGAGGATCAGAAGAAGCTGGTGGAAGGGCGCGCCAGGCTCGAGGCCGCCCTCGAGATGGAACGAAAGTCCAGCAACGAAAAGATCGAGTTGCTGACCAGAGCCGGGGAGGATCTGCAGAATGCGTTCAAGGCTCTGGCGGCCGAGGCATTAAGAAGCAACAACCAATCTTTCTTGCAAATCGCGCAGGAAACCCTCAAACGTTTTCAGAGTGAGGCCCAGGGCGATCTTACTGCCCGCCAAAAGGCCGTCGCGGATCTGGTTGGTCCCGTGCGGGAATCGCTGACGAAAGTCGATTCGCAGATTCAGCAGATGGAAATCGCGCGCGGCGAGGCCTACGGCGATCTCAGGGCGCAGGTGCAATCGCTGATCGCAACGCAAAAAGAGCTGCAGTCCGAAACCGGTAATCTGGTGCGTGCGTTGCGCACGCCCAACGTGCGCGGACGGTGGGGAGAAATCCAGTTGCGCCGGGTGGTCGAAATCGCAGGCATGCTGCCCTATTGCGATTTCGCCGAGCAGGAGACGATTTTCGGCGAGAGCGGCCGTTTGCGGCCCGATTTGATCGTGAAGCTCCCGGGTGGCAAACACGTGGTGGTTGACGCCAAAACACCGCTCCAAGCCTTTCTGGACGCGTTCGAAACGACGGATGAGGAGACGCGCCGGTCCTGCCTGGCGAATCACGCGCGGCAGGTGCGCGACCACATCAACACCCTCAGCAGTAAGAAATATTGGGAGCAGTTTGACTCCACGCCGGAGTTCGTTGTGATGTTCCTGCCCGGAGAAACGTTTTTCAGCGCGGCACTCGAACAGGACACCGGACTGATCGAACACGGCGTTCTGAGCCGGGTCATTCCGGCGTCTCCGACAACTCTGATAGCCCTGCTGAAGGCGATCAACTACGGGTGGAATCAGGAGAAACTGGCGCGGAATGCGCAGGAGATCAGCGCGCTGGGGAAGGAATTGCATGAGCGTCTGCGCAAACTTGCCGGCCACATCACCGGCGTCGGAGCGAACCTCGACAGGGCGGTAGAAGCCTACAACCAGGCGGTGGGATCTCTGGAAAATCGCGTGCTGGTTTCGGCGCGCAAATTCGCCGAACTGGGGGCGTCGGTTGCCGAGGAGATTCCGGAGATTACGCCGATCGAAACAACAGCCCGGGCGCTTACCTTTGACTGGGACGATGAGCCCACCGAGATCTCAAAGGCGAAGGGATCGGGGAAATAGAGGTTGGCGTGCGGAGAGCGACTAAGCTCGGTTGAAAGTAGTCGCGAATTACACTCGATGCTCTTGCTTTTGGGACGACGAGTGCGAAGGCCTGGTTTCGTCCACTACAATTGCTCTAGTGCAGAAAAAGATATTCTGGATGGTTTTCATGCTGCTCGGGCTAGTGGCGGACTTCGTGCTTCCTTTTTGGTGGGCCTGCGCCGCCACCATCCCTATCCTCTTCGCCGCATGGTGGGTCGCCTACCGCAGCGACTGGTTCTAGGCCGCTTAGGAGTCAATGAGCGTTATCGCCGGTTTTTCGCCAACTGATTTCAGCAACTTAACGAATCCAGCTCGTTTTCGTCTAGGTCAAGTTCCGATTGGAATCGTCCGGTTTGCCCGTCACACGCACTGGCGGGGGCTGAACTTCGTACAGTGCCCGCACTCCTGATCACACCGCCAGGTGACTCAGCGCACTGACGAAAGCCACCAATGGGAATGGGCTTATGTGGGCAGGGACTCCACAAAAAACAAGCCCGCGGCCACCCAATGGCTTGTCGAAAGCAAGGCCCAAGCCAACAGGCGGCGAAAATCCTAGCGGGGAGATCATTATGAGTCGAACCGAGTGCGGACGATCTCGATGCCAAGCCGGTGCGGCCGTCGGAACGCTGGCTCTAATAGCGCTGGCGGTTCTCACAGCTACATCGTCGGCTCCAGACGGCGCTATTTGAAAAACCCACCCGTCCGCTCTTCTAGTGCATACAGCAGTGGCGCCAGCGCGAGTTATTTGGCGAAGAACCACAGCGGGCGTTCTGGCCGGCGCGTTTCTACGATTTCAACCTATGGACCACGAAAAAGCGGGTGGAAAAACTGCCCTACATGCATCGCAATCCGGTGAGACGTGGATTGGCGGAAGCGCCGCAGCAGTGGCGATGGAGTAGTTACCGGTTTTATCTTTTGAACGAATCCGGGCTGGTCGGCGTCAAGGAAGGCTGGGGGCAGATTTCGTTTCGAGAGTTGGTGTCTTAGTGCTCTCGCTTTTGGCAGCATCGTACCCGCCCTTGCAAACGGCGCAAGGACGCGGCACCCACACATGGTGTGGTGTCGGACAGCTCAAAGCCCGGGCCGCCCGTCCCAGTTAACGGAAATCATCCGCCGCCGCTGTGATGTGATGCAACTAAAAACCGCCCAACCGCGTTGGGCGGTGCATAGACTTGACTGCAATTGTTGTTACGGAAAGCGGAGAAAACCGTGGGCCACGCCAGCAGAGTCGAGATAGTATCCCGTGATCGAGCCAGATGAGTTATTGCCACTTACAAAGGTACCGCCCGTGGAGGTAGGGACATCAAAGCTCGCAATCTCGCCTCTCTCGGAACGTGAGAAGCCGTGCGCACCGTTGGCGTCGAAGTAGAACCCAACGACCTGATTGCCGGGGTT
>Ga0209698_10007329_pt1 | contig 11588 bp, 14 predicted proteins | sample LitLauG_LLR_2012_FD_187203 | JGI IMG/M metagenome (GOLD analysis project Ga0209698, IMG submission 187203) | Freshwater sediment microbial communities from Pennsylvania, USA - Little Laurel Run_MetaG_LLR_2012 (SPAdes) (version 2) | ecosystem: Environmental > Aquatic > Freshwater > Creek >... | reverse complement strand
TGGATATGCCTTCCACCGAAGAGGAAATGATACCAGTAGACTGCACCGCGTTTGAAAGCAGACATCCCCCACTATTCCTGAGTGGTACCCGTGCTCCTGCTAGGATCGACCAGCTTGAGCGAGGGGAACAGCTTTTTGTAGAACCCGCGGTCCCGGGAAAGGAGACGTGTAGCCTGGAGCTGGGCGTGAGCGCCGACCATGAAATCGGCAAGAATGCGAGCTCGCGAGCCGCCTTGTCGCCGGTACTCTCGCCAGACTCGACTGGCCGCAAATTGCGATGCGCGGGTCAGAGTTTCCACGCGAATCTGATTTGCGGCGAGAAAATCATCGCAGTCCTGCTGGGCCGAGAAGTGGACGCAAAGTTCTGCATACACGATATCGCAGACTACCAGCGAGCCCGCCGTCACAGATTCCTCTATCGCCGCCATGGCCGCATCGCAGAAATCGTCGTTGGGCAGCAGAACGTCCAGCAGAACGTTAGTGTCAATAGCGGTGATCATCGCCCGCGGACGTCTTCCGTGAACTCGTCGACGGAGCCATAGCCAAGATCAGTAAAGCTGGCCTTACAACGTCCGCGCCAGCGTTCGATCTCCAGTTTTCTGGGACTCTTCCTCAGCACGATCGAGCCATTTTCGACGTGGAACTCGACGTCAACATCCGGACCCAGTCCAAACCTATCCCGAATCTGCTTGGGTATAGTCACCTGACCTCTTTCGCCGATTTTCATACATAGATAGTATGACTCAATATTCATATCAAATCAACCTCCGCGTCAGGATCTGCCATAGGCTTTAGCGGCCTACAGCGATCCGGCCGGAACGGCGCAAATCCGATGTTCCGCCTACAGGCTGGGAGGCCAACCATTCTTCCAGTTCCTCGGGGCGGTATCGGACCAACGAACTGACTTTAATGAATTTAGGGCCGCGCCTTTCGAGTCCCCAGCGGCGCAGGGTAGCGAGGCTAACGTGCAATTGCCGGGAAACGTCCTGTTCGGTCAGCAGGTTTTGCATAAATACCTCAACCCGATCAGACTCTAGTTTGCCACACTCATTTGTATTATGCAAATGTTTGTTGCTTTAGCCATCTTAATGTGTCAACATGGATTGTCGTGCAGCGTAAACCTTACCAGCAACAGACCCTCTCGATACGAGTCTCCGAGTTCATGCGCGACTACCTCGAGCGCGCGAAAGAGATCATCAACGGCGAGCCCGGCCAGTCCTATTCCACGTCTGACGTGGCTAAACTCCTTTTGGACTCGCACAGAGAAGACCAGCCGGACTTCCGCCTCCACGTGGCTCAGTTGCAAGCCGCACCCACCGAATCTCTCGTGGCCATTCGAATGAAGTCGCAGCAGCGGCAGCCCTTGTCGCTGGCCGAACTTCTATTCCTTTCCTTGTACATTCGCGTGGCGTGTGAGGAGCTCTCGGAAGATCCCACGAAGCCGGACGTTGCCTCCTATGTGACGGTCCTCGAGGCGGTACTGGCAGTGCGCGAGCTTCGTACTCAACGCGGCGAGGGTGTCGATCGGTGGTACAGGGAGGCCATTGGCGCTGCCGGTTGGGCCGGCGAATACAAGGATGACGATCCGTCCTCTGTTCCGTCTTTGTACGCGCGGGTAATACGGCAACTGCGAGAATCGCCGGGCAGCACGAAACCGGTATTCGTCGGACGCGCATTCGAAATGGCGGTGCGCCTGGAGGCGATCCCCGATGTGCTCTCATTGAATCACGCGCTCGATCCGTTCCTTCCGACGCTGCTCCGCCTAGCCGTGCGCGGGCACTGGATTCGCCAGCGCCGACCGGCACGCATACCACGCGGGGGCCCTGTTCATGTCGCGTTCGTCCCGCCCGCTACAGCCGATGGTTTTCAGCTGACCGCCTCCGTGACTGCCGAGGGCGAACTGGAGCTCGCTCTTGCGATGACGGGACGGCATGCCACTTATCTTTTTGATTCCTATCCCCAAATCCGCGAGTTCGCGGCTGTGCTGCGACAACTGGAGCCCGGACAGATTTGGAATGGTCGCCACTTCCGCGCTTCGGCTGATGCGGCCAAGTCAGACCGCTCAGCATGGTACCACTTCAGCGGCCATACAGATCATGTGCGTTTCAGCTTCCCCGAACAGGAGTGGCACATCCTGAAGGGCCTGTTTTCGGAGGTGCTTGGCGAGGCCGGTCTAGAACCAGTCCTGGCCGATCTTTCCTTCGTCTACGGCGAGCTTTGAATCGATGGTTAGACCAGTTCACTAATTCAGGAGTTGTTATGAAGTCCCAAACCGTAAGCGACATCGAGGCATTGGACGCTGGCGCAGCCATCGTCGAAAAACGAGTCATTCTCTCCATGGGTGGCAAAGGAGGCGTCGGGAAGACGAGTGTCATGACCGGACTGGCCGAATGGTTCCAGGAGAACGGCATCCCAGTAAAGCTGCTCGACCTCGATACCGAAAACAAGGCGCGCGGGTCGCTAACACACTTTTTTGGCGGCCAGGTGCCCAAGGTCAATATCCACACGGCAGCGGGGCTGGACGCATTCGTCGATGAGCTCACCGATGGTCCGCCGGTGATTCTGGCGGACATGGGCGCCGGTTCCGGGCAGGTCACCTACAACTGGTTCGACAAAATGTACCCCGACGTCACCGACGCCGGAATTGTCTTCACGGCGATTGGCGTGGTCACGGCCGATCCAGCCAGCGTGGAGAGCGTGCTGGACTGGGCGGCCCACCTACAAAAGCGAAGCGCGTACCTGGTCATCGAAAATCAAATCTCGCAGCAGGCCGACTTCACCTATTGGCGGGAGAGTGAACAAGCCGAGCAGTTCCAGAGAATGTTCGCGCCAGCCGTCATTCGCATGGACTATCGGCTGCCAGACCTCGAAAATGCTCTACGCAACCATGGCGTGACTCTGGGAGAAGTAGCTGCCCGACAAACGAAGGTGCCGGAACTGCAAAAAGCATCGCTCGTCATGCGTGCGCAGAGCTATCGACGTCGCATGTTTGCCGAGTTCGACAGAGTGAGGGAGCTGCTCTTGCCATGACCGAGTCGGAGTCGAAGGACAGCACCGCGGAATTGATTGATTCTGCCGCCGAGGGCGTGCCCGATCACCTGCGCGCGGCCTATTACCGCGACATGCACCATTTGCATTCACTCTCGGAGAGTGACGAGATGCTCCGGATCTTGAAGACCATACAGTGGAACTCGGTCATTGCGCTGCAAGTTCCTGCAGGCATCGCGGCAGAGGCTGGAAAGCTGGATCGCAGTCTCCGCGACAATGTCGCGGCCTTGCAGCAGGTGCACCAGCGCCTCGAGCGCCTTGCTGATGAATTGGTCGGCAGAGTCTCGGCGGAGGCCATTGCGAACCATTTGTACGAGAGTCTGCGGCAACAGTTCATAAAGTCCACGATTCCCCAGACTGGAAAGGCGTTGACTGCCATAGCCGGACAATTCAAGCAGGCCGTGGACGGCTTAGAGAAAGCAACCCCCAAGATCGTCGCGGCGCATGGGCATGCGGCACTCGCAGCCCAGCAGGCAATGCGGGAGATGAAATCCGCAATTGCGGAAGCCAGCGCTACGGCTCGCCAGGCGGCCGCGGAACTATCGCGGACTTTCCTGCACGAGTACCGATGGGCCCTCGGGGTACTCCTCGTATTCGCGGCGGTCCTCGGATTCTGGTTGGGAATCTTGGCGGTGCGCTCGGGGTATTGGCCGAAGTAGGGCGACCGTGCTGACCATCCGCGCCATGTCGGACGGCAAGGGCTATGCTGCCCGCTACCTGGCCCAGAGCGACTACTATGCCGAAGGTGAGCGCGTGGTCGGGCATTGGAAAGGTCGGGGTGCAGACCTATTGGGACTCAGCGGTCCAGTGCAGACGGAAGACTTTGAAGCTGTGCGTCAGGGGCTAGTGCCACGCACCGGCGAATTTCTACGCCAGCGGCACAGCGCGGACCGGGTAGCGGACGGGACGACTCTCGCCCATGCCCGCCACCTTTACGATTTCACGATCTCGGCGCCAAAGTCGGTATCGATCATGGCGATTCTGGCCGGCGACGAACGGCTGGTTGCAGCGCACGAGGAGGCGGTCGCGGAGGCGGTCGAAGAACTTGAAATGCATGCGGCCAGCCGCGTCCGGCAGGAGGGCGCCAATGGCGATCGCACGACAGGCAACATCGTCCTGGCGATCTATCATCACGACACCAGTCGGGAACTTGATCCCCAAATCCACACGCACGCGGTCGCCGCCAACCTTACCTATGACGGCGCGGAAGGGCGTTGGAAGGCACTACAGGCATCGGGCATTTACGAACGGCGCCTATTTGACAGAGGTTTACGGCAATTGCCTGGCTCGCGAAGTGCGCTCATTGGGCTACGAAATCGAGAACCGTCGGGAGGCCAAAGGGCGCGACTGCGGATTCGAGATCCAGGGCGTGCCAGGAGCTCTGTTACGGAAGTACAGCCAGCGCAGCCGTCAGCGCGATGAAGCCATCCAGCAGTTCGTCGAACGGAACGGTCGCCAGCCGACTGATCGGGAAATTGCGGTGCTGGTGCGCGAGACACGCGCGGAGAAGCTGGTCGAGATATCGACTCAAGAGGTGCGCGCCCGCCAGCGCGCGCGGCTTTCTGCGGAGGAGGCCGCCGAGTTGGCGCGGTTGCGGAACAGGTGTCACATACGCCCCACGCCTGGGGCTTCCGCCGAACAGTCCCTTCAATACGCGGAGGCGCACATATTCGAGCGCGTATCGGTGGCACGCGAGCACGAGGTACTGACAGAAGCTCTGCGCCACGGGCGAGGCCAGGTCAACCGGACGGAGTTGGAAGGCCTCCTCGCACTGCAAGAGGCGTCGGGCGCCATTTTGCGGGACGGCGGCGAGATCGCAACCACGGAGAGCCTCCAGCGCGAACGCGAGATGATCGATTGGGTGAATCAGGGCATTGGCAAATGCGAGCCCCTCGACGGCAACCAGCAGTTTGTGGCATCCGATCGGTTGCGGCCAGAACAAAAACGTGCGGTCGAGTTCATTCTCAGCTCGCGGGATCAGGCCGTCAACATGCGCGGTGCAGCGGGCACCGGCAAGACGGCCACACTGAAAGAACTGCGGCGCGGATTGGCGGAGGCGGGCCGCGAGGTGCTTGCCATCGCACCGACTATGAGCGCGGTCGAGGAATTCCAAAAGATCGGCTTTGCGCAGGCTATCACGGCGGAACGGTTGCTCCACGATGAAAGCATGCAAGCCATGCTGCGGGGCAAAGTGGTGATTCTGGACGAAGCCGGAATGGTTTCGGGGCGGCAGATGTGGGAAATACAACGGCTGGCCAGAAGGCAGTCGGCGCGCCTGGTGTTCAGCGGCGACACCAAGCAGATTCAGAGTGTCGAGGCCGGGGATGCCTTGCGCGTGCTCGAAAAGGAATCACGCTTGAAGAGCGTGGCTCTGGCGCAGGTCCAGCGGCAAACCAGGAAGGAGTATCGGGAGGCGATCCAAGAGCTTCGAAGGAATCCGGAGCGCGGTTTCCAGAAGCTGGATGCAATTGGAGCTGTGCGAGAGGTTGGATGGCTGGATCGCGCGGAAGCGGTGGCGCAAGCCTACGGCGCGTCTCAGGGCCGGAGCAGCCTGGTGGTTTGCGCTACTCACGATGAGATCGAGCGCGTTGCGGATGCAATTCGAGGAAGACGCAGGACGATCGGCGCGCTGGGCGAAGGAGCGCATCTCACCCGCCACGCGTCCCTGAACTGGACCACCGCGCAGAAAGGTGAAGCGCAGAACTTTCGTCCGGGCCAGATATTGGGATTCCATCGCACGGTCAAGGGGATCGCCAGGAATGAAGCGCTCGAAGTGGTCCGGGTCGAAGGCGAGCGCATCATCGTGCGTAACGAATCCGGCGGCGAGCAGACGGTCACCAGCAGACTCGCGAAGAGTTTCGACGTGCTGGAACAACAACCCATCGAGGTCGCCGCGGGCGATCGGCTCCTTCTCACGGCTAACCGTCGGGAACACGGCTTCCACGCTACGAATGGCGAGATTGTCACGGTCGGACAGGTGGGTACCGCCGGTCGGATTCGCTTGGAAGATGGGCGCACGTTGCCGGCGAACTATAGGCAATTTGCGCACGGCTACGCGGTCACAGCCCATCGGAGTCAGGGAAAAACTGTGGATGCGGTGATCATTTCGGCGGATGGAATGCAGAAGGAATTGTTCTATGTAGCGGCCTCGCGGGGGCGTGAGAGCGTTGACGTGATCACGAGTGACAAGGAGCACCTGCGGGAGACTGTGGCGCGTTCGGCCGTGCGGAAGTCAGCCTCGGAACTGGCCCGGCGAGCACAGCCTGGGTTGCAGCGTGGACCATTGCGGGGATTGGCTGCCGCCATGGTGCTGATGCGCCGGGCTGCACAGTTGGTTAAGGCGGTGCCCGAACGAGTCTTGCGACACGCGCCGGGGAAGGAGACGATGCGGCATGAACACGGCCTCAGCCGATAGCCGGAAAAGCTGGAGCGTGAGCTCAGACGACAGGGCAAACGCTCTGGAAGTCGCACTTCTGAAGCGGACGTACGTTTTGCCCTGGCACCAGTTCGTGTACGCGGAAGGTGGCGACGACGAAGTGCATGCTGTCTTTGCGACGCACGAGGTGATCGTCAGAGGCACAGGATTGACAGCGCTGCTGGCGGCCCTGGCGGCACAAAATGTTACCGTGATTCAGGAGCCGACGCGGGCTGATCGCTTTCAGAGTAGCGGAGATCGGTTCATCCGCGAGGTGATTGTCGAGAAGAACGACGCGGGTTGAGGCCGGCTGAAGTAAACTGGAGGTGGGGTCTCGATTATATGATGCCGACCAACGAATACGTGGAAGTTCGGAACGGCGGATACTACGTCGCCGGTACGCGGATTGGCCTTGATGTAGTCACGTACGATTTTCGGAATGGACGGACTGCCGAAGCCATTTTCGAGGCGTATCCGTCCATCGGTTCACTGGCGAAGGTTTACGGTGCGATCACGTTTATCCTGGAGCACCCCAGTGAAGTCGAGGCTTATCTAGAAGATCAAGATCGCCGCTACGAAGAGATCAAGGCCCACTACCCCCTCACGCCCAGCATGATCGAACGTTTTGAGCGGGCGAGAAGCGAAAGGGCACGGAAGCAGGGTTGAGCCTTCGGTTCCAGGCCGATGCTGACCTAGACCCCGAGATCGGGCGAGGATTGCGACGGCGGGAACCGGCAATCGATTTTCTTGGTGCCAGAGGGGTGATCCCTGACGGCACCCCTGATCCCGAAGTCCTTCGACTAGCCGCCGAGGCTGGCCGGGTACTGGTTTCGCGAGACGTAACGACGATGTCGGTCCATTTTCGTCGATTTATCGAGCAAAGCGAATCTCCAGGTCTGCTGTTGATCACTTCGCGGAGATCGATCGGTGCCGTCATCGATGGGCTGCTATTGGTTTGGCTGAACTGGGAGCCGGAAGAGTTGCGTAATCAGTTGCGCTGGGTTCCGTAAACAAGATGGAGGCGGGCGTTTCTCCTTCGGCGGCGGGAGCAAGAGAGAGACACTATCCCTAAGCCTCCGGCTTAGGGTCGCGCGTGGTCGCGCGACGGTTGACCTGTTCGGCAGCTGTTCGGTGTTTGTCCGGTATCTGTTCGGATCTTGTTCGGAGTTTGTTCGGGTTACACTGAAATTAGTATACGCTCGATAGGAGACACCACGGGCGGCCACTTTCAAGATATCCTCGACAGCCTGCCTGAGAAGCCCGCGCGCTCGCGCTTGGAGCCCTATGGCGCATTGATCGATGAACTGCGTCGGCGCGGCCGAACTTTTCGAGAGATCGCCGACATACTCGCCGAAAAATGCCATGTAGAAACGGCAGCCAGCACCATCCATGATTTCGTTCGGACTCGCTCAAGGAGAGCGCAAAGGTCACCCAGACGAGCTTCTAACGGCACAACCAAGTCGGTGACGGTATCCACCCCTGAACGAATTGAAAGTGCGATACGCGCCGCCAAGACCGGCCCTGCCGTCGATGAAGTCCGCCGAAAGATTGCCGCACTGAAACTTCGGAAGTCCAGGAACGAACCGACCCCGGAGGGTTTCCAATTCGATCCAAGTGAACCGCTCCGGCTGAAGAAGCCGGGCCATAGAACTGGCGAGTAACGCCAAAGCGTGGGCCAGCCGGCGCCTCCCGCCGCCCGGCTGGGAAAACTTGGAGTTCGCAGTGTGGGTCCTCGCATGCGCCAAGCCGGCTAGCGCGAAGTGGCCCGTTCATTCCGAGTTATCCCAAGCAAGTTGGGCCTGCTGGGCTTGTGTGCCTGCGCCGCTACTTGGCGGCGTTTGGCGAGCGAACTCGTGCTCCGCCATACTTCGGCATTCGCCGGACATTCGACAGCTCAGGCAGCGGGCCGGTAGTTCAACATGCCGCCCAAGCGCTGGCGGCGTTGGACCGCACCGGCCTTGCCGAGATGGCCAGGCTCTGGGCTGATGAGTTGGTTCGCCAGGCCTTGGTGATTGCGTTCACTGTGATAATAGGCCACAAAGTTCTGAATGGCCGTCCGCAATGAATCCTCCCCGAACAAGATCAGGCGATCCAAGCAGGACTCACCCGTGAGATTCCGGGCGATCTGCGTCATCCACAGTCCGTTCGCCACCGGCGCGATGCCCGCATCTCCGCCGGCTCAAAAGGTCATCGCGACGAAAAATCAACGGTTTGGGTGGACGGCCGGCGGTCCCGGCTTCGGCACGTTACAACATGTTACCAAGGGTTGATTCATGGTCGCATTCGTCCTCTCCATCCTCGCGGCGCTGCGCGTTCTCCTGCGCAGCCGTGGCGATACCGCCCTGGAGGTGCTCGCCCTCCGACAGCAACTGGCTGTCCTCAAGCGGCAACGGCCGCGGCCTTCGTTTCGCATGATCGACCGGATCTTTTGGGCCACCTTACGTCGCCTCTGGTCCCACTGGGCCGACGTGCTGGTCCTGGTGAAGCCGGAGACCGTCGTGGCTTGGCATCGTGCGGGCTTCCGCTGGTATTGGAGCTGGCGCTGTCGCGCTTGCGGCGGGCGGCCCCAGATCGCTGCGGAAGTTCGTGCTCTGATTCGGCGGCTGGCGCGAGAGAACCCGGACTGGGGGGCCCCGAGAATCCACGGAGAACTGCAGAAGCTCGGCTTCGTTGTTTCCGAACGGAGCGTGGCCCGCTATCTGCAACGAATGGGTCGGCGGCGGGGTGACCCCGGCAAGAGCTGGCTTGCCTTTCTGGAAAACCACCGCGAGGCGCTGGTGGCCTTCGACTTTTTCACCGTGCCCGCCGTGACATTCCAAGTGCTCTACTGGTTCTTCGTCATCGAGCACGGACGGCGCCAAATCCTGCACTGCAACGTCACGCGCTGCCCCACCGCGGAGTGGATCGTGCAACAGCTGCGAGAAGCCTTTCCGGAAGCTTGCCCCTATCGTTATGTCATCCTGGATCGAGACACGAAGTTCGATGCGGAGGCGATCGCGTTTTTTGAAGGCGACGGGGCTGCAGCCCAAGCGGACGAGCGTGCAGTCGCCTTGGCAGAATGGTCTGGCGGAGCGCTGGGTAGGGAGTTGCCGCCGGGAGATGCTGGACCATGTGATCGCGCTGAATGAAGCGCATCTCCGCCTGCTCATGTCGGCCTACGTGAAGTACTATCACGAAGACCGCATTCACGACTCCCTGGAAAAGGACACACCGCACCGACGGCCGGTGGAGCCCAAGCCGGCAGGAAAGGCGAGCCTGGTTTGCATGCCGCGGGTGGGGCGGTATACAGCATCGCTACACGTGGCGCGAAGCGGCATAAGCGGCAGCACTTCAATTGACCGGAACCGTGAACACCAGGCGTTGAACGGTTCGCCCGCCGCACGCGCTACCACTCTGGCGGCGCGGTCTTGCCGAGGTTTTCCCGACGGCTCGGACGCATGGCCGTATCCCGCTGCTTGCATCTGAATCGATGGACCCCATAGCTCGCCTTTAACCTGCTGGACCATGTTACGTAACGTCATCATCACAGCCGACGTGGTTTTGGCTACGAACAGATCCTGTAGGTTCGATTGGGCTGCCAGCCGGAATAGCAATTCGAGCGTCTAGTCCGTAACCAGGTTCTTCGAGTAATCCAGTAAAAGGCCGTTCGCTTCCAGCGTGTACCGCTCGCCTCGCTTCGGGTCTTCTTCAAAGAGCTGCTGGAGGTGCGGCCCTCGAAGCTTCTTATAATGCGCCGCCAGGTCCTTCCACGCAGATTTCTTGCCGGCCGCTTTGACCGAATCCAGTGTTGCTTGCATCGACTTCTGCTCCTTTGCTCGTTCGTTACCTACCTTCCGGATGTCTTCCGTGACCCACTGAGCGATGCGGGGTATGTCGAGCGTCAGGGCCATCGTTTTTAAGGCGAGGCAGGCCCCAACGTCACGCTGTCCGTACTTTGCGCTGCTATGGAACCGTCTGTCGACTCCGGATCGCAGCTCAAAGGCGATTCGATGATGGTTAAGTTAGCGCGTCCCAGGGGCCGGGTTTGTACGCTCATACGCGTCGTGCGAACGAACGGATGTCCGTCTACGAAGGCTATTTCGCGCATGAAGGTTATTTGGCGCACGACTTTGATGCCGATCGTGGAGGGGGAGGGGGCCTTCACGAAGCGCCCGGTCACGAGAACTGGCGCGCCTGTCACGGAGTCTATCCACAATTCTCCTCGAATCAGGCCCGCGCGCCTCTTTTTGGGGGTGATCCGAAAGATGTAGGCCGCACGATCTCCCGTATCGACTATGCCCGCATAACGGAATTTATAGTTTTGCGGAGTGATGAGGACCGACGAGAGCGGCAAGTCCTCCGCCTGGCGTTGCGCCATGAGGTAAGGAACAATCACGCGCACAAGTACGATCGAGTCTCCTTGCTGTTCGGTTATCGCGTACTCGCTGCGCTCGGATTCCCCAACGTCGCGGATCGCCAAGAGGCGGCCCTGTTTGTTCAGACGGGGCACGGACGCGGTTATTGCCACCGCAACAGGACCCGACTCTGTGAACGGGTCGCGTGCATGAAGCCACGCAATGTACCGGGCAAAAGCAATGTTCTCATTGGTTGTCGTCTGAATAATCGGAGTCGGAATACGCTGCGCCGAAGCACCCGCAGGCATCAGCAACACGAGCAATCCAATAATCGCAAGCGTGCCTCGAAAGAACGAATCCGGCCGGTAGAGTCCGCCAGTATAACTCGATAGGGCTGTCATTTAGATTTCACCGCAAACAACGTCATCCCGTGTGAGGCATTAACTGCAGTAATGTGCCGCATTCGCAGTCACCGGAGCTGCCGCATGAGACGTTGCAGGCCGGGTAGGGAGGACGTCGCCTTCTTGCCATGGAACAGCGTACATACGCAAGCAGGCGCGACAGCGATACTGTCCGTGAACGGGCCAGAGAGGTTCCGGATGAAACGTCCGGCACCATCCGATAGACGCACGATTCCAGAGGGCTCTCATTGGGTTGTCCTTTGTGTCGATGAAACCGAGCACACCCGAATTAGGGCAACTCGCCTGCCATTCGCGCGTTGCGCCTCGGACGCCGGACCAGGTGCAACATCGTGCCTCCCAAAGACCGCTATCCCTTGTCATCCCGTATAG
>Ga0209698_10007327_pt1 | contig 11589 bp, 10 predicted proteins | sample LitLauG_LLR_2012_FD_187203 | JGI IMG/M metagenome (GOLD analysis project Ga0209698, IMG submission 187203) | Freshwater sediment microbial communities from Pennsylvania, USA - Little Laurel Run_MetaG_LLR_2012 (SPAdes) (version 2) | ecosystem: Environmental > Aquatic > Freshwater > Creek >... | reverse complement strand
CATCTATCATCTTTCGTCGGGGACGTCGTCGCAGACGTTTCGCGAGTTGACCACCGCATTGGCTGCCGCGCAGCAGAAGAGCGGGCCGATTTTTCTGCCGTTTGCCGAAAGGCCATTTACCGGCTCAGTCAACTTTCTCTCGAATCGCAAGGGGACGCTGGCCAAGGGCGCGTCCCTGCTTAAGGTTTTCATGCCGTATCTGGTTTGGAATACAGTCTTTGATAACACTCGCGTGATCTCAGAACTTGGCCGCAAACCGGTGCCTTTCTCGCAGTACAGTCATCCTCTTCTGACGTTTGCACGCGATAATAACTTTCAATACAACTACAAGCCCTGGCCCGCGGCTGCAGGAGGACACGCAGCATGATGGACTTATTTTTAGAAGCTTGGGTCAGCACAAACATCGAGCGCACCAAAGCCGGATGGATGCTCGGATCGGGGAGGCCGTGGGAGCCAGGGGAGAAACTCAAGCTCTTGTTTGCTGGCTACAACGGCACGCGCAATATGGGCTCGGATGTGCGCGTGGAAGAGATGCTGCGGCAAATCCGGCACATCCTCGGTGCGGAGAAGGTTGACTTCACTGCGATGACCTTCGACTTCGAGCGTTCTCGCGGATATTTTCAGGATACCGCCCAGGTTCGCCTGCCCGATATTTTTCCGCCCTTCCTGGCGAACGAAGTGCCCCGCCATCACGGAGTAGTTGCGTGCGAAGGGTCGATGTTCAAGAGCAAGTTCGCGAACGCCCTGACCACGATGATGATTGGCTCGCTCGGGATCGCAGCCGCACAGAACAAGCTTTCGGTCGGCTACGGCGGAGAAGCAGGGCAAATGGATCCCCTGCTCGCCAAGATGTGCGCGCGGTATTGCAAAGATTCACTCATCATCACGCGTAATGAGGAATCGCGGACACTTCTGCGCGACCTGGGAGTACCGACCGAGTTGGGTACCGACACCGCTTGGACATTTGAACCGCGTCCGCCCGAGTACGGCCATGGCGTGCTGAAGAGTGTCGGGTGGGATGGACATACACCCGTTCTAGTCGTTTGTCCGATTAATCCTTTTGAATGGCCGGTGAAGGCTTCCATCGCGAAGGCCGCGCTTCATAGCCTGACGGGGGCTTACAAGAAAACGCACTATCGCGGGCCGTACTTTCATAATTCGGGTCCGGCTGCAGACCGGGCGTACGCACACTACCTGGCTTCGATCGCCAACGCGGTCGATGCCTTTCGCAAGAAGCGAAGCGTGTTCGTAATTCTCGTCGCAACCGAACGCCTGGATGCGCGCCCGGCGAACCTGATTTCCGAGAAGCTTGGCGGGATACCCGTTCTGACGTCGGATCAGTACAACATGTACGAACTCGTGAGTATTCTGCGGGCTTGCCACATGATGGCTTCCTCGCGCTATCACGGCATTGTCACCTCCATGCCGGGGCTGGTGCCTTCGGCAGGGATTACGATGGACGAGCGCATTCGCAACTTGATGCGCGAGCGCGGGCACCAGGAATTACTGATGCAGGTCGATGACCCCGATCTCGAGCAGAAGTTGCTGATTGCGCTGGAAACGTTGGCGACGCAGGGCGAGCGTATCGCCGACGGGATCGCGCGTACCGTAGTCAAGAACCTGAAGTTGATGGCCCGCATGGGTGTTTTCTTTGAAGAGGAAGTGCAGCGGCGGTATCCCGAGTTTCCCACGCGGCGCGACGAATGGAGTTGGGAGGATTACTTGCCGCCGTTCAGTCCGTCACTGCGAGAGCTGGTCTCGGCCTATAGCTGAGACCACCGTTCAATAACATGCAATTCGTCGGGGAAATCTTTGCTCAGTTGAAAGCGAACGGGAACACACGGGTGCTCCAGGAGATTCGCAATGGCCAGGTCACAGGAGTGACCGGCACCGAACTGCTGGACCTGGTGGCGAAGGCTCGTACTTTTCTCGCATCGAAAGGCTTGAAAAAAGGTGACCGCTGCGGCTTGCTGGCGCCTAACAGTATTCGCTGGATCGCGCTGGATTTGGCAGCGACCGCCGAGGGATTGATTGTCGTCCCGCTCTATTTTCGTCAAGCACCGGCAGAACTTGTTGCTCTGATCAAAGACAGCACACCGTCCCTGGTGTGCTGCAGCGATGGTGGATTGCGAGACGGAATCTTGCAGAACCTTCCGGCTGCTCCGCCGCATTTCCTCTTTGACGAGATCTTTGCCGGAGTGGGGGGCATTCAACTCGATCGTCCACAGGTTCGCGATGCCGATCCCGTTACGATCATCTACACCTCGGGGACATCCGGCGAGGCGAAGGGCGTTGTGCTGACTGCGGCCAATGTGGGATTCATGTTGGGCTGCACCTCCACGCGCCTCGGTGAATTGATGGGCGGCCGGACTGGACAAGATCGCATCTTTCACTACCTCCCATTCAGTTTCTGCGCGTCGTGGATCGCTGTGTTGTCGTTTATCCTGCGCGGGAGCCTTGTAACGCTTAACACCGACCTGCTGAAGATTCAGAACGACATGCCTGAGGTCGCCCCGCATTATTTCCTGAACGTGCCGCAGTTGCTGGAACGCATGCGCCGCGGTGTGGATGATCAAATGGCCAAGCGAGGCGGATTGGTTACCACGATCTATACGCAGGCCAAGTCTGCATGGGTGGGAAAGGGACCGGGTTCGCTTTCATCGGGAGGAGTCTGGTTCTGGTTGGCTGCCGCTCTGGTGTTCCCGGCAATCCGAAAGAAGCTGTTCGGCGGAAATCTGAAGGCATTGATCTGCGGGTCGGCGCCATTGAGCCCAGAGACGCAGGATTACTTCCGCATGCTCGGCATACCTGTTCTGCAGGTATACGGATTGACCGAGACCACGGGAATCTGCACGATGGATGATCCGCATCGTCCCGTGCCGGGGCGTGTGGGGCCGGCCATCTCTGGGATCGAAATGAAACTTGCCGAGAACGATGAGATCGTCGTGCGCGGGCCGAACGTGTTTGCCGGTTACTGGAATCGTCCGCAGCAGACGGCAGAAGTATTGCGCGACGGATGGTTTCACACGGGGGACCAGGGCGAACTCGACGCCACCGGGACTTGGCGTATCGTGGGCCGCATTAAGAACCTAATTATTCTTGGCTCGGGCCACAAACTGGCGCCAGAGACCATTGAATATGAAATTGCGAAGCACCTGCCGAACGCGCAGCAGGTGGTGATTGTGGGCAACGGGCGAGGATATCTTTCGGTTGTTGTCACGGGCGGAGTGACCGGAGAGCAGGTACAGGCCGCTCTCGACGCGGTGAATCCGCACCTTCCCCATTACAAACAGGTGCGCGCATTTTGTCTGCGGCCGGAACCGTTTTCGATTGAAAATGGCATGCTGACTGCGAATGGCAAGCTGAAACGCGATTTAATCTCCGCGCGCATGAAAGATGAGATTGAAGGCATGTATCGGGTGGAGCAGGCGGTCTGACGAGAGTTGATGTCACAGCACCGACAATTCGAAGGGCAAGCGCTTTCCTGGCAACTCAACAGCGGAATCATTGAACTGGCGCTGCGCCGCGAGCCATGCAATGAAATTGGTTCGCTTGCCCTGTCAGAACTCGAGACATTCGCCGCGGCCCTCGATCAACTTGAGCATGAAGCCCATGCGTTGATCATCTTCAGCCAGTTGAAGTGTGGCTTCTGCGCTGGGGCCGATCTGAAGGAGCTGTACGAGAAATCGCAGGCGATGGAAAAATCGCGGGCCGCCGAAGGAGTCCGTGATTTCCTGGAACGCATCCACCGCGCCCTGAATCGCATCGATGCGTCCTCTCTCACCACGATCGCAGCCGTCCACGGAGTAACCTTCGGAGGCGGGTTCGAACTGGCGCTGGTCTGCGACATGATCATCGCGGACAAAATGGCGCGCTTTTGTTTCCCGGAACTGCGATTGGGACTGATTCCCGGGTTCGGCGGAATCCCGCGCCTGAAGCGCGATTTGGGGAATGCGGTGGTGCGCGACCTGCTCCTGACGGGCCGCAGCTTCAACGCAACCAAGGCACAGCAGATCGGTCTCGTAAGCCAGGTCGTTGGCGAAGGCGAAGCGCTGCGCGCCGCAAGAGCCACGGCGGCTCAATTGGGCAAATTCGATCGCCACACGGCGGCCGCGGCCAAGCAGTTCATCAAGCCGATTCCGCACGAAGAGTTGCGAGAGGAAATCGATCTCTTTTGCGAACTGTTTTCGCGTCCGGCGGTAGCCGCCGGGCTGCGAAAATTCGTCGAGAGCACGGATGCCCAGCCTTATCTGCCCTGATTCGATCTCAGTTAGAATGACCTCTATGGAAACAGCCGAAAAAACTCTGGACGAAATACTTACGCTGGCTGCGACGCATTTCAAAGTGCCGCGCGAGAAACTCTCGCCCGACGACGACTTCTTCAAAGCGCTAGGCATCGACAGTCTGCAGACGTTGGATCTGCTGACCAAACTCGAGAATCACTTTCATGTGGAACTTCCCGACTATGAATTGCAGGGTGTGAGCGACTTTCGCACCCTGGCAGCAAGGATTCAGGCACGACTTTGATTCCCGATTCCGGCCTGTTGATTGTCGGGGAACACTTGCGCGGACGCACATCCGCTTAACAAAACGACACCATACAATCTACAATCAGCAGTTTCCTCTATGCTCGACTTGCGCCAATACACCTGTCTGGGTGCGGCTTTGCGCGACGCGCTGGAACGCTACGCGGGTGAGGTGTGTTTAATCGAGGCCGATCGCGACCGCGAGAAAGTGCGGCTGATGTACTCGGACTTCAAAGAGATCGCGCTCCCGCTGGCGCGCGCACTCGAAGATGCCGACTTTGATCCTGGAGACCGTGCGGCGATCATCATGACGAATCAGTCGAAGTGGCTGATCTCCGCGTATGCCATTTTCTATTGTGGCGGCGTGCTGGTTCCCCTCGACTACAAGCTGACTGCGGCTGAGCACCTGCAGTTGCTCGCTCACTCCAGGTCCAAGGTCTTGATCGTCGAGTATCACCTGTGGCGGGCGATCACACAGTCTCCCGATTTTCAGAAGATTACGACCAAGATTGTGCTCGTGACCGAAGCACCCCTTGGGGCCGATTTATCGGGCGGGTTTCGCTGGGAAGACTTCAAGCGAAAAGGCGCTCCTGACTTCATCATGCGACAGCGGGAAGATACCGCCTGCATTGTGTATTCCTCGGGAACGGGCGGACGCCCCAAAGGATGTGTGCTGACGCACGAAAATTATCTGGAACAGTGCCGATCGCTCACCGCGTGGTATCCGTTCTGGCCGGGCGTGCGATACCTGAGCATCCTTCCCACGAATCACGCGATCGATTTCATGGTGGGATTCATCGGTCCCTTCGTATGCGGGGCCTGTGTTGTGCACCTCCGTACGCTGCGTCCGGAGTTTGTGCGCGATGCGTTCGTTCGGTACCGCATAACTTATGTGTCGCTGGTACCGATGATCCTCAAGAACCTTGAGCGGGGATTGCGCGCCAAGTTTGACGAATTGCCGTCGTGGAAGCGCGGATTCCTGAATACTATGATCGGCCTCAACAAACTCCTGACCAGACGGCGACCGAAAGTAAAACTCAGCCGGATGCTGCTGCCAAACATCCATCGCGGGTTCGGTGGCGAAGTGCTGGCGCTCATTACCGGCGGGGCTTTCATCGAGCCCTCGACCATGCAGTTCTTTTATGATCTTGGAATTCCGGTGGTCAACGGATATGGGCTCACCGAAGCGGGTACTGCTCTCACGTTGAACGACCTGAAGCCATTTCGAGCGGACACCGTGGGCAAGCCTCTTCCCGGCGTCGAACTGCGCATTCTGAGTCCGGACCCTGAAGGCGTCGGCGAGGTCGCGATTCGCAGCAAGACCGTCATGTCGCACTACCTCGACGATCCCGAGCTCACTCTCGAGACCATTGTCGATGGCTGGCTTCTGACGGGCGATCTGGGGCGCTTCGACGGCAACGGCCACCTGCAGTTGTTCGGTCGCAAGAAGAACATGATCGTGACCGAAGGCGGAAAGAATATTTATCCCGAAGACATTGAGACTGTGTTCGATGGTTTGCCGGTCAAGGAATATTGCGTATTTGCCGCGAACTACATTTGGCCCAAGAAAGAGTTGGGGCAGGAGAGCCTCGTGCTGGTTTTACGCCTTGAGCAAAACCAGAAAGTGGATGCAACCCTGCTTGATGACATTTTGACGCGCAATCGCCGACTGCCTGATTTCAAGCGCGTGGGTGGATATTTGATCTGGGAGAAGGATTTTCCACGAACCGCGTCCATGAAGATTAAGCGGCAAGTGCTGGCGGAAGAGATCGGTAAAGCGGCTGAGCGTGCGGCAGTCGTGGAGTTCTAGTTAAGTTTGAAGACGATTTGCGCTCCCTGGAGAAGATCGGTCCAAGCCTTGGCAAGAAAATACCTCGCAATTGTGAACCCGGCAGCCGGGGGCGGTCGCGTGCGAAGACTGCTCGACCCCGCATTAGCGCGCTTGCGTGCCGGCGGAATCGAAGTGGACCTGGCCGAAACTAGTGGGCCCGGGGACGCCACACGAATTGTCCGCGAAGCCTATGGACGGGGCGTACGGTCATTCATTGCGGTCGGCGGAGATGGAACATCGTACGAGGTGGTAAACGGCCTTTATCCGGAGGCAATCAACGGTGAGCGCCCCACCCTTGGGTTTCTGCCGCTGGGTACGGGCAACTCGTTCCTGCGCGATTTCAGCGATCGTGGCGTTGAATACGCGATTGAGTCATTGCTGGCTGAGCGATCGCGTCCATGCGACGTGTTGCGCCTTCGGCACCGTGCCGGCGTAATTTACTATGTCAACTTGCTAAGCATTGGATTCACCGCCGACGTGGCAACCCTTCGCGCAAGGCGGTTCAGCGGTTGGGGAGAACTTGGCTACCTCACCGCAATTTTCCTCACGCTGGCGCGGTTCAATCGCCGGCCTTTTCCGGTCCGAGTCGAGGACGGCGCTTCATTCGACCAGCGCTCCTGTTTGTTTCTTACCTTCAACAACAGCAAATTCACCGGCGGAACGATGATGATTGCCCCCAATGCCGAGATCAGTGACGGCCTCGTCGAATACGTGCGCTGGGGCCCCATTGGACGTCTGGGGCTGATCCGGAACCTGCCAACCCTTTACGACGGAACTCATGTCAACCATCCGCTTGCCGACAGAAAGGCGGTCCCGCGCATCGAGTTCAATCTCGCGGCTCCCGTGGATGTCATGGTTGACGGCGAAGTGCTCACTCTGCATTGCGAGGAACTCGACGTTCTGCCAGGCGTGCTGAACGTCGTGGCATGAGCGCCGTGATATAAAAACTAAATATGTCGGAAGAACGTCGAAAACGGCAACAGCAACGCGATGGCAGCACGGAAGATGACGGGAAGGCGAAGAAGGTCGCACTCTATGCCGTCATTATCGTCCTCTTTGCGGGAGCCTATTACGGGGGGTGGTATCACAAAAATCACAAGTACGATGCCTTCGCGAAGTGTCTCGCGACTCATCAGGCGAAGATGTATGGCTTGTACTGGTGCCCGCACTGCCAGGAACAGAAAGAGATGTTCGGCGAGTCGTTCCACAATGTGACCTACGTGGAATGCGCGATCAAGGGCTCCTCGGAGTTGGCTCCGGCCTGCAAGATGGCAGGCGTTAAGCTGTTTCCCAGTTGGCAGTTCGGCACGGAGGCTCCGAAAGAAGGAGTCTTATCGCTCGACGCACTGAGCGACAAGACGGGTTGCAGCCTGCCGTGACCGAGGCTTCATCACGTTCGCCTGGAAGCGGCTCTCTGGGAGCAACAAGCCGCGCGCTATTTGGAATCATAGCGGTGCTGGCCATAGCGGGAATGATTGACTCGGCGATCGCGTTGCAGCGTCACTACGCCAAGTCGGCGACGCAGTTCTGTGATTTCAGTCAGCGATTCAGTTGCGACATCGTGAATCGCAGCGAGCAGTCGAGCATTGCGGGAATTCCGGTCGCAGGCATTGGCGTGGTCGGATACGGTGTGATTCTGCTGCTGGCAACCCTATGGCGATCGCGGGACGAGACGCCAACTCGATTGCTCCTGGCCGCACTCGTCGGGCTCGGATTTGCGTTATATCTGACCTACGTTGAGGCCTACGTGCTCGAGACCTGGTGCATTTTGTGCGTGATCTCTTTGTGCATTATCTTCTTAATCAGCCTCTGCTCCCTGATCGTGAAGCTGGGGAGTGCGCGAGCCTAGTCTCCGTCGTTGTATCCTGATACATCACGTTTCCCTGATGGAAGAAATCCAGAAAACAGAGAATACAGAGATTGGCCCGAAGTTCATTCGCGGCGAATCGGCGGTCGGCGACCTGCGTCTGCACGAGTTCTACAGCCGCACCTTTCGTAATACGCGATTCGTGCGCGTATGGCTGCCGCCCGGATATCACAATCCGGAGAATGCCGGACGGCGCTATCCCATCTTGTATTTGAACGACGGACAGAACCTGTTCGAGGCATCGTCGTCGTTCACTGGAGTCGAGTGGCAGGTGGATGAAACCGCGGATCGCCTGATCCGTGAAGGCGTAGTGCCGCCAATGCTGATCGTGGGTCTGGACAATGGCGGGAAGAATCGCATTCGGGAATATATGCCGCACCGCTCCATGCATCCGGTCATCCTCCGGGCGCAGGGCACGCGCTATCCCACGTTCCTGTTCAAGGAAGTCATGCCGTTCATGGACCGCAACTACCATGTTGCCCAAGGGCCGCAAAATACGGGTTTGGGAGGATCGTCTTTGGGTGCTCTCATCGCCCTGTATACGGCGGCTGTTCGTCCCGGCGTGATCGGACGACTCTTGTTGGAGAGTCCATCCCTATGGGCTTCGAATCGGCAAATTATTCGGCAGAGTCGCGGTGTCAGGCAGTGGCCCGAGCGCGTATTTCTAGGCACTGGAACCTCCGAGATCGGGCGCAAAGAGCGCGATCAAAGTGTGGTCGATGATGTGCGCGAACTCTCGTTCATCCTGAGCCGCGCGGGCTTGGATGAAAAACGCTTGAAGTTGGTAGTCGAGGAGGGTGGCACGCACCATGAATCAGCTTGGGCGCGCCGGTTTCCCGAGGCGTTGACGTTCTTGTTTGGCCGGCCCGAGTAAAGCGGTACAACTTTTCTACCCAAGCCCAGCGGCCGTGGAGACCGGCGTTGTCCTTCCGAGCTTTCGATCGCCACCGCTATCAATTGCGATTCTCCAAATCAAGAACATCGTCGCCAACATCGCTACGACGGACAGTTGCACGTGCGTCCAGCGGGCAAAGGGACCGATGAGCGGAAGCGCATACACAAAATAGAGCAACGTCGCCAATGCTCGTGCCACGTTAGTCGCTGACTGCCCGATGACCCAATCTGCGAGAAGAAGGAGCGCCGGAGCCAGTGCCACCAGGTCGTATACCGTCAGGTGCGGCGCGATCAGCACCGTTGCCAGCAACAGCGCCGAGTATTTCAGCGAGAGTGGAACGAACTCCCGACTCCAGCACGCACGCAGGAAATACAACACCAACCCCGAAGTGACGATGTAGAGCGCAATTGAGGCGGTAGGCCATGGCAACAGCATGGTCCAGAACGTGCGCAACGAATGAGTCTGGTAGGGCTTAGGCTCGAGGAGGGGCAGAAGTTCATTGGCGTGCCTGAGCAATTCCCACCAACGATGGAGTGACTCCCCGCCATAGTACAAAATCCCAATTGAAAGTTGTATGGCCGCAGCGACGATTGCACCGACCAATACTTTCCAGCGGGCTAGCATCCAGAAGAGAACAACAGCGGCAATCGCCAACTGCGGTTTGAAAACGAGGCACCCCAGGCACACACCAGCGAGAAAATCACGCTGTTTTCGAAAGAAGTGAAAAGCAGCGGTGAAGCATAGCAATGCAAGGACCGAAGTCTGCCCCCATGCAATCAGGTGGAAGAACGCCGGAAACGACGCCGCGAGCAGAAAGACCAAAGCACCATACGGCTGCAAGTTGCGACACGCGCGCCACACTGCAAAGCAGCACAGCCCGTAGGCAGAAGCGCAGAGTGACCACCAGATCGCCAGCGCAACGGGATAGGAAAGATAAGCAAACGGCGCGAAGAAGATCGACACTTGCGGCGGATACAACGGCAAGTAGCGAATTCCGGCCGCCTGGGGAACACGTTGAGCGGCCAGCGCAGCCTGGGCGTTCATATCATAAAGAGCGGTGCCATCATGAGCCCGTGCCAGGCATCCGAGCGTGTAGAAGTGCAGAAAGTCCGTGCCTTTGAGGTTGCCCGCGCGGTCGCGCAAACCCGGAGTAGCCAGGTTCCAGACATAGAGCGACCACAAGCAGACGAGCAGAATGGTTCCGTGCACGCGCAAGCGCTTCGCCGTGAGCCATGTGTTCGAGTTGTCTTGGATCGTCATCGTCTCTCGATCAGCCGGAGGCATCGACCCTACTTGGCGGCGACTGCGGTACTGTACGCTTCCAGTGGTGCCGACGGTTCATCGGCATTGACCCACCACGTCTTACGGTCCTTGAAATAATTCAACAGAGTCTGATCCTCGCTGGCACCCATGTCGCGAGCCCAGACAATTTTCGCTGCATCAATATCCGCGCGATTGTTGATCCAGTCATCGTGCACGTTATGCGACGGAGTGTAATGCACGATGACCAGTTGCTTGCCCGTTGCCCTTTCCAGTTCACGTTCAATCGCAACCCTCTTTGGATCTCCGGTGGGCCGTGGGGGCTCGATTGTCAGGCCTAGGCCCATCGCGGTGATGCGAAGAACTACCATCGCAATGCAAATCAGCGGAACGGCCCGCGCAAGGCTGTGACCGACAGGGCGCCCACGGTATTTGCACAAGCGAAGACGGCGCAGGCATTGCATCAAGAGAAGAATGTAGAGCCCAAACGCGGGGGCAAAATAGTGCACCAGGGTCCATGTCTCGACCACGTCCCCCGCAATCACCGTACCCGCCACAAGCAGCGGCAAGCGCATCTTGCGGTCGCGAAAGATCCAGGGGAAGGTCAGAAAGGGCAGAGTAAACATTGGACCGACAAAGAAGACCCACAGCAAGCCGAACCTCTGACGGAGCCGCTGCACAAAGCCCCTGACGGTCTGGCCTTGTTGATAGTTCCAGAATTCTTCGTGGGTATAGAACTTGCGCATTTCCGCATGGCGATAGATGGGCTCAGGCCGCGGTTTTTGCCAGACGAAATACGGCGCCACCGCGTACGTTTGCCGGTTCACCTGATAGGGCATCTCGAATGGACTTCCCGTGACGCGCCAGAAGTAATACCCCATGCCTGCGGCAGTCACGATGGCGATTACCGCGATCGGCGCAACTACATGGGAGACGACCCTCATCATCGAAAATTTCTTCTGTCGAATGAGCCACCACACGGTCGCCACCGCAATCGGCAACGCATAGACAAAACCTTCGTAGGGACGAGTGTTGGCGAGAACGGCGAATCCCAGACCCATCGACAACGCATCGCCCCAACGCGCATAATGCTTCAGCCGGGGATAGGCGCCCAACACCAGGATCCCTCCAAGCGCCGGCAATGACGTGCCGAAGTAGCTGTTCATCCAATAGCTCAACAGCCCGAATCGCAAAACCGCGAGGCACGCCC
>Ga0209698_10007324_pt1 | contig 11590 bp, 9 predicted proteins | sample LitLauG_LLR_2012_FD_187203 | JGI IMG/M metagenome (GOLD analysis project Ga0209698, IMG submission 187203) | Freshwater sediment microbial communities from Pennsylvania, USA - Little Laurel Run_MetaG_LLR_2012 (SPAdes) (version 2) | ecosystem: Environmental > Aquatic > Freshwater > Creek >... | reverse complement strand
GATCCGACATCTGGGGCGCAACGGCCTGGAGGCAAAGGGCAACGTCTTCGGAACGGTCATGAGAACAAATGGCGATGGAAATCATATAGTTAGTAACTTACGGGCGGATGCGACGACAGTGGCTGGTTCGATCATGGTGAGGCACTTGCGGTCGTACGGGCATTCGTCTTTTCGCCAGCAAGGGGCACATGGCAGCGATGAATAAAGGCTGAGCTGCGGGTAGCCATTGAGCCCGACAGGACTTTCAAAGCCTCCGTAGATTACGACGGATTGAGTTCCGGTTGCGGCGGCGATATGCAAGGGGCCTGAGACGGGCCCTATATAGAGATCCGCGATGGAAATTAGAGCGGCGAGTCCTTCGACGGTGGTCTGCTGACGGAGGTCAAGATAAGAACCGGATGTGGGAGCGAGACCGCCTAAGACGCCGCCGATTTCGATGGCGGTGCCGAACTGACTTACTTTTTCGACGACAACGTTCCAGTAATCCTGAGGCCAATCTTTGTTCGGCGTCCAAGCACTGGCGCGGCGCAGAATCATGACGTGGGGTTTGGGAAAGTTTTGCAGGAGCTCGCGGTATTTGTCGGCGAGGTTTGGTTGCACTACGCAATCGGGCTTGATGTTGGTGACCTCGACGCCAAGTTGATCACCGATGATCTTTGCTAAGTGCCCGCGGGGTGGAGTGTAGCCTTCGTAGCCGAGCTGGCGGACGTCGGCTGGCGCGTCTTGAATGGGATGAACTTCGTCAAGGTAGGGAAGGCCGCGCAGGAGAGGGACGAAGTCGGTAAAGAAGCGAACGAAGCAGGAGGGGTTGGTGCGTTTAAGTTCACGCAAAGCGGGGGTGCAGAGGAGGACGTCGCCTAAGCCCTTCTGCCGGGCTAGATCGAGTTTGGTCTCGCGGCAGGGCGCTTGAAAGGGATTCGGGTGGCGCAGGCGGCGTGCCAGAAGACCGGGTTTGTTGCAGACGTTTTTCTTTACGAAAGTGGCGATGGGCATAGTTAGGCGCTAGCGGCGACCTTATATCTTTCGCCAGCGAGGCGCGGAGTGTGTTTGGCGAGGTTCTTGATCCAGCGTTCGGCTGGTTTCTCGACGAAGCTTCTCAGAAGAAAAGCCAGGCCCACGACGAGGCAGATGGTGGAGATGATGGCGATGTTTGCGGTCGCGCCTAGGCGCAGGAGGGCGCGAATTACAGCGAAGCCCAGCACCTGATGCACGAGATACAAGGAATAGGAGATCTCGCCCAAGAACACGAGCGGACGGATGTCCAAGTACTTGCCGTTTGTTCGCGACACTAGCCAGATGCTGGCGCAGAACAAGGCGATCATCGCGACGTAGACAGGCTGGGGCATGTTGCCGCGGTTGAATTCCGGAGGGAACGACGTCATGAGGAATGCTGTACAAAGAGTGGGGATGCTTAAACGGCTTTCAGGAAACACGCGCAAAACGGGCACTGCGAGGCCGCGCGAATTCCTGACTTTGTTTCGCGGCACGAAAGTGCCCTTTGCGCTCCTAGAGCCTTGCGAGACGTAGTAGAGCATCATGCCGAGCACGAACAGGTTGGCGTATTCGACGTTGAGTAAGACGTACAGACGGTGGTGGTGGGCGAACCATGGGAACAGGTGACCGACGAACGAAGATGCGAGCCATAGGAGACACGGGATTTCCAGGCGGTTTGCGCCTAAGAGCCAAGAAAGGACTGCGGCCCCTGCATAGAAGAGAACTTCGTAGCTTAAGGTCCAGTAACTCGGATCGATGAGTGGCGTGCCGGCAAAGCTGGAGAGCATGGTCGCGTTGATAGCTATGGCCTTCGCGGTCATAGGGGGAAAGTTCAGACCGGCCCACTGAAGCACGGCTAGAGACAAGAGAGCGCAGACAAGGTAGGCCGGATAGAGGCGCGCGAAGCGAGCGATCGCGAAATGTCTTAGATCTGAGGTTCGTTCGATGGTGCCTAAAATAACGAAGCCGCTGATGCAGAAAAACAGTTCTACTCCGAAGTGCCCGTTGGGCAGAGAGAAGAGCGGTCGCGAGGGATAAGGGCCGAAGTGGGATTCATAGATCGTGGTGTAGTGATACAACACGACGGCTAGGGCGGCGAGACCGCGCAAAGCATCCAAGCCTCGCAAGCGGTGAGGTTTGATTGGTGCTTGCATCGGATTTACGCCCGCGTCCGCAAAACCGCATAGGCGTTTTCGAGACTGCTCTCGTTTGCCTCTACGGATTTCGCTTTGCCGAGATTCTTGATCCAGCGTTCGGCTGGTTTCTCTACCCAGACGCGCAGGCACGAGGCGAGGCCGATCATGAGTAGGATCGTTAGGCAGATTGCGGCATCGGTCCAGCATCCAGCTCGCAGAAAGATACGGATCACTGCGAAACCGAAGATCTGATGAATCAAGTACAGGGAATAGGATATTTCGCCCAAGAAGACTAGTGGGCGAATGTCAAGAAATCTCCCACGGCTATGTGCGATAAGCCAGAGAACCGTGATGAACATGACGATCATGGCGACATAGGCGGGCTGGGGCAGGTTTCCCTGATTAAATTCGGGGCGAAATAGCGAAAGGAGAGCCGCGGCGACGAGGGTGGGAATGGTCAGCCAGGTACGCGAACCTTGAGAAAGGTAATGCAGCATCATACCGATGACAAAGAGATTGGCGTACTCAATGTTGAGGAGGACAGTGAGGCGGTGATGTAGCAAGACCCAGGGGAAGCAATGGCCGACGAACGAGGTGGCGAGCCAGAGGAGGCAAGGCACTTCGAGGCGGCGTCGTCCCCCACAGACCGACCAAACGAGGGCGACGGCAGCATAAAAGAGGACCTCGTGACTGAGTGTCCAGTAGCTTGGATCAATGGAGGGCGAGCCCATAAGGCCAGTGAGCATCGTCGCGTTCCACAAGAGATCGGTCGGGTTCAGGCCCGGGAAGTTGAAGTGGGCCAGGAGAATTGTCGACAACGAGATCAGGGCGCAAACAAGAAAGGCCGGATAGATGCGTGCGAAGCGGGCGATGGCAAAGCGCTTCATGCTGGAGGAGCGCTCGATGGTTCCGAGAATTACGAAGCCGCTGATGCAAAAGAACAATTCGACGCCAAAGTGGCCGTGCGGCGCGTAGAACAGTGGACGCGGCGAATAAGGACCAAAGTGCGACTCATAGCCAGTGGTGAAGTGGAAGAGAACAACGGCGAAGGCGGCCACGCCGCGTAAAGAATCGAAACCGCGTAAACGCGTTGGGGCAGTTTGAGTTTCCATGGCCTGTCTGACGCTTTCCTGCATAAACAACTACCTCTGACACGAAAACGGAATTTCTAAGGAATACTATTCGGCCACCTGAAAAGTGGCCGGATGGCAAAATTGGCCGCCCTACCCGTTCCTCGCTTCATACGGCGCGGCCACACAGCAGCGAAAGTTTCTGGATAGCCTCACGCGTAGAGCTTGGAGAAAGCCAACGGAGGAAGATGGCATAGATCAATGCTGTGACGGCGCAGATGACGGCGATCATGGAGAGATCGCGACCTTGTATTTGCGGTAGTCTGGCCATCCAGAGGCCGAAAGCGACCGCACCGGCCGAACAGACGGTTGGCGGCAGGTAGATACCGGCGACATCACGCAGGGAGCAACCCGCCCGGCGAAAAGCAAAATAGGAGAAGCTAGGCGCCGTCAAGATAAAGAACAAGGAGACTCCGATCGCTACGCCCAGTGCACCCGCGAATTTACAACCCAGCGCGATCAACAAGAAGAAGACGGGAATGGAGGCGATGGACCATTGCCATTGCGCGTTGAATTTGCCGTTGGCGGTAAGTAAGGCGCTCGCTACACAGGGGACGGCGTCATAGGCGAGACCGATGGTGAGAATGCTGAGCATGGCGGCCGCCGGCACCCAGCGTTCACCGAAGAAGATGCGCAAGACGGAACCGGAGACCGCAGCTTGCAAGAAAGAGAGGGGAATGACGGCGAGGGCAATGGCGCGGGAGGCACTTAAAGCCGCTGCACGCTGGCGATCGGGCTCGCTGCGAAGCTGCGCTAGCGCGGGAAAGAGTACGCCGGACATGCTGCTCACCAGCGTGTAAACAGGAACAGCGGCTAATTTGAACGCCATGAAGTATAGGCCGACTTCCGCCTTGCGGGCCACAAAGCCCAGAAGAAGGTAATCACCGTTTTCGCGGAGCGAGGTGACCAGTTTCTGGCCGAACACGGTGGAACCACTGCGCAGCAGTACGCGCAAATGCCACCAACGTAGGCGCGCCCTTTGCGGCGCTTCGGCTGCGTACCAGAAGATGAGCGTGCGAACGGCAGCCGCCAGTGGAGTAGGGATGACGAAGCTGTACGCGCCGAAGCTGCGCCACGCGAGGAAAATCGTAAGTAACTGGGTGGCGAGTAACTCGGCGGTGGCGTAGGTGGCCATGAAGCGGAAACGCAGATCTTTGCGCAGATAAGCGCGCGGCACCGTGGAGAAAGCCGCGAGCGGCAAGCTCCCGGCAAGCACGGCTAGTAAACCAAAGAGGGACTGGCTTCGGTAGAAATGGTTTGCTATGGGCGCTAACGCGAGTAATGAGATTGCGCCGACACAGGAAAACGCCAAGCTTGCCCAGAATGCCGGAGCGATCCAAACGCGAATGTGGCGGGTGCGGGAGAGAAGCACATCGTCGACGCCGAAGCCGACGAGGGTGGCGATGACGGCGGTTAGGGAACTGACGAGGGCAATGTCGCCGAAATCTGCGGGGCTGAGGAGACGGGCGAGGAGAATTTGGGAGAAGAAGCCGATTAGGCGAGCGCCACCGCTTTGGATGAGCAGCCATGCGAAGCCGGAGGCGGATTGTTTGGTGAGGGAGGGCATGGTTTAACGGGGGCGAAGTGGGGAGAGGATTGGAGCAGTGAGGCGATGAGCAGCGCAAAAAGGGCAAAAAGGGGACAGGCCACGCTGTTCACCGGAGATGGAAATTGGACGGTCGGTAGATAGTGGTGTTGGGTCAGAGAAGCCTGTCCCCTTTTTGCTTTCCATGGTTAGTAGGCTCCGTCGGCGCTGATGACGGCTTTGATGGTGCAGACGAGGACGTAAGCGTCGAGCCAGCAGGACCAGTTGCGGACATAGTATTCGTCGAAGGATACGCGTTCGTCGTAGGTGGTGTTGTTGCGGCCGGATACTTGCCACAGGCCGGTGATGCCGGGGCGTACGCGGGCGTAGAACTCGTAGCGCGGGCCGTAGCGTTCGATCTCGGATTCGACGATCGGGCGCGGGCCGACGAGGCTCATCTGCCCAGTCAACACGTTCCAAAGCTGGGGCAATTCGTCTAGGCTGAAGCGGCGCAGCAGGCGCCCGACAGGGATCACCCGTGGATCGTTCCGCAACTTGTGATCGCGTTCCCATTCGCCCCGAGCGATGGGATTGTTGTCGAGATAATCGGCTAGAACTTCGTCGGCGTTCTTGACCATGGTTCGAAATTTCCAGGTCTCGATGGTTTCACCGTTTCGGCCGATGCGCACATGGGAGAAGAAAACAGAGCCTTCTGATGTCAATTTGATAGCGAGAGCGATGGCACAGAGGAGCGGCGCAGCCACGAGGAGCGCACCGGTTCCTAAAACAATATCCATCACACGTTTGACGACGGCGGCACCGCGATGAAAGAGACGCTGCGGCATTTCGATGCCAAACGCGCCTCCTAAATCGAGGGCGGAGATACCCAGACTGCAGAGGCCGGGCATATCGGGGATGACGATGACGCGGCTGAATCCCTTGCAGTAGTGCTGGACCGCGCCGCTCAACTCCACAGATAGTCTTTCGGGAATAGCTACGATGGCGTATTGCGCTGGGCGTTCTTGCGATTCGAGAGTGCGCGACCACTTCTCGCCCATGATGCGCGGAGAGTCGTAAGACCAGGCGAGCATGTGCTCACTCGGCAAAAGGCCGGTAACACGAACGCCGAGCATGCCGTTGCGGAGAAAGCCGAGAATCCGCTGCGCAGTTGGACCGGAACCCATCACGACCGCACCCACACCCCACCAAGACTTAGCGGCAAAAGCGCGGCGCAGGGTGTAGCGGGCTAGCAGGACGGCAGGCGGTGCGGCGAGCCAGCCGATAAGCAGCATGGGGCGCGAATAGGCTTCGGTGGTTCGCCAAAGAAAGGTAGTGGAGGCCATGGCGAGAAAGACGATGCTGATGGACGTGTAAACGCGGCGCATCTCTTCGGCGGGATGCCGCAGCACGCCCGGATACAGGTCTTGGGCCCAGAACGCAATCATCACGATGATGAGACACGGGAGGAGGTCGAGACCGGCACTGATCTTATGGGCAGCGCTGACCAGATGCCGCGCCACTACAAGGGATCCGAAGACCAGTACGAGGGCAGAAGCGTCAGAAGCCAGCATACACGCGGCGGTCTTCCAATCGGACTGGATATCGAGTTTGTGGGCTGCGGCCGGCGATAGGCTGGATGGCAGAAAAACTGGTTTGGTACTCATTGGGTCGTTACACTTTTTTGTCGACTAGGCACTCATGGCGAGAGTCTCTTCGGCCGCCCTTGCCGCACCGTAATTGAGGCGGGCGCAATGCCCGGCCCATTGCGCAGCCACGTGGCGGTGAAAGCGACTCTGGAATTCTTGCGGACTAAACAGCTCGGCTTGTGCGCGAATTTCGAAGGGATCGAGGGACGTCTTCAGCGCTTCAAAGCGGCGAATCGCATTCACAATGCTCTCCGATGTTTGATGGGGGAAATAGAGGCCGGTTGTGCGATCTACGACACTATCGAGCACGCCGCCTCTGCCGTAGCAAATCACGGGCGTGCCGCAGGCCTGGGCTTCTACAGGGCTGATGCCGAAGTCTTCCTCGGCGGCGAATACGAAGGCGCGGGCGCGGCCGACGATGGCGCGCAATTGTTCGTCGGATTGGTAGCCGAGCAACTGAACGTTGCTGCCTGCGAGCTTTTGACAGGCACGCCGTTCCGGGCCATCGCCGATAACCAGCAAGCGGCGGTCTGGAAGGCTAGCGAAGGCTTGCACGATGAGATCGACGCGCTTATAGGGGACGAGACGGGAGGCGGTGACATAGTAGTCGCTCTTTTGGTGTACCAGCGGGAACTTATCGACTTCCACCGGCGGATGGATGACTGTGGACGTGCGCGAATAGGCTTTGGCGATGCGGCGCGCAATGAAGTTTGAGTTGGCGATGAAGTGATCGACGCCGGAAGCGGTTCTTACGTCCCACATGCGCAAGTAGTGCAAAGCGGAGCGCGCATAGGCAGACATGAGGCCGGACTGCAAACCGGCTTGGCGCAAATATTCGTGCTGGCAATCCCAGGCGTAGCGGATGGGGCTGTGGCAATAACAGATGTGGAGTTGGTCGGGGCCAGTGATGACGCCTTTGGCTACGGCGTGCGAACTGGAAAGAATGAGATCGAAGCTGGACAGATCGAAGCTCTCAATGGCCAGCGGGAAAAGCCAGAGTAGCTTGCGGAAGAGTTTGGCCGAAAGGGGAATGCGCTGCAGAAAGGATGTGTGGATGATGCGGCCGTTGACGAAGGCACGCTGGGAGGCAGGAAGATGATCGACGAGAGTGAACAGTTCAGCGTGCGGGAAGAGGAGAAGAATTTGTTCGAGCACCTTCTCAGAGCCTGCATAAGCAGTAAGCCAGTCATGCACAACAGCAACGCGGACCTTGGCAATAGGCAAGGAGTTTTCCGTGATCGATAGCGTGCCTTCCGATGGCGATGTGCCTTGTTTTGTTATATGTGAAGCCGCTAGCAAAACAGACAGTGGGTGGGAGACGCAATCGCTCTCAGGACACGCAAGGTTTGTTCAGCGGTACGTTCCCAATTGAAACGAGCGGCCTGTTCAAGACCAAGATGGGACAACTTTTGTTGGAGAGCCGGATTGTTTACCAGGAGTTTGATGGCGCGCGCGAGCTCGTCGGCGCTTGTGGGATCGAAATAGAGCGCCGATGTTGAACAGACTTCCGGCAGTGCAGTGGTGTTGGAACTTAGTACGGGAAGGCCGCAGGCCATGGCTTCGAGAGGAGGAAGACCGAAGCCCTCGGCGAGCGATGGATAGACAAAGCCTACGCCACCGCTGTAAAGGCCCGGCAGGCATTCATCGGGAACATAGCCAGTGAGGAATACGCGGGCGGGCAGTTCGCGGAGACCAGCATTCCGGTAGACGTTTTCATCGCGGGTGCCGGAGATTACAAGCCATAGATCGGTGGGAAGTTCGTGCATCACGCTCTTCCAGGCGGCGAAGAGGGTCTTCAGATTTTTGCGCGGTTCGAGAGAGCCGACGGAAAGTAAATAACGGTCGGAGGGGAGGCCCAAAGTGGCGCGTGCGGCGAGAGCGGCGTCGGGTGGAGCCGAGAACCAGGCTGCGTCGACTCCATTGTGAATGACGGTGATCTTTGCGGGGTCGACGGCGAAGCGGGCGATCAGGCGACGTTTGGTGTATTCGGAAACAGCAATGATATGCCTGGCCGTGTGCGCCAGTTTGCGCAACGTGAAGCCGTACCAAGAGGCGTACGCAGAGTTGTACCACTCGGGTGAATCAACGACAAACAAATCGTGGAAGGTGACGACTTGGCGGGCGTTGGTGATAGGCCCCGAGGCGCAGGGACTCCACAAGACGCCGTCGCGGCACTGGTGGGGCAAGGTGGTTTGTTCCCATAAGTGGCCCTGCCAGCCCGCGAGTTTACGTTTGGGCCGGCAAATCTCAACGCTGCCGCTGAGACGGCGGGTGATTTCGTGGGCCACTCTTTGCACGCCCGTAATTCTGTGGGCGTGAAAGCGGCCGTTGACATAGATGTTCATATTGACTACAAGCGGCGGAGGGCGCGGGGCATCCAACTGGTGGGGGCGAGTTCAAACGCGGTTCTGATGACCGGCATAGCAACGCGCTTGGGTAGCGCGACAGTGCCGAATGTCCAGCCGATCAGTTGCGCGCGGCGTATGAGAGTTAGTTCGGGCGAGGTCAAAGTAGAGACGATCATCTGCCAGGCTTTTGCCAATAACTTGGCGGCAGGGGCACCTTTGGTGAGGCGCAATTGCGTTAGTTCGAGTTTGAGATAAAGCCAATGACGAGTGACGATGCCGGGATTTGGACAAAGCTGCAAGTCTTGGGCGATGCGTTGGATGAGCGCGCGCAGGCGAAGGCCCCTGCCCATAAGTCGCTCGATTTGGGAGAGATCGATGGCAGCATCCGCCACCGAGCGGGTCATGTTGGAATCGTGCACGCGGTAGAAACCGAGGGGTTCCTGAATGGCGCCAATTTCGCCATAAAATCCGGCATAGGTGGAGGCATAGCTATCGACACTTTGCGGCCATTCAGCAACCGGTACGGGCATGATCCGTTCCAGCAGCCAGCGGGAATAGAAGTTGCCGCTGCCGGGGCTGGTGACATAGCGGCCGGTGCGGAGAAGCAGGTGATCGACTTTGCCTTCGTCGACGCGGCAGCGGGGCATCAGAAGACCGGTCGCCGCGCCTTGCTGGGTCACAACACGCATCGGGAACTGCAGCTTGGCATACGACGAGCGCCACTTTTCGACTACGCGTTCTACGGCATCGGGACGGTAGAAATCGTCCGCGTCGAGAAAGGCGATGGTGCCGCCGGTGGATTGTTGAAAACCGAGATTTCGTGAGGTGGTTTCGCCGCCGTGCTCTTTGACGATCACGTTCACTTTGTCTTTGTACTTCTCCAGCAGGGCAGGCGAACTGTCGGTGCTGCCGTCGTCGACAACAATGATTTCCAGATTTTTGTAAGTCTGCGATAGAGCACTGTCGATGGCGGTTTCGAGAAATTCAGCATTGTTGTAATTGCTGATGATGATTGAAACTTTGCCGTTTTGCATATTAAAACGCCTCGTTCGGCCTTAACGACGGCCGTTGCGGGTCGTCGGAGAATGCGCCGATCTTTTTGTTGCCATTGCCGTACAGGTTGGTAACCGAGCCTGAGATTGAACCCTGCATGCGCATGAAGTAGCTAACGGCGTGATTCGACCAGATGCTGACGTTGTCGACAATCAGGTTTAGCGACTGGGGCCAAGTGCTGAGAATATATTTGTCGCTGCCAGCAGGCGACTGAATCAGTATTTCGCTATCGCGAATGGATAATGTGGCAAAGCCCGAAGGTTGAAAAAAGACCTGGGCGCGCTCTTGCTCAAAATGGCAGTTGATTGCGTGGATGGTTGCGCCATAGAACTGTATGGCCGTGTTGTTGTAATCGAAGCTGGTGCTTTGAATCATCCATTCGAAGTTGCCGTGATCTTCAATGCCGTTCTGCTTGTTGTTGAAAATAGCGGAATCGGCGATGCCAATGGCTTCACCGGAATTGTGGAGGGCGGCGGGAACATAGAGAGCCACGTCGTTTTCAAGAATCAGGCTGCGCTCGATTTTGTTGAGATAGGCGTTGTTGCCCCATTCGACGCCGTGATTGAAACGGGCGACGCGTACGCCGACGAGGTTGACTGAATCGCCGAACGCCTGTTTGGAACTGATTTTGCCGGATGGATCGCCACCCAGGAAGATTCCGATGCTGGAAGTGCCGGGGCCAGGGCCTTCGATGCCGAGGTCTTGAATGTTGGAGACGGAGTAGTTATTGACGCCGCCGGAGTTATCGGCTGCGACAATGCAAGCGCTGGTGGTGGATTCGCACTTCAACACCGAGGCCCTAGAGCCTTCGCCGGTGAGATTTTGATTGCGGGTCATAGTGATGGTTCCGCTGATTTTGTAGTGTCCGGCTGGGATGAAGAGCTCGCCATTTGGATGGGCGGCGAGACATTTAGCGAAGGCGGCGGTGCTGTCTTCGACGCCGGTAGGGTCGGCTGGGCATGGCGCTGCGGAGACGGTGTGAACGTTGAACAGGATAGGCAAAAAGAACCCGATGAGTGCAAACATCTAAGACGCCCTCACCTTGCGAACCTGCGGAACTTGGACTTGCACGATCTGTTTGGCATCGAACCCTTGCATGCAAGTCATTTCGGCGCAGCCAGACTGGCGCGCACAGGCGGAACACGGCACGGCATTCGACCAAACTATGGCTTTGCCGCTTTCGGGCCGGAAGCGCGCGAGATTGTTCATGCCGGCGTAGAGGGCAACGCATTCCGTCCCCACGGCCGCCGCTACGTGAGAGGCCATGGAATCGACTCCGTAGAACGTATGGGCGTGGCGAATGGCGGCGACGAAACCTTCCCACGAAAGATGATCGCAGACATTCAGGCATTTGGGCAGGCCGGCGCTGGCGATAGCGGCATTACGCCATTCGCGCGGGCCTTTGCCAGTGAACAGCACATAGTGACTGGCCGAAAGACGCCCCGCGACGTCTCGCCAGAAGGCAGTGGGCAATTCGCGAATTGGACTGCCCGCGCCCATGTGAATCACACTGTAAGTCACCTCGCTCATTTGCTGGACCCCAAGCAAGTGGCAGACCTCCGCGACCGCTTTGCGACTGCTAGGCGCGAGTGACGAACGGCGGAGTTTGAAGTGCTTTTCATCAATGCCGAGGGCGCGCAGTAGCCGTGCCTGGCACTCACCTTGATGAATGAAGCGCTCGTGCTCCGGGTACTGGGCGAGGTCGGTGGCTAAGGGAGCAAAGAGACTGTCGCTGAAGGCGACGCGCTTTGGGATGGCG
>Ga0209698_10007322_pt1 | contig 11592 bp, 11 predicted proteins | sample LitLauG_LLR_2012_FD_187203 | JGI IMG/M metagenome (GOLD analysis project Ga0209698, IMG submission 187203) | Freshwater sediment microbial communities from Pennsylvania, USA - Little Laurel Run_MetaG_LLR_2012 (SPAdes) (version 2) | ecosystem: Environmental > Aquatic > Freshwater > Creek >... | reverse complement strand
CCTCCACCACATCGCGCGCGTCGGTCGGCTCAATCAGCGCGCGCCCGCCCCCCGGCAGCGGCAAAGCCCCCTTGCTCGCCGCGCGCAGCAGGCGCGGCAGCAACGCCGTGTCGAAGGGCGAGAGGATCGCGCGCGGCCGCAGCGCGATACAGGCGAAGCCGGGGCCATTGGCCGCAAGCGTCTCGCATTCCGCCGCATATTTGGTGCGCGCGTAATCGTTGGCCGGGCGCGCAAGCGGCGTCGTCTCGGTGACGCCGATCTGGTCCCGCGCCTGCGCATAGATCGAGGGCGTCGAGACATAGATGAAGCGCGCGCAGCCCGCCCGCCTTGCGGCGTCGAGCAACCGCCGCGTCGCCGCCACATTGGCCTTTTCGAAAGCCTCGCGCGGCCCAAACGGCGCCGACAACGCCGCCAGATGAAACACGGTCTCGACGCCCTCAACCAAAGGGGCCAGATCGTCCTCGGCGAGATCGGCGGGCAGGAAGCGGGCGGCTGTCAGCGTGGCGCCGATCTCGATGTTGCGTCCGCTGGCGATCACGCTTCGCCCCTCAGCAACCAGATGAGGGACAAGCACACGTCCGAGCCCTCCGGTGGCGCCCGTCACCAGAACGCTCACCACACCATCACCGCCCCGCCCAGCGAGACCCCGGCGGAAGAGCCGATCATCAGCGTACGCTCGCCCGCCCGCACGCGCCCCAGCCCGCGCGCGCGATGCAGCGCCAGCGGCAGGCTGACGGCGATCTGGTTGCCGATGTCGGCGAACAGGTCCAGCGTCTTGGCGTGGCCGTTAGGCAGCGCGCGCTTGAGATGTTCGAGCGCGGCGGCGCTCGCCTGATGCGGAATTATGAGATCGACGTCCTCCGGCCCGACGCCCGCCTCGTCGAGCAGGCGCGCGAGAAAACGCGGGAACGGCCGGCTGGTGGCGCGAAACACCGCCTTGCCGTCCATCTGAAACGAGGCGCGTTCAAGAAAGCCGGCGAGGTCGTCGCGCGGACGTAGCCGCGTACCGCCCGCCTCCAGCCGGCAGGCGTCGGCGGCGTCGCCATAGGTCTCCAACCTGAGCGCGAGCCGCCGATGCGGCCCGTCCGCCTCCAGCGCCACCGCCGCCGCGCCATCGCTGAACAGCACCGAGGTCTCGGGATCGGAAAAGTCGAGCGCCGCCGAAGCAATGTCGGCGCCGACAATCAGCGCGCGCTTCCACTGGCCAAGGGCGAAGCCCGCCAGGACGCGGTCGAAGGCGACCAGGAATGAAAGGCAGGTGGCGTTGACGTCGAAACAGGGCGTGCCGCTGTCGCCAATGCCGAGCCTGCGCTGAATCAGCGCCGCCGTGCCGGGGATCGGCTGCTCCATGACGCCGCAAGCGCCGACAATCAAGTCGAGTTCGCTCGCCTTCCAGCCGGCCTCGTCCAGCGCGCAGCGGGCGGCCTCGGCGCCCATGAACGAACTGGTCTCGTCAGGCGACGCCCAGCGCCGCTCCGTGACGCCCTGGTCTACGAGATCGCGCTCCCTCAAGCCGACGCTTCGCGCCAGTTCGGAGCCGGAAACCTTTCGGCGGGGCAGATATTCGCCCGTCCCGGATATGCGAAATCGAATCGGCTTCATGAGCCCTGATCGTCAAACCCGCTGCAAGCTATCACGGGCGCGCCCGCTACGCCCAGTCGCCGCGCCGGACCCGGCGCAGCTTGCGGTCGAAGGGCGTGGTTATCCCCCGCCTGACCACGATGCGCGCCGTCACGCCCAGCCCAACAAACCTTTGCGAGAGCGCGGCGCTCGCCGCCGCGTCGGCCTCCGGCGCGGCCTCAACGGCCAGGAACAACTCGATCACGTCCGGCGCGGTCTGCACGATGCGGAAATCACGAATCGAGGCATGCGCGTCGACGACCGCGTTGCGCAGCAAGTCCGGCGTCGCCATCCGCAACGCGCCGGAGGCGTCGGGCAGCCACAAGCAATCATCCTGGCGTCCGTGAATCCGCCGCACCGCTTGGAACGCCGAGCCGCAGAGGCACGGTTGATCGTCAAGCTCCAAAAGGTCGTTCATCGCGAAGCGGATCATCGCCTGCGCGCGGCGGGTGAAATCGGTGACGACGGGCTTGACCAGAGCCCCCCCGGCGGGCGCCCACTCGAAATGCACGACGTCCTCGGCCAGATGCAGCACGCCGCGTTCGCAGGAGACGCCAAACAGCCCCTCCGTCGCCATGTAGATTTCGCGCAAAGGTTCGCCGCTGGCGGCCTCGATGATTTCGCGGTCGAGGGGATCGAGCGTCTCGGCGCCGCTGAACAGGCGCCTGGCCGACAGCTTGCCGCGCTCGGCGAGCCAGCGCAGCACCTTGGGCGGCGCGACGATCGTGTCGGGCCGGAACGCGTTGAGATCGTCGGCCCACGCCTCGACGCCGCGCGCGAGGTCGAAGAAGCCGAGCGCAATCCGCCCGCCTTCGCTCGCCGACTGATATAGCGAAGATAGCCCCGGCAGGGCCAGCGCGACGCGATGGCGCCGCCACAAGGCGTCCGGCAGGGTTTTGCTGAGGATCGTGCCGAGCCAAACGAAGCGTTCGGCGTCGGAGATCACGTAATAGCCGCGCCGCCCGCTGGTGCCGGTGCTCTGGCCGATGGCGAGGCCGCTTAGCCGGTCCTCGCCGCGCGCAAGAGCCTCGGCCACGGCCTTCGCCGGGACGCGGGCGATGTTGAGGTCGGCGAAATGGTCAAGCAGCGTTTGTTTGTCGAGCTGCGGCCAATCGGCGAAAGGTCTGTTGGCGCAGCCCGCATAGAAGGCGAACCGGGCCGCCGCGTGGGCCTGCAAAGCGCCCAGTCGGCGTTGGTGGAAGCGCAGAATCGCGGCGCGATCCCGCAGCCGCCAATGCCGGTAACGCGCGACCGCGAACGCCCCGGCGGCCATCGCCGCGCCGCGGTTCATGCGGCTCAGCGTGACGCCATGATATGGTTGCGCACCACCGGATAAATCTGCGTCTCCCAGCGCCGCCCGTTGAACACGCCATAATGCCCCACGCCCGCCTGCAGATGATGCGTCTTCATGTAAGGCCGCAAGCCCGGGCATAGATCCTGCGCCGCCAGCGTCTGGCCGATGGAGCAGATGTCGTCCTTCTCGCCTTCCACCGTCAGCAGAAACGTCTTCTTGATCGCACGCGGCTCGATGGCGCGGCCCTCGTACATCATCTCGCCCTTGGGCAACAGACAACGCTGGAACACCTGATCGACGGTCTCCAGATAGAAATCCGCCGTCATGTCCATGACGGCGAAATATTCGCGGTAGAACTCGGCGATCCCATCGGCCTTCTCGTGATTGCCGGTAGCGCGCGCGGCCCACAGATCGATGAGCGCGGCCTGATGGCGCTGGGCGTTCATCGTCATGAACGCGGTCAATTGCACGAAGCCGGGATAGACGCGCCGCCCGCCGCCGGCAAATTGCAGCGGCACGGTGGAGATCAGATTGTCGCGAAACCACTCGATGGGCTTCTCGTTGGCGAGCTTGTTGACGCCGTTGGGCGAGATGCGCACGTCGATGGGCCCGGCCATCAGCGTCAGGCTTTGCGGCTGGACGTTCGCCCCCTCCCTCGCCAGCACCGCAGTCGCCGCCAGCGCGCTCACGGTCGGCTGACAAACCGCGACGATGTGGCAATCCTCGCCGATGTGGCGCACGAAATCGGCGACATGGCGGGTATACGCTTCAAGGTCAAACACGCCCGCGCGCACCGGCACGTCGCGCGGATTGATCCAGTCGGTGAGATAGACCTGAAAATCCTTGAGCAGCGTGCGCAGCGTGCCGCGCAGCAGCGTCGCGAAATGGCCCGACATCGGCGCGATCAGTAGCACCTTCGGGTCGTTCTCGCCGCCCTCGCGCACGAAGCGGGTCAGCTTACAGAACGGCGTGGTTAGGGCGACCTCGTGGCGCACCGGGACCCGCTCGCCGCCCTTCTCCACATCAGGAACCGCAAAATCGGGCCGCGTGTGCGTGAAACCGAAAAGCGCGAAGGCTTCCGCAGCTGCGCCGCCCCAGGCGACGGGCGCTATGGGGAAAAACGCGTTGAGCGCCGCCATCGGCCCGGCGGAAGCCCGAGCGAAGGCGCGCGAGGGCGCGAGGGCCTCCATGACGAACTGATAGGAGTCGTATAACATCCAACGCCTTTCAGGGGGAGAAGACAGCGCCCGGCATGGCGATTGCTTCTAACCCTTTAACGAACAAGCGAGACAACCCATGGCGCCCGCCACCCTGACCCTGAGTAGCAAGAACTATTCCTCGTGGTCGATGCGGGGGTGGCTCATGTGCAAGCTGGCCGGCATAGATTTCGAGGAAGTTACCGTCGAGCCCGACGACGCCGACGCGCGCGCCGAAATCCTGCTGTTGTCGCCCTCAGTCCTCGTGCCCTGCCTAACCTATGAAGGGGTGCGAGTCTGGGATTGTCTGGCCATCGCCGAATTCCTGCATGAGATCGCCCCCAACAAGGGCCTGTTGCCCGCCGAACGGGGCGCCAGGGCGCACGCGCGGGCGGTCAACGGCGAGATGCATTCGGGGTTTGTTTCGTTGCGCCAGGCGCTGCCGATGAACATCAAGGCGCATCATCCCGATTTCAAGATCTGGTCGAAGGCGGAAGCCGACATCGCCCGCATCAAGACGATCTGGCGCGAGTGCCTGGGACGCTACGGCGGCCCCTACCTGTTTGGCGCGATCACGCTGGCCGACGCGATGTATGCGCCTGTCGTCTCGCGGTTTCGCACTTACGACGTCAAGCTCGAAGGCCCGCTCGCGGCTTACGCCGGGCGCATCTGGTCGCATCCGGCTGTTGCCGAATGGCGCGAGGCCGCGTTGGCTGAGAAAGAAGAGATCGAGGAGCTGGAGGTCGAATTTTGACGAAACGGCAGGTTTTAACCTGACGGAAAGCATGTTGAGCGAATCTGCGCCGCGACAGGGGAGTTGCGGACATGGCGGCGCTGGCTCAAAGCATCGACACGGCGGCGTTGCGCCGCTCGATCTACAGCAAGGAAAAGGCGGATCGCGCCGATCTCGCCCAGCTCATCGCGCTGGGCGCGGCCGGGGGCGACGATCCCGGCTATCTGACTTTGGTCGCTGACGTCGGCCGCGACGCGCTCGACCTCGACGTCGATCCCCGAGGCTATGTCAGCGATTCTGATGCGCAATGGTTGATTTCGCAGATCGGCGGCGGCGGCCTTTCCTGCCGCGCCGAATTCGAGACGCTGAAGGCCGTGATCGGCCATGCCGTCAGCGTGCCGCCTTCGCTGGCCGCCTTCGCCGTGCGCGAGGTCAAGCGCGCCATCCTCAGCGGCCATCGCGGGCCGCAGGGCGCCGATCACGCCTCGGGCGTCGTCACCAGCGCCGACGTCGAGGCGTTGCGGGCATTTTGTTTCGCGCCGAACGCGGGCGCGGCGATGCATGTCGACCGGGCGACGGCGGAAGCTTTGTTTGACATCGCCCACGCGACGGCGGGCGCGAACAACGCTCCCGAATTTGCGGATTTCTTCGCCAAAGCGGTTGGCAATTATCTGATCGGCGCGGTGTTCCTCACGCCGGATTCTCGCGACGATGAGTTGGGGCTGGAGCGCGAACTCGACAAGCCCGCGCCCGGTTTCGGCGAATTCCTCTCCGGCCTCACAGGCGGCCTGTTCGCGCCCAACGCTTCTGACGGCCGAAGGTCGGTCGACGCGCTGACAGACGAAATCGTGCGCCGCGAGAACGCCGAGACCGACGACCGCCTCGACGCCGCCGCCGACGTCGACGCCAGCGAAGGCCAGTGGATTCTCGCGCATCTGACCCGCGAGGGCGAATTGACGGTCGCCGAGAGGCGGCTGCTGGCGTTCCTGCGCGACGAGGCCGCTTCTGCGCCGCCGCAGATCATCGCGCTCTATTCGAAGGCCGGCTGACCCGAACCTCTCGATCTTGAATTTTAACGCCGTCGCAAGCCCGATGCGCTGTAATCGCGTCCTTGGGCGGCGTGGAGCGTTTGAATGTCGAGTGTCGGACAGGAAGCGGACGAACTGCGTCGCGCGATCTACACCGACGGCGCGCCTGACCGCACCGTACTCGTCGGCCTGATCGCGCTGGCCGCCGACGATCCCGAACTGCTGCCGCTGCTCGCCGACGTCGCGCGCGACGTGCTGATCGTGCGTGGCCGGTTGGCCGACACGGACGCCGACTGGCTGATGGAGCTATGCGGCGACGGGCGGGGCCTTGGAACCTATGCCGAATTCGAAGTCCTGACCTCGGTGCTGCACCACGCAGCGCCCGCGCCCACCCAAATCGTCGCCTTCGCCGCGCGTGAGATCGAGCGCGCTATCCTCACCGGCGAGCGCGCCGTCATTGGTGGGCAGGACGGCGAACCCGGTCGGGTCCGCGCCAGCGACGTCGCGGCCCTGCGCGCGATCAACCAAGGCGGGCGCCCCGACCGCGCGCTGGCCGAAGTGCTGTTCGACATCGCGCATGCGACGTCAACCGCCGACAACGACCCCGACTTCGATGCGTTCTTCGCGCAGACCTTACGTTCCTATCTGATTGACGAAGCGCCGCCGGGTGCGCGCTTCGACGCCTTCTGGGACGCGCTGGCGCCAAGCCCGGCGCCCCACGCCGTGCCCCCAATGGCGATCGACGGCCTCGCCGAGGCGAGCTATCGGGAAGCCGCCGAAGCGACCTCGGCGCGCTGTGAAGCGGCGGCGCATCTGCCGGCGCCGCAGGCGCATTGGGCGCTGGCGCATCTAAGCCGGGGGGCGTTATCCTCGGCGGAGCGCCGGCTGGTGGCGGCGCTGCGCGATCCCGCCCGGAGGCTGGAACGCGCTGCATAGGGAGGGTCGGCGTCCCCGCCGACCTGGTTTCGCGCGCCCGATGGCCATCGACGTGGACGTCGACCCTCCCAAGGCCGCTCTTCAGGCGTCCCGCGCGACGCTCGGCGGCCCAAGCAGCCCCAGAGCCGCCGCCGACTTGCCGAACGGCCGCGTCAGCGAGCGTCCGACCGTCGCGTAATCATCATATTCCTCGCCGACCCCGAACTGGCTCACCTCGCATTTGGCCGCCGGCACATGCAGCGTGCCGAACGCCCAGTCCCAAACGGCGAGTGCGAAGCCAAGGTTCTTGTCGAAATGGGCGGCTTCGAGCGAATGATGGACCTGATGATGCGCCGGGCTCTGGAACAACCGGCCGGCCAGTCCCCGGAACGGCATCCACACGTGACTGTGGCGCAGATGGCCCCAGGTCATCAGGAACAGCGCCAGCACGATATTGCCGTTGAGCAGCGTCAGCGAGCCCGCGCCCGGCCCGAAAACCCAGGTCATCGCGCCGAACGCGAGGCCCGTCAGCAGCCCGATGACGTTCATGAAGGCGATGATCTCGACGGGATGCTGACGCATCTCGGTCATCACCGTCATCACCTCGGCCGAGTGATGCACCTTGTGGAACTCCCATAGCCAGGGAACCCGGTGAAACACGTAATGCGACGCCCAATAGGCGAATTCATAGGCCAGCAATTCGACGAGCGTCGTGACCGCCATCGCCACGAGCGGCGGCGCATGCAGCCAGCCTGTGGGTCCAACAAGACTGAGCGCGGAAAGCAGACGGTTCTTCCAGAACAGCCCCCCGACCGCCAGCCAGCTATAGCCCGCCGCCAGCGCCAGCGCATTGAGCGCCCAAAGCCTGAGATCGACCCATGACGAGGGATGCATGAGGATGCGGGCGGGAAACATCGCGCGCGCAAAATGCCGGAGGCTCGTCGTGCGCCCCCGCCGACGCCAAGCGTACCAGACGGTCATGCACAGCAGCGCGCCGATCAGCATCGGCGCCCCGTAAGGTGCGCCCGGCGTAAACTGCACGGCCGCATGACCGAAAATCTGCCAGATCAACGCCCGCAACGCTTCCATGACGACCCCGACAGGCGCCGCGCCCGCACGAGAAGAATAGAGCGGCGCCGTGTGGGAAGCGTTAAGCGGGTCGCGTCATTTCGCGCAGCGGCTCTCGGGCAGCCAGTCGAGCTTCTTCAGCTTGGCCGCCAAAGCGAAGCTGCCGTAATCGAGCTTCAGCGAGCCCGAGACGCCGTTCTCGTAGAGATCGAACGCCATCGTGTAGTCGGGCGGAGCATCTTTGTTGGCCTCGTTGAAATAGGAGATCGTCACCGGCCAGCGCGGCGTGTCGGCGAGGCGAGGCGCCACCTCAGAATCCGCGCTCGCGCCCTTGCGCTCCAGCCCGATGATGGCGAGCGTCGAATAAACCTTCTTGCCGGTGTCGGAGCCGTCGAACACCCGCGCCTCCAGCACCCGCCCGCCGCCGCGCGCAGTGGCGATGATCTGCCCGATGTGCTGCGTCGGGAAGAGCACATTCTGGCCGAGCGCCACCTTCTCCTTGCCGGGCTTGACCAGATCGACCCCGATGGCGCCGTCGTCGGCCCGCTCGGCCGAGCCCGAAACGCCGGGCTGCGAATCGCTGCCCGATTGCGTCGTGATCTCGAAGCGCAGCGACTTGGCCTGGGCGTCCTCGAACGAAACCGCATTGATGTCGGAGGCGACCGTGCCGCCCTCAGCGCGCTGCAATTCCGTCAATTGCCGGAAGTTGGAGGTATAGCCCTCGCAGGACGAACCCCGAAACTCGTAGGCGATCAGCCCTGAGGCCGAGATCGGCGCGTCGGCGCTGGAGCGATGATCGCTGTTGACGCCGCCGAGCGTAATCTCATAGCCCGCGCGATGGCCGGCGAGCGCGATAGGGTCGGCCCCTGCTGCGCCTGCCGCCAGCAACCCAACCGCGAGGGCCGTCCAAAATTTACCCATTCCCGGCTCCGTCACGTCAAGCCGCCAGTTTCGACGGGGTTCGCGGCCTAATCGTGGCCTTACCTATCTTCTGGCGCCATTGGCCGCCAAGCCTCTTCCAGTTGCTCGGTCGAGTCCAGCGGCTCCTCGTCGGCGCGCAAAGCCTCGTCGTCGTCGGGGCGCGGCACGCCGTAGCCTGGCGGCAGCTTGCCCTCGAACAGCCCCGCTCCCTGCAATTCCTCAAGCCCCGGCAGGTCGCCGATCTGCTCCAGCCCGAAATGGATGAGGAATTTATGCGTCGTGCCATACGTGATTGGCCGCCCCGGCGCCTTGCGCCGCCCGCGCATCCTCACCCAGCCCGCCTCCATCAGCACGTCGAGCGCGCCCTTGGCGACCGAAACGCCACGAATGTCCTCGATCTCCACGCGCGTGACCGGCTGGTGATAGGCGACGATGGCCAAAGTCTCGATGGCGGCGCGCGAAAGCTTCTTCTTCTCGGCCTCCTCGCGCGCCAGCAGCCACGCCATGTCGGGCGCGGTGCGGAACATCCAGCGGCCGGCCAGACGCACCACCTGCACGCCGCGCCCCGCATATTGGCGCTGCAATTCGGAAAGCGCGCCCTCGACGTCGCAGCCATTGGGCAGGCGCTGGGCGAGTGCGGAGGCTTCCAGCGGCTCGGCGGCGGCGAACAACAGGGCCTCGACGACGCGCAGGTCTTCGGGCGTGAACCGGACCTCGGGCGATTCGAACAGACGCGTGACGACGGCCATGGGAACTCTCAGGTTTCGACGAGCGCCAGCGGCGCGGGTTCGGACGGCTCGACGCGCCGCACGAACAGCGGCGAGAAATGCGCGTCCTGACGAAGCTCGATGCGCCCCTCGCGCACCAGCTCCAGCGAAGCGGAGAACGATGAGGCGCGCGCGCTGCGGCGCAGCTTGGGCTCGACGCAGAATTCGATGATCCAGTGATCCAGGCTGGTCCAATCCACCGCCGCGCCGACCAACCGGCCCAAAGCGTCGCGCGCCTGCGCCAGCGTCCAGACCTCGCGCGGCTTCATGCGCACGTTGGTGCGCGCGCGCTTTTGCGTCTGGCGCGCATAGGCCGAGATGAGATCGTAGAGCGTGGCGGAGTAATCGGGCGTCGTGGGCAGGTCGATGGATTCGGGCGCGCCGCGAGCGAAAAAATCGCGGCCAAGCTGCGGGCGTTTCATCATGAGGTCTGCGGCGAGGCGGATCGTCTCCAGCCGGCGCAGGCGCTCGGCGAGGCTTTCGGCAAGATCCGCTGCGTCGTCGATCGCCTCCTTGGGGGGCGTGGGCAGCAGCAGGCGCGACTTCAGATACGCCAGCCAAGCGGCCATCACCAGATAATCGGCGGCCAGCTCCAACCTGAGTTTGCGCGCCTCCTCGACGAAGGCGAGATATTGGTCGGCCAATTGCAAGATTGATATTTTTGACAGATCGACCTTCTGCCGGCGCGCAAGCTCCAGCAGCAGGTCGAGTGGGCCTTCATAGCCTTCGACATCGACCTTGAAGGCGGGATCGCTCTCGGCCCGCTCGGTTTCGAAACTCTCGACCGAGGGGACAGCGGAAGGTTGGGCGCGTCCGATTCGCATGGGCAAACCTTGGCGCGGGGGCGGCGCCTGCGCAAGGCGAGGCGCGCGCTACGTCGCAGCCGCCGTCGCTCGCGGACGCCCGGCGCTAACCTTGATCGTAAAGGTAAACAAACGGTTGCCGCCGTCCCAAATCAGCTTTCGATTGCATCGTCGTCGCAACCCGCTAAACAGAAAAGGCGCAACGGGCTGAGGCTTTGAAGTCTAAACGACGGGTTCGGGGCGCCAAGAATTAACGAATACCTCGTGGGTCGCCCGGGTCCGCCGCATCGCTCGGGTCCATGGGGTCGGTCGGTCTGGAGCAGTTTAGGAGTGGCCTCCTCATGACTGTTTCAGGCCGGCCACTTTATTTGCCGAAGCGTCAGTAACGGCGCAGCAAACTGACCAGCTTGCCCTGGATTTTTACACGGTCCGGCCCAAAGATACGGGTCTCATAGGCCGGATTGGCCGCCTCCAGCGCTACCGAGGCGCCGCGCTTGCGAAGTCTCTTCAAGGTTGCCTCTTCGCCATCGATCAGCGCCACGACGATATCGCCGGTGTCGGCGCTGTCCTGTTTGCGGATGATGACGGTGTCATTCTCGTGGATGCCGGCCTCGATCATAGAGTCGCCGCGCACTTCGAGCGCGAAATGATCGCCTGTCCCCAGAAAATCGGCCGGCATGGGAATGGTTTGCGTCCGGCTCTGGATCGCTTCGATCGGCGTGCCGGCGGCGATGCGGCCCATGACGGGGATCATGACGGGCGGATTGTCGTTGACCGGGGGCGAGGCGGCGGGGCGCGCGCGGCCGAGATTGCCGGCGACCACCGTAGGCGAGAACGCGCGCGGACGCGCGGGCGACTGGACAGTCGCAGATTCGGGCAGCCGCAAGACTTCGATAGCGCGGGCGCGATTGGCGAGCCGCTTGATGAAGCCGCGTTCCTCCAGCGCCATGATGAGGCGATGAATACCCGATTTCGAGCGCAAATCGAGCGCCTCTTTCATCTCGTCGAAACTCGGCGGCACGCCTTCGGCCTGCAACCGCTCGTGGATGAAACGCAACAATTCGCTTTGTTTCTTGGTCAGCATGACGACCTCCGGGTCCAGCCGATTCGCTCGGCCGACCGTCCGGCCCCGAAGATTGGGGGCAAGACGTAAACAATTCCCGAACAGTCCTTATATGTTCCTTTTTAGTTCCGCAAGCGCGGAACGGGTAGTGTCTCAGTTTGCAAATTGATGTTTTTGCTTGCTA